>Ga0224495_10001702_pt1 | contig 15199 bp, 14 predicted proteins | sample SF_Jul11_sed_USG_FD_168128 | JGI IMG/M metagenome (GOLD analysis project Ga0224495, IMG submission 168128) | Sediment microbial communities from San Francisco Bay, California, United States - SF_Jul11_sed_USGS_4_1 | ecosystem: Environmental > Aquatic > Marine > Sediment | place: USA: California... | reverse complement strand
GCCGCAACCGAAGTGGAAATGAAGGAAAAGAAGGCTCGTGTGGAAGACGCATTGCACGCAACCCGGGCTGCAGTTGAGGAAGGCATTGTTCCCGGAGGCGGCGTGGCTTTGCTGCGCGCCAAGCTTGCAGTAGGCAAACTCAAGGGCGAAAACCACGATCAGGATGCCGGTATCACCATCGTGTTGCGAGCGATGGAGTCGCCGCTGCGCTGCATCGTGGACAACGCGGGCGACGAGCCTTCAGTGGTGGTTAACAAGGTGATCGAAGGCAAAGGCAGCTTCGGTTACAACGCGGCTTCCAGCGAATATGGCGACATGCTGGACATGGGTGTGGTTGACCCGACCAAGGTGACGCGTGTTGCATTGCAAAATGCGGCATCCATCGCCGGCCTGATGCTGACCACTGACTGCATGGTGGCAGAGATGCCCGAAGACAAGCCTGCTGCTCCGGCCGGCATGGGCGGTGGCATGGGCGGCATGGACGGCATGATGTAACCGGACCGAATGCGGGAGCAGATGCCGGATCGCCCCTCCCGCGCCGGATGCTTTGCAGCACCGTGTCGAGGCAACGTCGCTACGGTTCTGCAAATATGCAAACCCCGCTACGGCGGGGTTTGTCATTTAAGGCGTTATCGGTATAATGCGCGGCTTCCCAAGTTGGCTGAACTTTATAGATCATTGAGCTTGGCTGACCCGAAGTAAAGCAGTAAATGGCCTGGTAGCTCAGTCGGTAGAGCAGAGGACTGAAAATCCTTGTGTCGGTGGTTCGATTCCGCCCCGGGCCACCAGATTTAGCATGCGATAGCGAAGAATTGACCCGGTGGTTTTGGTTAATGATTTCACGTGCGGTAGCACGCAAAACCATCCCAGGTAGTTTTCGGCCTGACAAAAAGGTCTACACTGAAAAAGTGCAGGCCTTTTTTATTTTCGCATGCGCGTTTGCGCAACGGAACAATATCCAATGAACAATTCTGCAGAACAAGTAATCACCTCATCGACTGGTTCGGATGAAGCGGCACGAGAAAGCGATATAGCGCGTGAAGTCAAACGCCGCCGCACTTTTGCGATCATCTCCCACCCCGATGCCGGCAAGACCACGCTTACCGAAAAGCTGCTGCTGTTCGGCGGAGCGATCCAGATGGCAGGCACGGTAAAGGCGCGCAAGAGCGGCCGGCATGCGACTTCAGACTGGCTGGAGATTGAAAAGCAGCGCGGTATTTCGGTAGCCAGCTCGGTGATGCAGTTCACCTATGACGATTGCGTGATCAACCTCCTGGACACCCCGGGCCACCAGGATTTCTCGGAGGATACTTACCGTGTACTGACCGCTGTCGATGCGGCAGTCATGGTGGTGGATGCCGCCAAGGGTGTCGAAGCGCAGACCATCAAGCTGCTGGAGGTGTGCCGATTGCGCAGCACTCCCATCATCACCTTCATCAACAAGATGGACCGCGAGGTGCGCGATCCGCTCGAAGTGCTTGACGAGATCGAGTCGGTGCTGAAGATCAAGTGCGCTCCGGTGACCTGGCCGATCGGCATGGGCAAACGCTTTCAGGGCGTATATCACCTGCTGAATGACGAGGTGCTGCGCTTCATGCCGGGCGAGTCCAAGGCCGGACAGGAAGTGGAAGTGCTGCGGGGTCCGCAGATCGACCAGCTTGCTCAAAAATGTCCGGCAGAGATGCAGACCATGCGCGACGAGACCGAACTGGTCATGGGCGCAGGTGCGTCTTTCGACCTGAACGAGTTTCTAGACGGACATCAATCTCCTGTGTTCTTCGGATCCGGCATCAACAATTTCGGCGTGAGGGAAGTGCTGCGCGCGCTGGTGGACTGGGCGCCCGCCCCTTTGCCGCGCGCAACCGATGTGCGCATCGTACAGCCCACCGAGTCCTCGTTCACCGGCTTCGTATTCAAGATCCAGGCGAACATGGATCCGAACCACCGCGACCGCATCGCTTTCCTGCGCGTATGTTCAGGCCGTTACGCCTCTGGCATGAAGGTCAGGCACCGCCGCACCGGCAAGGACATGAAGCTCGCCAATGCGGTGACGTTCATGGCCAACGAGCGCACACGCATGGACGAGGCCTATGCCGGCGACATCATCGGTGTGCATAATCACGGCCAGTTGCAGATCGGCGACGTGCTCACGGAGGGAGAAGCGCTCACCTTCAAGGGCATTCCTTACTTCGCGCCCGAGCTGTTCAGCCGAGCGCGCCTGCGCGACCCGATGAAGGCCAAGCAACTTGAGAAAGGATTGCGCCAGCTCGGAGAAGAAGGCGCGGTGCAGGTGTTCTCCCCGCTGGTGGACAACATCCCGCTTATCGGCGCAGTCGGACAATTACAGTTCGAAGTCGTCGAGCATCGCCTTAAGTCCGAGTACGGAGTGGATGCAGTGTTCGAGCGCGCCGGCATTCACACCGCGCGCTGGGTGACCTGCACGGACAGAAACCATCTCAATGAATTCGTGAAAGCCAACCAGGCACGGTTGGCCAGGGATGTCGATGGCAACTACGCCTACCTCGCCGACACCGGCGTGAACCTGCGACTCGCGCAGGAACGCTGGCCAAAAGTGGAATTCCACGCCACTCGCGAACATGGCCAGCAACTAAACTGATCAAGAGTGTGAGCTGTAATATGCCTTGAAATCTTCGGCTGGCAACGGCTTGCTGAAATAAAATCCCTGTATCTGATCACAGCCCATTATTTTCAGCATTCCGAATTGCTCGTATGTTTCAACGCCTTCTGCCACGGTGGACAAACCCAGAGATTTGGCCATCGCAACTATCGTCCTAGCAATCGCCACGTCATCAGTATTTCCCGGCATGTCCCTGATGAATTCACGGTCGATCTTTACACAATCGATCGGAAAGCGCTTCAGATATGCCAGCGAAGAATGCCCGGTGCCAAAATCGTCGAGCGACAGATGGATGCCCCGACTGCGTATCCTGTTCAGCAATTTTATCACCCCTTCCGGATCCTCCATCACCATGCTTTCGGTGATTTCCAGTTCAAGGGAGCTCGCCGGGAGAGACGTTTCTGCAAGAGCAGCATCGATTTCATCCAGCAGGTTTCCGGAACGGAATTGTCTTGCGGATAAATTGACCCCCACCCGCAACCGGCGCATGCCGGCTTCCTGCCACGCTGCATTTTGCCTGCAAGCCTCCCTTAATACCCAACGCCCTATCGCCACTATCAAGCCGGTATCTTCGGCGATGGGAATGAATTCCATAGGGGAAATCATGCCTCGCTCGGGATGTATCCAGCGGGCGAGCGCTTCCATGCCAACCAATTCTCCGCTCACCGCATCCACCTTGGGTTGATAGTGCAACTGCAACTCGCCTTTTTCCACCGCATGTTGCAGGTCGGTAGCCAAACTTAAAGCCTTGGCGGCCGAACGGGCCATGGCTTCGTCATATACTGCATAATCATTACCACCGGCGCGGCGGGTCCGGTTACAGGCAGACGCAGCCTGTTGCACCAGCATTTCCGCCTTGCTCGCGGTATCTATGCCAGTGTCGCATTCCATCCTCGCAACACCGATTGAAAGCGTTGAAAATAACTCATGTCCTTCAACATGCAGCGGTTGACGGGCAGCAACGATCAATTTCTCGGCACATTTTTGCGCATCGATCAGGGAGCCTGTCCAACACACCAGGACAAAGGCATTTCCACCGAAGCGATAAAGCTTTTCTTCGTCTCCGATGATAGCGCCTGCCAGACGCTGGGCGATCTTGACCAGCCAGAGTTCAGTTTCAACCGCGCCAAAACTCTCGAATATTTCCTGCTCGCGGTCGGGCACGATCATCATCACCGTTCCCGCACGATGCTGCGCGCATGCAAGGGTCAATTCATCTTGCAAGCGGTATTCGTTGGGCAATCCCGTAGCCGGATCAAAGTATGCCTGGTAGGCAAGCTTTTCCTCGGCCCGCTTGCTTGCAGTAATATCCTTGACGTAAACGTGGAACTCGGAAAAATCTGCCAGATGTGCAACGGTACATTCGAATGTATGTTGCCCATGCGCATACTCGAATTTGCTGTTCGAGAGCGGGGACACACGGGTTTCATCCAGATGGCGCCGCATATCGGCCGGCAATAATTGTGCCGGTTCCGTGGATGCAAGATTCAAACTGATGAGCAACTCGGCTGTTGCGGGATTGGCATAGAGCACTTCGCCAGTTGCCCCGAGCCGCAACACGGGATTCGGATCTCGCTCGGGAAACATCGCCAGCCTGCGGCGCTCCGATCCCTCGCGGATGATCGCTACGACATAGTAGCCGGCAAAAAATGCGACACCGAAAATCAATACCGAAAACCCGATCACCCAGCTCACCATGGTGGTTACGCTGTCCTGGGCATCCATCCCCAATTTGTCTACTGCCTGCTGGTTGAACGACGTCATCGATGCGAGGGTCTTTTCGATCTCCCTGACCTTGGGCTTGACCTGGGCAAGAACTGCCCGGGCCAGATCCCAATTCACTTCTCCGCTGGAGAGCGTAATTGAAAGGATGTCTGACAATTGATCAAGCTCATCCAGGCGCGAGCGCAACTCGACCACTTGTTCACGAGACCCAGTGTTCCTGTCGAGCAACTCGACGATGTTGCCGAGCAGTTTCCGGTTCAGGTCGCGCTGCTTCTGGAAATCCTCCCGTGTCGCGGTATAGGAATAGTATTCGTACAGCAGTCGTTCCTGGTCCGCAATGGCGCCGCGCAATTCACCGATACGCTGGGATAGCGGGAGTTTTTCCTCGATAAACACCTGGTTTACGTTCTGTACCGTATCGCCCAGATAAACGATGCGTGCAGACACTGCGATACCGACGGCAAGTATGAACAGAAAAACCCACCAGATCCTGCGTTGAATCATTACGAACCCTTAATGTTCGACAAAATATATTGCCTGGCAATCTCGGAACGGGACCGCACGGCAATAATTCAGGCAGTTTTGCAGATTATCCGGCTGATGTTGATTTTTCCCCGGCTGGCTCCAGTTTACCGCCGATCTTCAGGCAAGTGCCCTTGGGAAGCGGGATAAAATCGTTAGGGTCGTTGTCAATCCTGGAATGCCCCGCGCAGGAATGCTTGCTCTTGTTGGTGTTGCATGCATTCTGGCCTGCCTTGGCTACGCCGAAACATTTTTCCACGTCTTCGGCATTAGCCGAACCTGGGGAGGCGGTAATGCCGAGCGCGAACAGGGTGGTGATCGCGGCGCTAACAAGAGTGCTTTGATTATTCATATCTGCGTCCCTTCCACATTCAAATTTTTTTCAAAAAGCAATATAACCGAAACGTCTCAATCCTGCAGGTACGGCATGTGAACGTTACCATTACAAAGTCAGATTGTCTTGGTCAATTTTGCACGATTCGCCTATGCGAATTTTCACAACCTTGCTTCCAGCCAGGCATCCACCGACCACGCGCCGCGGTTTGACACCAGCAGCACCGCGAGCAATATCCCCCAGTACAAATGCTGGCTGAGACCCGCCTCGCTCAATCCTGAGTAATACGAAATGACTGCGATCGCGTTGAGAATAAACAAGCCAGTTGCAGCGAAGCGGCCAATCAAACCCAATACCAGCAGCACAGGCAAGCCCAGTTCGGCACCGGTGGCAAGCAATGCCGCAACCTCGGGCGAAAGCAGCGGAACCTGATAGACATCGCTGAACAGGTACAGAGTGCTGTCCCAGGTCGCAATTTTGGTCAGGCCGGATTTGAAAAATACATTGGCAAGGAACAACCTCAGTCCCAGATCGAAGGCGGGCGCCAGGTATTCCGGCAAGTGTGCAGCGTTGTAGTAAACACGGGCCAGCCGCAGCATCGGGTTCATGACAACCCTTCCACATGAAAATCGGCGAACACCCCCTGTGCAACGAGGATGGCCAAGCCGGCCTGCAGATCAAAGTCCGGATATCTTTCCATGGTGCTGGCAGTTGCTTCACCCAGCGTGTTCCCGGCCCGGATGATTGACAGCCATTCAGCGTCAGCCTCGGTCAGTTCGCTGACAATGACAACATCATCCTTGCGGGTTACCAGCGCATTGCAGGGTCCGCTATCAAAATCGATATGGAAATCACCGGGCGCGCCGGGTTGATGTGCATGCCAGATGTCTGCTACCGGATATCCGGAGCGCACCATATGACATGCCGGATGAAAGATCAGAACTAGTTTTGAATAGTGCTCCTGCTCCAGCCTCGAAAGTTTGTCTATGTCCAGCGCCCCGGCATCCGCAGCAAAATACGCACAGTGGCAGGCCCATTCCAGTGCCGCCACATCCGGCAGGTAAACCAGCTGTTGCGCCGGCAAAAAAGTTGCAATAAAAGCGGCCATCTGTTCACCGTAGTGATGCAGATTACCGCTGCGAGATACATTCTGATCTATGTAAGCCCGTGCCAGGAACCGAAAAAAGTCCTTGCCGACGAGCTGTTCGATGACCGGATAGGCCCCGGCCAGAGAATCGTGCAGATTGCCGCGATAATTGTTGCGATAAACCTCGATTGCGGTCTCGACCGGGTAATGCATGCAAGCATGATTCAATCCGGGCGGCAACTCGTCACCGTGGACGATGGCACGACTGAAGCCGAGCTGGTCATCACTCAACGCATTCATGGCATCTCTCCATGCGCAATTGCGCTTGTGCCGCCTCAGCCAGCAGAACCTTCAGCTCAGGAATGTCGGTGTCCCATTCGATCAAAGTAGGGCGCGGCCCGATAAAACGCAAGGCAGCTTCATATAATTGCCAAACCTCGGGATAGACCGGGTTGCTGTGGGTATCCACCAGGCAACTTCCTTCACCGTTGTTCCCGGCACGCTCGCTGTAGCCGGCCAGGTGATATTCATCCACCGCATCAACCGGCATGGTCCTGATGAACGCTTCGGCATCCACGCCGAGATTGCGCGCATTCACATAGAGGTTGTTGATATCGAACAGGATGCCGCAACCGGTTCGCCTTGATAATTCGGCAAGGAATTCACCCTCGCTCATTTCACTGTGTACAAAGGACAAATAACTGGAAAGATTTTCGACCATCAAGCGTCGGCCGAGTTTTTCCTGAACCTGCTCCACGCGGGCGGCGACATGGGACAACGCCGCCCGCGTATAGGGAAACGGCAGCAGGTCGTTGATGACCGTTGATTTCTTGCTCTTCGTGTCCGGGGCCGCATTCCAGCTCAGGTGCTCCGACACTGCGGCAGGCTGGACTTCATCGCACAATCGGCACAGTGCAGACAAATGATCCTTGTCCAGAGGAGCAGTCGAGGCCAGTCCCATGCCCACTCCGTGCAAGCTGACGGGATAATGTTCGCGCACCTTGAGCAAGGTGCGCAGAGGTGCCCCACCCCCGAAAAAATTCTCGCTATGCACTTCTACCCATCCGACCGCGGGTAGCTGTTGCAATACCTCGCGATAGTGAGGCGCCCGCAAGCCGATACCCGCGATGCAAGGCAATGTATGGCTTGCGGGTGTTTTCATCACATGGCTTTCTTCATCATGCCGCCGCTGCCCATCATGCTGCCTCCGGCGATCTTGTCGCAGGTGCCCTTGGGTACCGCCACGAAATCCATCGGATCATTGTTTTTGGTGGCTTGTCCTGCACATGAATGCGCGCTCTTGTTGCTTGAGCAGTCATTCATCCCTGCCTTGGCGATGCCAAAGCATTTTTCCATTTCAACTTTCTTGTCAGCCGCGCTTGCATTGCCGGCAAGTCCCAATGCGAGCAAGCCGCCGATCGCGATAGATAAAAGTTTTTGATGGTTTTCCATTATTAAAGCTCCTTAGGTTGGTTGGCTGAATGGAGGGCAGGTCTCAAACCACGGGTCGCGGAACTCAAACCCTCCGTGCAGCAAAATAAAACACTGTTCAAAAATACGCGGGTTCATGCTTCTCTCCACCACGCACCAGTATATTCGGCAATGCCGCGATAAAGGTTACATCAATGTGCACAGAAATGATTTTAGGGTACACGGGGGACGGATCGCGGGCTGTGCAGCCTGATTCGACGGCATGCTATTGCTGTTACCTGGATTTATCGAACAGCATTTCCATGCGCATGCTCAGCGAGGGATTGGATTTGAAATTGTCGTCCTTGGGAAAATGCAATTGCGGGCTTAATTCAAAGAAGATCCAGTCCCGGTGCAAGCGGTACCGGTAAAGCATCAACACGACATATTCCGTCGCTTGCACCTGCGGATTGCTTACACCAATTGCGCTCGCCTGATACAGCAGGGCGCTGCGCTCATTCAGGGTCTGATAGATCGACAGATCCTGGCGCAGGTCGAAGTTCTGCTTGTCATGCAGCCAGGTGGCATTGCTGCTGGCGCGAAACATCACCGGCTGGCTGATCAAACGCTCCAGATCGAGCTGGGTTGTTTCACCGGCGCCTATCGTATTGAACCAGAACACCGACTCTGCCAGTTTCGTCCGCCACGTCTCGAACGGGAACGAATAGCTCCCCCTGGTGCGCACAAATGGCTCCAAAGGTCTGCGTACCTGGATACCCGCATCGGCACTCAAGTGCCAGCGGACCTCCTCCTGCTTCTCATAACGTGCTGCCAGGGAAAGTTTCTCCGGCGCCGTCACCTTGTCGAGTACCACAGGCTGCCCCTGCGCCGTATCACCCGTAATGTTTTTCTCGGAATCCGTTTCCAGCAACAGATGCAATCTTTTTTCCGTTGACGGCAAATGCAGCTTGGCCTTGCCGGAAAGCACGATGTTTCGATCACCGTTATATCCGGCCACCTTGCTCAGGTCGATCTGAAGCACGCTTTTATTGGCCTCCTGAAAATTGCGCTCATCGCCGAAGAAACGATCCATATCGGTGGCAAAACTGACTATCCTTTCGGACACATAATCGCGAGGGGCATCGAGTTTTGCCAGGATACCTGGGGGTACTGCGGCTTGATCAGGCTGCTCTGCCGCCAGCAATTCCAACGGAAAGACGAGCGCAATGCCGGGCAATAAGCTGGAAACGAAACCGGATAGCCGAATGGATTTTTGCCGGAGTGAACTCATATCGTGCAGATATTACACAATCTGCACGCACTTGCCGATTTCGTGATGCCTTCTTTAGCGGTACAGTGCCGGGAACTGTTTGCGCAATTGCTCCAGCTTGGGCATATCATTGAAAATGATGTAGGGCTGATAAGGATGCAATGTCAGGTAATTCTGGTGGTAATCCTCGGCCGGGAAGAACTGTTCAAGCGGGACAAGCTGAGTGACGATGGGAGCAGGAAAAGTGCGGGCATCGGCAAGCTTCTGGACGTAGCCTTGCGCGATCTTCTGTTGTTCCGCGCTGGTATAGAAGATCGCCGAGCGATATTGGGTGCCGTAATCAGGGCCCTGCCGATTCAACTGGGTGGGGTCATGCGCCACACTGAAGAACACTTCCAGCAATTGCCGATAGGATACCTGTGCCGGATCGAACAGGACGCGCACCGATTCTGCATGCCCGGTATTGCCATTGCTTACCTGCTCATAATGCGCGGTAGCCGCGCTGCCGCCCGCATAGCCGGATTCCACACTGAACACACCTCTGACATGCTTGAACACTGCATCCACGCCCCAGAAACAACCCCCGGCGAAAACCGCAACCTGTTGCGCTGGCGCTATCTTTTCGGCAGCCGCGGCGGAAAATGAAATGACGCTCATAATCAATATTACCCAGAATTTATTGCCTGGGCGGGCCTGACCAAACATGGTATTCGACATGATAGTACTCCTTTCAAATTACACCTGCCGGGAAGGACCGGACAGGGAACAACGGATCATCGCCTGGAAGCAGTAGATCCCTGTTGTGCTTCTGCAAGCAATGTTTGTATCAATTTCTCGGTTTCCTGATACGCCCCTTCGCCAAAATGTATATGGCGGATCCGACCCTGGGCATCCACCAGATATTGCGCGGGCCAGTATCTGTTCTTGTAGGCATTCCAGATCTCAAAGTCGTTATCCATCACCACCGGATAAGTGATCCCCAGATCATTTATCGCACGTTCGACGTTACCCTTATCCTTTTCGTACGCGAACTCCGGGGTATGCACTCCGATCACCAGCAAACCGCTCGAGCGATATTTTTCATCCCACGCCTTGACGTAAGGCAGTGTGCGGCGGCAGTTGACACATCCATAGGTCCAAAATTCCACCAGCACCACCTTGCCGCGCAACATCTTGCTGTCCAGCGGCGGCGAATTCAGCCACTGCGATTTAGCGGCAGTTATTGCAGGCATCTGGTCGTCTGCAATTGCCGGTGCGGAAACAAGCGCTGCCACGACCAGCAGCACCCGCACGCTGGCGGCAAGCAATAGACTGCGTTTGTTCGTGCTCATATACATGGTTGCACTCCTTGTTATTCAGCCGAAGGTGAAGGCGAACGCCTCGGCACCTTCATCCGGAAATTCGATACGAAAGGTGTGATCACCGATCTCACCGCTTTGCCTGATCAGTTGATACAGCCGCTGCTCGCGGATAACACCATTGCCTTGCGCATCGATATCCACGCCGTGATCCGCGCCGGGCGCAGCACCATCCAGCGTGACCTTGAAACGCACCGGCTTGCCGCTGTGCGAACCCAGCACCAGATGAAGGTCGCGACCGCGAAAGCGGTAACTGATCGCTCCACCTTTGGTTTGCATTGCGGAGGATTCGGCAGTCACACGCCACGTGCCGCTCAATGCCCATTGATTCAGGGTGAGTTCGCGCGGTGCGGTGTACATCGCCGCAACGTCCTTCCTGATCGCTTCGGGTGAGGCCAGGTTCTCCTGGCGCGCATGGCCCAGATAGGTTTCCGGCGAATAGGCGCTGGCCGAAGGAGCGGCAGTCGCGCCGGATCCCGCAACCTGCACCAACTCGTCGCCGACCGCCAGCCTTCCCTGATTCGCTTCCTTGAGCAGCGTCTGGATCATCTGCTCGGTCTCTATATATTTGCCTTCGCCGAAATGCTGGTCGCGGGTCCGGCCTTGCGAATCGATCAGATAATGCGCGGGCCAGTACTCGTTCTTGTAGGCATTCCAGATCGCGTACTGGTTATCCATCGCCACCGGATACTTGATGCCCAGGTCGCGGATCGCCTGCTCGACATTGTTCCGGTCCTTCTCGAACGCGAATTCAGGCGAGTGCACGCCGACGATGACCAGGCCCTGGCTGCGATATTTTTCATCCCACGCTTTCAGGTATGGCAGCGTGCGCAGGCAGTTGATGCACGAATAGGTCCAGAAATCGACCAGCACCACTTTCCCGCGCAACATCTCGATGTTCAGCTCGGGCGAATTCAGCCACAGCGTCGCCCCGGTGAATGGCGGAGCCGTGCCGGCATCATCAGAATTCGACTGTTTCGGTTTGTCGACCAACCGCTCGATCAACTGCTGTTCTGTATTGGCGGTGCTCAGGAACGAAAACTGCGCCAAAAATCGCGTGTCCCAACCCAGCGCGATGACCACCACTCCGACCAGTACAGCCGCTCCCAATCCACGCCGCAGCCATTCCTCGGCACCCAGGCTGCGCTTCATCATGCTGAACACCCGCCCGCCCGCCAGCAACGCGACCGCCAGCGAAGACGCGGCGCCGGCAGCGAATGCCAGCAACAGCATTGCGCTATACAGGTTCGCGCCGCTCAGCGCCGCGCCTGCCAGCAACAGCCCGAGGATAGGACCTGCGCAGGGCGCCCACAAGAAACCCACCGCGACACCCAGCAACAGCGAACCCTTGATGCTTGCCTGCCGGTCGGCACGTTGCTGCAACCGTCCGCCGAATGCGACGAACGGGCGCATCATCCGATCGGACAATGACGGGAATACCAGCGCCAGTCCCATCAGCAACAGCAGCAGCATCGCAGCATAGCGGCCATATTGATTGAGCCCCACCAGCCATGCCCCGCCTACCGTCGCCAGACTGGCCAGAACCGCAAAAGTCACCGCCATGCCGACCAGGATGGGCAGGCCGGAACGCCGGAACGACTGGTCCGACCGCGCGAAGATGAACGGCAATACCGGCAGCACGCACGGGCTTAGGATGGTCAGCACACCACCGATGTAGGCGAGGATAAAGATCAGCATGATTATTTATAGGGGATGAATCGCAGCGCCACCGTGTTCATGCAATAGCGCAAACCGGTCGGCTTCGGGCCATCGTCAAACACATGGCCAAGGTGCGCGTCGCACAATGCGCACTGCACTTCGGTGCGCACCATGCCGAACATCCGGTCGACATTTTCGCGCACATTCTCCGCGGCGATCGGCTGCCAGAAACTCGGCCATCCGGTGTGCGAATCGTATTTGGTCTTCGCATCGAACAGCGCGTTGTCGCAACATATGCAGCGATACAGCCCCGGCTCATGCCTGTCGTAGCCAGGCTGCGAGAACGCTCGCTCGGTGCCCTGCTGGCGCGTCACCTCGTAGGCCAGCGGCGACAGGCGCTTTCTCCACTCCGCATCCTTGCTGACCTTGGCCAGCGTGGCGCGGCCGAGCGCCTTTCCTTCATCGGAAAATTGCATGATCGTTACCTTGCCGTTACCGGATGCGGCGTATGCGCGCGTCGCAAACGCCAGCGTCAGGCCTGATAGCGTGTACAAGAATTGTCTGCGTTGCATGTCGATGTCCTCCTGCGTTTCAATTTCTTTCCAAGTGGCGAATCCTGCATCCGGTTCAAAGTGAAGGTGAAAACGGGATATGATTCGTCCTGCCTGCCGGTGTATTCGGGCATGCTTGGATATTGGTTACATTATGGAGCGCGGGTGACTGATAACTCCGACAATTTTGCAACGCTGATGAAACAGGCCCTGGCCGGGGACCAGCGCGCCTATTCAGAGTTGCTGCAGGACACCTCGCGGCTGCTCAGGCCGTTCCTGGCAAAGCGCCTCAGCTTCACCAGCGAGGTGGATGACCTGTTGCAGGAGATTTTGATCTCGATTCACAAGGCGCGCCATACCTATGACGGCAAACGCCCCTACAAACCCTGGGTGTATGCCATCGCCCGGTTCCGACTGCAGGATCATTTGCGCGCGCACTACGCCGACCACCTGCATCATGCCGACGACCTGTCCGAAATCGAGGAAACTTTGCAGCAGGATGTAACCGAATCGGCCATTTCATACGAATCCATCAGCGGAGAGGTCGAAAAACTCCCCGAAAAGCAGGCAACCATCCTGCGCCTGATGCACCAGGAAGGTTACACGGCCAGGGAAGTTGCCGAGAAGATCGGCATGAACGAATCTGCGGTCAAGGTCGCTGCGCATCGGGCCTACAAGATTTTGCGCCAGAAACTGGAAAAATAGAAACAGGAAAGACGATGGCAAACATAGACGAACTGATAAACAAGCTTGCCAGGGACGGGACTGTAATCAAGCCCGCGCACCATCCTGTGCTGCTGAGCCTGGAATGGATCGCGGCGGCGGTGTTCTATCTCGCCGTGGCACTGATGATCTCCGGCTTGCGCACCGACCTGATGGTGAAACTGCATGAACCCTGGTTCGTTGTCGAGATCGCAACGCTGGTCGGCATCATCGCAGCCACCAGCCTGAGCGCTGCCTTGCTGTCGTTTCCCGATCTGCACCAGATGCGGCGTGTCGCGCTGGCACCGGCAATCGCTTTCGCACTGTTCGCGCTGGTGATGTTGTTTGCGTGGCGCGCCGACAACCCTCCTTCGCAACCGCCGATCCACAGCGTGGAGTGCACCCTCAGCATCACCATGCTGGCGATATTGCCTGCGGTATGGATATTCTTCGTGATGCGCAAGTTCGCCAGCACTCATCATTACTGGTCGGGCGGCATCGCGATGCTTGCCGCGTTCAGCGTCGGCGCGCTGTGGCTGCGGCTGTATGAACAGACCGATTCCATCATGCATGTCATCGAGTGGCATTACCTGCCGATGATATTGATCGGCCTGCTCGGCATGTGGCTAGGCAAAGTCCTGCTGAAATGGTAACTGGCTGTCGGCAGATAAATGCCGCTGCCGTTTTCCGTATATCCCGTTTATTTGCCTGGCAACATCTATTGGAGTAATGTCCACACTGCAATTCGTCATCAGCACTCCAAGGTGCTGGTGGCGAATGCCAAATCATGAATCGGCTTCTCGCCGTTACCTGGCGCTACTCAGCATGAGGAGTATGCAATTGCGACTGGAACTCTATCCCGGATTCTGAAATGAATTTCAGAGCTCGCAACAACTGCCCTTCCTTAGTGCGGTTTGCGCCGTTTTTTTTATCGTGCTTTTTTTTCCTTTTGCCTGCCACCTCCCGGGCGGCACCCGATTGGTCGGACGACATTCTTTATTTTGTGCTGATCGATCGGTTTGCCGATGGAGACAGCGCGAACAACCGCAGGGTCGAACGCAGCAACCCCGGCGGTTATCATGGCGGCGATTTGAAGGGCTTGACCGGACAACTGGATGAACTTGCCGATCTGGGAATCACCGCGTTGTGGATCAATCCGGTTCAAAAACAGGTGAGCCGGGGCTTTTATGCCAGCGCCCCGGCTAATCTCGGCATCCCTGAATTCAGGCATTGGGGTTTCCACGGTTATTGGATCGATGACTTCACAGCGATTGAGCCGCAGTTCGGCAACCTCGAAGACCTGAAGCATTTAGTTGCAGAAGCTCACAAACGCAACATCAAGGTACTGCTCGATGTGGTTTACAACCACGCCGGATATGGCTCGAACTATGAGTCGCGCAGGACCTCAAGCGGACAAAGCTGGATGCGTTCCGGAGAAGGCAATTGCGATGTCGATCCGATCACCTGCAGCGTGGGCGGACTGCCCGATTTCAAGACAGAATTGCCCGAGGTCAGGGATTACATTCTTGCTGCAAACATTAATCTGGCCAGGAACGCTGGTGTGGATGGTTTTCGCCTCGATACTTTCAAGCACGTAGAAACCGACTTCTGGCTCGAGCATCGCCGCCGTACACGTGCAGAGCTCGGCAATGACTTCTTTCTGCTGGCTGAATACTGGGGCGGAGACGCGAGTTCACTGGATCCCTACTTTGCCCGGGATGAAATCGATGCCGGATTCGATTTCGGCTTCAAGGGAAGCTGCGAATCCTTTGTAGATGGCCGCGGCCGCACAGTCGCTTATGGCAGCTACCTGGGATCGAGGCACAAGGCACGCAAGGGCTATTTGCTGGCTCACTATCTTTCCAGTCATGATGAGCCGATGGCGTTGTATGACCTCAACAAGGATAAGGACAAGTTTCGCATATGCGCTGCGATACAAATGA
>Ga0224495_10001701_pt1 | contig 15203 bp, 14 predicted proteins | sample SF_Jul11_sed_USG_FD_168128 | JGI IMG/M metagenome (GOLD analysis project Ga0224495, IMG submission 168128) | Sediment microbial communities from San Francisco Bay, California, United States - SF_Jul11_sed_USGS_4_1 | ecosystem: Environmental > Aquatic > Marine > Sediment | place: USA: California... | reverse complement strand
GTGCATGAAAGGCGAAGTCATGCTCACCAGGCCACGATCGGCGAGGATGAAATCCGAATTGCCGCCGAATTTCTTGATGCAACTGAAGATGTAATCCCAGCGTCCGCAGTTTAGTCCTGCCGAATGATCGCGCAATTCGTACAGGATCTCGTCCATCTCGAAAGCTGCGGGGATTGTTTCGATCAGCACCGTTGCCTTGATGGTGCCGCGCGGAATATCGAGACGGTCCTGGGCATGAATGAAAACATCGTTCCATAGTCTGGCTTCCATATGGCTTTCCATCTTTGGTAGGTAGAAATAAGGGGCAGTACCGCGTGCCAACTGGGACCTCGCATTGTGAAAGAAGTACAGGCCGAAATCTAACAGGCTACCGGACACCGGCTTGCCATCCACGGTCACATGTTTCTCTACCATGTGCCAGCCGCGCGGGCGCACGAACAGCACCGATATTTTTTCATTCAATTGATACGCCTTGCCGTCTGGATTGACATGTTTGATGGTGCGAGCAACCGCATCCCGCAGGTTAATCTGGCCCTCGATCACGTTTTGCCAGGTCGGGGTCATGGAATCTTCCAGATCGGCCATGTACACCATTGCGCCGGCATTCAGTCCGTTGATCAGCATCTTGCGTTCCGCCGGACCGGTGATTTCGACGCGCCTGTCCAGCAGTTCTGCAGGTACCTGAGCGATGGTCCAGTCGCCGTTGCGCACGGAAGCTGTTTCGCCCAAAAAATCAAACAGCCTGCCTTTCTCCAATTCGGCCTGACGCTTGACCCGACGTTCCAGCAAACTTTGGCGCACCGGTCCGAACTCGCGCACCAGTTCGGCAATAAAGGCCAGCGCCTCTGTGGTCAGGATGCCGGATTGTTCCGGACTGACCGGAACGGTGATATTGATACCTGGAGGATATTTCATGGTGGTTTCCTCATAGAATCGCTTTAAGCGACCCGGTTCCGGGGTGATCCCGCAGCGTATGCTTCGATATTGGCGATGAGCTGATCTGCCAAAGCCTGCATCGCAGCTCTTCCCGACCATGCGATATGCGGAGTCAGAATGAAGTTTGGCAGGTCCAGTTCCAACAGCGGATTTCCCCCGGTCGGCGGCTCCTTGCCCAGCACATCGAAACCCGCACCGCCGATGCGTTTGGTACGCAGCGCTTCCAGCAAGGCAGTTTCGTCAACCAAACCGCCGCGCGCGGAATTGATCAAAAGTGTGTGTGCCTGCATGTGCGAAATTTCCTCCGCGCCGATCAAGTGGCGCGTCTGTGCATTGAGAGGCAAGTGCAGCGTGATCACATCACTATTCCGGATTACCGAGTTGAACGCGGTGTAACCCGGTCTGATCTCGCTGGCACCCTTATGCTCGGAGAGCAGCACTTTCATCCCAAACGACAACGCGATCCGTTCCACCGCTTTGCCGATTGCACCGCGACCGACGATCCCCAATGTGCTTCCATACAAGTCATTCACCGGATGCGTGAACAGACAGAATTGTGTTGCCGCTTGCCATGCGCCGTTGCGCACGTCGGCATGAAAAGCCAACAGGTTACGGCGCAAAGCCAGTATCAACATGAAAACATGCTCGGGCACGGTGTGCACCGAATAGTCGCGTATGTTGGAAACGACGATGCCACGCTCATTACAGAACGCGATATCAACGTTGTCGGTCCCGGTTGCGGCGACCGCAACCATCTTCAGTTTAGGCAATTGCTCCAGAGCTTCCCTGCGCAACTGCACCTTGTTGGTTATCGCAATCGTTGCACCCTTGAGACGCTCCACGGTCTGATCTGGACTGGTGGTCGGATGGTCCTTCCAATGGTGCGCAAAGGCAGGAGGGCGAATATCAGCAATGATGCTGGAAGAATCCAGGAACACGATATTTTCCACAATCTCAATCGCCCATGCCAGACATTCGCTTGACGACTTTCACCACTGCCGCCGAATCCAGATTGGTGTCGCCAGTGCCCATCAGCGCGTTGAGGTGCTGGGTGACCAAGGCAGCGGCAGGCAGTGCAACGCCCAATTGGTGCGCGGTTTCCATCACGATGCGCATGTCCTTCTGGTGCAAGCCGACCTTGAAGCCGGGTTTGAATTCGTTGTCCAGCATGCGCTTGCCGTGCACTTCCATGACCTTGCTGCCCGCGAATCCACCCATCAAGGCCTCGCGTACTTTGGCTGCGTCTGCGCCGTTCTTGCGCGCGAAGGTCAGCGCTTCAGCCACCGCTTCTATCGTCACCGCGACCACTATCTGATTGCACGCCTTGGCAACCTGGCCTGCGCCATTGTCGCCGATATGCACGATGTTCTTCCCCATCAATTCGAACAGCGGTTTCACGCGCTCGAATACTTTGGTTTTCCCTCCCACCATAATGGATAACGTGCCGTTGATTGCACCGGTTTCGCCGCCGGAAACCGGTGCGTCCAGCATGTCGACGCCCTGCTTCTCCAGCCGATCGGCAAACACCTTGGTGGCGGTCGGCGAGATGGTGCTCATGTCCACGATCACACTGCCGCTGCGTGCATGTTTGGCAACCCCGGACTCGCCGAAGATCACGCTTTCCACATCCGGTGTGTCCGACACGATCAGAAAGATCACATCAGCATGCTTGCCAACTTCCGCAGCAGACGTACAGGCGGTAGCACCCTCTGCCACTAGTTTTTTCATCGCTTCCGGACGGCGCGCATGAACCCATAGTTTGTGCCCGCCCTTCATCAGGTTAAGTGCCATCGGGCCGCCCATGATGCCGGGGCCGACAAATCCAATGTTGATTGCCATATCAGTACTCCTGTTGTTGGTTGAGATATCGAATCAAGAAACTGAGCTTATCCCAGTGTCGGCATCACAAGTGTGGATGGGGGGTTTTCCGTCACCTCGGGCCATCTTGTGGTCACTGCCTTGGTGCGCGTGTAAAAATATACGCCTTCCATGCCATGCATGTGCAAATCTCCGAACAGCGATGATTTCCAGCCGCCGAACGAGAAGAACGCCATCGGCACCGGGATCGGCACGTTGATTCCGACCATTCCGACTTCGATCTCGTTCTGGAAGCGCCGTGCCGCCGCCCCTGAAGCGGTAAAGATCGCCGTACCGTTTGCATAGGGACTGCTGTTGACCATATTGATCGCGTCATCAAAACTGGCGACTCGCAACACGATCAGGACCGGACCGAAGATTTCCTCTTTGTAGATCTTCATTTCGGTCGAAACATTGTCGAACAGCGTCGGGCCGACAAAGAAACCGTTTTCGTGGCCCGGCACCTTGATACCGCGCCCGTCTGTTATCAGTTTCGCGCCCTGCTCGACACCACTGGCGATGTAGCCGACGATCTTGTCGCGATGCTGGGCCGAAATCACCGGCCCCATATCTACGCCTTTCTTGTCACCTGGGCCGACAACCAGCTTCTCAGCCTTGGACTTCAGCTTTTCGACCAGCACGTCGGCCACATCGCCCACCGCGACCACTGTCGAGATCGCCATGCAACGCTCGCCGGCCGAGCCGTAAGCAGCCCCCATGATCGCGTCGGCCGTGAAGTCCAATGAAGCGTCGGGCAGCACGATAGCGTGATTTTTCGCGCCGCCCAGCGCCTGCACACGCTTGCCATGGTGCGCGGCGGTCTCATAGATATATTTCGCAATCGGCGTCGATCCGACAAAAGAAATCGAACGCACATCGGGATGTGTCAGCAATGTGTCTACCGCCTCCTTGTCGCCGGGCACGACGTTGAGCACACCGTCGGGCAGCCCCGCCTCCTTGAACAATTCGGCCATGCGCAGGCTGCAGGAAGGCACTTTTTCCGATGGCTTGAGCACGAAAGTGTTGCCGCAGGCGATCGCGATCGGGAACATCCACATAGGCACCATCGCCGGAAAGTTGAATGGGGTGATTCCCGCACATACGCCTATCGGCTGAAGCATTGAATGGCAATCGACGCCGCGCCCGACATTCTCCGCATGCTCGCCTTTGAGCAGATGCGGTGCCCCGACCGCGAATTCCACCACTTCGATGCCGCGCTGAACCGAACCCGCTGCGTCTTCCAGGGTCTTGCCGTGCTCTTCGCTGGCCAGTTGTGCAAGTTCGGCGCGGTGTGCTTCGAGCAGTTCGCGGAATTTGTTCAGGATGCGGCTGCGGCGCAACGGGGTGGTGTCGCGCCAAGCAGGGAAAGCTGCCTTGGCAGCGGCAATTGCACTTTCAACGTCCTCGCGGCTGGCCAAAGGCACTTGGCGTATCGTTGTGCCGATGGCAGGATTGTTCACTTCTGCCGAACGATTGCCAAGACTCACGGTATGCCGACCATTGATCCATAATTTCAAAGTGAGTTTTGACATGTTATTTCCTTGATATGTTGTCCTTGCCAAGCTTCCGGGATTGATTTCTGCTTAATTGAGAATGGTTGTCAGCGTCAGACGAATAAGGTATCGTGTGTTGAAATTACATCACTATTCAGACATTCTTGCACCGAGCTATAGTTTACACATCTTGCCTGTCGCAAGGGAGGGTCAATGCTGCAGTTAGTTGCCAACTGTGCTTTGAACAACCATTCGACGCACAGTGATATTCAAGCGTTAAATTGCTTTTGCATCGTCAGCAACTAATGTGGCAGAAATATAAATTGAACGACAATGAATCAAACGGTCACGTGATATCTATGTGACGAGGCCGATTGAAGCAAGAAGCAGCAAGTTAGTATCCCAAGTCAAACCTAAGGAGGAAAAATCATGGGCAAGGAAGTAGAAACCAAGCAAGGAGAGACCCCAACTACCGTGTCACGTCGCAAGTTTCTGACGACTGCAGCTGCTGTCACTACCGGCGCCGCCATTACGGGATTTCCATCGATTTCCGTCGCAGCATCCCCCATCGTTCTCAAGATGCAGGGAGCCTGGGGCGCGAAGGACATTTTCAACGAAATGGCCGAGGAATACGTCAAGCGTGTCAATGAAATGGCTGAAGGCCGTCTGCGCATCGACTATCTGGTGGCAGGATCGGTGGTCAAGCCATTCGAAGTGATGGAAGCGACTTCCAAAGGTGTAATCGATGCAGGCCACCAGGTTGCGGTTTACTGGTACGGCAAAAGCAAGGTCGCATCGTTGTTTGGTTCCGGACCAGTCACCGGTTGCGACGCTTCCCAGAACCTTGCCTGGATCCACAAGGAAGGGCAGCCTTTCTACGATAAGCTGATGCAAAAGATCGGCCTCGATGTGGTCGGATTTTTTGCGATGCCTATGCCTACCCAACCGCTGGGCTGGTTCAAGAAACCGATCAAAAGCGCTTCGCAACTAAAAGGTCTCAAGTACCGCACCGTGGGCCTGGCGGCCGACATGATGCAAGAGCTTGGCATCAAGGTCACCCAGTTGCCGGGTGGCGAGATCGTACCTGCGATGGAGCGAGGCGTAATCGAGGCCTTCGAATTCAACAACCCGACCTCCGACCGTCGTTTCGGCGCACAGGACGTAGCCAAGAACTACATGATGGGCAGCTATCACCAGGCGCAGGAGTTCTTCGAGATCGTCTTCAATCGCAAGAAATATGAGTCTTTGCCCAAGGACCTACAGGCGCTGTTGCGCTATTCGGCCGAGGCGGCATCCACCGCGAACTATGCGCTTGCGATGGATAACTACTCGAGGGATCTGCAGCTGCTCAAGGACAAGGACAAAGTCAAGATCCTGCGCACACCGCAAGGTATCTTCGACGTACAACTCAAGGCATGGGACACGATTGTCAAGCGTCTGACCGACGAAGACCCGTTCTTCAAGGAGGTGTGGGAATCGCAGAAGGCATGGGCCAAACGGGTCGGTTACTACACCTTCTTCAACAACGCCGATTACAAGGCGGCTTACGAACACCTGTTCGGAAAGCTCGGCTTCTGATGGGTCGTTGCCAGGAAATATAAATAGTTGTGTTACATATGGCGGTGGGTGCTTCGGCACCACCGCCTTGTTTCATAGAACGGACATATATGAAGATTCAATCGCTGCTGCATGGCATCGACCAGTTGTCCAAATCGGTCGGACATGCATTTGCCTGGTGCATAATCGTTCTGATACTGGGCACTTCCTACGAAGTTTTCGTTCGCTATGTGCTGGACGACCCGACCAGTTGGGCTTTCGACATGAGCTATATCCTCTACGGGGGCCTGTTCCTGATGTCGGGTGCTTACGCACTCTCGCGAGGCGCACACGTGCGAGGCGATATTTTCTACAGATTGATGCCCAAACGCGTCCAAGGCAGCGTTGAGCTAGTTCTATATGTGATCTTCTTTTTCCCGGGCATCATCGCCCTGATGTACTCGGGCTGGGACTACGCGATGGATTCGATGCGCATTCAAGAAGTGAGCGTCAACAGCCCGATCGGCGTGCCGATCTGGCAGCTTAAATTGATCATCCCTGCTGCCGGCTTGTTGCTAGCACTGCAGGGCGTTGCGGAGATGTTGCGTTGCATCATCTGTATCCGTACCGGTGAATGGCCGGAGCGGTTGCACGACGTCGAAGAATTGGAGACGGCTGTGTTGCAAGCCGCAGCCAAAGCCGAAGAGGTCAATTATCAGGCTGTGGTTTCTGGAGAGATCAAATGACAGATCCGCAAATAGCCATCATGATGCTCGGGGCATTTATTTTCATCATCCTGCTCGGATTCCCGATCGCCTTCACGCTGATGGCCATGGGTGTTTTCTTCGGCTATTACGCTTATTTCCAGCCGGATCAGGCGTTTTTCGACAACCGGGTATTTTACCTGCTGACCCAGAACACCTTTAGCATCATGAACAATGATGTGCTGGTGGCAGTGCCTTTGTTCTTATTCATGGGCTACATCGTCGAGCGATCCAATCTCCTAGACCGCCTGTTCCTCAGTCTTCAACTTGCGTTTCGCGCGGTTCCCGGCGCGATGGCAGTCGCAGCGCTGATAACCTGCGCACTGTTCGCCACGGCAACGGGTATAGTCGGCGCAGTCGTTACGCTAATGGGTCTACTGGCGCTCCCCGCAATGATCAAGGCCGGCTACGACCATAAGCTTTCCACCGGTGTCATAGCCGCAGGCGGGACTCTGGGTATCCTGATCCCGCCTTCGATCATGCTGATCGTCTACGGCGCGACAGCGGCGATGTCCGTCGTCAAGCTCTATGCAGCAGCGATGATTCCCGGCATGCTGCTGGCCGGTCTGTATATGATCTACGTGGTAGGAAGGGTTGTGATCAATCCTTCCCTTGCCCCCAAACTACCCAAGGAGCAGACCGATAACGTCACATGGAGCGAAGTCTTCATCTTGCTGACCAAGGCTTTCGTTCCGCTGGCCGTCCTGATCTTCTCGGTGCTGGGCGCCATCCTGTTCGGACTTGCTACGCCCAGCGAAGCAGCGGCGCTTGGTGCACTTGGAGGCGTTGTACTTGCTGCATCCTACCGGGCACTGACCTGGGGACGGTTAAAGGAAGCAGTATTCCTGACGGCACGCACCACCGCGATGGTCTGCTGGCTGTTCGTCGGCTCATGGACCTTCTCCTCGGTGTTCTCCTACCTCGGCGGGGAAGGCCTGATCAAGGAGTTCGTGCTCAGCATGAATCTGAACACTGTTACATTCCTGCTGTTATCCCAAGTCATCATTTTCCTGCTGGGTTGGCCGCTGGAGTGGAGCGAGATCATCATCATCTTCGTGCCGATCTTCCTGCCGCTGCTGCCGCACTTCGACGTCGACCCGATGTTCTTCGGCATCCTGATCGCGCTGAACCTTCAGACCTCGTTCCTAACGCCGCCAATGGCGATGTCTGCCTACTATCTGAAGGGTGTTGCGCCCAAACACATCCAACTGGTGACAATCTTCAAGGGATGCTTGCCATTCCTGAGCATGGTATTCGTCACCATGGCAGCGGTGTATATATTCCCGCAACTGGTCTATTGGCTGCCGGATCTGCTCTACGGCAATTAATAAACGACACAAGGACAACATGGATCAATTGAACTGGCTCACTGCATACCAAGCGGCTCAGGGCATCCGCGAAGGTTTGTTCTCATCCGAAGATCTGGTACGCGCCTGTATCGAGCAGATCAAGGCCCGGGAACCGGAAGTTCAGGCCTGGGCTTATTTCGATGCGGAACATGCTTTGTCGCAGGCAAAACGGGCTGACGATTGGAGATCCGCCGGCAAGCCTCTGGGTTCGCTGCATGGTGTGCCGGTCGGGATCAAGGACATCATCGATACCGGCGACATGCCAACAGAGGATGGGACACCGCTTCATTCGGGGCGAAACCCCTGGCACGACGCCAAAGTGGTCGAATTGCTTCGTACCGCAGGCGCAGTCATCATGGGCAAGACTGTGACCACCGAGCTGGCCACCTATGCACCGGGCAAGACCCGTAACCCCCATAATCTTGAGCACACGCCCGGAGGATCTTCAAGCGGCTCTTCTGCGGCGGTGGCTGCGGGCATGGTACCGCTGGCAATTGGCACGCAAACCAACGGTTCGCTGATACGTCCTGCCGCCTATTGCGGCGTGTTCGGCTTCAAACCCACCCGCGGCCTGATCTCGCGACAGGGCATCCTGCACCAGTCAGAACATCTAGACCAGCCGGGAGGGTTTGCCCGTAGCGTCGAGGATCTCGCCCTGTTGGGCGAGGTGCTGTCTGCATATGACCCCGACGAACCCGGCATGTCGCTACACGCGAACGTACCCATGTTGCGTGTATGTCAGGAGGAATCGCCCATGCCACCCAAGCTGGCTCTGATTAAAACGCCGTGGTGGTCGCAGCTTGATTCTGACACCCAGGAAGGTTTCGGTGAGTTGGTAGAACATTTGAACCAACATGTCGGCGAGTTTGTTCTCCCAGACTCGGCCACGGCCGTGCTCGATTGGCACAAGGCTGTCATGGAAGCGGACATCGCAACCAATTACGAGACCGAGTACGAGTGCGGCGCCGACAAACTTTCCGCCTTGCTACGCGAGCAAATCGAACGCGGCCGCAACGTGAAAGCAGTCGACTATCTTCAAGCACTGGCGCGTATCCCGGTAGTGACTGAAGCGCTCGACGAGATTTTCGACCGTTACGATGCGATCCTGACGCCTGCAGTTGCTGGCGCCGCACCGCATGGCCTGGAGTCGACAGGCAACCCGATGTATTGCACACTGTGGACATTTTGCGGCATGCCGTCGCTCAATCTGCCGCTGTTGCAGGCCGGTAACGGCCTGCCAGTGGGCGTACAATTGGTAGGGCGTGTCGGTGACGATGCTCGGTTGTTGCGTACTGCGCGATGGCTGGTCAACGCGGTCAAATAAAGCAGCAGGAAAGTGAGGAAGCTATGAGATTTAAAACGATTGCAGGATTGATCGGCCTGGTGGCAGTGTTAGGCTTCCTTGCACCGCCGGTGATCAAGCTGCATAAGATCGCTTTGATCGTGGTAGCGCTGATTGGTGCAGGAATGGCAGCATACGAATTCTTCGAGGGCCTGCACAAAGAGGATGAGTGATAAATGAACAACGCGGCTGTCCTGACTTAATGTTCGCAAACAAACTTATCTTCAATCCGTCGCCGGCAAACGTACGGTGTACTGTCCCGATTTCTCGTCCCGCACAACAACGAGTAATTTGCGCTTTTGCGCATCCTCTACCAATTCCTTGAACGAACGATAGCCGTAGTATGACTCGGCAAACCCGGGTTTACGCCGTTGCATTGTGGTTTTGACAAGCGAGCCCCAGATCTTTTCATCTGATCCGCGCTCGGTGACCAACGCTTCTACAGTCTCGACGATGAAATCAAGCGCTTCCTGGCGCTTTTCCTCCTCGTCCTTGGCTTTGACAGGCTTGGTTGATCCGGCAGCAGCCTTGGCCGGAGCCTTCCTGGTAGCCTGCTTCTTTTTCGCTTCCTGGACCCGCACCAGGTCGTCATAAAAAATGAATTCGTCGCAATTGGCGCTCAGCAGGTCAGAGGTCGAATCCTTCACGCCGATGCCGATGACGTACTTGTCGTTTTCACGCAGTTTGGAAACCAGCGGCGAGAAATCCGAATCTCCGCTGATGATGACGAAAGTATCCACGTGGGCTTTGGTGTAGCAGAGATCCAGCGCATCGACAACCATGCGAATGTCGGCGGAATTCTTCCCTGACTGACGAATGTGAGGGATCTCAATCAGTTCGAAGGCGGCTTCGTGCATGATAGCCTTGAATTCCTTGTAGCGTTCCCAGTCGCAATAGGCCTTCTTGACCACGATGCTGCCCTTGAGCAGCAGGCGCTCCAGCACTTTTTTTATGTCGAATTGCGCATACTTTGCATCGCGCACACCCAGCGCGATATTCTCGAAATCACAGAACAAGGCCATGTTGGTAATCTCAGGTTGGGCTGCCATATGTGCCTCCTGTTGTATTTTGTTTAAACGACTACAAGACCTTGCCGGGATTCATCAGCCCATGTGGATCGAGCGCCTGCTTGATGGTGTGCATCAATTCCAATTCAAGCGGATCCTTGTAGTCGCGAATGGTTTCCCGCTTGAGCTGCCCCAACCCATGTTCTGCACTGATGCTGCCATTGAGTTCACGTATTACCTGATAAACCAGCTTGTTCACCGCAGCTTCTTGTTGCGCAATGAAATCCTTGTTCTGTACGGGCTCAGGCATAGAGACGTTGTAATGGATATTGCCATCACCCATGTGCCCAAATGCCACAATACGTATACCAAGAAACGTGTTGCGCAAAACAGTGTCTGCGCGCGCAATAAACTCTGCAACACGGCTGACAGGAACAGATACATCATGCTTTATGCTGATGCCCTCGCGTTTCTGAGCCTCGCTGATATTTTTGCGCAATTCCCACCATTGTTCTGCGGCAGAGGGGCCGGAAACAACTGATTGTTCCAGCAATCCAGGCCCGAAACTTTGCAGCGCAGCGCGCAACACTCCGTCAAGCTGACCGGGCAATACATCACTCAACTGGATAAGCAGATAATATTCGTATTTCCCGACAAACGGCTCTTCCGTAGCAGGAATGTGGCGGTATACCAAGTCCAGACAGGAACGAGAAATTATTTCGAAACTGCTCAGCATGTCTCCGCAGTTTGCGCGCATATGGGCAAGCAACCGCACCGCCACTTCAACAGAGGCGATAGCAACACAGGCAGTGGCAGTAGTTTGCGGCAGTGGGAACAACTTGAGCACGGCTGCGGTGATGATGCCCAGTGTGCCTTCTGCGCCTATAAAAAGATGCTTCAGATCGTAGCCGGAGTTATCCTTGCGCAGGCTGCGCAGCCCGTTCCAGATGCGCCCGTCAGGAAGCACCACCTCCAACCCCAGCACAAGGTCGCGAGCATTTCCATAACGCAATACATTGATTCCTCCCGCATTGGTGGAAAGATTTCCACCGATCTCGCAAATTTTCTGCGTGGCTGTCAATCCAAGCGGAAAAAAACGGTTGAACTTTTCCGCCTCTTCTCTCACGTCGGCCAGTTTGCAACCTGCCTCGACGATCATCGAGTAATTAGCGGCATCAAACATGCGGATACGATTCATACGCGATAGGTTCAGCACAATTTGCTCACCTTGTGGCAGTGGTACGCTCCCTCCGCACAGACTGGTATTGCCTCCCTGCGGTACAATGGCTACTCTTTCTGCGGCGCACAGTTTGACTACTTCAGCGACCTGTTTAGCCTCCGACGGCAGAATCACCGCCAGTGCATTTCCAGAGTAACGTCCTCGCCAGTCAATGCTATATGGTCCGGCCGATTCGCCGGTCAGGACGGCTGCAGAACCGACCACATTGGACAATGAAGAGATCAAGTCTGCATGGTTCATTGCTGTTTGCAGCTTGGATTGGTCGTATACATGAAGGTGCGAATAATCAATAATCGACGCCGGAATTTTTGTTGGGCAAATCAACTCCACTGGAAATCAGCATCAGTATCATGCGGGCAATATTTTCTGTTGCGACTATCGTATGCCGGTTACCCGATACCTTTAGCCTCTCCCTGATAACCTTCCTTACCGATGATTCGTGTGTAAGGTCAAAAAGAATATCCAGGCTATCGCCCATCGCAACCAATTCATCTATGCTGACGTTCCTGATGCCGTTTGCTTTGGCAAGTTCAAGCCCTGGCGTTTCGTCATTTTCCGCGACTGCTATGATCTCAACACCATTATTGGGCTGGTCCAGCAATTCTGACAAAAATGCAGAGCCTACATCACCCAGCCCAACAATCGCGATTGATTGCTTCTCCATATCGTAAATCCTGAAAAAAGTGGGAATTCGCTAAATATTTCTTCGATGAACAGCAGACAATGGGTCCGCGTTGTTGGGAAGCACCATCAAATGCAACCCCCAATGATGCTCTGTTAGGCTTTCAATCTCGACCAAACCTGGAGTTTCACGTTGTAAAGCAGCACAGTCAAAATGATCAGGTATCCGATCACATAATAGCCCAACGTTTCCCTTTCCGCTTCATGCGGGTCGGCAGCCCAGAAAAGAAAAGAAACTATATCATGCGCTTGTTCCAGTATTCTGGAGCGCTTTACCGGGTCAGTCGCGGTGCTGATTTCCAGCGCATCCGGCATTTTGGTCAGAGGAAAAAAATGATTGCTGGTTTTTCCGTCCGGAGTAAGGTAGTAGCCTGTCAGGTAGGAATACAAATAGCCGGCCCCGCCCTCCCGGGCTCTGACCATCATACTCAGGTCTGGCGGCACTTTCCCGAATGATTGCAAGGCCGCCTCATCAGAAAGCAGGCTGGCCATTGCCGAATCCAGCGTCGAATCGCCCCGCCATGCGGTTATTCTGTCCTTGTCTATCCCGAAATCGGCCAAATCGCGATAATGAACATATTTCAGGCTATGGCAACCGTGACAGGCATTCATAAATGCATCTACCCCGCGTTCCACTGCAATTACGCTGGTATCTACCTGGAATTTTTCCAGCTTGATCTCATCGGCATGTGCAGGAAACAAGGTAATGCAGGATAGCGCCAACGGTGCAATTAGCTTTCTCATCGCTGCCTCCTTTTTTTCTTTTCTTCCTCTTCGCTTGCGATCAGATCCTTTATCTTGGTTGGCAGCCCTCGCTTGAACAGCCACCGGTCTTCCGCTTTCGAAACGAGAGGCAGCAGCAAGAACGACCCAAAATAGTAAAAAGTTGCCACCTGTCCGATCGCGATGGTCTTACTGGTCGGCGGAACGTAGCCAACATAGCCCAGCACCAGGATATCCAGCATGAACGCGAAGAACATAATTCGATACACCGGCCGGTAGCGGCCGCCCCCCGGGATCCTCGAGCGATCCAAGAAAGGCATGAAAGCAAAGATCATCACGGACAGGCCCATTGCCGCCACACCGCCGACCGTGTTCGGCACTGAACGCAAGATCGCATAGAACGGCAGGAAGTACCATTCCGGTACGATGTGATCCGGGGTTATCAGCGGATTGGCGGGGACGTTGTTGGCTGCTTCCAGTACACTATGCGGGAAATAGAACACAACGATGAAATAGACGATCAGAAACACTCCAAGCCCAAAAAAATCTTTGCTGGTGTAGTAGGGATGCAACGGGATATTGTCCTTGTCAGCAAGGTCGATGCCGCTGGGATTGCTGCTCTTTACAGAGTGCAATGCGACCAAATGCACCACCACCGCACCGATGATCAGGAACGGAAACAGGTAGTGCAGCGCGAAGAAGCGCGTCAGCGTATCGTCTCCCACGGCATAATCGCCGCGCAGCCACACCACCACCTGGTCGCCGATGAACGGAGTGGCGCGGAACAGGTTGGTGATCACAGTCGCACCCCAGAAGGACATTTGCCCCCATGGCAGCAGGTAACCCATGAAGGCGGTCGCCATCAGCAGTAGCAGCAAGCCCTGCCCGGTCCACCACATCAATTCACGGGGAGCGCGGTATGAACCGTAATAGAGCGTGCGCGCCATGTGGACGTATATCACCAGAAAGAAGGCAGATGCGCCTGTAGCGTGCATGTAGCGCAGCAACCAACCGTAATTTACGTCGCGCATGATATGCTGGATGGAGTCGAACGCTATGGCCGCATCCGGCTTGTAATGAAACGCCAGAAACAAGCCTGTAAGCACTTGAAGCATCAGAACAAAACCTGCCAGAAAGCCGAAATTCCACCAGTAGCCAAGATTACGGGGCGTAGGGTAATCGGTTAATTCATGTTTTATAAAGCTGGTTAGAGGAAAGCGAAGATCTATCCAATTGATGATTTTGTTTGCCATGGTCCTCCCCTATGCCTGGCCGATCATTATCTTATTGTCCGCAATGAACTTGTAAGGAGGTACTTCCAGATTCTTTGGTGCGGGGCCGCTAAGTATCCGGCCACTGTCGTCGTACTGGCTGCCATGGCAATGACAGACCCATCCCGGACCTTCCTTATTAGGAACGCAACCCATGTGCGTACAGACACCAATCACGACCAGCCACTCTGGTTTCTTTACCCGTTCGCTATCCGGTTCAGGATCCTTCTCACCGTTGGAAACGGCCATCGCCTTGATTTCTTCCTTGGTCCGATGGAGTATGAAGACCGGCTTACCCTGCCAGGCAACTGTTTGCATTCCACCTTCAGGTATCCCCGATAAATCCACTTCGGTGTTCGCCTTGGCCAGCAGTTCTGCGCTCGGGTTCATGCTGGCGATAAACGGCACGCTTGCTGCAGCAACTCCCGCTCCGCCAACTACTGTTGTCGCCTTAAGCAAAAACTCACGTCGTCCGATATCGTCCAACTCATCGTATTCAGCCATCGCATTCTCCACAATCTAAGCCCAAGAATATCACCGTTTGCTAATGCGTAAAGCATTCTACCCTCAATCAGTTTGTTCGTCACAAACCGCTGCACAAACATATACACGCGTAACGGGGTTTGAACGTTACGACATGAACACTCCTCAAATTTTGATTTATGTCAACATCCAATCCATGGTTAAGTGTACTTTGCATACATTAGACCATCTCTAAAGTGAGGCCGCCATGAAAATCCGATTGCTTATCACGATCACTGCTTCAATCTGTATCTCTGCCCCGGCCATTGCCGCAGATGACGGAGAAGCGCTTTTCAGCAAGAGCGGCTGCACTTCGTGCCACAGCATAGACAAGAAGGTTGTAGGCCCGTCAATGAAAGATGTGGCGGCAAAATATGCCGGCGACAAAAAGGCACAGGCCATGCTGGAGAAGAAGGTGCGCAGCGGCGGTTCCGGCTCTTTCCCCAAGATGCCCATGCCGATGCCTGCCACGCCGGCATCAG
>Ga0224495_10001700_pt1 | contig 15221 bp, 15 predicted proteins | sample SF_Jul11_sed_USG_FD_168128 | JGI IMG/M metagenome (GOLD analysis project Ga0224495, IMG submission 168128) | Sediment microbial communities from San Francisco Bay, California, United States - SF_Jul11_sed_USGS_4_1 | ecosystem: Environmental > Aquatic > Marine > Sediment | place: USA: California... | reverse complement strand
CGCGGTTACCCCGGCCGAGCCAGCGCCGGAGGATAATGGCGTATTGCTGTTAAATAGTTTGGGAGCGTACTTATATATGATGCCATATCAGGGGAAAGGTTGCGCCGAAGCCCGAATGCGCGCACAAACCCATTGTCAGAAAAACGCGCCCCATGCGCCAGGGAGGGGGCGGCCCCTATTTTTTCAGGGCCTCCACATACTTCATGCGCAGGTCGTATAGAAGATGTTTGATAAGGTTGGCTTCATCGGCGGATAGATTGCCCCGGGTCTTCTCTTCGATCAGGCTGATGATGTCGATGGTTTGCTTGGCCTGCTCCAGGTTGATGGAGGTCTTGCCGCTGACCGGATCCTGGAACCCACCCATGCAATAGACGGCGTTGGAGGCCAGGGAAAGCATGAATGTGGAAAAATCGATGGGAGGGGCCTTCAGTTGGCCCTTCTCGTCCAGCTCTTGCTCCTCGGCATCTTCGGAAGACGGCGCAGAGAGGGTGGGTTTCGCATCCGCAGGCTTGGCCTTGCCGGAAGTCTCCTGCGCTGGCTCCTCCTCCTGGCGGCGGCGTTTGTCCACAAAGGAGAAGGCTTTCTCCTGCTTCTCCTCTTCCCGCGCTGGCATTGCCGCTTACTCCGCCGGGGCGAAAAGATCCTGCCCGGTGGTTATATCTTCCTTTCGGGCCTCGATTTTCCCCTCGGCGATCTCCTTCAGCGCCAAATCAACATTGGACTCGTCATCATAATCCACCAGGGGGTCCGCCCCTTCATGAAGCTGCCGCACCCGTTGAATGACGATGTTGGAAAGCAGGAAAGTGTCCGTGATTTTCTTGTTGGCTTCCCTGAATAGATCCATGTTGAACATTCTACAATTCTCCTAAGGTTAACTCTTTATGGCTGGATTCTCGCCGGCCTGGGCTTTTTCCACTTCTTCCTGGCACTGGACGCAAAGGATGGAGTATGGCTGGGCGGCCAGGCGCTTTTTCGATATTTTTTCGTCGCACTCGGCGCATATGCCATATTCACCCTGGTCGATACGCTTGAGAGCCTCATCAATCAGCCGCAACTCATCCTTGCCCCGGCTTTTGAAAAGATAGGCCATCTCCTGCTCGTAAGCAGACTCCGCCACGTCCACGTCGTCGCCATGGCGGCTCTCGATATCCTTCTTGATCTCCTTATCTATGTTTCGGTCGGTTTTCAGGATAAGGGACTTCTTCTGCAACAGGACTTTTTTAATATCTTCAAACCCGGTGGTTTTCATGACATTACTCCTTTCTAACGGTTCCGCATCTCCCAATGACAGTATACGCCCGATTTGCAAGGGCCATTCCTAAATTATCGATCTCGGCGACTCTTTAAAAATCTTGATATCATAATTAAATATAGCCCATTCAGCAACAAAATAAAATCAAACCTCGCCAAATAATAAACCATGGACACCTTCCGAAGCCTGATACATAGTGTGACATGTTGCGAGTCTGGTCCCACGATGAAACATCAGGTTGCGGAGTAGACGACACCAGGGGCGGGGGCAGAAGCCGGCTATGCCATCCCGAAGATCTTTTCAAGGCTGTTCTGGTGGCCTATTACCACCATCACGTCGCCGGAGCGGAGCACATAGTCGGGGGTGGGGAGCATGATAAGCTCGTCGGCGCCAGGTTTTTTCACCGCCACGATCAGTACTCCATGTTTGTTTCTCAACTGAAGGTCCATTATTGATTTTTCCATGAATGACGGCGGGCAGGTGATCTCGATAATGGAGTAATCCGCTCCCAGCGGCAGATGATCCATCATCAGCGGTGTGGTGAGGGTGGCGGCCAGTTTGACGGCCATATCCTTTTCCGGATGGATTACCTTGGCGGCGCCCAGGATCTTCAAAATGCTGCCATGCTCATCGCTGACCGCCTTGGCCCAGATCTCCCGGACTCCCAGTTGCTTGAGGTAGAGCGTGGCCAGGATCGACCGATCCAGCGGCGCCCCCAGGCCGCTTATCACTATATCCATCTCCTGCAGGCCCAGTTCGGCCAGGGTCTCCTTGTCGGTGGCGTCGGCCACAACGGCCCTGGAGCAGTCGTTCTGGATTTTGTGGACAAGATCCTTGTCAATATCCACCGCCAGCACGTCCGCGCCCCGTTCATACAGGCTCCGCGCCAGGCTGGCGCCGAACATCCCCAGGCCGATCACCGCAATTTTTCTTTTCATCCTGTTTGCCTCATCCCACCATCACCCGTTCCTCGGCGTACTGGATCTCCACCCTGGTTTTTCTGCCGCCTACGGCCATGGTGACCGCCAGCGGGCCCAGCCGCCCTATGAACATCAACAAGGTTACCAGAATCTTCCCCTGCACGGAAAGCGCGGCGGTGATCCCCAGCGACAGCCCCACCGTGCCGAAGGCGGAAACCGCCTCGAAAAGCACCTGCATGAATGGCGTTCCGGCGGCGCTTTCGGTGATCAGCAGAAGCATGGTGAAGCCCACCACCATCTGCGCCGAGATGAACGCTATGGAAAAGCTGCGGGAAAGAACATCGGCGGGGATGGTTTTGCCAAACATATCCACCCGCTCCCGGTCGGCGAACTTGGCCGCCGCCATGGCGATAAGGACGCCGAACGTCGTCACCTTTATCCCGCCCCCCACCGAGCCGGGCGCCGCCCCCACCAGCATCAGCAGGATATACATAAAGAGCGAGGCGTTGGTGAACTGGCCAATCTCCACGGTGGTGAACCCTGCGGTGCGGGTGACCGCCTGGAACAGGGCGGCCATGGCCGCCTTGCCGGTGGTCATGAAGGCAAAGGCCCCGTGCCGCTCCATAAAAAAAATGAACATGGCCGAAAGAGCGGTCAGAACAATGGTGACCGTCAGGATAAGCTTGCAGTTGAGCGACATGCGCCAGGGCTGGCCACCGGCGGCGCGGGAGGATATGTAATGCAGCTCCACGATGGTCAGAAAACCGAGGGATCCGGCGATGATCAGTACCATTATCGTGGCGTTGACGACCTCATCGCCGGCAAAAGGCGCCAGGCTGCCGGGGAAGAGGCTGATCCCTGCGTTGCAAAAGGCGGAGACGGAGTGGAATATGGCGTAAAAGAGGGCCTGTTTGCTCCCCATCTGCGGCGACCACCTCAGATAGAGCGCCACAGCGCCGATCACCTCCATGGCGAAGGTGAGCGCCATGATTCTTTTGAGCAGGCCCCGCACCGAAAGAGCCTTGCCCATGGAGAAGGCGTCGAGCATCAGGGAGGAATCCCGCAGGGAGACAGGCTGGCCCAGCAGCACCAGAAAAAAGGTGGAGAAGGTCATGATTCCCAATCCACCGATCTGGATAAGCCCCAGAATGACCACCTGGCCGAACATTGTGAAATCCGACGCCGGGTCCAGCGTCATCAGCCCAGTGACACAGGTGGAGCTGGTGGCGGTGAAAAGCGCGTCGACGAAGCCGATGCCATTATGGGTGGCCACAGGCAGCGACAGCAGCCCAGCCCCCGTCAGGCAGACGGCGGCGAAAAGCGTGGCCAGCAGCCTGGCCGGATGGATGGCGGACAACCCTTGGGATGAAGACATCCATTATTTATATCGCGTTTCACCGCTGGATGCAGTGGCAAAATATATGGCCGCCAAATCCCGGGCTTTCTTCCTGGGGGCTGATATGCTTTAATATGAATCCGGGGGATTTTTCGAAATAGAGTTTGGAATCAGGCTGATGTCTCGGTCTTTTATTGTTATTGCCACCGCCACGGTGGCTGCTCTGGCGGCGCTGGCTCTGGCCATGGATGGCCAATATTCCCACCTGTACCGGCCCGGAAAGGTTTTGGCCGGCCATGAGCGATTCGCCGACGCCTGCCAGGCCTGCCACCTGCCCTGGAGCGGGCCAGACCCCGGCAAATGCGTGGGATGCCACGCCAATGTGATGATGTTCAACTCCCATTCCGCCAAAAAGCTTGAGGCTCCGCTGCGGGTGGAGGTGGACGACAAGTATCGAAAGTTCACCTGCGTCACCTGCCACCGGGAGCATAAAGGCGCCGATATGCCAAATTTGAAATACACCGGCGCTCCCGACATCTGCCGGGACTGCCATCCGCTGGCGGACCTCCGCTCTGACCACCAAAACTACGAGTTTAGCTCCTGCTCGCGCGGGGATTGCCATTCATACCACGTGAACATTACCAGGGCTGATTTTGATCAGACTGCCAAGGTGAGGCTGCTGGAAAAGACCATCCGGCCGATGGCCCACAGGCCGCCCAACCGTGACCCGGTGAAGCCGGAAACCCTGGAATCGATGAAACGGAGCGCATTTTTCCAGCAGAACCCGGCCATAGCCGCCAAACACGCCATCGGCCCGCACAACGGCTCCCAGGCCACCTGCGCCCGGTGCCACGAGAAGGATGGTGGCCAGTTGGTGGAAAAGCCGCTGATCACGGTGTGCGCCGAGTGCCATCCCACGCAATTTTACGGCTTCTCCTCCGGCCTGCACGGCGCAGCCAGGGCCCGGGGCGCCGCCCGGGTCAACCGGCCCAGGGAGGATGTGGGCTGCGGGTCCTGCCACGATGTGCACAGCCTCATTCTCTCCTCCGCCGGGCGGGAGGCGTGCAAGAAATGCCATGACGATCTGCACACGATCAATTTCGAGAAGTCGGGCCACTATCGTTATATATCAGATCCTGTGTTCGCCTTTAAAGCGGTGATGGGGGTGGATTGCGCCGGATGCCACATGCCCAAGCTGGACGAACTCAACGGCCACACCCTGCACAACGAAAGCTATTCCATCTCCAACAGGAAGATCATGGCCAGCATGGTCTGCGCTCGATGTCACGGGATGAAATTTTCGCTGTTAAGCCTGTTCGATCCGGAAGTGATCAAATACAACTTCACCTACGTCAGCGCCGCGCCTACGCCGGAAGGGTTGGCGGGGCATTTCAAGGCCGGGGGTGTTGAATGACGCGGCCAAAGAATGGATAATCAAAAAATGAGCGTTACAGCGCAAATTGACAAGGCTCCCGGCGCGATATGATAGAGAACAGGGAAATAGTCCTCAAGCTCACCCGGGCGGCGTTTTTTCTGGGCACGCCTGCCAAGGCCCTGGAGCGGCTTGCCGCCGAAGGTGAGGTGCTTCATGTCTCGGCTTCGGATATCATAATCCGCGAAGGCGAATATGAAACGGTCTGCTATGTCATTCTTTCCGGCGCGTTCCAGGTGTATGTCACCGACGCCGAGACCAAGGCAAAGCGGCTGGTGAGGGCCATTGGCGCCGGGGAGCTGCTGGGGGAGATGTCCGTGCTCTCCGGAACGCCCAGGCACGCCGAGGTCACCTGCTCGGAGGACGCATACCTGCTGCGCATCGAGAAGGAGGAGTTTCTGGCCTTTCTGGACGCGGCGCCGGTGGTCAAGGAGCGGCTGGACACCGAATACCGGCGCAGGGCGCTCACCACCGCCCTGAAGGCGTTGGACGTTTTTTCCGTCATAGAAGGGCCCACCATCGCCAGCCTGGCGCAGAAAGTGGCCCTTATCGTCCGCCAGAAAGGGGAGACCATCTTCGCCCCCGGCGACGCGGCGGACGCCATATACCTCATCCGCGACGGATTCGTGAAGCTCTCCCGGGCCTCGTTGGACACGGAGAGCCAGTTCTTCGACTCCCGGTTCGACAAGGTCTCCTTCAATCCGCAGGCCGAGCCCAGAATGAAGGAGTACATCATGGCCTACCTGGGGCAGGGGACCTATTTTGGCGAGGTGGCCATGTTCGCCGGCCGGGACAGGACAGCCACCGCCACCGCCCTCACCCGCACAGAGTTGGTGAAGATCAGCAAGGCCGATTTCGATTTTCTGATGATGAGCTATCCGGAGGTGCGGGGCGAGCTGATGAAGCTGGCCGAATCAAGATACCTTTCCGCCCCAGGCCTGGCGGCCCAGGCGGACCAGGACCTGATGCGCTGGGCCACCAGCCAGGATATGTTCGGCTCCGACACCATCCTGTTTCTGGACCTCAACGCCTGCGCCCGATGCCTCAACTGCATAGACGCCTGCGCCAAGCTCCATGGCGGAGTCACCCGCATCACCCACAACGGGATTCGATATCGAAATATCCTGATCCCCACCTCCTGCCGCCATTGTCGCCAGCCCACCTGCATGATCGGCTGCCCCACAGGCGCCATACAACGCGATAAAAGCGGCGAGGTGTATCATCTGGACAGCTGCATCGGCTGCGGCACCTGCGCCCGGGGCTGCCCCTTCGGCAATATCAGCATCGTGGAGGTGGCCGAACCGCATTCCAGCTGGCTGGGCCACGCCCGCCAATGGCTGGGCATGGAGGAGAGCGGCCCCAACGCCCGAAAGAAAAAGAGAAAAGCCGTCAAGTGCGACATGTGCAAGGATTACAAGCACCGCGGCTGCCAGCACAATTGCCCCACCAAGGCCATAGTCTCGGCCAGGCCGTCGGAGTATTTCACGGGCCAGACGGCGGGAGCCAGATGATGAACAGAGACGCGATCAACCTTACCCTGCTCACGTTGGCCGCCATCGCCGCGGCCGCAGTGGTGATGCATCTGCATCCCTTCGCCGCCGCGCCCACATTCGAGCCGCAACGGCAGAAGCCTCTTTTCGGCTGGATCACCCTGGGCCTGGCCCTGGTTTCCCTCTTCTATGTGGTGCGAAAAAGAAAAAGCCTGCAATGGCCCGGCGAGCTTCAGCACTGGCGCTCGGCCCATGTGGTGGTGGGTCTTCTGTTCTTTGTTTCTTTATTCCTGCATTCGGGCGGGAGCATGGGCGCCGGGGTCTCCCTGGGTGTGCTGGCCATGTCCGCTGCCATCCTGCTCACTGGGCTGTGGGGGATAATCTCCCAGGGGATGATACCCCGGAGGATGACCACCACGCTGCAGGACCCGGTGTATAAAAGCCAGCTCCAGGACGATATCAACCGCATCATGAGGGAGATTTCTGAAGAGCTGGAAGGAAGGACGCCGGAGTTCCGGTTCGTATATCAGCGCCACATTCTGCCGGCCATCTCCATCACCCGGCCCTCCCTCACCCAGCAACGGGCCTTCTTCCACCGCTACGACCCCACCTCGTCGGACACCAACGCGGCCTATCACGACCTGGGCCAGCTTAGCCTTATGGAACAGGAGGTCTTCTACACCATGGCCGAGAAGGCCCTGGACATCCTGGAGATCCGCCGCGGCCAGGGCTATCAGCGGTTGCTTAACCAATGGCTGGTGTGGCATATCGGGCTCACTTCGGTGATTCTGGCGGCCATCCTGATGCATATCACCGCGTCATATTATTATTAATCCGATAATCCACCACGGAAACGAATGAGAAAGACACTGGTCCTGGCCACCCGCAACAAGGGGAAACTTCGCGAGTTCAACCACGCCTTCGAGGGGACGGGTGTGGAGTTCAAATCCCTGCTGGAGATGCCCGGCGCCCCGGATGTGGAGGAGCATGGCGCCACCTATGAGGAGAACGCCCTGCTGAAAGCCAGGGAGATTTCCATCCTCACCGGCCAGCCCACGGTGGCCGACGACAGCGGAATAGAGATAGACGCGCTGCCGGGGGAGCTGGGGGTGAAAAGCGCCAGGGTGTGGGGGGATATGCCCTATGACCAGATAAACGAAATCCTGCTAAAGCGGCTGCAGGGCGCCGCCACCCGCGCCACCCGGTATGTGTGCGCGATAGCGTATGTGGACCCGGCCACCGGCGCCGAGGAGGTGGTGAAGGCCACCTGTGAGGGAATAATCCATGACAGGCAGGAGGGGGATGGAGGTTTTGGGTATGACCCGATATTTTTCGTGCCGGAGCATGGAAAGACCATGGCGCAACTGCCCCTGGAGACGAAGAACAGGATTAGCCACCGGGCCAAGGCGATGGAGCTGCTGAAGGGGATATTGGCGAAGCTTTAATGCCATGCCCCTTCCCATTTCAAGCCTTGTCCTAGCACAAAGCGCGCACGAAACCATAATCGCCGGCAAAAGACAATCCTCGATAGCCAGCCGACGGTAGCCGCGTACCGGTTACGAACTTATTTCTTATCCACCCGGTCGCTGAACTCGACCCAGTACTTGGCCAGCTGGCCATCCTTGTTGACCTTGCTGACGAAAATCCAGGTTCTTCCCGTGGCGGTGTCCAGCAGGAACACGTCGCTTTTGTTTATGACCTTGCCGCCTTCTTCATGCTGATAGGTTTTTTCATGAAGCTCAAACCGGCCCACGGAATTATCGGCGCTGCCCTTGCCGGCCGCCTGGGCAGGCGCGGAGGCGAGGAACAAGGCCGTGGCCAGCAAAGCGACGAAAATCCGCTGCATCCTGTTTTTGTCGATAATCACGTTTCCCTCCCGAAGAATAATATGGATAGATGATTTAATCACATATTGCTTAATGGAATATGGCATTGGCCACCGATCCATGGTAAACCACCTCCGTCCTGTTTGGCCATATTTTTTCAAAGGTCTTCGCTACGCCGCGCCGTATTTGCCAGAGCTCGGCTATAAAAACGTAAACCATCGCGTTATTTACCTTTCCGTTGCAAAAGCCCATAATGGCCATATGTGCCATTGATATGGAGAAAGTGACATGAGCGGATCGGACTACGATAATCACATAAAAAAGCAGCGGGGCGAATGGAACGCCGTGGCCGGCGCTTGGGAAAAATATGACCAATGGATGGCGGATAACTTCGCCGGATTCGACAAGGTCCTGATAGAAAAGGCCGGCGTGAAGCCTGGGTATCATGTGCTGGACCTGGGCAGCGGCACGGGCAATCCCTCGCTGGCGGCTGCCAGGGTCGTGGGGCCGCAGGGGCGCGTGGTGGGCCTGGACGTGGCGGAGAAGATGCTGGAAGTGGCCCGCCGGCGCGCCGGGGCCCAGGGTATAACCAACGTGGAATACCACGCATGCGACGCTGGCGCCATCCCCTTTGAGGATGAGAGATTCGACGCGGCCACCAGCCGCTTCTGCCTGATGTTTCTGCCGGATGTGGGCCTGGCCCTGCGACACGTGCATCGGGCTCTCAAGCCGGGTGGCCGGTTCACCGCGGCGGTGTGGGCCACGCCGGATAAAAACCTCTCCTTCTCCCTGGCCATGAGGGCGCTGCAGAAGTTTGTCGATCTGCCGGCGCAAGACCCAAACGCTCCCGGCCCATTCAGCCAGGGCAAGCCTGGGGCGCTGGCGGGCCGGATGAAAGAGGCCGGTTTCACGGAGACCAGGGAAGAGCCGGCGCCGGTGGAAATGGTCTTCCCTTCCATGGAGTTTTACATGGACAACCTAAAGGAGATGGCCGCGCCGGTGCGGGCATTGCTGGAGCGGCTGGATGAACAGACCCGCGCCAGGGCCATGAGCGCCATAGTGGAAGAGGTCAAAAAGCATCAAACCCCCGATGGCGTCATCCGCTTTCAGGGTGAGGCGCTGATAGTCTCCGGAGTAAAAGGCGCGGCCTGAACCGGGCCTGGCGCGCATCGGGCCAGGAGCCACGCAAGGGCTCTCACCTCCTGCGGCAGGATCTATCTGAGAAGGCGATGGAGCGGATACGGGGCTTGGCGGCGCTATATCTCCATATTCTCCAGTGCCTTTTTTCCCCTGGCCATAGGGTAGAAGATCAGCAGCGCAGTGATGGCCAGCATGGCCAGGTATGAGAGCCAGATGTCCGGGCCGCTGGTGTCTCGCAGCACCAGCTTGCCCCACAGGTGCATCCGCACCGGATGAGCGATGAGCATCACCGAAATCCCGGCGTAGAATATAGATATCATCATGTACAGGATGGCGCCGGTGGTGGCGCCCACCTCGGCGATATTCTCATAATCGAACTTGGGGAAGATGGCGCCCATCCCCACTCCCAGGCCGGTGAGCCCCAGGGTCAGGAAAAACACTGCCCCCGCCGAAACGGTCATAACGTACGAGTCCACCTCCAGCAGGATGTTGGAGACCACCACCAGTATCTCCGCCAGCGTCACCAGCGGGAAGAGGTATAGGAAAAATTTCTCCCACAAAAACCGGCCGAAATCCACCGGCGAGGCTTTGATCACCCAGAAGCTGCCCCCCTCCACGCTGGTGGTGGAGAAGACAAAACGGACCGCCACGGAGGCGAGCACCACCCCGGTCAGGCCGATGTTCATCACGGATACGATGCTCTTTATGTAAAAGTTGTTCAGCGGCAGGTTGCGTATGTTGAATATATAAACCACCACCAGGGCGCCGAGCATCAGAAGCTGGCTCCATTGGCCGGTGTCCCGCCAGAAAAGCTTCATGTCTTTAATGGCCAGGGCCCGGCTGTCTGGCTGGACGTAGCGCAAAACCCGTCTCATTACGCGGTACAGTAGCCTTTCCTGTTTTGGCAGGGAGGTAAGCCTGGAGTGGCCATGGGCGGAGGACCAGCCGTTATAATATATGGCCAGGGCGGCCGAGAGGGTCAACACCACGCTGGCCACGGCCAGCAGGGCCAGATAAACGCTTTGGGTGGTAAGCCCCGGCCAGTCTCCAAAGGCGCCCAGCTGCAGAGCCTTGGCCATCATGGAGGAGGGGAGCCAGGGGTAATCCGGCGCCTTGAGCCGCTCGACGAATTCGATGATCTGCTCATCGGGCACATCCTTGCCCAGGAATTTTTCCGGCTCAAGAAACCTGAAAAGCAGCACCAGCCCCGTGATGAACGCCACGCCCACAAAGGAGAGGACCTGGTACGCCCTTCGGGCCGGAAAAAAACGCATGAGGCTCATGGTGACCAGGATGCCCGCTCCGGATGGGATGATGATAAAGGGGAGAAAGAGCGGAAAGAGCAGAAGATAATATTGCCATGGCGCGAAGTTGGCCTGACCATATGCCACGAACACCGGAAAACAGAAAGTGGCGGCCATCCATGATGAGTTGATCATCGTCAAAACATATTTTGAGAGGAATATGTCCCGCAGGGGGATTGGCGAGGACATGAGAAAATCCAGGTCTCGAGACATGAACATGGTGGAGATGGAGGCTATGACGTTGGAGAAAATAAGCATGGAAAAGAAGGTAAGACAGAGAATATTGAGAAGCTGGATCACCAGGATTTCCGAGACGTCCGGCGGCAAAGTGTAGAAATATTTCAATAGCCTGCGGAAGAATAGATATTCCCCCCCCATGGTCAGGACGCCCAGGGTGACTATGATCGACATCCGGACGGTGTTCTTGCGGCCGGAGCGGAAAAGGGAGTTGTACCATAGGCGCCGGCGGGCTTTTTCCAGGACTGCAAAATCGGTAAACATCATACCTATTATACCAAGATCAATCGGGAAGCCGCGCATCTTTTCATTCCCGGTAAAAAGTAACAATATGTGACGTATTGCATATGTAGGCCAGCCAATTTGAAACTGACACCGGCGCTATCTGAAGTTGACTTTTCACCCAAAAGGAAACCCCATCGCTGCTGGAAAAGAGATTGTTTTAAGAATAAATACAATACAGAAAGGGAGCTATAGGTTCAGCAAGAGGGGCTATGGGCGCAGGGCCGAAGGCGATAGCCTGGCGATAAAGATATAACATAACATAGCATTTATCTCTGCCTCTGGGCTCTTATGATGGGAGGGCTTGTTCCACAAATGTGTAGGTGATAGACTGAAGGGTGGAAATTATATAGATGAAAAAAGCGAACGATCAACTGAGATCACAGAACGAATCCATATTGAGGCTGGCCACCTATGGTTTTTCTTCGGAACGAGGGTTTGAGCGCTTTACCGAGGAAGCCTCCGCCACGCTGGATTTGGAACGGGCAAGCATCTGGCTGATCGATAATGAAAAAATCCGGTGCGTTGAATCTTATGACGCCCCCGGGCGCCGGCATGAGGCCGCCATGGAGTTTGCCGCCGGCGATTTTCCTGATTATATAAAGCTGATACTGGGTGGTCTTCCCATTGTCCACGAAACCGCCGCCGATTCTATCGTTCGTCCACAGCCGCAAAAGTGGCAAATGGAAGGCCGCGCATCCGCCTGTCTGGAGATCCCCTTCAAAACCGAGGGAAACCTGGCGGGAGTTTTCCGGCTGGAGCGCGACGGCAATGAGCATAAATTCGCCCTGGATGAAATCAATTACGCCATGGCTGTCACCGAAAAGATATTGCGCATTTATGAGCATGCCGAGAGGAAGCAGTATATAAACGCCCTGGGCGCCCTGGCCACCAGCGTGGCGACCTCCGGCGGGGATGACTTCTTTCGGCAGATAACCTGCTATCTTACGAAAACATTGCAGATGGAGTATGCGCTGATCGGGGAATTTGAGGCGGGGAAAAAGCTGGTGAAGGTGATTTCCCTGGCCCGGCGGGGCGAGCCCAGCGAACCGTTCATCTATGAGCTGAAGGGCACCCCTTGTGAGCAGGTCAACAGCAGCATGGGCATATGCGCCTATCCGGCCAACGTCGCAGAATTGTTTCCCAACGACCTGATGCTGGCGCAAATGGGGATACAGAGCTATATCGGCGCTCCCATTTGGCGCAAGGAGAGGGAATTGATCGGCCTGTTGGTGATGCTGGACACCAAGCCGATGGCCAACAGGGATATCGCCGTGTCCACGTTGATGGTATACGCGGAAAGGATCTCCTCGGAATTGGCCCGGCGAAAGTATGAATCGCTGCTTTTGGAGGCCAAGGAAAAAGCCGAGACGGCCAACCTGGCCAAGACCAGGTTCCTGTCGATGATGAGCCACGAGCTTCGCACCCCCCTAAACGCCATCCTGGGATATTCGGATCTGCTGAGGCAGAATTATTATGGCCCGCTCAACAACGACCAGCGGGATTTCGCCAAAAGAATAAATGAAGGCGGCGAGCATCTTCTCAAGTTGATCGACGATATCCTGGATATTTCCAGAATAGACGAGGGCGCCATGGGGCTGCAAATCAATCCTCGGCGCCCGCTGGAGGTTGTTAACATGGCCGTGGAGTTGGTGGAAAACGAGGCCAGGAAGAAGAATCTCTCCATCGAAAAGATTATCAACGCCGAGGTCAAGGCCGTCATGGTGGATCTGGTCCGGGCGCAGCAGATCCTTATCAACCTGCTGTTCAACGCCGTCAAGTACACTCCTCCCGGTGGATCGATTACCATTGCCGTCAGCCGGCTCAATGATTCTTTCGCGAAGATCTCCGTCCGGGACACCGGGATCGGCATCGAGGCGAGCAAGATGGAAAACCTGTTCTTAAGATTCTATCAGGTGGACAGGGAGCGCGACGAGCATCTGGGCGGCGCCGGATTGGGGCTGGCGCTGGCCCGCCAGCTGACCGAGCTGCAGGGCGGGCAGATAGGCGTGGAGAGCCAGGTGGGGCAGGGAAGCGATTTCTGGTTCACCATCCCTCTGGCAGATGAGCGGCTGCTGGAAAGCGGCGTCAAGTACACAGGGCAGGACTCGCCGGCCATGGGGCGGCGGATACTGGTGGCCGAGGATGACGATCTGAGCCTGGAACTGATCATTAAAATGCTGGGTGTGCACAAGCATGAAGTAACAGTGGCCCGCAATGGCAGGGAGGCCGTGGCGCTGGCGGAGGCCACCAGCCCGGAGCTGATCCTGATGGACATAAAAATGCCGGTGATGGATGGCATCGAGGCGGTGAGAATAATCCGCTCCAACAGGAAATTCGCACGCACTCCCATCCTGGCCATGACCGCATCCACCGGCCTGGCCGCCATCGAAAAGCAGGCAAACTCAGGTTGCGATGACCATATTTCAAAACCTATCCACATGGATCATCTGCTGGCGCTGCTGAAAAAGCATTTGAATCCGGCATTATGGAAGGGTTGATCCGTTATCCAGGCATGGACGAGGCGGGATGATATCCAGTGGCCATGCCGCCGCCTGGCCGCCACGGCCGGCTGGAGGGCGGACTGTTGCCGCCTCCGGAATTATTTGGGAGTGATTCCCCGGCGTTTTCGGTTCTCTTCGTGGTAATGCTTGTTATAGAGGATCTCCCACTCGTCGGTGCCTTCCCGGATATCCTTGGAGTAGGATTCGAGGGTGCGGCGCACCGCCTCGTCGATCTCCTCCTCGATTTCAAGCTCGCCCCGAAGGACGTTTACAATCTCCAGCCGCAGGTCGTTTTCGTCGCAGAAATATTCTATCCTGTCATCCTCCATAAAATCCTGAAGGATCAGTTTTGAAAGGTGATTTATCTTCTCTCGGCTAAGCCTCATATTCCACCTCTTAAAGAATCAGGCCCCGTTCCCGGGCCAGCTTTTGTTTGACCATCTGAAACATCTTGTGGTAGTTGATATTGGCCTTGTCGATTTCTGAATATTGCTTTTCCAGAATCTGTTTCACCTCGTCGTTGAGGCTGTCTTCCACCAACAGGTCCCGGGCTATCACTCCAGCCACCGTCATGGCCACATCCTCCTGGGCCCCGCCTGTGTCGATCACGGTTTTTTCCTCCAGGCCCCGCACGATCTGCCGGGCCAGATAGTCGATCATATCCTTACGCAGTTTCATTTCCACCTCCAGTGGCCGCAAATTTCTCCCGGGCGGGCGCCGTAGCCCTGGCCCGAAGCTCGTCAAACATCGCTCTGTCCAGCCCGGCGTCCCCCACATCCTGATTCCTGAAATGGGGGCCATGGCAGTCGGACCCGCCGCTGACCGCCAGCCCCAGCCGCGCGGCCCAATGGGTCCATTTGCGCCGGGTGGCAGGGCCATGATGAGGCGTGAAAGCCTCCACCGCGCCCAGCCCCGCCTCAGCGAACTGTTCCAGGCTCTTGTAATCGAATCCCTCGTTGGGATGGGCCAGCGAGGATACCCCGCCGGCCTCGGATATAAACTCGATGGCCTGCTGGGGTGTGAAGCTGGTGACCGGTTCAAAACCGGCCTTGTTGTCGCCCAGCGCCGTTTCGAAAGCCTCTTCCGGATTCTTGAAATATCCCGCCTGAACCATGAACCTGGCCAGCGCCACCCGGCCCAGGGTAGCTTCGCCGGCGAAAGCGGCCAGTTCGGCGAAATCGACCTTATACCCAAGCGCGGATATCTTTTTTAGCATTCTATGCATCCGGTCAAGCCGGCCGGAGTTGTTCCCCTCCACCAGTTTTTTCGCGGCGTCGGAAGATTCATCAAGGAAATATCCAAGAATATGGACGCTGCCGCCGTTATAGTAAGTGGTGACCTCTATTCCGGTAACCAACTCCAGGCCAAGCTCCAGGGCTGTTTGCCGGGCGTCGGGATATGCGGCCAATGAGTCGTGATCTGTAATCGACACCACGGACAGGCCTTTGGCGCGGGCGCGGGTCAAGAGGGCCACCGGAGTGTCCAATCCGTCCGAGCA
>Ga0224495_10001698_pt1 | contig 15226 bp, 15 predicted proteins | sample SF_Jul11_sed_USG_FD_168128 | JGI IMG/M metagenome (GOLD analysis project Ga0224495, IMG submission 168128) | Sediment microbial communities from San Francisco Bay, California, United States - SF_Jul11_sed_USGS_4_1 | ecosystem: Environmental > Aquatic > Marine > Sediment | place: USA: California... | reverse complement strand
TGGATATGCAGCGAGACCTATACCTGGCTGATCAGAAGACAACGATAAATACATTACATTGGAACAGAAACGGTGAAAAACGAAAAACAGGATAGAAAGAAACTCTGTAAAGATGCTACAGTCTCGATAAAATTTTGGTATTAAAAAAATATTTCAACTGCCTATTTTGTCTATCTTTGCACCAAAAAGACAAATACTAATCAGTCAATAGATTATGCGACACATTTCGATTTTGTTCTGTTACAATATCGTCCATGAAGATAGATGGACGCAAACACGATCATAAGACGTTGGAAACCATTCGCAAGATGGCCATTCGCCGCATTCGCGAGGGCGAAAAACCCAGTGCGGTGATCAGGAACTACGGCCTGTGTCGCACCAGTATTTATCGCTGGATGCGTGCAGCCAAAGCCGGCGGCCTGAAAGCTCTCGACTCCCGCAAGCATCCGGGACCTGCGCCGAAGCTGACCGACCAACAAAAACAACAAGTCCGCCGCTGGATTTGCGGTAAAGACCCGCGTCAGTACGGCTTTGACTTCGGCCTGTGGACACGCCGGATTGTCGCCGAAATGATCCAGCGGAAATTCAAAAGAAAATTGAGCGTCACCAGTGTTGGATGGCTCTTGGCCGAACTTCAGATTACTCCGCAAAAACCGCTCCGTCGCGCCTATGAACGCGACCCACAGGCGGTTGAAAAGTGGAAGACTGTGGATTATCCAAAGCTCAAGAAACGTGCTAAACGACGCGGCGCAGACATATTCTTTCTGGATGAGGCCGGAATCCGCTCCGATGCGCCATTGCAGCGAACGTGGGGAGCCAAAGGCCAAACGCCAATTGTCAAAACCAGCGGCCAGCGTCAATCGGTCAGCGCCATTTCGGCGGTGACGGCACGGGGTGAATTCTGGTATTCGGTTTATACCGGCCGCTTGAATGCCACACGCTTTGTGGAATTTCTTAAACAGTTTATGCGATATCGTCGTCGCTCGGTCTTTCTGGTGGTCGACGGACTGCCGGCTCATAAAGCCAAACTCGTTGCCAGGTATGTTCAATCGCTGAAAGGAAAGCTGGAACTGCACTTTCTTCCCGGTTACGCGCCGGATTTGAATCCGGATGAATTTGTCTGGAACCATCTGCGGCATCACGGCACGACCAAGACGCCATTGCGTAAAAATGAATCGCTCCACCGTCGCGTCGAGGAAAACCTGGCGGCTATTAAACGTTCGCCAAAATTGGTCAGTTCTTTTTTTCATGCCAAATCTGTAGCCTATACTATGTACTGATTAGTAACTGTGCCTCTAAGTCAATATGGATAAAGAAGTTGCGGAAAGCGGCTCGCCGGCAGTGAAGGGTTCACCGTATTTGGCGTTGATGCACTGGCCGAAATATTTTGCGATAATTTCCATCCGTTCCGGCAGATCGTATGCATCACGGCGGCGATTGTTTTTAAGCTGACTTTGATAGGCCTTTATAGCGGCCAGTTTCTTTTCCCAGACATCTGAGATGTCCATAATCAAGGAAGGCCGGGAAAATTGCCGCCTGTGCGGTGAATAATACAACCACAATTCTGGTGTCCAGTGGGGCTTGCCTGCCATGTCGGTTTTGTGATACTTTGCTTCAAAACGAGCGGCCTCTGTCAGTTCCAGGGCGGCTTTGTGATCGGGATGCCAGTCGGGCATAGCGGGCGCAAATAAAATATCCGGCCTATGGAGTCGTATGACCTGGGCAAGTTTTCTTCGGTTTTCAAGTGATGCTTCAAGGCTTCGGTTGGGCATGTCCAGACAGATTCTTTTCTTTATACCGAGAATGTCACTTGCGGCTTTTGTTTCGGCTGCCCTGATTTGTTTTGAGCCGAAAGGCGTCGGCTCGCCGTCGGTCAGATCGACAACGGTAATATCCCAATCCTGGGCTGTCATTTGGGCAATGGCACCGCCCATGCCCAATTCGGCATCATCAGGATGAGGAGCAACGATCAGGGCTGTCTTCATATCCTTGCCCTTTGGAAACCGATAAGTTTTTTGAGCGTGTCCTGGGGGAAAAGACCGAAGAAAAAGTCCCGGTAATTATCGTCTTGCGGCAATGTCATCGTAGCGGTTGCGATACCGAAGTTCACATTGGGCTTTTTATAAAAATCCCTGATGAGACTATCTGTTATGTATTCATAGTTTACTGCCCCCGTGCCATGGATAAACAAATCCGCCAGATATAATCTGGCAAATAATGTCAGCGTTACTGCCTTGGGACGAATACCCCAATCATTTTTTTTAAGGATCTGCCGAAGCTGCTGGTTTTTATCTCCTGAAGAATCGATTGTACCTTTTGTCGTATCAGATGTTCCTATCCTGATATTTTTATCGCGAATGCTCGCGTATAAGGAAGCTCTTTTGCCCGTTTTCCAGAGAAGCCAGAACGGCAGTTCAATGATTTTGTTAATATAATCGATTTTCAATGTTCTAAGAGTCTGGTTTGGTTTAAGATTTGCTGAGAGTCTTTTGTTTTTTATGGCTCTGTTATAGATTCTGACAAAACGGCGGGGATCGGAAATTACCGAACTTACAAAATCCATGAAGCTATCGCATTGCGACATGAGCGATACCGGCAGATAAAGTATCTCAAGGCCAAGTATTCGACTCAGCGTCGCCTGCAGTTGCGTTATGGTATCGGCTATGTTTCTGCAATGCCAGCTGTCGTCAATAATCTTAAACAGATTCGCTTTCCAGATATCAGCGCAGAATGAATTGTCGCACGCCGATGAAACAGTATTTACAAAATTGGTTATCTGGTCCTGATTCGGCGTGAACCTGAATTCAAGCGGTACGTCCTGGCGTTTTTTTTCCAGTGGGACTGTCTCAATCTTAACACCGTTACAACCAGATGTGGGTATCGACATCGAGGTATTGAAGGTATCATGGTCAAGTACGAGTTCAACGGCAATTGAGCCAAACTGCCCGGCAAATCTATCGGCGATGATATCTTTGGCAAAAATGCCGCAGTGGTGCCAGTTGGGTTGATGGCCTGTGACAATAATATCCGCGTCACTTCTTAAATCCGGGTTCGACAACCCCAGCATTTTTGAATATTCGCAGGCAATCTTGACAAGTTCGGCGCGTGAAGTTTGCCTGTTTTTAACTGCCGAAAGCGCTGCCTTGTTTTTTTGCAGCAAAGACGGCCAGGTCTTAAAAGCCGGCATGGTAAATAGATCGTTCTTTTCTTCAAGAACAGAGTAGTCTTTCAGTGTCTTTACAGCCATATTTAGCAAACTCTCTTTCGATTATCTCCATGTAGTACTGCATCCTGTATTTTGGAACCTCCAGCATCCCCGCAAAATTCCGTTTGGGGTCGTGATAAATAAGCGGTACCGCAATTTCTGTGATCCTGATTTTCGCAAAGGCTGCCTGAATCCAAACCTGTAGCGGCAGGCCGTAACCTTTTTCGGTAAGGTTGAGTTTCCCAAGGGCATTTACCCGATAAGCCTTAAAACCGCAGAAGGCATCGGTAATATCAATTTTAAGTGCCGAATTAAGCAAAGCGGTTATGCAGCGATTTATCCGCAGCCTGTCTTCGGGGACGTTTTCGGTATCTGCCGCAAAAAGATATCGAGAGCCGCTTATGATGTCGGCTGTATCTTTTTTAATTTCCTCGATAAACTGCGGAATGCACTGAGGCTGGTGCTGATGGTCACAGTCCATCGTGAGGATCCATCTGTAGCCTTTGTTCGTGGCAAACTCAAAGGCATCAATAAGACTTTGGCCATAACCTTCATTGTTTTTGTGAGTGATGACACTAACGGATTTATGCTTTTTGAGCCGTTTATCCGTACCATCATCACTGCCGTCATTTATCACGAGGATATCACTGTGGTATTTGCATACCTCAGTCAGAATGTCATCGACATATCCGGCCTCATTATGGACAGGTATCGCGATAAGGATGTCGTTCTTATTGTTATTGAACTGTGTTGGCATCTGTTGTGTTCTCTTGCTGATTTTCAGCTGGTTTGGCCTCGATCTCTTTGAGGGCGTTATCACTGACCTTTTTTAGATCCGAAAAGTTCTCATCTTCCATAATATGGGGCGTTATGAATAGATACGTTGTCTTATATTGTTTTTCTATGCGGGTGTTTTTAAACGCCCATTCAAGAATGGGGATATCACCTAATATCGGGATTTTGTCGATATTTTCACTTTCATCGGTTGTCTGAAGGCCGCCGACTACGATACTGGCTCCGTTGGGAACGGTAGCTTCGCTTTGTATGCTGCTGGTGTTTCTCGGAGGCGGTATCGATGGGTCCGTCGGCTTTGTGCCGAATGAGTTGAGGGTTATCTGGTATTCGACTCTTAGATAATCATTTTCACTGATATGCGGAGTTATGGCAAATTGTGTACCGGCCTCCACAAAGCCGGCAAACGAGGTTGTCGTGGTGGTTTCACCCTGATTGGTCTGAGTGGTAGGTTCTTCGGCAATACTGTTGATAAAACCGACTGCGTTATCGTTTACCAGGATTCTTGGAGCGGACGTAATCCGGGCATTGCCATCCTGTTTTAAAAGCTGCAATATTGCCTGCACCTTATCAGGCCTCAGTACCGCTGCCGTGCCTCCCGGACTTACCGTGATATCACGAGTTCCTGTTGCCGGGTCGAGATTCGTTGATAGGCCAAAGGCACTGAAAGCAATGGCATCCGGTGAAGCATGACTAAGTTCGACACCGACATTTAAATTGTCGGTTGTGGTAACTTCAACGATCATCGCCTCGATCAGAACCTGTTTACGCCTGGTATCAAGTTCCGTTACCAGTTTTTCAAGTTCTCTGTGCTGGCGTGCGGTCGCCTGGACGACGATTGAATTTGTGGACTTGCTGACAGAGACCCTGGCCTCAATCTGAGGTACAAATTCCTCGGACTGGGCAAAGCTGCCCTGTGAGCCGGTTGAGGCTGAGGCCGCCTGTTTTTGTGAAAAGTTTACCTTCGAGGCGTTTTCAGTTTCCTTCGAGTCCGTCTCAAGCAGTTCGGTCACTGTCTTTGCGACTTCTTCAACATCGGCATTTTCCAGCTTGTAAATCCTTATCATCCCGGTTTCGTAGGTGCTGGGTTTGTCGATATTTTCTACGATACTGGCCATGATCCTGTGGGCGGACGGTGGGCCGGTCAGCAGGATGGAATTGGTCTTACTGATCAGGGTCAGTCCCTGGCTCTTGTCGCGGTTTTCCTGTGAACGGGTATTGGCGATATCGAGATTGAGGATATTCTCCAGGCCGGCAAATATCTCCGATGCATCAATATAGACAAGCTGATAATTCTGTGTAACAGGTTCGACATAGCTGTCAAGTTTGTCGATAAGCTGCCTTAATCTTTCGATATCGGCCCTGTATGCCTTAATAACCAGTTGATTCGTCCTGCCAAGCGCCTGGATAAAGACCTGAGACTGCGGACTCAAAACGCCCTCCGCCGAAACCGACCGGTCAACAGCGGTAATCCTTGACTCTGACGACTCGGGGACGCCTGCCTGCTGTCTTTTTTTCTCATCGGTAAACAGCTGACTGAGTTTTTCGGCAAGGATCTGCGAGTCAGCATACTTTAGGTCAATGACCTCCAGTACCATATTGTCGCCATAGACATCGATCATAGCGACAAGGTTTTTAATCTTTGTTATACCGGCCTGGGTACCTACAGCGACCAGCTGATTGGCAGCAACATTTGCGTGTATCTCTATCGAGTCTCCGGGCAAAGCCACACTGCTGACATCTGCCGTCTCTGCCTTGGCATCCGGGGCGGTGGATTTGTTGCGGATATCTTTTTTCTGATCAGTAAAGATAGACTGCAGAATCTTAGAAATGGTCTCACTGTCTGCGTATTTTAGATTGATGACTTCGATGATGACGTTTTCCGATGGGCTGTCAAGTTTTTCGATGACCGATTCGATGAATTTAAGATTGGCCTGTGCTTCATAGAGAACGATTGTGTTGGTCTGACTGTGCACCACACTTTTGCCCAGCTTTGTCAGAAACGGCTTTAACGCCGCGTCGATAGAAGCTGCCGGTGCAAATTTAAGTGTAAAAATCTGCTTGGCCAGGCCGTGATACTGCATATATTCATCATAGGTCATCACGGTGATCACATCGCCGTCTCTGTGATAGACAAAGCCCGCCATGGTAATGACCGTATCAAGAAGCTGCTGAGCGGATATGTTTTTTGCCCACAGGTTGATCTTGGCCTTGCTAACATCAGAGGTGGGGAAGATACTCCACCCGGTCGCATCGCTTATGATCTGAAAGGCCATTGATATATCGTTATTATTAAACTCGACCTGCGGCACAACCGGTCCGGATGTTGATTTATTATTTGTGGCGGCCAGATTTGCCTCGGCGGCAAAGGGGTCGAAATCAACGTTTTTCTGCTCGGCACCAGCGGAACAAATCAGAATCAATACAAGCAGTACCGAAATCATTGTTCCTTTTATTGTTTTTTTCAACATAACTTTTTCCTTTTATAAATGTAAGGTTACCTTGTGTTCCACGATTGAGACATCCACGCTTTTATTCTGTTTATTGATGTCCATGACGGTAAACAGGTCATTGACATTTTCACCGACAGTGCATTTTCGAAGGCCTACCCCCTGGATGTTTATATAGGCGACCGGCTGGCCGTTCATCTCCATCACGCACTGAAGTTTCAATTGATCCTTGATGCGTTCGATGGTCTTGTTGGCAAGAGGTTTATCCGCAAGACCGGTTGCCGGCTGAAACATGCCGGGCCGGTATGCGATTTGTTCTTTTGTTTTATCTTTATTGTCATTTAGGTATGTGATGTTTTCATTCGGGATAAACTCAGAGGCATTGTCGGGACTGTCAATTTGATCTGAATTTATAGGGACAACGACTTGAGACACTGCTGATGCAATCAGAATAACTGATAAAATCGCAAGACCAATCTGAATACTTCGCCACATTCCAAAACGGTTAATAATTTTTGTAAATAATCTTTTTGTCATATCTTCTCCGACGGCTTATTTTCTTTGGATACGATCTTGCTGATGATCATCGAAGCCATGACCGTATCTTTGGACTCCTGGCAGGTTAAGTCGAACTGCTCAATCCTTACAGGCTCAGAGTGCTGCTCAACGGCCTCTGTGAACTTAAGGAAATCTTTCACGGCTCCGGTCATCTCGATTCGTATCGATAGTTTTTGATAATGGCTTTCATCCGCGACAGGCAGGATTTTGACTGACCTGATCTTAACATTAAGTTTTGAATAAATCTGATCGAGCAGACGCGTAAAATCGGATATCTGCTGCTGCTCGTTGCCCTGTGCAGCTATCAGAGGTTCAATCTGGGAATAGGCTTTTTCGATCCTGTCTTTTATCAATAAGTTTCCTTTGGCCTTTGTTAGTTCCAGCTGCAATTGCGAGTATTGAGCGGCCAGTGCCTTGTGTTTTTTAAGCTGCGGATCGATAATACTTGTAAATAGAAATACTACACCTAAGACAATCCCGGTTGCTGCAGCCAGAAGTTTTTCACGTTTTTTTGAATCCTTTGTTGTCATTGAGTCTGATTTCCCTTTATTGAACAATCCGCCTTGAATTCCACGACGCTGCCGCCGGGTCTTGGAATCTGCTGGGCGTTGATGATCTGAATATTATTTAGAAGACCTGAATCCTTCATTGCATCGGAATACTCAAATGCCCTGGATAGCGTATCAGCCTGCCCCTTGATATTGACAGAAGCGGCATCTGCCTTCGATAAATAACTCATCTGGCTTATCGTGATTTCCTTGGGGCTGAACTTGTAAAGATGCAAAAAAATCTCGCTGATCTGGTTGCGATTGGCCAGCTGTGTCTGTATGGCCTTTACCTTCTGACGCTTGCTTTCCACATCGGCGGCTATATGTTTGATTGGGGCGATTTCTTTTGTGATATTTTGGCTGGCATGATGGATTCGCCAGTTTGCGACGGCGAAGTTAAGCCACACACAAAAAATTGCCAGTATCCCCAATAAGACGGTTACGGCAGTATTTATAACGAGTTGTTTGTGTTCGGCTTTGTTGAGGGTCTTTGGGCCAAGGAGATTAAGAAATTTGTATTCCGGATTATCAGCAGCAATTAAAAGACCTTGCGAGACAACAGATTCAAATGCAGAATTATTTTGGGGAGAATCTGTTTTGCCAAATAATTTCAAGCCCGGCAGTTCCTGAAATTCCATACTGCCCAAATTGGCTGCAAACCAATCTTTTATCTTTTCCCGAATATCACCGGCTGCGGCGATTTTAAGAACAGGTTGCTTATCATCGCAAAGTTCTGCGGTGAGATGTTCAACCTGATCTGTAATGTGTTCTTTTTTGTCTTGGAGATCGCCTTCTGGTAAGGGAATTTCATCATATCTTTGCAAACTGCCGTCTTTGACGGCCAGTACAGACAGTTGTTTTGTGTCAAACAGAAGGTTGATTTCGGCGGTATAAATTCTTTTGTCACGATTAAACCAACTTCCAACGGCAATCGAATCGACCATAATTCTCGAAGGTGTGATCCCCATCGATTTGAACCGTGCCATGAAATTATCAAGCGTCTTTATTTTCAGGATATACACAGAAACTTTGAGAAGATTTTCGTTTCTGCCCAAAGGCACACAGCCGTAGACAAGTTCTTCAGCCGGCAGAGGCAGATATGTCGAAAGTTCAAATTCAAGCATCTTATAGGCCTGCTCCAATCCCTCAGCGGGCAGTTCTATTGTTTTTGTGAAGCATAAGCTGTCCGGTACCGAAACGACCCATCGTTTGGCACAGATTTGTTTTTTCTTAACAGCCTCGGCAAACTTTTCAATACCTTCAAAATAAAGACAGACCGGTCCATTGGACGATTTGAGGGAAACGATTACCGAATCTTCGCCTGTTATTATTAGCGATGCAAGAGCAGTTTTAGCGACATATCTCATTAAAGAAGCCTCTCCACACAAATAATTTGAGGATTATTCTCTGTTGACCGGATGGTCGCCATCAGCAGATACACCTGACGGTTGTTTTTTGCCAGACTGAATACCCTGAAGGTGTCCGAGTTAAAACAGCAGTATTGGCCCAGCAGTTCTTTTTGAAGATCGGTCAGACCTTCGACCAGAGCGATATCCTCAGCTTTTTCAAAGACCCTGTCATCGTCTGTATTTGGCGCACCATCCGGGCCGCTGCGGTACGTCAGGACAATATCGGCAGCCTGCTGATCGAGCCCCGGCAGTATCGAAAGAATTGGTGCCGAGACCGTATTGATATTAACCGTCTCCTGGCCGAAGGCAGTGAAAGTATTTATGAGAGGTATCTGCCGGGTTGAATCACCGCCAAGCAAAAGTTCCATATCATCAGGGTTGAAGGTTTTTTCGTTTATAATGTTTCCAAGATAGTCGCTGCGGGTGATATTTTTTACAAACAAAAGCTCCTTCAGACAGGCAAAGGATGCGTTCTTGCAAGCATGAGGTTTTTCAAGTCTCTCATAATAATCCGTTTCAGCACCGTCTGGGTTGGTATCGCTATCACTATCGGCCCAGTCCAAAACACATGCTCTTTTTTCCCTGCCAACAGAAGGGATATTCTCCCAGACGGCCGAATTCGATTTGTTCAGATCCAGCAAGGAACTTTCATCATTTATTAAGAAAACCACCGAGACACCCTCATCCAAGGACAGTTTTAGCTGCTCAAACAGTTTGAGGTTGTCTTTTTTTGGATAGAACCGGCACACCCTGGCGGTTTGTTCGGAGGTCAGTTCTTTTTCGGAAAGGATTGCCTTGGCAGCCTCAAGGCCTGAGAGGGCCAGATTTTCCAGAACAACCTGCTGGGAATCCGCCTTTGACAGCCTCATCTCAATCCTTGTCTGGTATGCCAGCCCAAAGGCCACAATTGTCATGGCCGATACGACAATCAGAACAAGAACCAGTACACTGCCGCTTCGCCGGCTATCGTATTTTTTCAATAATTTGCTCATTTTTCTCGTCAAAAAATCATAACCGTGGTATATCCTTGCTGTAATTTGCTGCTTTAGCGGAGTCCTCCTGTAAATTGTTGAAAGACAGCGAAAAATTTTTAAGGGGGCTATGGCGGGGCCAGTTGCGATCCTGCAGCTATTTTGATGATGGTTTCGAATTCAAAGTCCGATTGTTCGTCTTTTGGCCACTTTAGGAGCATTTTAACTGCCTTGGGAGGCTTTTGGCTGCATTGGAGCTCATTTTTCCATGAATCAGCCAAAGATCCGGCATCCGGATCAGAGGCCTGTATAGAAATCCCCGAAAAGCCGCTAAAAATAGTCTTTTTCTGCTCTGCGGCGACCGGTTTTTCACCTGAAAACAGCTGCTCAGTCCGGGTTAAAATCTTTTTCCCTGAATCGGGGTCTGTTGAAAATTCATAACTTACCTTCGCCGGCAAGCTCGAGAAAGATGTGTCCTTCCATGCAGGGTTCATCGTAAGAAAGGACAACCTCACTGTACCATCCTGCAGTGTGGATAAACTAAACGCTGCCGGCTGGGACTGCTGTTCGTCTTCAATCTTGGGCAGATATAGACAGGCCAGTTCCTCTCGCAATGTATCGACAAGCAGACGGGTTTTCTGGTAAACAGGCCTTTGTTTTTCAACCCTTGACCAGAGCATATGCGCCTGCCGGAAGGCGGTGTTGACTCCCAGCACTAAAACAGATGTAATGAGCATCACCAACAAGATTTCAATCAGGGTAAAACCTTTTGATGTTTTTTTTATGTAGAGGATTTTGCCGCTCATTTGCCCTCCATCAGTGCAGGGATATGAACTAATGAGTATAACTGATACTGTTGGGTTTTCTGCTGATCGAGCCACTCGACTGTCACACAGACCGCGGCCAGGTTATCCATTCCGGTGGCAACTGTCTGGATCTGCCAGGTAAACTGCCCCTGATTTCCTTTAGTGGTACGATAAGTAATTTTGTCGCTGAGAGAGGTTTCTGCCAAAAGTTTCTCTGCCAGAAGGACAGATTCGGTCAGTCTCTGGCTTGTTGTGTTCGCTGAAGTACACATCCTCAGCACGCCGAAAATCGCCAGCATGGAGGTACTCAATATCGCCAGCGACACAATGATCTCAACCATTGTAAAACCGCCTGGTTTCCTGCGGCAGTAACGATGACCGCTATATACTTTCCTCTTTAATCTCAACATATTTTGACTTTATTGTTATTGTGATGACTATATCATCTGTAGAAAAACTGATCCGTGCATCCGGCCAGACCTTTTTCACATCGAGAATAAGAGAATATTCCTGACCAGCTTGCTCGAAGCCTTCGATATCGAAAAGACCTATATTTTCATTGAAAAATGTCTCTTTGCCCGTAAAATCATCTACCGGCTCAAAACTGTTTTCATCGTTCTCTATTTCAAGTCGGTAACTTTTATATTTATCGTTATAGATAAATTTGACGGCTCTTTTTCTTTTTTCAGCCAGATCGATACCATACCGCAGAGCCTGTGCAATACTGCTGCCGGCTTGTTTTATCTTAAGACCGTCATTGCTTCTTTTGCAGAACGGGAACACGACAGCGACCATCGCCGAAAGAATACCAAGTACGACCACCAGCTCAAAAAGTGTAAAGCCCGCAGGAAAATATTTATCGCTGTTGTTTTTCATTTTGAGGATCATCATGATTGGTTACATCGTCCTCATTGCCGAAGACACCATCAGGTCCGGCAGAGATAATGTCGTACAGAAACTCTGAGTTAGTCAGTTCGCTGGGGTAGTTATACTTGTATTCATTTGACCAGGGATCCAGCGGGACATTGTTGGTCTTCAGATACGGACCCCGCCAGTTGGTTACCTGGGGATTATCCACCAGCGCCCGCAGGCCCTCATCACTTCTTGGATACCTGCCGGTATCCTGCTCAAATAGATCAAGGGCTATTCCGAATGTCCCCACAATAGTCTGTCTTGCGGCAACAATGCGGGCTTCCTGGCTCCTGCCGAAAAATCTGGGCACAACAACGGCCGCCAGAACGCTGATAATCGTGATTACCAGAAGCAATTCTATCAGGGTAAAGGCGTTTCTTTTCTGAGTCTTATAAAATGTTCTCATGTTTTTTTCCTTAAACTTTTGCTATTTCATTTTTTATTTTTGATATCTTTATCCGACCATTGTGCTTGTCTCAAAAATGGGCATCAGTATCGCAAGAACGACAAAACCTATAATCAAACCCAGTATCACAATCATCAAGGGCCCCAGCAGTGTCGTCATTGAAGCTATTGCCGATTCGCTCTCATTGTCATACATATCCGCAAGTTCCAGCAGCATTTCAGGTAATGCTCCTGTTTCCTCTCCGACAGCGGCCATATTGGATGCGATCTCGGAAAAGTATTTCTGGTCGGTCATCGCCTCTGCCAGGGTCGAGCCTTTGAGTATCCTTTCTTCAAGACCTGCTATATCTTGCGAAAAAGCGATATTGTTGTTGGTTCCCTTGGTGGTCTGTATCGCTGTCAGTATCCGGACTCCGCCGTTTAGAAGCGAACCTAATGTCCTTGCAAAACGGGCAAGCTGAAGTTTTCTGTTAAGGGTTCCCGCTACCGGCAGATTCAAAAGCAACGAATCGAAAAATATCTTAAAGTGCCTGTTCTTCAAGGCAGTTGCTATCATGCAGAGCACAGCGGCGATAACCAGAATTACTACCCACCACGAGCCTTTCATTGTTTCGGTCACAGTGATAAGTATTTTTGTTGGCAGCGGTAATTTCTGGTTGGCGTTAACAAAAAGCTCTATGAATTTGGGTATCACAAATGTCATCAGGACGCCGACAACCAGTGCGCTTACCGCCAGTAAAAACACCGGATAGACAAGTGCCGACTTGATCCGTGAGTTAACCGAGGCCTGGCTTTTCAACTGACTGCTCAAAACTTTAAGAGTTTCTGAAAGTGCTCCCGACTGTTCTGCCGCTTCTATAATAGCGGTATAGACACTGGAAAAAATCTTCGGGTGTCTGCCCATCGCTTCCGATAAAGAGCTTGATTGCTCAATATCGTCATGTATGCGAGAGATAACTGTTTTGAGGTGCTTGTTTTTGGTTTGCTTTGAGAGGGTATTAAGAGCTATGGTTAATTTCATCCCGGCCTTCAGCAGCGTGGCAAGCTGATGAGTAAAGATGGCTTTATCTTTTATACTGACATGGCCGCCCATGCCGGTGCCGGATGCAAATGCAACAGAGAGTCTGTTTTGCGGCTCGACCTTCAACAGGAAAAGCCCTTTTTGCTTTAGAGCTGCGACAACCTCGCTGCGGCTTTTAGCCTGCAATTGGCCGGCAAGTTCAGTTCCGCTGATATTCTTTGCCTTATAGCTGTATGTAAGCATAAAACTCCACTATAAATCGTTATTTTGATTCCATAGCGGAGTCGATGGGGAATTGTTGAATTGATTTTTAAAAATACGGAGGAAAATTCTAAAAATGGCGGCAAAATAAAGGGTTATGAACTCGAACGAAGCTCAGGCGAACTCGTCGTGTCATTGTTTCGAGTGCCTTTCTGAGATTATCGCTCCACTATACCCGAAAGCAACTTCACCTTAAATACCTGTCCAGTTTTTGGGGACACGCTCAGTATTATACCTACTTAATCCAAGGGTCAAACCTTATTGAGTCCACTGGTCAAACTGTGGCTTACCTATTTTGAGTTAAAGTGTTAAAGTCATTTTAAAGCCCCCTTCTTTTATTGCCTCTTCAATTGCAGACTCTATTTTTTCAGTTGTTAGATTTATCGCGATTATTTCACCTTTTCGATTAATAAGGAAATTTGCGGGTATATATTCTATGCCATATTTTTGTAACACTGGCGACCGAGGGAATTCTCCCAAGTAACCTTGCATCCATTCCAAGTTGTTGTTCTCAATATACTCTCGAAATGTTACAAAATCCTTATCTACATTCAATCCAATAATCACAACTTGATCATTTTTGCTAAAAGCACGAGAAATATTCTTAATGTGTGTCAATTGTTTTTTACATGGGGGACACCATGTTGCCCAAAAATCTAAAAAGATAATTTTATGCTGAAAATCACTTAGCTTATGCCTATTCCCTTGAATATCTTTGAAATTGAAATCTGGAGCATGTTCACCAACTTTTATTGCAGATGAACCAGCAGGCCTATTATTTATATAATCCCAATACCTAGTTTTCTCTGGGAACTCAAATTGAAAAAGTTCTTCTATCGCAGGTTCGTTCATTTTTATTTCTTCAACTATAACATCATTGTCGACAACAAGATCTTCTTTTCCATTATTAAAGCTATAAAAAACAGCGTGATGCTTACTTTCCAATGGCATCCAAATCCCAGGTTTTACCTCCTTTGATTTCTCTACTGTCATCGTAAGAGTTGAAGCGAGCTTGCCATCTTGTAATTTAGCAGTACTAATAAACTCACTAATCATGCAACCCTTGCTTAAATCTACAGTCCACCGTCGCTCCCATCCAGGAAGGTTATTGCTCAACGTTACTTTTTCCCCATTACTACACCATTCCATAACCCAGTCATCTATCTGTGTTTTTGATAAGATGTCAGACAAGGTTCCGTTTGTAAGTGTCCCAAATTGCCTGGCGTAAGTACTATAGGTTACCGGTAATTTAGGATTGTTATCGTTGTGTTCATTTCGAATAGAACCATTGTCTATTTCTGAATCATAAGATTTTAAGAACTGACCATCCCAAACTGCAAGTCCATATCGCTCAGAAGGAGGTTCGTTCAGTGGGGTATAAAAAGTATGTTTGCAAAACCGTTTAATGTCGCTTTTTGCCCATTCATATTCCGACCGCACAATTGGACTACCGTCGTTGTTAGTGACCTTTTCAGTAAATTTAACATGAAGATTCTTTATTTTACTCTGTTCTAATATAATTTGTTCACGAATACTATTTTTTTCTGACAGTGTTAGTGAATCATTCGCACGAACATGGTTGACAAATAATATAATACAGGTAAAGACCAAAAATTTTGTCAAGTAGGTTATACGTGTAATCATACAAACTCCAGTCTGATCTGAATATTGAACGCCTACCTAGCAACATCGGTCAGCTTGTACTAACATTCCATTCTCACCTTGAGTTGCTAGGCAGTCGCTCTACTGATTTCTTGTTATTTTAGAGACTGTAGCAACAAAACAGAGTAATTTTGATCTATTTTGAGTCAGCATGCCGATATTCCACTATGGAAATAGAATTCTATAGTGGAGACTATCGCAATGCTTGGACCCGGTGACTATGTAG
>Ga0224495_10001697_pt1 | contig 15227 bp, 7 predicted proteins | sample SF_Jul11_sed_USG_FD_168128 | JGI IMG/M metagenome (GOLD analysis project Ga0224495, IMG submission 168128) | Sediment microbial communities from San Francisco Bay, California, United States - SF_Jul11_sed_USGS_4_1 | ecosystem: Environmental > Aquatic > Marine > Sediment | place: USA: California... | reverse complement strand
TCAGCCCTGGGGATTATATAGATTCACCCGAGCAATTAATTACCGGTCTCCCTTCCAATCAGGAGTTCAGTGTCAAACTACACTTGGACACCACCGACCTAAAGCCGGTTGGGTACCGGCTGGTGCTTTATTATCCGGGCTATCAGCTCAGATGAACATTGTTCGACCAGTCCGTGCGATAGCCTACTGTCGCGATTTGGTTTGGACAACAGGTTGTAGAATTTTTGGCGGGGGCTTGTTGATCATTGATTCGAACGACATCTACGTGACTGCTTTCGCTATGCCTGGTACTCAGGTTTTGCCTGCTGGCAAAGTTCAGGACATTCCGGTGCCCGGACATGCGTGATCATCCAGCGCCTCACGCAAAGCAAAATTCCGCAGTGGGTGTGCAAGCCGGGGGGCTTGCTGGCACACCACGCCACATTTTTGTTGTGACCAGCGACCATGCGCTTGCCGACGAACTGAAAGCCCAACTCAGCTACTTTGGATATGAGGTGAGTGTATGCCGCAAATTGGCGGATTTTCGTCTTGCTATTCAGCCAGTTCACGAAGCAATGGTGTTGATGGACATCACATTCCCTGAGGATGATCTGGGCGGGATCATCATCATGAAAGAGATTCAACATGGGCGGGAAACGCCTGTTCCGGTGGTCTTCTTCTCGGCAAATGACACCATCCAGACCCGGCTGGAAGCTGCGCGTGCCGGAAGCATCGCTTTCTTGAACAAGCCGGTGAATATCAGCAAACTGATCGACAAACTTGACGTCATGACTTCTGCGCGTACGCATGAACCATACCGGGTCATGATCGTCGACGACTCGGTGGCGCTCACCAACTATCACGCAGCGATACTTGAGCAGTCCGGGATGAAGGTCAAGGCAGTCAACAATCCATTGATGGTGACTGGAGCCTTGTTCGAGTTCAACCCGGACCTGATCCTGATCGATATTTATATGCCGGAATGCAACGGCATGGAATTGGCCAAAGTCATACGCCAACTCGATGCCTTCGTTAGCATTCCTATCGTGTTTCTCTCGACAGAAAATAATCTTGACACGCAACTGTTTGCGATGGGTCTGGGCGGTGACGATTTCCTCACCAAGCCGATACAACCCGAACACCTGATCTCTTCAGTGACCAGCCGTATACGCCGTTCTTTGATGCTGCGTTCCTTCATGGTGCGTGACAGCCTGACCGGCTTGCTCAACCACACTGCCATCAAGGATCAACTCGATAGCGAAGTGGCGCGCGCAAAGCGGCAGAAGCAACCGCTGTCCTTTGCAATGGTCGACATCGACAATTTCAAGCAAGTCAACGACACCTACGGTCATCCCGTCGGCGATCTAGTGATCAAAAGTTTGTCCCGTCTGCTCAAACAACGGCTACGCACAAGCGATCTGGTGGGGCGCTACGGCGGCGAAGAGTTCGCGGCAATCCTGGTCGATGCCGATGCGGTGACAGCATCGAAAGTGCTGGACACGATACGCCACGACTTCTCGCGGTTGCGCCACAGCGCGGAGGGAAAGGAATTTTCCGTTTCATTCAGTTGCGGGGTCGCAGATATTGCGCAGTTCCCCGATGCCGCCAGGCTGAGCGATGGGGCAGACAAGGCGCTATACAAAGCCAAGCACGCCGGCCGCAACCGGGTGACGCTGGCCAACGGTCCCTGAGCGGGCGTAACCCGGAATTAGCGCTCGCGTAGCCAATCCAGCAATACATCCGGCGGCATCGGTTTAGCGGCGAAGTATCCCTGCACGAAGTCGCAACCCAGCGAACGGATCAATTCCAGCTCGGTTTGGGTTTCTACACCCTCAGCCACGGTCGAGAGCCCAAGTTTGCGTGCCATATCCATGCTGCTTTCCAGAATGGCCATGGCGGCCATGTCGTAAGCGGCCCTGTTCACGAAACTGCGATCCAGCTTCAGTTCGGTGAAAGGTATGCGGCCAAGTTGCTCGAACGATGAATAGCCAATCCCGAAATCGTCGATGGAAAGCCCGAATCCCTTGAGGCGAAGGCGTGTCAGCACGTCCAGCGCAGTTGTCACGTCTTCCATCACGCCTGTTTCAGTCACTTCAAGAATGACATCTTCGGCACGCAGTCCGGCCCGCAAGGTATTTGCGAGGATGAATTCCGGCAGGGTCAGATCGTTCAGCCAGCGCCCCGACAGGTTGATCGACACCTTCAATTTGAATCCGGCAGAAAACAACCCGGCACCTTTATTCAGCGCGGCGACTACCAGTATCTTGGACAGCTCACCGATCAATCCTTCGTGTTCGGCCACGGTGATGAATATATCCGGCGGGATGAATTTCCCGTCGGCGCGTTTCCAGCGCGCCAGCGCCTCAAGGCCTGCCGGACGCAGGCTGAGCGCATCGACCTTGGGCTGGAACCATACACTGAATTCGTTTGCAGACATTGCCGCGACGATGTCGTCGCGCGTGACGACAGGCGCCACGAAGGCGGGGCGTCTGGTTTTGGGCTCGTCAACGACGTGCGACAACAATTCGGCGATTTGATGAGGCATTACCGGCTTCTGCGCCTGGCCCAGCACACGCAACCCCTGCAATCCCGCCAGCTTGCTAACCGTGCTCAGCACTTTTTCATCCGTGCCGCTCATTAAAATAATCCCGCCGTTAAATCCGGTCTGCCCAATCTTGCGGATCAATTCGACGCCGTCCATCGACGGCATGTTAAGGTCGCATACCAGCACTTCCAGTTCGCTGCTGCGCAGGCTCATCAGCTTGATTGCCTCGATGCCGTTGCCGGCGGTGAGCACTTCCGCCACCCCCAGCGTACCCAGCATATCCGTCATCTGCTGCAACACCACCAGATCGTCATCGACCACCATGACTGAACGGCAATTCACTTTCAACACATTGGACGCAGGGGGCGATTCGTCGGCCATGTTCCGCGTGTCCAGATGCAAGCTGCGCGCCGCCGCTTCAACTTCATCCAATTCCTTACGCAATCCGTCCAGCATCGCTGCCGTGTTTTGCATCACGCCCTGCTTGGCTTGCCGTTCCAGCGCTTCGGCGCGCTGCGCAAAACGTAAAGCTCCCACGGTGCGGGCTGATGATTTCAGTTTGTGCATTTCGCTCGACAGGGATTCTGCGTCGCTGGTTTGCGCCAGCCCATCCAGGCCTTGGCTTGTAGATTGCAAAAAGGTTGCAATCAGCTCACGCGCCTGCTCCGTACTGACCCGGCCGAGTATGCGATACAGTTGCACCAGATCCAGTACCACATCGACGGCTGTCGTTTCCGCTGTGGTCGGCGTTGCTTTGCTTCCCAGCTGGCGCGCCATCACCTCGCGCAAACTTTCCAGAGCGATCGGCTTAAGCAGCACCTCATCCATGCCCGCATCAATACAACTTTTCTGTTGGCTGCGTTCCGCCGCTGCCGTGATGGCGATGATGGGTACACGGTTGCCGCTGTCCTGTTCGGCAGCCCGTATCGCACGGGTCAGCGCCAACCCATCCATCACCGGCATGTTGACATCGGTGAGTATCAGGTCGTGCCGCGCGGCGCGCCACTTGTTGAGCGCCGCAGCACCGTCGGATGCGATATCCACTTCGTAGCCCAGCGTTTGCAACTGCAAGCGCAACACCATCTGGTTGGCCGCATAATCCTCGACCACCAGCACGCGGATTTTTTTCGCGTCGCCGGGCGGGCGGGCTATAACCTGTTGCGCGGCAGCGCGTACTTCTTTCCCGGCGACCGGCACCTCGATCCAAAAAGTGCTGCCCTTGCCCGGTTCGCTTTCCAATCCCATGCGGCCATCCATGCTCTCGATCAGGCGGCGCGCGATGACCAGGCCTATGCCGGTACCTTCTATGGAGCCCATCTCGGCGCCCAGCCGGTTGAACGGCTCGAAAAGATGCGCCTGCATTTCCGGCGCGATGCCTTGTCCGGTATCGGTCACGGAAATTCTCAGCATGTCTTTTTCGGCTGTACGGCAGGACACGGTCACTTGCCCACCGTCACTGTTGTACTTGATGGCATTGGAAACCAGGTTGTTGAGCACTTGCAGCAGGCGCAGCCGATCTGCGTAAACCCTGGACGATCCGCAGCTTTCATCACAACGGATCGTAATGTTGCGATTCTCCGCCGGCGCATTGTTCTGGGTCTGACACTCGGTAATGACATCGTGCAGTTCAAAAATGGAAATCTGCATTTCCATCCGCCCGGATTCGATGCGCGCCAGGTCGAGGATATCGTTCATCAACGCCAGCAGGTAATCACCCGCGCGCCGTATCTCCCCCGCGTTATCCAGAATGTGCCTGGGGACACCGGTATCGATCTGCATCAACTGGGCGTAGCCGAGTATGGCGTTGAGTGGCGTGCGCAGCTCGTGGCTCATGCTGGCCAGGAACAAGCTCTTGGAACGGCTGGCCTGTTCGGCTTCTTCCTTGGCGGAAAGCAGCAACTGGGTGCGCTGCTCTACGCGCTGCTCCAGCACCTCGTTCATGCGCTGCAATGCGGTCTCGGTATGTTTACGCTGGTTGATGTCGGTGATCGTGCCCACGTAACCCAATACTGCGCCGTGCGTATCGGTTTCCGCGCGCGCCTGACTGACCACCCAAGTGACGTGTCCTGTTGGCCGCTGAAAACGATACTCCAGAGAGAACTGTGATTCATTTGCAACGGCTTCTGCCCATTTTTGGGCTACCAATGCACGGTCTTCCGGATGGATGGCTGCCACCCAGCCCGTACCCAGCACATCTTTCAAGCCTAGACCCGATATCTCGCAATAATGCTCATTCACATAAGTGCAGTTGCCTGCGGGGTCGGTGCGGAAAATGCCGACGGGCGCGACCTGCGCAAGGGTGCGAAACAACGATTCGCTTTTTTCCAGTTGCTGTTCCACGCTTTTCAGTTTGCTGATGTCCTGCACTGTGCCCACCGAACGTAACGGCTTGCCTTCGGCGTCGAATTCCGAATAACAGCGCTCTTCCACCCACTTGATTCGGCCGTCGCTCATTTTCAAGCGGTGCGTCACTTCGTAAGGCGAGCGCGTGACGAGCGAATTGGTGTAAGCCTGGTTGACCTTGTCGCGGTCATCGGGATGAATACCATTCAGGAAAGCTTCGTAGGTTGCACCGAACTTTGCTTTGTCGATCTCGAACAGATTGAATATCTCGTTCGACCAAAACAGTTGGCCGCTAACGAGGTTCAGCTCCCAGTTTCCCACCTCGGCGATACGCTGTGCTTCGTTCAGTTTTTCTTCACTCTCGCGCAGCTTTGCGTTTGCCTGGTTTCGCTCGGTCACGTCCGTGCCGACACTGATCACAAATTCCGCTTTCCCGTCTTCGCCGAATATCAGTCTGTTCTTCCATTCAATTATATGGCTGGTGCCGTCTTTGCTGAGCCATACATTGGTAAATTCAAGAGGTATGGTCTGTGGGCTGACCCCGTGCTCCATGAAAATGTTCGAGGTGTATTTCTTGACCTCTTCCGTCAACAAGCCGGTTTCCCATACCGGTTTTCCTTTAACATCTGCAAAACGATAACCGCTTAATTGCTCACAAGCGCGGTTGAAGCTAGCCAACCGCCCTTCCCTGTCCAATAACAGCACCAGCGCACCGGCATTTTCGATGACCGAATCGGCCAGCAGCTGTGAGCGTTGCAGATCGCCCGAAATCTGTTGCTGCGAGGTAAGCAATTCGGCAAAGCGGGTTGTCAGCACACCCAATTCGTCCAGGGATAGCGGTCTCAAATTGAGGCGGGCACGTTCCGCAAGTTGACCAGTTTCCGAGGCAATAAAAGCTTCCAGTGGATACATGCTTTGGCGCAGGCTGAGCCACGCCATCCAAGTGCCGGCTATAGAAATAACTGCCAGCAGAGGCCAAAGTAGCATCTCGATGAATTCAACATTATTCAACTCGTTAATGTGGTGGCCGATCATGGTGCTCTCGACCAGCAACGGCGTCAGTATGCCGAACATCAGTATTTTCACCCACATGGGAAGGGCGACGACCGAGATGCCACGCGGGCCGAGGTAGCGGCCGAGGCGATCCACAAAAAAGAAAAAGATCGGGTAAGTGGTAATCAACACCACCGGGATAACTCCTAGCTGGTTGTAGAGATGTTCACGCCACGTGTAGTCACGTATCCCCATGGTTTCGATTATTTCATCTGCGATCAGCGCGCCGCCGATGGAATATAGCGTCACCGTGCTGAACAGCGCCCATGGCAGGCGCCTGAACAGACTCTTTGCCTTTTCGTTCGCATCGGCTTGCTGCAACTGCGTCAACCCGACGATATATCGCATTGTGGCTGGCACCATGACCAGACCCGCCAGCGTCGCGGCACCCACGTAGAGCGGTGCTCGATAATCCAGGAAAATATAATAGAACTCGGGTAGCGGATAGAAACCCATAAAGCCCATCAGCGTACCGCCGACAAACGGAGGCAACAGGAAGACAAGCAACGCGGTCAAGTAGGTACAGCGCCGCATTTGTGTTTCGTCCAGTATATCGAATACCGGGCCGGCTTTTTTCGCATCGCTCATGATGGTTTTTTAAATCCAATAATTATCGGGTGATATTCGTTCAGATATATTTTTCCACCGTGCTCAACAAACGATCCACGTCCAGCGGTTTAATCAGGTAATCCGCAAAACCCGCATTGAGCCCGCGTTCTCTGTCGCCCATCATCGCGTTGGCGGAGATGGCGACAACTGGAATATGCGCAGTACGCTCATCCGCTTTCAAAAATGTCAGCGCCTTGTAGCCATCCATACCGGGCAGATTGATGTCCATCAGGATCAGCGCAGGAGGATTTTCGTATGCCATCTTGATGCCGATCTCGGCGGTATGCGCGTCGAGCAATTCCAGATTTTTCCGGCTGGCGAAAATCTGTTGCATCAGCCGCATGTTCATCGGGTTATCCTCGATATACAACACAGCAGATCTTTCTGCAGGCTCGGCAAACGCGGCAGGATTTTTATTGGCCGGTGTTTCCGCCGCAAGTATTGCCAAGCCCTGCGTATGGTCAGCTTCAGTCAGCGGCATCGTTACCCAGAAGGTGCTGCCTTGTCCCTCTGTGCTCTCGAAACCGATGCTGCCGCCCATGGCTTCGACGATACGTTTGGTGATTACCAGCCCGATGCCTGTGCCTTCGATGCTGCCGCGTTCCGCACCCAATCGGTCGAAAGAATTGAAGATGCGCGACTGCTTGCCGGCGGGAATGCCGATCCCGGTATCGACCACGCTGATGCGCACCTTGCCGCTGTCGACCCGGCAGGAGACGTCTACCTTGCCCTGCGGCTTGTTGTATTTGATGGCATTGGTCATCAAATTGATCGCCACCTGACGCAAGCGCACATAGTCGGCCATCACCGTGATCTCGTCTTGGCTGCATCCCTCATCTATCGTTTCAATGCGATGGGCGATGGCCAGCGAAGCCACCATCGCCAAGCTGTCTTTCACCACCGTCCTGACCGGCACCGGCTCCAGCGAGAGTTCCAGTTTTCCCGCTTCGATGCGCGCCAGGTCTATCATATCGTTGACCAGCGACAGCAAATGCTGCCCGGCGCGTTCGATCTCCTGCGCATTGCTGCGCGTCTCCTGTGGCAATTGCTCATCCATCGCGAACAGTTGCGAGAAACCGAGTATTGCGTTGAGCGGCGTGCGCAACTCATGGCTCATGCTGGCGAGGAACTCGCTCTTGGCACGGCTGGCGGATTCGGCTTCTTCCTTGGCTGTGATCAGCGCCTGTTCGGCCAGTTTCAGTTCGGTGACATCCTGCGTGGTGCCCACCAGCCCAACCAGCTTCCCGCTTGCATCAAAGCGGCTGCGTGCGAGCTCGTGCAGATAGCGGATTGTGCCGTCTGGACGGATAATGCGATGCACAAAATCAAAGACACCTTTTTCTGCCGCAATGCGCGCATTCTCGTTCACGATTCCCATGTCGTCGGGGTGCACGGCCGAAAAATACGTCTGCGGGGTAGGCGTAATTTGTCCGGGTTCGTATCCGTAAATACGGAAGGACTCGTCCGACCAATATGCCTTGTTCGTTACAAAATCAGCCTCCCAGTTTCCCAGATGCGCCTGAGCTTGCGCAGCTTCCAGTTTTGAGCGGCTTTCAGCAAGTGCGATTTCATTTTTCCTGATCGCAGTGACATCCTGCACTGTGCCGCTTAATTTTTTCAATTTGCCTTCGCTATCGACCTCCACCTTGGCAAGCTGGTGCACATACCTTGTTTCTCCATCCGGGCGGATGATGCGATGCACGAAATCGAAGGCACCCGTTTTGGCCGCCTCCTTGCCATGTTGCATCACTATCGCCATATCTTCAGGATGCACGGCATCGAAGAATGCCTTTGTGCTGGGCTTAAAGCTGGCTGGATCCTGCCCGAATATGCGGTAAGTTTCCGCCGACCACCGAGCTTCTTTGGTGGTCATGTCGGAATCCCAGCTCCCTAAATGGGCTTGCTCTTGGGCGGCCTCCAACCTAGCGCGGCTTTCTTCCAGCGCAGCTTCAACCTGCTTGCGCTCGGTGATGTCGGTGATGAAGCCATGCCATAGCACGGAACCGTCTTTTTCCCGTCTAGGCGTCGATTCGCCCAACAGCCAGCGTTCCTCACCTTTGACATTTTTGGCGCGGAACTCATGACTCCATGCGGTCAATTCCCGTGCCGATGCCTGTACAGAATCCATCAACCCAACCATGTCCTCCTGCAGAATAGCTGCGAATGCCTTGGAGGCGTCTTCGCGTACCTCTTCTGGATCAACACCGAAGATGTCAGTTATGGCCCGGTTGGCATAGGGGATACTGGCGGCGCCGTCTGGGCGCAAGCGGAACTGGTAAACCATTCCGGGTACTTGGCTGGAAATTTGCTGGAGCCGATCCAGCAGTTCATGCCGTTCGTCTTCAGCCTTTTTGCGCTCGGTGATGTCCCAGCAATATCCTATGTAGCCTTCAAATTCTCCCGTTTCGCTGAAACGCGGAATGCCCGTATCCGCAATCCAGCCATAGCTGCCGTCGGCGCGGAGCAAGCGGAATTCCATTTCGAATGTGCGGCGCGCATTGAATGCCTCCGTGCAGCACCGCACCGACTTGTCTAGATCGTCCGGGTGCATGCCATCGGCCCAGCCCAGGCCCAACTCCTGTTCCATGGTGCGCCCGGTATATTCCAGCCAGCGCTTGTTGTACCAGGTGCCGAGGTTTTGCGTATCAGCCAGCCAGATCAGCGCGGGGGCGTGATCAGCCATGTTGCGGAAGCGTTCTTCGCTCTCGCGCAACGCCTTTTCAGCCAGCCTTTGTTCGGTGATATCCTGCACAGTCCCGGTCAGTAGCACCGCTTTGCCCGCAGCATCAAAGGTAAAGTCGCCCCGGCTATGCATCGTGCGTTCGCTCCCATCCGGACGGCGCAAACGGTAGACGGCGTCGAAAATCTTTCTTTCCTGTATGGCCTGCTGCAGTGCTTTTTCCAATATCAGCGCATCATCGGGATCTATAGGTTGCCTGAACAACTCGAAACTGGGGGTAACGGAACCAGGTTCATACCCCCACAGGCGGTAATGCTCGTCCGACCATGCCAAATCTCCCGTGACTGGTTTCCACTCAAAACTTCCGATATGCGCGACTTGCTGCGCCTGGTTCAGGCGCTGTTCGCTCTCGCGAATTTTCTCGTTCGCTTCCTTCAGCGCCTGTTCCGCATTCTTGCGCAGGCTGATATCTCGGCATGAACCATACACACTGCCATCGGGCAGTACCTTTGCATTCATGCTTATGGGAATCTTGCTGCCATCTTTCTTGACCAGCCTGATTTCCTCAAACATCGCCCCATTTGCGAGCAGTTTTTCACGGAAATTTTTCCGGTATGTATCGCACCAATCCGGCGGAACCAGATCGTAGATGCTCATTCCCAGCAACTCTTCTCGGCTGTAACCCAGTAGTAAAGCCGCTCTTTCGTTAGCGTACGTCCAACGTTCATCCTTCCCAGCCACAAATACGGCATCCGCGGCGTTATCCAGGAACATGCGCAGTTGCGCTTCGGTATTTTCCAGGGTTGCTTCATGTTCCTTGATCTTGGTGATGTCGGTGCGTATAGAGATATATTGATAGGGCAGTCCATTGGCGTCGAGGAATGGCACGATACTAGTCTCAACCCAATACAAGCGGCCGCACTTGCCTCGGTTACAGACTTCCCCTTTCCATATCTTCCCGCCGGAGATGGTTTCCCACATTTCTGCGTAGAACCTGGCAGGGTGAAGTCCCGATTTGACGATGCGGTGATTCTTGCCCAGCAACTCTTCCTTGCTGTAGCCGCTGATCTCGCTGAACTTCTGGTTGACGTAAGTGATGTTGCCGGACACGTCCGCCACACTGACGATGGCATGGGCATCCAGTGCAATGCGCTGACGCTTGGATTCGTAGATCGAGGAACGCAGAATGTTCGCTTGCTCCGCACCCTGACGATAGCGTCGGGCGTACATGCTGATCGCGGCGATTAGGCGTCCGGGTTCCGCTGTCACCGGCAGGATGTGTTCTTCGCCGCGATCCAGCACCGGCAGTAGAGCCCGAATATCTTTTTCTCTCGCAAGATAGATGACAGGTATCCCGGCATGCCGGGCATCATCGCGCAGCATGGCGGTAAATTCCGTACCGGAACATTGCGGCATGTCCATCAGGACCACCTCGGCTGCAAAATCATCCAGCAGCTTCAGCGCATGCAGCGGGTCGCGGGTCTCCCGCACTTCCATGCCGATCTGCCGCAACACCAGAGCACGAGCCGCGAGTTGCTCGGCATCATCGCCGATCAGCAATACGCAGTAGGGATCGTCCGGTATCAACGCCGCGGATTCGTTCACCGCATCCAACAGGTTGCCGCTATCTACCGGTTTCACCAAATATCGCGTTGCCCCGACTCGGTAGGCGGCAAGTTTTGCAGCTGCATCATTGCGCTTCGAAATTACTATCACCGGCATGCCGGCGGGATAATCTTCCTTCATTTCGGCGAGCAAGTGCTGGGTAGCCTTGTCGCCGTCCGGAATAGACATGCCCATGATCACGGCAGCAGGCATACCTTTTTTTTTGCATGCCTCGCTAAACTCCCCCAACCCGCCGGTCACTTCGACCGGATATCCGGCCTGTTTCATCACAGCACTCAACCACTCGGCTTGGGCTTGATCGTCGTCCACGATCATGATGCGTTGCAGTGCGCGCCGTTGTGTACGGCGCAATACATAATCATCCAGCAGACGAGATTGAAAAGTTTGAACGATTTTTTCCACAGTAACTCCAACTTCTTGTGGTGATGATTTAGTGCCATTATACCCAAGTAAATCACTCAGGCAATGGTAAAGCCGTAAAATAATTTGGGTGTAGTCCTTCCTACTACCTTAAGGGATGCGTTGCGACTACCAGACAATTCACTTATGATGGATTTGGCACATATTCTCCATAACTTACGTTTCAACAACTTTCAAACTGCCCGCCCGCTACATAAGGAGAAAATCATGCAATTATCCTTTCCAGTTACAAAACTGATATTAATTTCGTTGCTCGCATTCGCCGTTTCAGCCTGCTCCAGCACTACCAAAGTAGAGAGCGACTTGGGGCTGAAGAGCGCACCGGACTGGGTCAATGAAGGAACAAATATTCTCAACGACAAGGATGGCCGCTTATTTCATGGCGTAGGCTCGGCCTCGCCTACAGGTGATATGTCATTGCAAAAATCCGTGGCCGATGACCGGGCTCGCGCAGAGGTAGCACGGGTTTTGTCGTCCTACATGGACGTGGTTTCCAACGACTATATGGCTTCAGCCAAAGCCGGTGGTGCCAATGTCACCGAAGAAGCTGTCTCGCGCCAGATCAAGGCCCTTACCAAGGTCAATCTGACCGGCGCCAAGATCATCGGCAGCTGGCGTGACCCGAAAACCAACATCATTTATTCGATCGCCGAGCTGGACATGAAACATGTGAAAAGCACGCTGGCTGGAACCCAGGAAATGAATGATGACTTGCGGCGCTATATTGAGACGAGTGCCGACAACATATTCGACCGAGTCGCAAAGGAGAAAAAATAATGGACTGGACTAAAGCAAAAAACGGGTTGACCTTATGGATGGTTGCGGCCATGGTAATGGCCGCAACCGGCTGTTCCACTGCGGTAACACGCATGGATGCCGCAGAAGTGAAGGATTTGAGCGGTGCCTGGAACGATACCGATTCCCAGCAAGTGTCGGAAGAGATGATCAAGGATGTGCTGGATCGTCCCTGGTTTGGCGAATTCTCCCGCAGCCAGGGCCGACCTCCGGCAGTGATCGTGGGTGAAGTAAGAAATCTGAGCCACGAGCATATCAACGTCAACACCTTTGTCGCTGACATGGAACGCGCCTTGATCAATTCCGGCAAGGTACAGTTCGTCGCATCTTCCACGGAGCGCCAGGAAGTCCGCGAGGAGCGCAAGGATCAAGACCTTAACGCCAGCGAAGCCACTCGCAAACCCATGGGGCAGGAGAAAGGCGCTGACTTCATGCTGAAAGGAACCATCAATACCATCATTGACGCCGAAGGTAAAACGCAATTGCGCTTTTACCAGGTGGATTTGACATTGATCAGCATGGCGGACAACCGCAAGGTCTGGGTGGGACAGAAAAAGATCAAGAAACTCGTGGAGCGCAGCAACCTGAGGTTCTAGTTGTGAAGGCTGGGTATTGAAGGAGGGCCAATCGATGTGGTGGTCCCAGGCGGCGTGCCGCGTCATGCTGTTGCTCGGAACGATCGCCTTGGCGGGCTGTGCCACCTACAGCGATTCTTTCGGTGTCATCGAACGCAATCTTTCGGCCCGGCAATACGATGCCGCACTGCAAGACATCGAAAAGCAGTCCGATTCCAAAACCGGCCGTACGCTTTATTTGCTCAACAAGGGCATGGTGCTGCGCATGAAGCGCGATTTTGCCAGCTCCAATCAGGCGCTGGAATTGGCCAAATCGGAAATGGAACGCCTATATGCTGCCAGCGTCAGTGAAAATGCCCTGTCATTCATTGTCAACGATGCAACGGTCAGTTATGCCGGGGATGACTATGAACAAGTACTGGTGCACCTCTATATGGCGCTCAATTACCTTGAGCTCGGGCAACCCAATGACGCACGGGTAGAAGCGCTACAGGTGGATATCAAGCTGCGCGAGATCGGGGAAAAAATCCCCGAGAGCAAATTCACCGAAGATGCCCTGTCTCGCTACCTTACCGGAATGATCTACGAGGAACTGGGTGAGTGGAGCGATGCGATGATCGCCTACCGCAAGGCCTATGAAGCCTATAAAAAATACCAGGTCAATTACGACATGCCCATGCCGGACATGCTCAAACTTGATCTGTTGCGGCTGGCGCAACGACAGGGGCTAAAGGATGAATTGGCGCGATACCGGAAGGAGTTCGGTATTGAACCTTTGCGCCCTGGAAACCACAAACCTGAGCAGGAGGGCGAACTGGTGTTCGTCCTGAACAATGGCCTGGCGCCAATCAAGCGCGAAAAAGTTGTCGGCACTTGGGGTCCTGCCACCTCGATCGTGGTAGATACTTCCAAGCCGCACAAGACAGAAGCTCCGCCACCGCCTGTTCTTTACAACATCGCCTTGCCCTATTACGAATCTCGTCCCAACAAAGTGTTGGGCGCACGAATCAGCGTCTCGGGCAAACAAGCTTCCACCCAGATGCTGGAAGACATTGATGCTATTGCCAAGGCCAGCCTGGACTCACGCATGCCGGCGATCACTGCACGATCCATCGCACGTGCTGTTGCCAAGGGTGCAATACAGCAGACCGTGGATCGCGTTGGAAGAGGCAGCGATAACGATGCGGCAGAATTAATCAGTTTTTTTCTGGTTCGCGTAGCCGCAGTAGCCACCGAGCGCGCAGACACCCGCAGCTGGCTGACGCTGCCGGCAAATGTCCAGCTGGCGCGTCTCTCCCTGCCGCCGGGCAGCTACACCGTTACGGTAGATTTTCTGGGAAAGGGAAATCAAGTCATTGCAACACAGGTATTTCCAGATGTGGTTATCAGCAACAAACGGAAGACTTATTTGTCTCACCACTGGATTTCAAACTAATTCCAATACAAGGGGAAGAAAATGAAATACTCATCCATTACGTTTTTTTTGCTCATGGTTGCACTCTTGTTGGGTTGTGCCAGCAAGTCACCCGTAGCACCTGACTGGATCAGCGGAGACAGCGCCCAGTACAAAAGTGCGCAATACCTGATCGGACGCGGGCAAGCATCTACCCAGGAAGAAGCCATGGATCGCGCCCGCGCCGACCTTTCCAAAATATTTCAGGTAGCCGTCATCTCGGAAAGCGAAGATGTCCAAAAATTCAAGAGTGCCCCTGCCGGGACGGGACAGTATGAAGGCCAGTCTTCTCGCCACATCACCACACGAACCGAGCAGATCATTCGCGGAATTCAGATCGCAGAGATGTGGCAAGACCCTGTTACTAAAAATCACCACGCGCTGGCAGTGATGCCGCGCTTGCAGACTGCGGCCAGCCTGCGCCAGCAAATAGGTCAGCTGGATGATACGACCGGCAGCCATATCGAACAGTCCAGGCAGAACACCGACTTGTTTCTGAAAATTGCTGCGGCCAGCCTGGCTATAGGCTCGCAACAAGAACGTGAATCATTGCAAAAATCTCTGCAAATAGTCGATATCACCGGGCGTGCATCCGAATCGCAGTGGAGTAGTGCAAAACTCAAAAACGATTTGGACGAGCTGCTTAAACGGGTGCGGATAGCTTCACAGGTGTCCGCCGAGTCATCCCCTGGCTTTGCTGAAGTGGTGGCCGGCGCACTTGCCCAAGCCGGTTTCATGATCGAGACCGAGCAGAACCCGGAATTTGTATTGTTGGCGAAGATGGAATTATCTGACTTGGGCTTCAAGGAAGGCTGGTACTGGCAGCGGGGTGTGCTGGATGTTACCTTGTCGGAGAAAGCAACCAGCCGTGTGCGCGGCACCCGGCGTTGGACCATCAAGAGTAACGCGCCGGACAAGGAGAGTGCCGCCAAGCGCGCGTTAAATCAGGCAGATGCGCTTTTGAAACAGGAGTTGCGTACAGCAATCATTGAAATGGCTAACAGTCGTTGACTGGTACAGTTAACTGGCGTTTGTCAGGTCATGCCGTTTGCGGCATAATTCGGTCTGCCGTTCAGACCTATGGGAGAGCGTATCGCCGTGTTATTTGACCATGGCAATACCGCCGAAGGCGCAACACCCGCAATCGCT
>Ga0224495_10001696_pt1 | contig 15246 bp, 11 predicted proteins | sample SF_Jul11_sed_USG_FD_168128 | JGI IMG/M metagenome (GOLD analysis project Ga0224495, IMG submission 168128) | Sediment microbial communities from San Francisco Bay, California, United States - SF_Jul11_sed_USGS_4_1 | ecosystem: Environmental > Aquatic > Marine > Sediment | place: USA: California... | reverse complement strand
GTTGCCGCCCTTGGCCGGCATCGCGTTCTTGCCGATCGTCGCGGACTTGAGCATTGTCGCCAGGCCCGTCCTGATGCGCGGTGCCCAGGCGGCCTTGTCGCCCAGCTTCGGCGCATTCGCGACTCCCATGTCATGGCAGGCCTTGCAGGTCGCTTCGTACACCGTCTTGCCGTCTGCTTTCCCGCCCGCGGCGGTCGCGGCGGCGGCCATCTCCGCCTCGCCCGCGACAGGCCTGATGCGTTCGGCGACCGCGGCGGCCGACATGCCGGCCGGATCGATCGTGGGCCGGTTCACGACGAGTTGCACAATCAAGACGATCGCCACAATCGGCACGATAAAGGCGAGCAGCACGACCAGAATCAACTGCTGCGGCGTCTTGATGAACGCGGAGGGAGTTTCGTCATGCTGGCTCATACGTGTTCCTGCGATTCGGTTAAAAACAAGATTTTAGCGTGAAAGCGCCGGCCCATGAACCGCCCTCGCAGGAGACGGATATCGCGATTGCGGGGCAAGCGACCGGTCCGTTGCGGTCCGCATGGACGCGCGCTGCAAAAGCGGCTATCCTTCGCGCCCGCTCTTCCCACGCGCCCGTAGCTCAGCTGGATAGAGTGTCGGTCTCCGAAGCCGAAGGTCGTGGGTTCGACTCCCGCCGGGCGCGCCAGCCCCCCGTTCCGCCCACAGCGTGTCGAGCAGGGCTCAGTCGCGATACGACCGATCTGTCGCGTCGACGCGGCGCACCAGCGCGCTGAACACGTCTTCGCACAGGCGCGGCTCGCCCGGGCCCGACTCGCGTACCGTCTGCGCGAACACTTGCGGGCGGATCGCATGCAGCGCTCCCGCGGCGCTCGAGGCGATCTGCACGTCGCAGGCGCGCTGCAAAGTCCACAGCCACATGAAGGCCTCGGGGAGGGTTTCGCCCCAACTCGCGAGGCCATGGTTCCTGAGAATCACCGCGCGTTTGTCGCCGATGTCGCGCACCAGGCGCGACTTCTCGTCGAGTTCGACGGTGATGCCCTCGAAGTCGTGGTACGCGACGCGGCCGTGCAGCTGCGCGGCGTAGAAGTTGGTGAACGAAAGCCCATCCTCAAGACAGGCGACGGCCATCCCGGTGGTCGTATGCGTGTGCATCACGCAATGCGCCCGGTCGATCGCGCCGTGCAGCGCCGAATGGATGACAAACCCCGCGCGGTTTACCGGCCACGGCGACTCGCGCACCGGATTGCCGTCGATGTCGATCAGCACCAGGTTCGATGCGGTCACCTCGCGGTAATGCAGACCGAATGGATTGATGAGAAACAGCCGCTCGGGTCCGGGTACCCTGACCGTAATGTGGTTGAAGATCATCTCGACCCAGCCGAGGTGGTCGAAGATGCGGTAGGCCGCCGCAAGTTGGACGCGCGCCTGCCGCTCGGCATCGGTGATCGGGATGTCCCGCGCTTTGCGCGCCGCGCCGCCTTGCCAATAGATGGTCATGAGCGACCCTCCTTCGCTGAAATGTTACTCCTGCCCGCCGGCGGCATTCGGTACTGGCACGCGCCCGGCGCCGGCTAGAACGAGAACGCCCCCAGCGCATTCTGTCCACGCACCCGCTCGCGTATTCCGTCGGGCAGCCGGTCGACCCTTGCCAGGCAGCCGATGGGGTCGCCGATGTTGTGCGGGTAATCCGAGCCGTACATCACCCGGTCGGAGCCGAACACGCGCACCGCCATCGCGAGCGCGTCGTCGGTGAACACCACGCTGTCGGCCCAGATGCGCCGCGCATACAGACTCGGACGCTCGTTCACCTTCGCGCGGCAGGCGGGGATGTGGTCGAAGCACTGATCCAGCCGCCCGATCAGATAAGGTAGCGCGCCGCCGCCGTGCGCGGCGATGATCTTGATCTGCGCGTAGCGGTCGAGAAACCCATCGTAGATCATGCGCGCCACGGCAAGCGAGGTGTCGAAGGTGAAGCCGACCGATGCGCTCAGCTGGAACTCGGTCAAACCCATTTCCTTCACTCCGGGCGGCACGCCGGGATGCACCAGCACCGGGAGGCGCTTTTCATCGATCGCCTTCCAGATCGGCGCGAACAGCGGGTCGGTGAGATGCCGGCCATCGACGGTGGCGATCACCATCACGCCGCAAGCACCCAGCTTCAACGCGCGCTTGAGTTCGGCCACCGCCGCCTTCGGGTACTGCCAGGGGAGAGAACAGAAGAACTGGATGCGATCAGGCCAGGTCTTGCGCGCACGCGCCATGTCATCGTTCATGATGCGCGCGGTCTGCACGCTGACCTGTTCGCCGCCCCAATAGACGTTCGGACAGGTGAGCGACACCACCGATACATCGATGCCGGCACGATTCATGTTACGGATACGCGCATCCCAGTCGAACATCTCGGGCGTGGGCGTCATGAACGGCGCTCCGTCGAGATGGATCGCCTGGATGCCGCCCGCCACCGCTTTCGTCGTGAAGCGCGGCCGGCCGTAGCGCTCGAGCCGTTTCATCCATTCGTGGCTGAGCATGTGGGTGTGGACGTCGATTGCCGGTGTCATGTGCATTTCTCCCTGTATGCGGCTAGCCTAGAGAAAGGCGGCGCAGGAAGCAATGCTCAGTCGGGTCGATTTCGCAGGAATGAGCAAACGCGCGCCATCGCGCTTCGTGCTAGTGTTTCGCGTGTCGTCATCCAAACGGAGGAGAGCAACATGGCTGCGGCAAATCCCTACCAGACCCCGGGCGCCCCGGTAGCCGACGCGAAGACGGAACAGTATTCGCAGATCAGGCTGTTTTCGGCCGCAGGGCGCCTCGGCCGAGTGCGTTATATCGCCTACTCGATCGGCTATTCGTTGCTCCTTTCGATCGTGCTGGCTGTGCTTGCGGCAGTCATCGGGTACTTCGGCGGGGGCGGCATCGTTCTCGGGATCCTCACCGGCGCCGGTTATATCGCCATGTTCGTGCTGATGATCCTGCTCTCGATTCAGCGCGCGCACGATTTCAACACCACCGGCTGGCTCGCGATCGTCGCGCTGATTCCGCTCGTCAACCTGGTCTTCTGGTTCATCCCCGGGAGCGACGGCGAAAACCGCTTCGGCCAGCCCACGCCGCCCAATACCACCCTGACGGTCATCGTGGCGCTGATCTTTCCGATCATCGCCGCGGTGGGCATCCTGGCGGCGATCGCGATTCCCGCCTACCAGCAGTACGTGCAGCGTGCGAACGCCGTGCAGGGGCGCTAGGAACCTCGCAACACCTCGAGCAGGCGCGCGCCGTAGCGCGCGAGCTTGTGCTCGCCGATGCCGGTGATCTGGCCCAGGCCGGCCTCGTCCCGGGGCTTGAGACGCGCGAGTTCGATCAGGGTCGCGTCGTGAAACACGACGTAGGCCGGCACGTTCTGCTGCGACGCCAGTTCGCGCCTCAGCGCGCGCAGCGCAGCGAGAAGGTCGGAATCCTCGGTGGAAGCCATTGCTGCCGCGGCGGAGCGCTTTGCCGTCTTGCGCGCAGCCGCCGGTCGAGAAGGCCGCGCGGCGCGCAATTCGATACGCGTCTCGCCGCGCAGCACGGCGCGTGCGGCGTCGGTGAGTCCGAGCGCGCCGTAGCGCGCCGCGTCCGCGTGCAGCAGTCCGCGCGCGACGAGCTGGCGCGCGACGCCGCGCCATTCCCTCTCGTCGAGATCGGCACCGACCCCGAAGGTGGGCAGCTGGTCGTGGCCGTAGCCCATCACCTTCTCGGTGGCTTTGCCGCGCAGGATGTCGATGAGATGTCCCGCGCCAAACCGGCTGCCGGTGCGCAGCGCCGCCGACATGATCTTCTGCGCGGCCACGGTGGCGTCCCAGGTGCGCGGCGGCGAGAGGCACAAGTCGCAGTTGCCGCAGGGGCCGGCTTGCTCGCCGAAGTAACCGAGCAGGATCACGCGCCGGCAGCCTGACGCTTCGCAATAGCCGAGCATCGCGTCGAGCTTCATGCTTTCGATGCGCTTTTGTTCCGCGGGTGCCTCGGATTGTTCGATCCAGCTCTTCAACAGCACGACGTCCGCCAGGCCGTAGGCGAGCCAGGCCTCGGCAGGCAGGCCGTCGCGCCCGGCGCGGCCGGTCTCCTGGTAGTAGCCTTCCAGGCTCTTGGGCAGATCGAGGTGCGCGACGAAGCGCACATCGGGCTTGTCGATTCCCATGCCGAAGGCGATGGTGGCGACGATCACCACGGCCTCCTCGCGCTGGAAGCGCTGCTGATGCGCGCGTCGCGTCGCGGCGTCCATGCCGGCGTGATAGGGCAGCGCGTTTACGCCGTGGCCCGCGAGCCAGGCGGCGGTCTCGTCGGTCTTCTTGCGCGACAGGCAGTAGACGATGCCGGCTTCGTCGCGATGCTCGGCAAGGAATTCGAACAACTGGTCGCGCGGCTGGTCCTTTTCGACCACCCGATAGCGGATGTTCGGCCGGTCGAAGCTCGCGACGAACCGGCGCGCCTCGTGCAGACCGAGCTTGTCGACGATCTCGGCGCGCGTGATCGCATCCGCGGTCGCGGTGAGCGCGATGCGCGGCACACCGGGAAAGCGTTCGTGCAGAATCGAGAGCTGGATATACTCGGGACGGAAATCGTGCCCCCATTGCGAGACGCAATGCGCCTCGTCGATCGCGAACAGCGCGAGCGCGCGCTGTTCGCGCAGGCGCTGCAGCGCGGCGAGAAAGCCCTCGGTGAGCAGCCGCTCGGGCGCGACGTAGAGCAGGTCGAGTTCGCCGGCATGCAGCCGGCGCAGCACCGTGCGCGCCTCGTCGGCCTCGAGGCTGGAGTTGAGGAAGGCGGCGCGCACGCCCAGCTGAAGCAGCGCGTCAACCTGGTCCTGCATCAGCGCGATGAGTGGCGAGACCACGATGCCCACCCCGGGGCGCAGCAGCGCGGGAATCTGGTAGCACAGCGACTTGCCGCCGCCGGTGGGCATCAAGACGAGTGCATCGCCGCCCTGCGCAACGTGGCCGATCACCTCGGCCTGCGAGCCGCGAAACGCGCTGTAGCCGAATACCGAGTGCAATAGTTCGAGCGCGGTGGTCATGGGTGGAGGGATGCGGTTTGCCGCTGCGATGTTTGCGCGCAATGCCGCGGCGCTTCGCATTCTAGATTCAAAGTCACTGCCTTGCGACGCGTATAATCCGCGCCTTGCCCAATGCCCTGTGCTTGTGTCTCTTCATCTCGATTCTCTCAATCCTGAACAGCTCGCCGCAGTCACGCTGCCCGACGAGCACGCGCTGATCCTCGCCGGGGCCGGCTCGGGCAAGACGCGCGTGCTCACGACGCGCATCGCCTGGCTGATCGGCGAGGGGCGCTGCACGCCGGCAGGCGTGTTTTCGGTCACCTTTACCAACAAGGCGGCGCGCGAGATGTTCACCCGGCTCCAGGCGATGCTGCCGGTCAATCCGCGCGGCATGTGGATCGGTACCTTTCACGGCCTCGCCAACCGCATGCTGCGCGCGCATCACCGCGAAGCCGGCCTGCCGCAGCAGTTCCAGATCCTCGATACCCAGGACCAGCTCTCCGCGGTGAAGCGCCTCATCAGGACGCTCAACGTCGACGAGGATCGCTTCCCGCCGCGCGAGGTGCAGTACTTCATCAATGCGCGAAAGGAAGAGGGCCTGCGCGCCGCCGCGGTGGGCGCATCCGACGATCTGACGCGTCGCTTCGTCGAGCTCTACGCCGCCTACGACGAGCAATGTGTCAAGGAAGGGGTGGTCGATTTCGCCGAGCTGCTGTTGCGCAGCTACGAACTGTTGCTGAGGAATGAGCTGCTGCGCGAACACTATGCGGCGCGTTTCCGCCACGTGCTGGTGGACGAGTTCCAGGACACCAACCGGCTGCAATACCGCTGGCTGAAGCTGCTCGCCGGCGGCAGGTCCTGCGTGTTCGCGGTGGGCGACGACGACCAGTCGATCTACCGTTTTCGCGGCGCGCATGTCGGCAACATGGCTGACTTCGAGCGCGAATTCCGCGTTGCGCGCGTGATCCGGCTCGAGCAGAACTACCGCTCGCAGGGCAACATCCTCGAGGCGGCCAACGCACTGATCTCGAACAACCAGGAACGTCTGGGCAAGAACCTGTGGACCGCGGCGGGCGAGGGCGATGCGCTGCGCGTTTTCGAGGGCGATTCGGACATCGAGGAGGCGCGGCGCATCGTCGAGGAGGTCGCCGCGATGCGCCGTGCCGGAACGCGGCTCGCCGACATCGCGGTCCTGTACCGTTCGAACGCGCAGTCGCGCGTCATCGAGCACGCGCTGTTCAGCGCGTCGCTCCCCTACAAAGTGTATGGCGGACTGCGTTTCTTCGAGCGCGCCGAGGTGAAGCACGCGCTCGCCTATCTGCGCCTGGCGATCTCGGGCGCGGATGACAACGCCTTTCTGCGGGTGGTGAACTTTCCGCCGCGCGGCATCGGTGCGCGCTCGCTCGAAGCGCTGCAGCAAGCCGCCGCGGCGCGCGGCGTGAGTCTCTGGGATGCGGCCGCCGCGCTCGAAGGACGCGCCGGGCAGGCGCTCGCGGCGTTTCGCCAGTCGATCGAGCGGCTGCGCGAGGAAATCGCCGAGCTGCCGATCGCCGAGGCGGTCGAGCATGTCGTGGCGCGGAGCGGCCTGATCGAGCACTACCGCGGCGAACGCGAAGGCACCGAACGCATCGAGAACCTCGGTGAACTGGTCAACGCCGCGGCGACCTTCGACGAGGAGCAGCACGCGACCGGGCTCGAGACCGGCGAAGGCGACGACGAGTCGGTGGCGACCGATCCGCTGGTCGTCTTTCTCAGCCACGCGGCGCTCGAGTCGGGCGAACACCAGGCGGGCGAGGGGCAGGACGCCTTGCAGATGATGACCGTGCATTCGGCGAAGGGCCTGGAATTCGACGCGGTGTTCCTCACCGGTCTCGAGGAAGGGCTCTTTCCGCACGAGCAAAGCGTGATGGAGCGCGATGGGCTCGAAGAGGAGCGACGCCTCGCCTACGTGGCGATCACGCGCGCGAGAAAGCGCCTGTATCTTTCGTTTGCGCAGACCCGGATGCTGCACGGCCAGACGCGCTACAACCTTCGCTCGCGCTTTCTCGACGAGTTGCCCGAGCGACTGCTGAAGTGGATCTCGCCGCGCCACAAAGGGCGCGTATCGGAGGCCTGGGGCGATCGCGCATCGGCCTCCGGCGGCCTCGCGCCGCAGCCGGCGCGCGCATCGGCATCGGCTTCCGCGCAGGAGGTGGGAGGATTCCACATTGGCCAGAGCGTCGTGCACGCGAAGTTCGGCAGCGGCGTGATCGTCGACGCCAAGGGGCGCGGTGCGGATGCGCATGTGCAGGTGAACTTTGGGCGCCAGGGTCTGAAGTGGCTCGCGCTGGGGGTGGCGAAGCTGCAGGCGGCGTGAAGCGGACGGGGCGGCGCGAACGTTTCGAACCGCGGCGAACGCGAGCCCGTCGATGCGCGCATCGATCGCTGCGACGGAATGTCCGGCAGTTTGGATTTGCTGCGCCGCAAAATGCGCGCTGTGGGAGGCGAAGAAGCGCCGACCCGGCGCACAAATTTTCAGCGAAGCGGTGTTCCGGGCGCGTTATATTCGCCGCGTCGGCAGCAAAGCGCCGCGAGGCAGTAACTGAGGAGGTCGCTAACCATGCTTACGTTCAGTCTCAACGGCAGGCAGGTATCGGTGCAGGCCGAGCCGAAAACCCCGTTGTTGTGGATCCTGCGCGAACACCTGAATCTGTCCGGCACCAAGTACGGCTGCGGCGCGGGTCTGTGCGGCGCGTGCACGGTGCACCTCAACGGCGCGGCGGTGCGGTCATGCCAGGTGGAGGCGGCGCAGCTCGACGGCGCGCGCGTGGTCACGATCGAAGGGCTCTCGGCCGACTCGTCGCATCCGCTGCAGAAGGCATGGGTCGCCGAGCAGGTGCCGCAATGCGGCTATTGCCAGTCGGGGCAGATCATGAAGGCCGCCGAACTGCTCGCGGCCAATCCGAAGCCGACGCGTGCACAGATCGTCGCGCACATGGATGGGAACATCTGCCGCTGCGGGACCTACCACCGTATCGCTACGGCGATCGAGCGCGCATCGAGAGAGGGCTGAGCCATGGGCGAGATCCGTAACGAGGGACTGGAACTGTCGCGGCGTGAGTTTCTTGCGGGCGCGGGAGGTCTGGCGTTCTGGGCGGGGTTCGGCGCAAACGGCTTTCAACTGATTTCCGAGGCACAGGCGACGACGCAGGCCAAGGTGCTCAACCCGTGGGTGCGCGTTGCGCCGGATGGCGGGGTAATCATACTCAGCGCGGGCGCCGAGATGGGGCAGGGATCGATGACCTCCCTTGCTGCGATTGTCGCCGAGGAAATGGACGCCGACTGGTCAAAGGTCGTGATCGAGTTCGCTCCCGCGGAGGCGTCGGTCTACGGCTATGTCGATGGCGACACCCGCAGCATGACGATCGCAGGCAGCCGGGCGGTCATGCGCTACTACGCCGATCTGCGCATCGCCGGTGCGCAAGTGCGCAAGGTCCTGGTCGCGAGCGCCGCGGAGAAGTGGGGCGTCGAGCCGTCGTCGCTGCGCACGGAGCCGGGCGCGGTGATCGATCCCGCAACGGGCCGGCGACTCGCCTACGGAGAGATCGCCGCGTTCGCGAAGCCCCCCGTTCGACTGCCGGGGGTGGACAAGGCCGAGTTGAAGAAGAGAAGCGAGTTCCGCATCATCGGCAAGTCCGTGCCGCGGCGCGACATCCCGCTCAAGGTCAACGGCACGGCGCGGTACGCGATCGACGTTCATCTTCCGGGGATGGTGTACGCGAGCACCAGGCATTCGCCCGTGCACGGCGGCGCGCCGGAGAGCTGGAACGACGCAACGGTTCGAGGCCTGCCCGGCGTGCTCGGCGTGATCCGACTCGCGGACGGCGTGGCCGTCGTCGCGGACCGCTTCGAGAACGCGCTGGCGGCGCGCAAGGCGCTGGCGGTGAAGTGGAAACCGGATGCCCCCGCCGCAGGCTTCGACTCCGAGAAGACGCTCTCCGACGACTACGTCCGGGTGCACGCCGACCCGGCAGCGAAAACGCGGACGCTCGACGCGAAGGGCGATGCGGACCGGGCCTTCGCGGCGGCGACCAAGACGCATCGTGCCGAGTTTCGCAGCGACTACGGTTATCACGCGCAAATGGAGCCGCTCAATGCCGTGGCGCGCTTCAACCCGTCGTTCGACCAGGTCGAGGTCTGGGACGGCAGTCAGTCGCCCGATCGCTGTCGCGCGGGGGTGGCGAAGGCGCTCGGCTTCACGCTTGCGCAGGTCACCATCCACCAGTGCTACATGGGCGGCGGCTTCGGGCGCCGCACACTCGGCGACTACGCCGCCGAAGCGGCGCGCATCGCGCGAGAGGTGCGCAAGCCGGTAAAACTGATCTGGACGCGCGAGGAGGACATTGCGCACGGCATGTTCCGCCCGCAGTCGTTCCAGTGTCTGGAGGCCGCGCAGGACGCCTCGGGCAAGGTCGTTGGCTGGCGACACTGCGTGGTGGGCGACGGCGGCGTGCTGCTCCATACCGGCATCAAGATTCCCTACTACGGGGTGCCGAACCAGCACCTCGAACTGCGCGGCGTCTCGCACGGCATCCGCGTCAAGCACTGGCGCGCGGTCGGGCATGTGTTCAACGTCTTCGCGATCGAGTCCTTCGTCGATCAGATGGCGACCGCACAGGGCATGGACCCCGTCGAATTCCGCTTCCGGCACATGTCGATCTCGCCGCGCGCGCGCGTACTGTTCGAGAAGGTCGTGCAGATGTCGGACTGGAAGGCGCCGCGCCCCGAGGGCCGGGCGCTCGGCATATCGCTCAGTGAACGGTCGGGCTCGCTCGGGGCCGGGGTGGCCGAGGTTTCTCTGGACCGTGCGAGCGGTAGGATCCGCGTGCACAAAGTCTGGCTCGCGGTCGACGGCGGGCTCGTCGTGCAGCCCGCCGCCGCGAAGGCGAATATCGAAAGCGGAATCGTCTACGGCCTGTCGAGCGTGCTCTACGAGCGTGTGACGGTGAAGGAAGGGGTGGTGATGCAGAGCAATTTCCACGACTACCATGTCATGCGCATGTCAGACATGCCTGAGGAAATGCATGTCGAGTTCGTCGAGCGCGATGCACCGCCGAGCGGTCTGGGCGAGATCGGCAATCCCTGGGTTGCGGCCGCGGTGGCGAACGCGTTCCATCGCCTGAGCGGCAAGCGCCTGCAGCACCTGCCTTTTACGCCCGAGCGCGTGCGTGCGGTGCTGGACGCCTGAGCAAGACAGGCACGATCACCCGGTGACGATCGAGACGCCGCTCGCGGAAGCGCTCGAGTGGCTGTTTCGCACTCGCGCGCCGGCCGCCGTGGAAACCAAGGCCCGCGAGGTGATGCTGGACACGTTCGGCTGCGCGCTTGCGGCGTACCGGCATCCGGAACTGGGGGCGTTGCGCAACGCGTTGCAGGCAGCGGATCCGGGTTCCGTATCGTCTTTTGCGGCGTATTTCGCCGCGGCGGCCTGCTGGGACGAAGCCTGCGAGGGATCGGCGCGGGCGCACGGTCGCCCGGGGATCGCGGTACTCGCGGCTTGCGGCGCGTTATCTGGGCGCCAATCGTATTCACATGGAGATGTTGTCTCCGCGTACCTGATCGGCTACGAGGTGGGCGGACGGCTCGGCGAGTCGCTGCGCATCGCGCCCGGCATGCACGTGGACGGCGCCTGGCCGGCATTTGGCGTTGCCGCGGCCGTAGTGAAGCTCCTCGGCGGGAGCGCGGCGCAGGCGCTCGCGGCGGTGCGCATCGCGGCCTGCCAGATGCCCTACGCGCTTTTTCTTCCAGTAGCGGCCGGCGCGAACGCGCGCAATACCTATCTCTCGCACAGTGCGCAACTCGGCATGCTCGCCGCGAATGCCGCACTGGGTGGAATCGCCGCGCCGGAAGGCGCATTGGAGGAACTTCGCTCCCGGGCACTCGGTGGCGCGCCCCGGAGCGCGCCGCTCGCACCACCCGGCGAATGGCTGATCGCGGAAACCTACCTGAAGCCCTACGCCGCGGTGCGTCACGTCCACTACGGGGCGGCCGCGGCGATGGCGCTGCGGCCAAAGCTTGCGGGTCGGCTGGCTGGCATTTCGCGCATCGCGCTCTCGACCTACGGCGAAGCACTCGTCTACTGCGGCAACCGCGCACCGCGCAGCGCGATCCAGGCCCAGTTCAGCCTTTCCTACGGGGTCGCCTGCATGCTGGCGACCGGCGAACTGGCACCGGATTCCTATTCATCGCAGTCGCTCGGCAACCCGGACATCCGGAGGCTCGAGGCCAAAACGCAAATCGCCGAAGACGTTTCTCTTACCCGCGCCGGAAAGCGCGGCGCGACGCTCGTCGTCGAATGCGACGGCGACAAGTTCGAGCACGCGGTCGATCGCGTCACCGGCGATCCTTCCATGCCGATGACGCGTGCCGGGCTGCTCGCCAAGTTTGTCCGGTACTCCGGACTTGCGTCGGGAAGAGGCGAAGAATTTCTCGATGCGCCCGGCGATGGACGCTTCGTTCCGCTCAGTTTGCCTTGATGTTGCCGGCGCGGATCACCCGCGCCCACTTGTCGATTTCACTACGCAGGTGGCGGCCAAAATATTCCGGCGATTCGCCCACCGGCGGCGAGGCGAGCGCATTCAGGCGCTCGCTCACTTCGGCCATCGCGAGGCTCCGTACCGCGGCGGCGTTCAATGCGTTGATTACATTCTGCGGTGTGCCGGTCGGCGCCACCAGGCCGAGGAAGCCGCCGGCCTCGAATCCGGGCACGCCCGCCTCCGCGATGGTGGGCACCTCGGGCAGACCCGCAGCAAAGCGGTGCGCGGAGCCGATGCCGAGCGCCCTGACCTTGCCCGATTTGACGTGCGGAAGGATCGCGGCGACATCGGCGAACAGCATGTTGACCTGTCCGCCGAGAAGATCGTTCACCGCGGGTGCGGCACCCTTGTAAGGGATATGCAGCATATCCACGCCGGCCATCATCTTGAACAACTCGCCGATGAGGTGCGCCGAGCTGCCGTTGCCGTAGGAAGCGAACGTCACCTGCCCAGGCTTGGCCTTGGCGAGCGCGATCAATTCGCGCAGGTCCGATGCCGGCACCGATGGGTGCACGGCAAGCAGGCTCTGGTTGCGAACCAGCAGCACTACCGGCGCGAAGTCCCGGGTCAGCTCCCAGTTGATGTTCTTCGCGAGCGTATTGTTGATTGCGGTTGCCGCACTCGCCACCAGCAGCGTGTAGCCGTCGGCCGGCGACTTGGCCACCAAGTCGGTGCCGATGTTGCCGCCTGCGCCGGCGCGATTGTCCACCACCACGGGCTGACCCAGTATCTCCTGCATACGCGGCGCCACGGTGCGCGCGACCACGTCGGTCCCTCCGCCGGGCGGGAATGGCACGACGACATGTATCGGCTTATTGGGAAAGCCCTGCGCATACGCACTTGAAAACGCGACGAGAAGGGCAAGAAGAAGCAAGCGCATTGAAATCTCCTGTCTAGGGTAGGGATTCGAATACCGGTCACACGGCGATTGGTGAAGTATGAGACCTTCCCAGGATATTGCCTAACCGGCGCGCGCCGGTGCGGCGACGAGTGGTCCGGGTGTCATGTCGATCGGTTCGATGACAGATGCCGTGCGAGCCCGTAGAAACCGAGAACCTGTTTCACGCGTTCGCGCGGTGGTGCCGCATTCGACCAGCCGCGGCGGCTGGGCGCGAGACCGGTGGATGCCTTCAGATCGACCATCATTTCGGCCATCTTCAGTGTCACCGCGAGGCAGTCTATCAACGGCACGTCATCGACGCGGCGGATGTTCTCCGAGGCGAGCAGTACGCCGAGCGGAATCTCGCCGGGAATAATGACCTCGGCGCCGGCGTCGATCATGCGCCGGGCCGCCGCCAGGAAACGGTCGATGAGCGGCCCGGGGTTGTCGAAAGCGCCGAGCACGTCGTTGAAACCGAAACCCACCGGCGCCACGCCGACGCAATGGCGCGACAGTCCATGGCCCTCGATTTGTTCCAGGTAGCGCGATGCCATGCGGTCGATAAACAGCAGCATGCCGAAGCGTTGCCCGTACATGGTCGCGAGGTGAAAGCAGGTTTCGCCGCAGCCGACCACCGGAATGTCCACCAGAGTACGGACCTCGGTCAGCATCGGGTCCGGCAGCGTGCACATCGCGAACGCGTCGAAACCGGCCGCTTCCGCGTTCAGGGCATGCATGGCCCACTGCGTCGAATGCATCGTGAACAGGAAGCGAAAGGCGATATCGTCGCCCGGGTAGTTCGCCGGATAGGTGCCGGGCAGCATGCCATGCAGCACGACCTCGGTATCCGGACGCACAATCTTCCGGATGTGCGCGCGCATGCGCTCCTCATACGCCGGAAGATCGCCAAGAACGGTCAGACTCTGGTGCCAGATGCGCATGATCGGTCAGTTCGTACCGGACTCGTGAAATTGCATGTTCGGAGCGCGTCGTAGATTCGGGCTGGGCAGTCTACATTAACGACGCGGTGGTGAGGTAGGCGGGAACCGAACAGAATAGGCCGGGACCCCTGTCGGCGCGTCTCGCTTGGCGTGCCGCTAGCCGAGCGCTCCCTGCGCAATCACCAGGTAGCGCGCGAGTCGCCCCGTTGCCATGAACACGAGCGCCGCCGGCCAGGCAAGACGCAGCCAGCCGGCCGCGAGACAGAGCGCGTCGCCGACGACCGGCAACCAGGCGAAGAAGGTCGCCGGCGTACCGTAGCGGGTGATCCAGCGCAGCGTTCGCGCATCGAGCTTTGCGCGCATGCGCTCGGGAAGCAGTCGCCCGATCCAATAGGTGGTCATGCCGCCCGCCGTGTTGCCGAGCGTCGCGAGCGCGATCGCCGGTACGGCATACGCGGGCTGGAACGTCAGGAAGCCGAATAGCACCGCTTCGGAAGACAGCGGCAGCAGGGTTGCGGCGATGAAGCTCGCGACGAACAGTCCGACCAGTCCCGCCTCGGGAGAAAAGAGCGAATCTAAAATAGTGCTAACCTCGACATCCTTGAAGTCTCTCATGGAATTGTCGTGGGAGGCGCACCGGTATCGGCGAACGCGAGCGGGCATCCGCTGGTCGTCGCCGGCCTTTTCCTCGCGGAGTGACGGCTTGAAACGCAACGACTATCTGGAACGCATCCTGAAAGCGCGCGTCTACGACGTCGCGACCGAATCACCGCTCGAATTGGCCCCGGGCCTGTCCAAGCGTCTGGGCAACAAGCTGCTGCTCAAGCGTGAAGATCTGCAGCCGGTGTTCTCGTTCAAGCTGCGCGGTGCGTACAACAAGATGGTGAACCTCAGCGCCGAGAAACTCGCGCGCGGAGTGATCGCTGCGAGCGCGGGCAACCATGCGCAAGGGGTGGCGCTCGCGGCGCAGAAGCTGCGCTGCAAGGCGGTGATCGTGATGCCGGTGACGACCCCGCGCATCAAGGTCGAAGCGGTCGCCGCGCGCGGCGCCGAGGTCGTGTTGCTCGGCGATTCCTACTCGGATGCCTACGTGCACGCGCTCACGCTGCAGCGCGCGAGACGGTTGACCTTCGTGCATCCCTATGACGACCCGGACGTGATCGCCGGGCAGGGCACCATCGGCATGGAGATCCTGCGCCAGCGGACCGGGCCGATCGACGCGATCTTCGTTCCGGTGGGCGGCGGCGGGTTGATCTCCGGGATCGCGGCCTACGTGAAACGTCTGCGCCCAAGTGTGCGCATCATCGGCGTCGAACCGGTGGACGCCGACGCGATGGCGCGCTCGATCAGGGCGGGCAAGCGGGTCACCCTCGATCAGGTCGGTCTGTTCGCCGATGGTGTCGCGGTGAAGCAGGTCGGCGAGGAGACCTTTCGCCTGTGCCGCGAGTGGGTCGACGAGATGGTGCTGGTCGACACCGACGCGATGTGTGCCGCGATCAAGGACGTGTTCGAGGATACGCGCGCGATCCTCGAGCCGGCGGGCGCACTCGCCGTGGCCGGTGCCAAGGCCTGGGTCGAGAAGAGCGGCGTGCGCGGCAAGACGCTGGTCGCCGTGGCGAGCGGCGCCAACACCAATTTCGACCGCCTGCGTTTCGTCGCCGAAGAAGCCGAACTGGGCGAACGGCGCGAGGCGATTCTCGCGGTGACGATCCCGGAGCGGCCCGGCAGCTTCCGGAAATTCTGCGCCACGCTCGGCGCGCGCAACATCACCGAGTTCAACTACCGCATCGCCGACGCGCGCGAGGCGCATATCTTCGTCGGCGTGCAGGTGGCCAACCGCGCCGAGAC
>Ga0224495_10001695_pt1 | contig 15254 bp, 9 predicted proteins | sample SF_Jul11_sed_USG_FD_168128 | JGI IMG/M metagenome (GOLD analysis project Ga0224495, IMG submission 168128) | Sediment microbial communities from San Francisco Bay, California, United States - SF_Jul11_sed_USGS_4_1 | ecosystem: Environmental > Aquatic > Marine > Sediment | place: USA: California... | reverse complement strand
GGATCGGCCATCACAAGAGCCAGGGCCTGTCCCTCGAACCTCCAGGGGAATATCCGATTCGCTTGCAGAAACTTCACCTGGAGAGCATCGGTCGCCCGAGCCAGCTCCATGGTAGGGTCCGACAACGACCAGTACGGAACTCCAAACTGGCTGCTCACGGCTTCAAGAATCTCCTCTCCCGATACCAGCCCCATGGTCTTCAGCACGCTTCCCAATCGCTGTCCTTCTTGCTGTTGGCGAGTTAGGGCCGACTGCAATTGTCCGTCGGTAATCACACCTCGCCAGACAAGTCTCTCGCCCAGTCGCAGGCGGTTCAACGCGTTTTGCATGACAACCTCGCCTGACGAATTACCGCACGAGGGATTTCAAGTCGCGCAGGGTATTGGAGAAACTACGGACCGGCACATCGCCATCATTGGCATATTCCACAATGGCCTTGTGCAATTCAGGAGAATTGTGAAACATGAACAGCACCCGCGTCTCCCCCTCACGCTTGATTTTAAGAATGGGAAACTTCCGACAACGTAGAAAACTCGTCAGGTTAATGTCAGTGGTTTCATACCCTAAGCTATTCTCATCCGGGGTTGTCATCGTACTCTCTACGCTCCGCCCACAGGTTAATTGCGACGGCGAGGCCGTCATAACGGCCTCGCGCACTGTCTCTCGCTCGTTCCGCCCTTGCGGAGTCTGGCGCCCACTCGGACGCCAGACTCCGTTCTCCCATCACAACCTTGATCTATCCTTGGCTCATTGCAAATTGGCGACCGCGATCTGTGCTGCATCCAGATCTGGCAACAGCACATTCTGCGCGCGATCTACATCGATCTTCTTCTTTGGTGCGTCCATCAACGCACGCAAGGTGGTCTCGTAATCAGAGAGCTTCATGGAAGCATCGCTGTACTTTCCCTGCTCGACCTTGGTGCCGGCCACCACAACCTTGCCTTTCAGATTTTCTCGGTCCGTGCCATTCTTGAACCAGGTCTCTTGGGTATGCATGCACAGCGTATACAGCGTGGACTGGGCATTCGACTCAATCTTCATGTTCAGCAAGGTCTCGCACTCCACCGGCGCAGAAGGTGCAGCCATAGCCTGTCCTGCCGATAAGCCACAAAGAAGAACCGCCGCACCCATCACACCCACCACATTCAGATTGTATTTCATGTTGTTACCCTTATTGCCTTAATGTGTTACTGTTCTTGTTCATCAAATTTTCATCTCGTTCTTCACAGAATACACACCCACCCTGATCTCTCGTAACGGCTTGAACTGTGCTGGTGACCCTCCGCAAAGCAGAGAATCACCAGCCGTCGCATCATTATTCCTGACCAGCTACACAGATGATGGCACCCTCTACCCCTTCATCAATGAGGGTCCGAGGAGAAGGAGCTCCTTTGAGCAGAAGGGCGGCATCGCCAGATGATATTTTAGCCTTCGTGGCATCTCGCATGTACTCCACAGTAGTCTTAAAATCTTCAAGCTTCAGCTTCGCGTCTGTACGCTTTCCCAGGTCCAGCTTGCTATCAGCAGCCGCAAGCTTACTAAGAAGCCCCGCTCGGACTTTGTCAGCGTTTTGAGTGTCCAAGACAACCGTTGGTACGTCTCCTCTGACTATATCTATGCGGGCCTTGCACTCCGCGATTTCACCAGCCGACGCTGTCCCAGCCATAGCCACCAATACACACACCATGGCGAACATAGCCACACTCGAGCTCAATACGTTCAACTTCATCCTGTTATTCATCGACTTACTCCCTTAAAGAAATGTTGTTACTGACTACCTGATTGACTGCCACTCACAACGAGCCAAAAACCGGTCTTTACTTCGATATATCCTCCCTTCTTTGTATGTTTGCTATCCTCCACACTTGCCGCGTGCATTCTGTTCGTATTGCGACAACGCTCTTGTGGTCTCTCATTGCCGATCCACCATCCATTGCGCAACTGGATACAGACGACGCTGCGCGGCATCGAGACCGACGATGTGCGCCCCTTGCGCCCCAATTCGTCGATTGGGGTTGTACGACAGCGGCGGCGTCACACCGGTCTGAAACTCATAGAGCTGTTCGATCGCTCCGATGAGCCGCTCGCGGTTGAGGCTCACGCCCGCGCGCTTCAATCCTTCCGTCAGCACGATCGCAGCCGCATACACCGATGCCTGAGCCGCCACATGATGGCTTGACAGTCGGTGCCTCGCTCGAAATGCCGCAAACTCCGCGCCCTTGTCCGATGATGATCCCATCGGCGCATTGGCAAAGGCCAAGAACACATGGCCACTCCATTCAGACGGGACGTCAAACAATTTGCTCCCTATGGATCGCGACGGCATCAGCACAGTAGGACTCCATTGCCTGCTTGCTCCCTCCCTCGCCAACGCCGTGAATTCCGCATCACTGCCCAAGAACAGCAAGAGCGTGATCCCCGTCCCTTTGAGTTGAGCGGCTGCATCCGCAACCGGCATCGCGCCTTCGTCATAGGCCACGACCAACGGTTCTGACCATTGCCTCGCTTGGGCATGCCGACGCACCTCCGCCACCACAGACTGCATCGACTCGCGCCTCGGGTGTACGATCGCCACTTTGACCGGTTCCTGACTGCGCGCCGCTCCGGCAAAGGACAGGAGCACCCTGGTTTCCGTGACGAGCCCACCGAGGAGATAAAAGGTATCGCGCTGAAGCTGTTCGTCAGACCTGGGTGATTCCGTCAGCGGACCGATCATCGGCACGTGGTAGGAATCGGTCAGCTGTTCGACTTCCTGTTCGACCCCGGCAATCATGGGACTGACGATGGCGAACACACGTCCTTGCGCCATCAGCGCGGTGGCCTGCTCCACCGCCTCTTCGCGTCCGCCAGCTTCCATCACGGTCAACTCCAGCCGCCGACTGTAAATCCCCCCCTGATCATTGATATCCCGGACATAGCCCTTGAGCACGGTAGCGATCACCGAGCCTAACGCATCCGGCGTTCCACTCTTCGGTACGATCGTGCCGAGCGTAATCGTCTGCTCCGTCAAACCAGGATCAAGATCCTGTTCAATCCGGCGCAGATAGGACACCAAGTCCCTTAGATCGTCTTCGTGCATCTCGAAGCGTGGCATCGTCGCATCCAAAGTATCGCCATCCGCATTCAACCCGTTCAGAATCGCCCGCGCGACGCGATCCTCAGTGTAGGCCGAGCGCGGTCGCTCCGCCCCTCCCGTCGAAACCAACGGGGTCGCCAAACGGCTCCAGGTAATATCCGCCGGCACCACACCCCCTTCCGGTCGTCCACGGCCGTCCGTGCCGTGGCAGCCGGCACACGAGAACATCTTCCCCGGCATCGCTGTCGATGATCGCCCGATTCGCGCCGTAATCATGCGTCCCAACTCACTCTGTCCTTCGAGAAAAATCCGCTTGCCCCGCGCTTCTTCCGGCGTCAGCCCACCGGCCCATGCGGCAGACCCGCATTCCAGCACGAATACCGCAACCAGCAACCACGCAGATGACCACTTTTTGCAACTCCTGCTCCTACTCACTCTCCAATTCCATCTCTTCCCACTGAGCAGACGGTAGAATGCCGATCAATTGTCCCTTGCTTTTCACCACTGTTTGATTCGGCAACAAGGCACTAAAAAACACCGATGGACTGACAAGACTGTCGTTAATGTCTCTCAGTTGAAGTCCGCTCGTATTGATCGGGAGGCCAAGAATCGTGACGGACGGGTTCACCGCACTTTGCACGACACCCTGCAAAACGATGTCGCTATTCGGGCTCGCGCTCTTCCACTCCACCTCGGTTGCGATCACCGTATTGCTCGCCCCTTCTCTCCCACGGATTCGAAGATTGTCTCCGTTGTCGATCCCGGCCAGATTGGACACACCCTTGAACACCGTCTGGCTATTGACGACCACCGTGATGCCCGGCAGACCCTCCAGCGTCATCGAAGAAGACGTCGGGTTGGACGCCACATTCGATTCGATCCGGACCGCATCCTGAAATTTCACTTTGGCCGCGGCGATCACGTTGTTTGAAATTGTCCCTTCGACTTGCAGCTTCTGGCCGACCGAAATATCACTGGACAGGCCGCCGAGAAACACCGTTCCACCTGAGAGCTGAATCGTCGTGCTGCCGAGGACAAAGCTCGCCGGCATGCCGGCAACCGACGTGACAAATCCTTCGAGCGCGACCTGGTCACCATCCGGTGCCTGGAACCCCTCCGGCTCCACTTTGGTAGCCGTCAGAGTGTTCGTGCCGGAATCCCAAACCGACCCCTTCACTTCCACGAAGAGATCGTCCCAATTGCTTCCGACCGGGGGAGGCATATCGCTGATGGTAGCCGTGCTGTAGTTGACCGTCAGAACGCCGATCTGAAAAGTCTTCGCTATAGCGCTGTGGCCCTTGACGGTTCCCTTGACCTCGCATTCCGCCGAGCAGTCGTTGCTCACCCCTTTGCGTTCGATGAACGTCGCGGCAATGACGCCATCAGCCTTCACAAGCCCGCTCACTTCGACGACGTCACCCACATTGAGGCTGTTCAATTTATTTGGCGCACTGCTGTCGTCAAACTTCGTGGTTTCATCCACCAACACGGTCTGACCCAACACTGTAAACCGGCTATTGGCAAGATCCGGCTGAGCAGAAATCGGCCCTTCCAGAATATCTTCCTGAACGATGGTGCTGGCTCTGTAGGATGACCCGCTAAACGTACCCCTGACCTTCACAGTCATTCCTTCCTTTAAGCCGCATCGTTTGGCCGGATCGGACGTGATCGCACACTGTTCTGTGATGCTGTCATGACGGACTTCCACATTCTCCGTCTCAAACTTCTTCCCGTTGACGAGAATGCTGCCGAATCCCGTGACTGTCCCGGAGGCCGAGGCCGATCCGCTTCCACTGGCTCCGCCCGCACTGGCGGATGCCGACGGCGATCCGCCGCTGCACGCACTCAATGACACGAGCGCAACCAACCCGCTGACCATTGAAAGGCTCACTCCGAATTTCAATCCCTGTTTCATCGCTCCAGGACTCCTTTTTGAACACACTTCTATTGTGCTCGCCGTTCTACGACGCGAGCTTGACATCGACATTCGCTTTCGCCCGCAGGCTATTCACTTCTTCCGTAAGAATCTCCTGCAGTTTCTTGGACGCGAGATACCGCCGGATCTGCGGGGCGGCTTCTGCCTCCGTCAGCGGCCGCTCATCCAAACGTGCCTCCAGCTTGATCACATGAAAGCCATAGCGGGTCCGAACGATATCGGACAGTTCGCCGACCTTCAGCGCGAAGACCGCGTCTTCGAACGGCTTCACGAACATGCCGCGCGCCGCAAACCCTAATTCACCCCCCTTGGCGGCCGTGGGGTCCTGCGAATACCGCTTGGCCAATTCCGCGAAGTCCGCCCCGCCTGTGGCTTCGGCCCGCACGCGCTCGATCGTCTCACGAGCCGCGGCAATCGCCGCATCATCGGCCGTTGGCTGGAGCGCAATCAGAATGTGCCGTGCGTTCACCTGCTCCGGTTGCATCAGTTGGGCCTGGTTGGCAACGTAGACATCGCGGACTTCCTCGTTGGAGAGCACCACCCGTTTAGCCATCATCTCTTCGATGAAATGCCGGACGGCAATCCGGCGGCGCAGATCGTCCTTGTAACTGTCTGCCGTGAAGCCGCCTTGACGAAGATCCGCCGCATACGCCTCTTCCGATGGATAGCGTTTGCGCATCTGCTCCAGCGCCACATCCAATTCCGTGCCCGTCGCGGAAAAACCCTTCCGGTTGGCCTCCTGCCACAGCAATTCCTGCGCGATCAGCTCGTCCAGCACCTGGCGTTCCAACTCCTTGTACTGGCCCGGATGCGTCATGCCGCCGTAGTTCAAATGTTTCGCCTGCATCAACGCTTCCACGCCGTGCTGCACACGCTGCCGCGTAATCATGGCGTCATTGACCTGCGCGGCGATATCGGATTCACTGGCCTGCGCTCCGGCGGCCACAGCAACACAGAACGAAGCCGTCATCATCACTTGCCTTATGAAATGGAACATCTTCATGGGTATTGTCATCCTTCCTTCCATCGTCTCTGCATGAGAGACCCTTCCGTCATCCCTTTGAAACAGGCGCCCCGTCCGCCATGAGCTCACGCACTTTCGCCGCAATGCCGTCCGGCATGACATTGGGCGGAATCTTCGTCCAATGGGCGCGGTCCACGTTGCCGGCCAAAATGACCGTGGTGTGGTCATCCAAATTCTCCGAGTACTGGCCCAACTTCTTGATGATCTGATTGACATGCTCCACAGGCCCGGTCAGAAACACCCAGCCTTCGTGATCGGCCTCATGCCGCTTGGCAAACGCCTTCATCGCCGCAGGCGTGTCCTGCGCGGGATTCAGGCTGATCGAGACAAATTGCACGGGCTGCCCCACATACCCTTCCAACAAGTCACGCACCAGCGTGAGCTTCTGCGTGATCAATGGACAGGCGTTCTTGCATTGCGTATGCACAAAGCTGATCACGACCACATGCCCCTTCAACACATCGCTGAAAAACCTGACGCGCCGGCCGTCCTGCGTGACAAGTTCGGCGTCGGTGAAGTAATTCCGTGCGGCCTCTTCCGTATTCATACGACCCTGGCCCGCCGCAGCCTTGGCAGGCGCCGTGACGCCGGCCCGCTGACCATTCTGCGGCTCGGCAGACGCGGCATCCCGCACCCACGACGCTGTCCACAGCATCGTCAGAGCGCTCATCACGGCAATCCATCGCGTTGTCCTCATGTCAGTCCACTCCTTGCTGCAATCCGTTTGCCTTCCCCGATGGTCGGGCCATCGGTCCCGAAATGTTCTGCCGTGCCAGCTGTACCCGCTCAAGATGCGCCATAATGTCATCCGGCCCGAGAAAGCCCAGTAGGCGCACCCATTCCCCAGTCTTGCCGTCGCCGATCATCACCATCGTGGGATGATCCACGATATTGGACGAGTAGATACCAAACCCTCGCAGCACCCGATCCACCGTTGCCTTGTCGCCGGTCAGCCAGCTCCAGCCTGGCTTGGCATGGAACTGCTCGGCCGCCGCGCGCAACCGAGCAGGCCGGTCCGTCACAGGATCGATGCTCAGCGACACCAACACCACATCCCGACCCAGCCGATCCCCCAGACGCTCTTGCACCTGCCCGAAGACAGCCGAGGCCAGAGGACAGGAGGTTTTGCAACTCGTGTAGATAAAATTCACCACGGCAATGCGATCGCCGATGACCTCGACGCCCAACTTCCGCGCAAGCCCCTGTTGATCGACCAGAGCAAGGTCCAGCACCTTCACATCGGTCGCCGATGAGACCGGTTCTCCGGCCTTACCCGTCGCGACTCCGGACAATGCCGCAACAGCCAGCACGCTCGCACGTAGGCCCATCCATCCGGTCCGGCTGAGCGCATTGAGGCGCATCATCACTGCCTCTCCGCCATGGCCATGACCGTCAAAAAGTTCAAGTCCTTGTAGCTCACGTTCTCCGACGATACGCCCACAAAGACGTAGTAGGCGCCTTCCTGATCCATCGGCAGTTCTGCTTCGTAGAGGCCGTGCTCCACATGCCTGGCCGGCACGACGCGCCGTCCAAAATTCGGAGCACGGTAATAGAGCACTCGCACATCCGGCACGCCGGCGCGTTCACCGCCGGTCGCGGGATCGGTCAAGCGGAACCGCAAAGTCATGGACGTTCCCACTTTCACCGACTCCGACTCATTCAAGTAGGTCACGGCCAACGGCTTCGTCTCGGGTTTGATCAAGGGGCTGGGTTGAGCCGCGAAGTTGAAACAGTGCAGAAACCGCGGACTCTCATTCAGAAAGGCCACGTCAAACGTCCCGCTGGTCGGCACACGGATCACGGCGGTATACACGCCGGGCGCGGTTTCCTTGAGCGCCCGATTGGCAATCTGGACGGCACGGGGACGATGGCCGTAGTTTTGAAACGAGCCCATCGGCGCATTCATCCCTTCCATGTAATAGTAGACCGTGTCATCTCCGGGACTCACGACCAGCACCGCCGCCTCCTGCGCCGCCTGCGCAATACCGGCCGCCACACTCAAGTCCTTCACTTTAGACGGAGGGGTTGTGCCGGCGGAGAAGGTATTGACCACCGGTTTGTCAGACCCGCTGAGGGTGGACAGATTGATCATCGACACACGCTCGGAATCCAGCGAGCGGATATAGGCAAAGGCCGGACTCATTCCGACCTGAAAGGGCTTGCCCTCGACAGGGATCCGATGCGCCACCGCATTGGTCGATGCATCGATGACCGCGACCTCGTTCGCCACAGGATTCGCCGCAAACCCCCATCGGCCGTCCTGAGAAAACCGCAGCGGTCCCAACCCCGGCTTGAGGCTAATCGTCTTCATCCGATCGCCCGTCGCGGAATCATGCACAGTCACCGCACCGGTCTGCCCGTCTGCGACATACACCTTCTTGCTCAAGGATGAGGAGGCCAGCGCAATCGGCACGGGACCCGTTTGGACCTCGCGCAGCAGCTTCCGCTCGGCCACGTCGATCACCGAAATCGATCCGCTCTCGCGGTTGGTGAGAAACAGCCGTTTCCCGTCATCGGACAACAACATTTCATGGTGCCCTTTCCCGACAGGAATCGTTGCGAGAGGCTTCCGCGTCGCGACATCGATGGCCATGACTGTCCCGGCCTTGCCCGAGGCCGCATCGTTGGCGACCCACAACACCTGTTCGTCCGATTGCAACAGCACCCGCGTCGGGGACTCTCCGGCCGGAACCGTGGCCTCAACTTTAAAGGTATCCAGATTCACCACCGCCACGGCGTTGGCACGGGGCATGCTGACAAACATCCACCGTTCTTGTTGGGTTTTGACCCAATCCGCGCCGGGCCTCGGCAGTTGCACGCTGGCGTATAAACTCGTCATACCGGTGACGCCGACCACCGGATCGATGACCGAAATCGTCGCATCCTGGTTGAGTACCAGCACGTAGTAACTGTTGAGGTCGATCATCGGCCTGATGCCGACCAAGCCCTGGAGGTAGAGGCTGACTCGGTCCTTGCAACCGATCGGACCCCGTTCTTTCGCCTGCCACACCTTGGCCAAATCGACCCACACCCCGGGAGGCACCCGGCGTAACGGCTCACCGGTTTCCGAGCTCTTGAGGGTAAAGGCGACTTCAGCATAGTCGCCGTGAAAGAGATCGTGATTGACGGTTCCCAGGCCTGACACCGCCTTAATGCGGAATTCAGCCGTGACGCCGTCGCGCGTAATCCGCTCAACCTGCTCAGGAAGCGGAACAGGAGCGTCAGGGGACGAAGAGGCAGGCTCCACAGACAAAGAAGTTACAGGAGGAGATCCGGCTTCCTGAGTCACAGCCCAGCAAGGGATTGTCCCCAACAGAACGGTCAACACACAAACGAGTTTAGTCTTCAACTCCCAGATAGAGGGTGTGCGCATCTTCATCGTTCCACTTCATATTGTTTGTATTCATGTGACTATTCATCGTGATCTTCATCATGATCGCATCTGAGGCACGACCGGGGCGCCGCGTTGAACGCGGCGCCCCGATTTCCTGCTTACTCCACGCGCAGGATGCCCCAGAGGCCACCCGCGTTCCCCATTCCCATGTGGTCTCGGAAGAGGTAGTCACCCGGAATTTTCCATCCACCGCCGGCGCTCGAATTCACCACCTCAAAGTGCGAACCCGGATACCAGCTTTCGATGCCGCCCAAGGCCATCCCCATCGGATTCTCGTAACGCCACTGGCCTGGCTGACCGAGACCTGCGAGCCGCTTGGATCCGACTTCACCGGTACCAGCCGCGCCTGCCATGCCGTTCCCCATATTGCACTTCCCGTTCAGACCAAGATCGGCCGACGCGCAGACATAGGGATCGCGCTGCCACACATGGCCGTGCAGATCGAACGTTGACCCACGAGCAGGTCCCGTTGGCATCAACACATGCATGCGGAACGGCTGCCCACCCTTGGCGGTAAAGACCGCCGTTTGCGGCTCACCGCCGACCAGGCTATTGCTATAGGCATCGCCCGCCGCCACATGGTTGAGCCCGCCATGCACATTCGGATTCACGCCGAACCGGAACCACATCGGCTCCGTGCCGTAATTGATCGTCAGGCCACCCATGTCTTGGGAGTCTTCGGTGACACCGAATGCCCCTTCCGATCCTTCCTGGTTATGCACCGGGAAGCTGTCGGCATAGAACATGGCCACGCCCTTTTGTGCGACGATCGAAAAATCACGGAAGACCCAGGGGCCCTGACCACCGCTTGCCGGCTCCGTCACCGTCGCCGACGTGGTGGTCCCCGCATCCACCGTCCAGGTCGCGTCCTGCGGATAGATCACGCCGGCCCCCACGAGCCCATGCTGTGGCTGCTCGATCTTGTCCGCCGGCATAATGTTAAACCCGCCGAACTCGATCGGCGTCGCCACCAGCGTATAACTCCGGCTGGTCGTATTCGTCGATGAGAGTTTTGCCGAAATATGGCCCGCATACCATTGATAGGCCACTTGTTCACCAGGCCCGGCCGTCTGTGCACGGAGGCCGTTGTTTTGCCCGACTTCCGTTCCATCAGACCTGGTCACGTCGTACTCCACCAAGGCCGGGTGGAGTCCCACAAAGGGCGACGGCGTCAACAGATTGCTCTGCACCGACGTCATCCCCTGTGGATTATCCCGGTCCAACCGTACGATCGCCGGCAACGGATTTGGTACCGCCAAATCCGGCATCGAATCGAAATTCACCTGGTCGATCGTGAGCGCGGTATCGCCTTTGCCATCCGCGTTCGTATCGGCCCAGAACCCCTTGTTCTTGTCTCCCAGATTCATGAACACCGGTTTGCCAAGGTCGTTATACACCGGCCAGTTCCCGACCTTCGCTACGGCCTGCTCCAGCGTCTTGTTACGCAACGTGACATTGACGCAGTCACCGGCCGCCGCGCGAATCACCACCGGCTCCACCGGTACCCCCGGCTTGAGATGCACCGGACAGGTCGGCAACGAGGGATCATATTTCCACTTCGTGCCTGTGCTCGGAGCCCTCCAACAGCGCGGATCGCCCGCACCCGGATAGGGCGCTTCGTTATCCGCAACGAGATCCGCCGTATTCACATAGAGAATCCCGGCCGGATCGTGCAACGGACCTTTATGGGCCGGCTCTCCGGCCACCGCGCCAGGAATATCCGTCGTGCGCGAGTTGAAGACCAACGTGCCGCCCGTCGAGGACGGAGCCCGTCCCGCATGGGCGCCAGGGAAAAGATCCTGGATGGTGACCAGGGAATTCCCGTTCGCGTCTCGCGGCACATCCAACACATCCTCGGCCAATACTGCCGTGATGTCGTAATCCCGCTGCGGCGTGCCGGTTTTGCCATCCGGCAACGTCTTCGGACAGACCCTGTCGAAATCCTTACTATTGACGAACTTGACCGTCTTGCTGACATCGTTCGCCGGCATCTTAAAGAGGTTATTTTGACCATTGGCATAGCTTCGGATGATGCCCCAGACACCGCTTGCCCATCCGTCAAAGCCATTGGCGGTCACGTAGGCATAGTCTGCCTGGTTCCCACGCTGGCCGTAATCGGAATAGATTGGCATCCGGAAACTGAACTGCTCGGAAATGCCGCCCGGTTGGGCATTGCGCCAGCCGCTGTTCTTGGCCGTGCCGAATCCCGAACCACCTTGCATCCACTTGAGTCCATGCAACGTGAGCGTGTGTTCTTCTTCCTGTCCACCCGCCTGCACTTTGACGTAGACGTTGTCTCCGTCATACGCGCGCATCATCGGCGTGAACGGATCTCCGCCCGCCAGTGCCGTCAACTGGTTGATCGGCGGCAGGAACGGCGATCCCGTTGTCCCCGCATAGCCGACCGGCGCTTTCCCGAGCTTGTCATTCAACTCCGGAATGGCGCGCGTCACGTTGGTGACCATGGCCATGGCCAAATCGCCTTGCGGCCCGAACGCCTGGCAGCCCTTTTGTCCGGCCGGACAATCGGTCCGGTTCGGATCGAACACGCGGGCGACGAGCGATTCGTTGCGATAGTTCGCCACGTACATCCCCGGATCGTCCGCGCTGATCGCTTCCGGACAAGGCCGTGTCACGCCACCGGGACAAAGCGTCGGGAAAATCCAGACGTCTTTCGGGAACCCGCTGACCAGCGGCGCCTGTTCGCGCACGCTCGGTTGAATCGCATCACGGAAGCTGTCAGGATTCCCCGTCAACGGCGCCGCGCCGTTCAAATACAAGCCCGGACTGACGGGCAACCCTTTGGCCACTTCATACGCGGCCAACGGCCTCCCGTTCGGCCCTGCACCGATGTAGACGCCCGGTTGATAGGCGTGCTGGAAGTCCGAATACTCGACATAGAATTCGCGATAGGCTTCCACGCTCTCCGCACCCACGTTGCCGGAATACCCGCCGATACCGTTGCCGCCGGTCAGAATGGCGGCCTGCCACGATGTCGGTCCGCCGTCGGCGCTGACATCGCTGCCGGTCCTCGTATAGAGCTGCGTGCCGGTTTCGTTATGCACCCACTTAGACCCGGCCGGCTCGATCAACACGGTCGCGTAGAGACCGATCTGTTGATGCGTCGAAGGACCATAGTGATCGTGGGTAAAGATGATGCCCAACCCGCGATCCACACCCTGCACATTGACCACTGGGTCGGCAAACCAGCGCTGGATCGTGCTTCTCGCCCCTTTCCATTGCGCGGCATACTCTGTTTGCCCGAAGAACGGATGATCCTTGGCATGCAACAGCCCGTTCGTATGCGCCAGATCGCCCTCGGCATCTCCTGTGAAATACGACGAGGTCTTCACCGACTCACCCGCATTCACGGCATCCGCATACGTCGTCACAGGACCGCCCGCCGTCGGACCGACTTCTGTTTGCCACAGATTGATCGCGTGGATGACTTCCACCACCGCCTCCGGCGACAGCGTGCCATCCTCGTAGTTCCACCCGTTGGCAGAGCCGTCCGCCGACACCAGGTCCCACTTGGGCAAGTGGATGTGCTGACCGATGATGTCGGTAGGCGTGCGCACCTGATAATCATCCAGTTCATAGGCCTTGGGCACGACGTTGGAATGCACATAGGCCGTGCAATCGAACGTATTCATCCGGAGCACAAAGGGCTCCGGCGGCCGTTGCTGCTTGATCGTCGGCACCACATCCTGCCAGAGCGTAATGATCCGCTCCTGCGAGAAGTGGTAGCCCAACTTATTGAATACCGCGTCAAATTGAACGTTCGCCCCCTTGTAGACACGCGGCGTTGTCGCATTGAACGGCGACGAGCCTGTTGCCGTCATAGCGTTGTAATCGTCCATAGCCGCCAATGTGCCGCCGAAAAACTTGCCCGTCACACCGGCCGTCAAGGTCTTCCCGCGATCGTCCACGCAGGGTTCGTAATACGGCGCGCCAGGAACCGGCAAGGCGCCGTTGGTCACAAACCCGCTCTTGTCCGGCGCGCCATCTCCATCTCCGTCCACGCAAGGCACCGGCGTGCCATCCGGCAACACCGTATCGTGGCAGCGCTTGGAGTGGAACCGCATGACCGCCTGCTCCAGATCCGTCCCTTCCTCGGGGAAGAACGTCGGTTTCGCCCGATGCACTTCCTTGGAGAAATCCAACCGGCTAACCGCCATAATGGATTCACCGCCCGCCGCATACCCGTCGAGCGTGAATCGCGGCAAACCTCCGTCCCATCCCTGGATGGAAGCCGGATCGGCAAAGCCCGCATGCTGCCAGAGAGGATTCTGGCTATTCTTCAATTGCTGCGCCCTCGCGCTGTTCATCATGTCCAGCGGCGGCGTCGGAGGCCGCTGCCCGACCGTGTGCTCGATTCCGGCGATCCAGAACGGATAGCCCGGATTGTCCAAGACACCGTCGTTGTTCGCATCGACGCGTGGCACCTCGGCCAAACTGCCGGTCGGACGCTCGACGGTTCCGACAGGACAGGCTCCGCCCTGTTTCGCAAAGAGCCCGAACGTCGGGAAATTCCCCACGCAAATCGTATTGGGGTTGTCCTTGACGGTCACGCCCTCCACCGGCATCGGCGCCATCGGCTTGCCAGGCAACGGCACGACTGCCGGGATCGGCACACCGGCCAGAATTTCGCCGTCCGGCAGGGCGCGAGCGCCCGCCGCCGGCTTCCCGTTACCAAGCCCCAGGCCATTCACCGCGAATGACTGATGGGCGCCGAACGGATTGGCCGACGGAGCGTGCTGGCTCGCCGCCAATTCCGTGCCCTTCTCAAACGTGTCATGCACCCGCCACATTTCCCACATGCCTTGAGCAAAGTGCGGATAGAAATGGCAGTGATAGATCACGTCGCCGGCGCTCTTGTTCCGGTTGCCTGCGCCGCCGAAGTTGATCCAATACGCGTAGCCTGATCCCGGCCCAAGACCCTGGGCATCGAGATAGTTGGAATTGTCATCATCGGCGTTGAACAGCCACTGATGGTTGTGCAAATGGAAGACGTGCTGTTCGGCACCGCCCGCATGCAGATTGCGGAATGCCGTCGCGTCGCCCAGATAGCCGTGATGGACATTCGACGGATCGTCCGGATACAGGGCATAGGTGGCTTTGGGCCCCACCGCTTCGCAACCGGCCAGAGTCGGCGCGCAATTTTCCAGCCCGAAATTCGCCGGAATGTCTACCAACTGTCCCACTTCACCGACGGCTGAAAACGCCAAAAAGAATTCTTCATAGGCGCAGCCGATACAGTCATGCATCGGCCCGACGCGCAACCGGCTGGAGATAATCTCGCTGCCGATGCCGCCCGACCCGTAGTTGATCATGAAGGTGTCGCGCACCCCATGCAGGGTATGCCGCAACACCGGATCGTTGAACCAAAGCGGGTAGGCATTCTGGGTGGACACTTCATCGTGGAAAGCCACGGTGAATTCCCGGAACGGCTCCAGGCGATTCGGCACCGACGGATTGCGATGACCGGAGATTTCCATCGTATAGAGCGTTTCCGGGAAATATCCCATCATTCCCGCATGGGGTCCGCTCTTCGGCGCATCCATCTTGAACCAGGGGCCATAGGCCACCATGGCATCCAACGCGGTATGCACGATGGCGTTGCCGTCGACCATGTTCACCACCGGTCGGCCAGCTTTGCCTTCGGACACCCAGGGCGACTCGCTTCCGTCGCAATTCTGAAGCGGATATCTCGCCTCATAGTTCATGACCGGATGGCCATCGGCTGAAAGTTTGACCCTTCCGCAATTGGGGTCGTTGGGAATCAAATTGATCGCCGTCGCCAGATCCATCTCTTCGCGAGTCA
>Ga0224495_10001694_pt1 | contig 15257 bp, 9 predicted proteins | sample SF_Jul11_sed_USG_FD_168128 | JGI IMG/M metagenome (GOLD analysis project Ga0224495, IMG submission 168128) | Sediment microbial communities from San Francisco Bay, California, United States - SF_Jul11_sed_USGS_4_1 | ecosystem: Environmental > Aquatic > Marine > Sediment | place: USA: California... | reverse complement strand
TGCGTACTTTGATCGTCTCGGCGTACCGCGTCTCTCATAGCCTCAACTTCTTGAACCGCCCGGTGCGGACCCGCATGCCGGGTGGTGTGGCAGGGGCGCGGCCTTTATGGCCGCCCCCTATGCCGATGCCACGGACCCATTGAACAGGAACGGCATTCGCGGTTATAATGGGCCTGTTTCGGAACGATCTCCCTGGGAGGATGCCTGATGCATTTCCTGCTGCCTGTCGTGGTTTTTTTCTTGCTCCTGCTGTCCCTCGCAGGAGCCACTGGTGCCGCATCTCCCTTTCCTGTTGACCACGACTTCTATCCCTTCTATCCCTCGCTCATCAAATGGGAACGATCGAAAGCTCCCTTTACCGAGCCTTCCGTCTGCGCCGGCTGCCATCCGCAGCAATTCGAAGAATGGCGCGGATCGGTCCACGCGCTCGCTTTCACGGATCCTATTTATCAGGGCGAGCTGAACAAGGGCTTCAAGGCCGTGGGGCACGAGGTGACACGGCAATGCGAAGGATGCCACTCGCCCGCGGGCATGGTTACCGGCGAGATCAAGGGCCCGGGGCTCAAAGGCCTGGGGCCGGTTGCGCTTGCCGGCGTCTCCTGCGACATATGCCACTCCATCAGCGGGGTGACGCATCAGCGGACCCCTACGGGAGAGCCGGAGAACGGTTCCTTCATTCTCTCGCCGGGTGTTGATACCAAGAGCGGCTACCAACTCGTGAAGCGAGGACCGTCGAAGCCTGTGGACGGATGCGGCGGCGGGTTCCATGAGTGCCGCGAATCTCCTCTTCATGACAGATCGGAACTCTGCGCAGGATGCCACCAGGTCTACCACTATCAGGACCACTTTCCCCTCGAAGCTACGTATAATGAATGGAAGCACGGCCCCTATGCACAAAAGGGAATCCAGTGCCAGGACTGCCACATGGTCGAGACCGCGACCTTTATCAGGACCGCGGACACCATGAAGCGGCCTGAGCGGAGCGAGTACCGCCACTATTTCAGCGGAGCCAACTACCTGCTCTATTTCCTCGCGGGCGAGGCTGCGAAAAAGGCCGGGGACCGGGAGCTTGCCGCCTCGCTCGACAAGAAGTACCAGATGGCCCTGGAAAAACTGAAAGCCGCCGCGGACCTCGAGATACTGCCGGTCTACCGGAGCAGCGCGCTCGCTGAGATCAAGGTGCGGGTCAGGAACCTTCGCGCGGGCCATAATCTTCCCACCTCGCTCACCAACGTGCGTGAGCTTTGGCTCGAGGTGACAGCGCGGGACGCGACGGGCGCGGTCGTGCTTTCCAGCGGCGGATTCGAGGGGCCGGGCATGCTCGAGCCCGACACGCGCATGTTCAACTCCGAAGGCATGGGAAGCGATTTCCATCTTGCCATCGATCCCTGGGTCGTGACCGCGTTCTCGCGCCATGACACCATCCCGCCGCGAGGGTACAAGGACGCGTACTTCGCTGTCGGCCCGATCAAAAAGCAGGGCACGGTCACGGTCGAGGCGCGGCTGAAGTACCGCCCGGCAAGCCAGCAGGTCGCGCGCAAGATCCTGAAGGAAGTTCCCGAGGACATCAGCCTGGAGAATGTCTACGGCGCCAGCCCCATGACAGCGGTGCCTATCGTGGACATGGCGGTGAAGCAGGCGGGATTCGAGAGCAGGAGGGGTAAGTAGGAGCGGGTAAGCAATAAGCAGTAAGCGATAAGCAGTAAGCAGAGTAAGGGATAGTCTGCGCGGTTGTCCTGTTCGTTTGCTTACAACTTACCGCTTAAAACTCTACAGCTTTACTTGCCACTTCCGCAAGAGGTAACGAAAGATGGACCTGACCGAGAAAAAGATCAACAATACGACCATCCGCCTGGTTTCCGAGGACCTGACGGAACGTGACACGGACGCCATCGTGAACGCGGCGAACAGTTTTCTGCAGCACGGCGGCGGGGTCGCCGGCGCCATCGTGCGCAAGGGCGGGAAGGCGATCCAGGAGGAAAGCGACAGGATCGGCTTCGTTCCCGTGGGCGGCGCGGCCATGACCGGCGCCGGAAGTCTCAAGGCGCGCCACGTGATCCATACCGTGGGACCGCGCATGGGCGAGGGTGACGAGAACGCCAAGCTCACGAAGGCCATCACGAGCGTTCTGGAGCTTGCGGCATCAGAGGGGCTCCGCTCGATCTCGGTCCCGGCCATCAGCGCAGGCATCTTCGGGTTTCCCAAGGACCGGTGCGGCGAGATCCTCATGCGCGAAACAGCCTCCTATCTGAAGCAGCATCCCGACACCAGTCTCATCCTGATCGAGTTCTGCATATTCGACCGGGAGGCATATGGATACTTTGCTGCCGAGCTCAACAGGCTCTAGCGCCACTATGCCGATGATCCCGGCTCCCGGGAGCCCTCTCCGCGTTCGGTGACCTTCCCGCTCAGGACCGCATTGGCGCCGTGATACAAGGGGGCGAGAACGGTATAGACTGCCGGTCCTTTCCGTGAGACTATATCCTCCGGGACACACAGAATGTTCTACTATACGCCCTATATCCTCCTTCCGCTCTTTTCAGCCGCGGTCGCATTTGCCCTGGCAGCAGCCCTGTATCCGCAGCGCGGCAAACGGTCGGCGCAGTATGTATTGGCCATCATGGTCCTCCTTGCCCTATGGGCGATCTCCTACGCCTTGAACACGGCGGCAACTGCCCTTTCCCTCAAGGCGCTGTTCTTCAAAATAGGAACAACCGCGGCAGCGTTCCAGGGAGCCCTTACCTTTGCGCTGGCGCTGGAACTGCTGGGATACGGATCGGTGCTGACGCGCGGCCGCTGGGCCGCGCTAGGCCTGATGCCACTGGCGGCGGTGCTGCTCGCCTGGACCCTGGAATACAACAGCTGGTTCATCTACGATCATCACCTGTTCGAAAGCGGGCCCTTGCTTCTCCTTGGCTATTCGCCCGGTCCGTTCTTTCCGCTGTACATTCTCTACCAGAACCTGTTGTTCGCCGCAGCCATCGGGCTCTTCCTGCTCGGGATCCGCCGAGGCCCCGGAGGATATCGGTTCCGGTATGCCGTGCTGATCGTGACCGTTCTGGTGACCGACGGCATCTACTTCCTGAACCCCACGCCGGTCAAGGGCTTCCATATACTTACGTCCATCTTTTGGTTCACCGCGACCGGCTACGCGCTGGCGATCTACCGGCACCGGCTCTTCGAAGTCGCGCCAATGGCCCGTGCAGCACTGTTCGACTATCTGGGCGATCCCGTCCTTGTTTTTGACCGCGAGAGCAATCTGGTGGATGCAAACCGAGCGGCGAGGATCCTGCTCGGGTCGTCCGGTTCCGCGCTGACCGACCTGCAGACAGCCCTGCTTTCCCGGTTCCCGCTGCTGCCGGCGCAGCTCGAAGACGCATTGTTCACCCTTGATGACTGTGTCCAGGACCGCGCCGAGCTCGAACGGTACTGGAGGATGAAGACCCTGCCGCTCATGACAGGCGGGCGAACGGCCGGCTGCCTTGTGCAGCTCCATGACGTCACCTCGCTCAAACAGGGCGAGCAGGAGCTGCGGCGTTCCCGCGAGATCGCCGAAGCGGCATCCACGGCCAAGAGCCAGTTCCTCGCGAACATGAGCCACGAGATCCGGACGCCCATCAACGCCATCAAAGGCATGACGGAGCTGACGCTCGATTCGCCCCTGGCCCCGGAGCAGCGCGAGAACCTGGAGACGGTCAAACGGTCGTCGGAAACACTGCTTGCGGTGCTGAACGACGTGCTCGATTATTCCAAGATCGAGGCGGGCAAGATCACGCTCGAGGAGATCCCGTTCGACCTCAAGGAACTTGCCGGCCGCACGATCGATACCCTTTCCCTGCAAACACGGGAAAAGGGGCTGCAGGTGGGCACGTTGATCGCGCCGGGTGTCCCCGGCATGGTGCTCGGAGATCCGGTGAAGCTGCAGCAGATATTGATGAACCTTGTGGGGAACGCCATCAAGTTCACCGAGCAGGGAAGCGTCACGCTCTCGGTGGACCGGGGAGGTATGCCTGCTCAAGAGGACATCGAGCTGCTTTTCGCGGTACGGGACACCGGGATCGGCATCCCGCCGGACAAGCTTGATGAGATATTCCTGAACTTCACCCAGGCTGACGGCTCCATCAACCGGCGGTACGGCGGCAGCGGTCTCGGCCTTACCATTGCCCAGAGCCTGGTCCGTCTGATGGGCGGGGACATCCAGGTCCGGAGCGAGCCGGGGAAAGGAAGCACTTTTTCCTTTTCCCTGCGTTTCAGGGTTGCGGAAGGGGTTGCGAGTGCTGCAGGAGAATCGGAACTCCATTTCCCGGGACGCACCGGGTCCCTGCGGGTCCTGGTTGCCGAGGATATCGAGACCAACCGGATCCTGCTGAGGCGGTTGTTGGAGCGACGGGGGCACCAGGTTATGGTGGTGCATGACGGGTGGGCGGCGGTGCAGGCCCTGAGCGCGGCAGATTTTGACGTGGTGCTGCTTGATGTGCAGATGCCGGTCATGGATGGCCTGGAGGCTGCGCGGATCATTCGCGATCCCGCTTCGTCGGTCCTGCGGCATGACGTCAGGATCGTCGCGGTCACGGCCCACGCCCTGAGCGAGGACCGCGAGCAGTGCCGTGCCGCGGGCATGGACGGTTATCTGACCAAGCCGATCGATATTGACCAGCTGTACCAGCAGGTGGAGCGCTGCTCACAGCAGGGGAGCGGTCTTCCTGCCGGGACCGCGGCGATCGATCAGGCGCGTGCACGGCTCGAGGAAAAATACTTCGGCGACCGCGAGCTGGCCGGAAGCATTATTCGCGCGTTCCAGGACGAGTCTCCTTCACTGCTCCGGAACATCCTCGATGCGCTTGCGGCTGGCGAGCTTGCATCGCTCAAGCGTCATGCTCACGCGCTCAAGAGCGCTGCAGCGACCGTGGGACTCGAGATGCTTCGTGAGAGCGCATCTCAGCTGGAGCAGGCGGCGCGGGACGGAGCGACCGACAAGGCTCGGCTGCTGTGCAGTCGGATCAAGGACGAGCTTGCCAGGCTCGGACCGGAAACGAGCGGTCCGCGGCAAGGCCCGGGAAACCTGTAGCGTAAGAGAGCCGGGAACGTGCAGGGGCCGGTCACAATTTCAGCGGAACGCCAGGGAGCCGGATGCTGCTCACGGCGATCTCTGCGGCAACGAGCAGTTCAGGTCCGAAGGTTAAGGAGACGACAGGTCCATGACAAAAAAAGCGGATGCCCAGCAGCCAAAGGTGCTGATCGTCGAGGACGAGAAAGTGACACGGACCGCCATCAGCGGACTTCTCCGGAAGGAAGGGATGCGGGTCTTCGAGGCCGTGAACGGCAGGGAAGCGATCGGCCTGTTCCTGCAGGACCCGCCTGACGCGGTCATTCTTGATCTGGAGATGCCTGTCCTGGGCGGCAGGGAGACCATCGGGAGACTAAAGGAGCTCGATGAGAACCTCCCGGTCATCATTGTGACCGCGCATACCGATGCGGAGATCGCGGTGGAGTTAATGAAGCTCGGCGCCTATCATTATCTGGTGAAGCCCGTCGAGCCCGGCAAGCTCATCATCACCCTGCAGCGGGCGCTGGAGTTCAGGCGCCAGACCGGCGAACTGAGCCGGCTGCGCACGGCCGAGAACGCGTCGCTGGAACGGTTCATCGGCAGGTCGCCGAGCATGCGCAAGGTGGTCGACCAGCTGAAGCAGGTGGCGGCAACGGACCTGGCGGTGGTCATCCAGGGCGAGACCGGGACCGGCAAAACGCTGCTTGCCAAGATCCTGCATAACAGCAGCCGGCGCGTGGCGCGGGAGTTCGTCAAGATAGACCTGGGGTCCATGCCCGAGTCTATCATCGAGAGCGAACTGTTCGGCTCCGAGAGGGGGGCATTCACCGGCGCGGTCCAGTCGCAGCGGGGATTCTTCGAAGCGGCAAACGGGGGCACGGCGTTCCTGGACGACCTGGAGAACGTGAGCCCGCTTGTCCAGAGCAAGCTCCTGACGGTGCTCGAGAGCAAGACCGTGTCGCGCCTCGGCAGCAGAAAGACCGTGAACCTCGACATCCGGATCATCGCGGCCACGAACACGGACCTGCAGAAGCAGGTGCGTGAGGGAACGTTCCGCGAGGACCTCTTTTTCCGGATCGGCGAGTTCATCATTACGCTGCCGCCGCTCAGGGACCGCATCGATGACATCCCCTTTTTCGCCGGCAGGCTGCTGGAAGCTGCGAGGGAAGAGCTGAACCTTCGGCCGATCTCGATCAGCGGCGCTGCCATGGAGCGGTTGATGCGGTATTCCTGGCCGGGCAATCTGCGGGAGCTCAAGAACGTGATCCGTCGGGCTGCGCTCCTGTCCGGGGGAAGTGACATCCTTCCGGAGCATGTGGAATTCCTGCTGGGCCGGGACGCGCCGGAGATCGACGCGGGCCTGGTGCCGCTCAGGACCGCGGTTGGTGCCGTGGAAAAAAGGATGATCTCCCTGGCACTGGAGACAACAAAAGGGAACAAGGCCGCCGCCGCAGCGATCCTGCAGGTCGATGTCAAGACCCTCAGGACAAAGATGCGCGAACACGGTATTGAAACCGATTGATCACTGCAGTCCGATCCCTGCAACTTATCCAGAGCTCCAGTGGATAAGCCCTCTCCATACTCTCGCAGAACCTCGAATCAACTCACACTAACATAGATAAGGAAATACTCCCGCGCACAGGGAAAGTTTCCTCTGTGGTGGGAAAGTTTCCCCTGTTTTATCAGTATGAGAAATATATTTCTTTGCAACATACTGAATATCTTAATGATTGTTTTCTCGCAAGTTGGACCAATATTTGCATTAAAAAATAATGTTGTAACAGGTTTGTCCGGACCTAGACTCATTTTTCGGTCTGGAACTGCGGGCGGAAGGAAGATCATGTCAGACCGTTCAAGGCGGAACATGCGATTTTCAGAACTCGAGGCAATTATGAGCCAGAAATCCGCTTACTTGCATTACGTCAGTGCCGGTTCCACGGGAAATACAGCGCCCATCCCGGTGGACGAAGTGATCTGTTTCCGCGCTGATGACGCCTGCACAAAGGTGGTCACGGGCTCGGGAGAGCTCAGGATCCACACGCCCCTGTCGGAGCTGCAGCCCATGCTCGATCCGCGCATGTTCCGGCAGGCGCAGCGGTCCACGGTCGTGAATCTTTCCCGCGTCGAGAGCATGACCTGGACGGACCACGATCATCTGGTCATTAAGTTCAAGGAACTGGACAAAACCATCACGGTCTGCCAGCCCTATTGCACGCAGTTCCAGGAGCAGTGACCGCACTGGATCAGAATACCATGAGGCTACAAAACCAACATATCGCACGATCCTTTGCAGGCCTGGCGGTTTGCTGCGTTCTTGCGCTTACAGCCGCCGCGTCCGACGCAAGTGCCCTGACCATCACGCCGAACACCTGGAACGTGATCGGCCTGGACAGCAATACGCCTGCACTGGGTCCCAATCGTTATCCGGTGGGTGCGAGGATCTGCGGCACTGCCGGAGACTATATCAAGGCCACATTCAACTGGGATGCCGGTGGAACGGACAGCGGCACCTACATCAATCTTCGCTCCGGCTCCCTGGCCACGATGTCCGTTCCGCTGGGTACCGACGGGTGCGGTTACGCCTACTTTGAGGTCGAGGTCGCTAGGACAGCGGCGGCCTTTGACATGGCCCGGAGATATCATATTTCCGCGGAACGGTGTACTGCCGTCGTAAGCGGCAGTTGTACAGCAACGGACGGCAGCACGCTTGTCTCGACACCGCAGCCGCGGGAGCTCTATGTGGAGCACCTGGTCTCGCAGGCCAGGAACGGCATCGACGATGTGAAGCTCGGTGGCGTTTCCATCCCGGCCGGCGGCTCCATGAACTTGACCGTAGGCAATACCTATGTCATCACGCTGGTTGGCCATACCGCGCCCGGCGGATACAACCAGTTCGAGGAGTTCATCAATATCCCGAACACCATTTTCCGGGTAAACACCGTCAGCACCACCTACACCGCGAACACATCGCCTTATGTCTCCAATCCCAACCCCGGGCTCTATGCAGACGCGTGCGGGTGGGAGAACGATCCGAACAGCCCCTACTACCTCTCCTGCGTGGGCGGTGATTACAAGACCGGAGATGTGATCACGACCGAGTACTCGGTCACGATCCTGAGCGGCGGCGGCACCTCCCAGACCCTGGGCTCCCTGCTTTATGATCTTTCGGGCGCAAGCTTTCACTATAACGCCGACTATTCGACGGGGTTCCGCATCGCTAACATCATCGACCCCACAAGCGTAGCATTCGCCAAGACCTTCACCCCTAATCCGACGAATGCCGGCGGCATTTCGACGCTCTCCTTCACCCTGACCAATCCCAACGCAGGCATCGTGAGCGGTTTGACCTTCACGGATCCTCTGCCGGGAGGGCTTGCCGTTGCCACCCCGCCGAACGCCTCGACCAGCGGATGCGGCTCGGCGACCTTCGCTCCTTCGGCGGGCGCCACCACCATCGCCTTTTCCGACGGGGCCATTGCGGCGAACAGCAGTTGCGTCGCCCGCGTGGACGTGACCACACCGGCGCTGGGACTATATTCCAACACAACGAGCAGTCTCTATGTCGGGACCGTAAATACCGGCAAGGTAGCGACCGCGACGCTGACAGTCGATGACATCATTCCCACGCCCCCTCCGGTGTGCGGACTGGTCATGGCGCAATGGACCTTCACCGGTGCCACAGCTCCCGGTCCGGCACCATCAAGCCAGGCAAGCGATGTAACGACCGCGACAGCGTCGCTATTCGTGGGAGCGACCGGCGGCACCGAAAGCATCGATGCGGCAACGGGAAGTCCGGCAATTCCCTCCTGGCAGGGTGGAAAATTCCAGAAAGCTGTTACGCTGGCAGCCCCACCCACGTCTGCAACAGCGCCCTATTTCGAACTGGCGGTCGATGCAAGCAAGTACACAAATGTTTCCATAACCCTTAATGACTATGCGTCGGCAAGCTGGGGAGCGAGCAACGCAATCTTCCTCTGGACGAGCGCCAACGGCGGACCGTATACCGCCACAACGCCGTCGATGGGGGTGTTGCTCAAGACGACCTGGACCACGACACAGACCTTTGCATCGGCGTCTACCGGCACGGCCGCGACCATGACCTTCAGGATCGGCGCCGCCGGATCGACGAATGACAACGGTACGATGAATCTGGATGACATTACCATCACCGGCTGCGCCGTGCCAAAACCGCCCACGATCACAAAGGCCTTTGCGCCTAATCCTGTTGGCGTCAACGGCGCGTCCACGTTGACCTTCACGGTGACAAACCCCAATGCCAACATACCGCTGAGCGGTATCCGGTTCAGCGACACCCTGGTCTCGGGATTGACCGTCACCACCGGATCCTCCACGCAGTGCGGCGGGACCCTTGCCAAGACCGCGCCGGATATTATCTCCTTTACCAACGGAGCGCTTGCCGGCGGAGCCTCCTGCACGATCACTGCAACGATAACCGCGACGGCAGCGGGCCCCCATCAGAACGTCAGCGGTCTCATCTATTCAACCCAGACCGGTACGAACGCGAGCGCTGACGGCGCCGCCAAGGCCACACTGACCGCGCTTCTGCCGCCGGTGATATCGAAGCAGTTCGGTCCGAACCCGATCCTGACGAACGGCGTCTCGCAGATCACGTTCCTGGTCACGAATCCCAACCAGAACGACGTGCTGAGCAACGTGGCGTTCACCGACACTTTCCCGACAACTCCGGGAGCCATGGTCGTTGCGGGTACGCCAGGCGCCTCTACCTCGAACTGCGGCGCGCCGACCTTCGCGCCTGCTGCGGGCGCCGGATCGGTCAGTTTCTCCAACGGTACGATCCCGGCAGGCGGCACCTGCGCCGTGACCGTGAACGTCACCGCCCCGGTCCAGTCCCAGCCTGCCACGGTCCAGTCAAGGACCGCCACGTCGCTGACGCTCGCATCGGTCTATACGGGCAGCACGGCAACGAACCTGACCATCTCCAAGAACGTGACAAGCGCCGTCACCGGCACGGTCTCGGTGACCAACGGCAGCGCCACGGTGACCGGGTACGGCACTGATTTTGTCACTGATCTCTCCGTGGGCGAGAACATCTACATCGGGACGTACCGGAACGTCACGAGCGCGGTGACCGCCACGGTCGCCGGGGGCACGAACCGGGCTGCGGACACGCTGACCGTGAGCGAGGCGCATCCGTCGATCGCGCTGTTCAAGGAGGTCGCGACCACGGACCTTGCGTCCACGCTCTGGCGGTACTACCTGGTGGTGAACACCGGCGATCCCGTCTACTACCAGTTCACGGTCCAGAACTTCGGCGACGTGCCCCTTACCGAAGTGACCGTAACGGACGCTGATCTTCCCTCGCCGCTCACCATGGCGGGTTGCCAGTGGTACTACGGATATGACTTTACCGACCGGACCGCGGGGAACCTGATCAGCACGCCGACCTTCACGCTCGATGTGGCGAACAATGCGAACAACCGCGATTCCGCCACCTGCGTGCTCGGGCCGGTCAGCGCCGCGACAGGGACCTACCTGAACAACGCGTCTGCCGACGGCATATATAACACGATACACTATACGGACAGCGACTGGGCCATGTACGCGACGACCGGTCTGACCCTCGCCAAGACCTCCACGGAAACGCTCTTTACCAAGGCCACGGACACTCTGCACTACAGCTACACCGTGACCAATAGCGGTTCCGCGGTCCTTGCCGGTCCGGTGACGGTCTCTGACGTGGTGACGAGCTCAACTCCCACTGCGGCAGTGACCGTCACCTGTCCCGCGGTCAGTACGGTCGGCGACTTCGATAACTACCTGGACCCCGGCGAATCAGTAACCTGTACATCTACTTATATCGTGACCGTTGCGGACGTGACGGCAAAGCTCGTGAGAAACTCCGCCACAGCCTCGACCACGGCCGCGAGCGGCATTCCCGCAGCGGCCGCGCCCGCGGCCGGCAGGACGGTCCTGCTCGCGCCGGACCTGACAGCGGCAAAAACGAACAACGTGGGCGGGATCACCACGCCGGGAGCCACCTTCACCTGGACGGTGACGGTCAGCAATCCCGCCACGGCCGGAACGGCGACGTTCACGAGCGGACAGACGCTCCTGACCGACAATATGCCGGTCAGCGGCGCTACCTATACTGCCCCGGCAGCGGCAACGACCGCGGGCGGGACCGTGGGCGCGGTCTCCTGCTCGCTCCTTGCCAGCGCGCTTTCCTGCACGGCGAGCGGCGCGGTCACGCTTCCGCCGGGCGGCTCCTTCAGCATCCCGGTCTCGGTCACTTCCACCACATCAGGCACGCTCGCCAATCCCACGGGCGGCGTCTGCCGCGCTGATCCGGGCGCGGTCCTCGCGGAGATCGATGAGACGAACAATGACTGCTCCGATACGGTGACCGTGCGGGCCCTGCCGAGCCTCACGATCGTGAAGTCCGCATCGGTCGTGTCCGACCCCTTCGGCGGCAGCGCCATTATCCCCGGCTCGATCATGCAGTACGCGATCATCGTGACGAATACCGGGGCGGGCTATGTGGACGATGGCGCCACGCTCGTGACCGACGCGATACCCGCGAACGTGACCATGTATGTCGACACCTCCAGCGGCGACCCGGTGGCGTTCTCCTGCAGCGGAGCTCCGCCCTGCGGATTGACCTTCTCCTATGCCACGGATGTGAAGTACACCGACCAGTCGCCGGTCCCGGCCTCGCCCGGCGCCGGCTGCAGCAACTATACCTATGCGCCTTCAGGCGTCTATGACGCGAACGTGAAGGGTCTGTGCGTGAATCCCAAAAGCAGCTTCCAGGGGAGCAACGCAAACTTCACGATCTTCTTCCGGGTGAGAGTGAATTGAAGACACTGCATCGCATAACGCGCACCCTGTCAGGATCAGCCCTCGCGGCCGGCCTCCTGGTCCTGCTCGCGGCCAGTGCATCCCATGGCGCGGGCACGGCGGCGAACACGAGCATCGCGAACCAGGCCTCAGCCAGCTACTCGCTGGGCGGCATTCCGCAGATCACGTCGAGCAACACGACCACGCTCCGGGTGGCGGAGCTGATCTCCTGCACCGTGACCTGGCTCGATGTGGCGCCGGGCGTGCAGGCCGCACCCGGCGACACGAACCGCATCACCACCTTCCGGCTCACGAACACCGGAAACGGGACCGAAGCCTTTGGCCTCGCCGGATTGTCGGCTGCCCTTGGGGGGGACCAGTTCGATCCGACCCTGGGCCAGCTCTACCTTGACGCCAACGGCGACGGTATCTACAGCGACGGGACCGACTCGCTCTATGTACCCGGAACGAACGATCCCGCGCTGGCAGCGGACGGATCGATCCGGGTATTCGTGATGAACAGCATGCCCGCCGCCGGCCTCGCGGACGGGGACAAGGGCAATACGCGGCTCACAGCCACGTCCAGGACCGGCACCGGCGCTGCCGGCACGGTCATCGCGGGCGGCGGCACCGGCGGAGCCGATGCGGTGATCGGCGCGGGCGGCGGGACCGCGAACGCCATCGGGACTTACGTGATCTCGAACACCGCGCTGTCCGCGGTCAAGTCCGTGACGGTCATCGACCAGTACGGCGGCAGCCTGCCGATCCCCGGGGCCACGCTGCGGTACGTGATCACCGTTACCGTGAACGGCACCGGGACCGCGGACGGCCTGGTATTCCGCGACGCCCTGCCCGCCAATACGACCTACATTCCCGGCAGTCTCCGGCTGAACAGCGCTGCGCTGACCGACGTTGTGGACGCAGATGCAGGGGACGTGAACGTTTCCGCCGCGAACACCGTGACCGTGAATCTGGGCAGCCTTGCGGCCGGTGCTCCGGCCCAGGCCGTCCAGTTCGATGTGATGATCCAGTGACAAAAGGAGGAAGGAACCATGAACAGGATTCTCGCAATGGCAGTAACGGCAGGTCTGCTCGTTCCCGCATTGGCAGGAGCCCAGCAGAAGGCGGCGATCGATCTCAGGACCCTGTCGCAGGTGGAGGTCACCACGACGAACGCGAAGGGCGAGAAAGAGATGAAGCGCGTCGAGGCGGCACGGGCGAACGTGACGCCCGGCGATATGGTCATCTTCACCACGTCGTACAGCAGCAATGTCAAGAAGCCCGCGGAGAACGTGGCGATCACGAACCCGGTGCCCGAGCATATGGTCTATGTGGACCGGAGCGCCGAGGGAGCGGGTACGCGGATCGAGTTCTCCATCGACGGCGGAAAGACCTACAGCGCGCCGGAAAAGCTGATCGTGACCGTGGGCCCGGGCAAGACGAGGCCTGCCCTGGCTGCGGACTACACCCATATCAAATGGACGCTGACAAAGCCCCTGCAGCCGGGGGGGAAGGGCAGCGTATCGTTCAGGGCAAAAGTGAAGTAGCAGGCTCGATGACACCACCCGGGGAATCCGGGTCAGGAATACAGACTTTCTGAAGAATGACCGAAAGGGGGCAAGTTATGGAATACATCACATGATCATAAGGAGGTGATCCGCAGATCACGGAACAACGCAGTCGTTCTCAAGGGTTACAACCGACATACACGAAATGATATCAGCAGCAAGGAGGACACAATGAAAAAGCATAGAAGCAACCTGTATCTGGCCGCACTGCTCCTGATCGGAGCGGTCCTGCTCATGTCCCCGCAAGGCGCAATGGCCGCCGGGACCTCGGCCTGTACGGCCATCGGCAACACGGCCAGCGTGGTCTACTCGGTCGGCAGCGTCACGCAGAGCGCGCTGTCAACGGGTACGACCGCGACCTTTGTGGTCGGCAGCAAGGTCAACCTCACGGTCTCGACCTCTGATTCGGCACCGGTCACCGTGGCGCCCGGCGCATCGGGCACGAGCGCGGCCCTGACCTACCGGGTCAGGAACGACGGCAACGCGACCCAGCGGTACACGCTCTCGGCCGTGGTCTACAGCACGGGGTCCACGACCAGTCCCTTCTCGCCCTACACCGCTTCGGATAACTTTGACGCGACGGCCTACCAGGTCTACGTCGATACCGGCAGCGGTTATTCACTGACCAGCCAGATCGACAGTCTTGTTTCCGACGCGACGGCCACGGTCCAGATCCGGGCGAACCCCATCGCCCTGACCCAGGCGAACAATGACTTCGCGGTCTACGGGCTCCATGCCCTGACGATCAATACCGACGGGTCCGCGCTCGTCTCGGGCTCGTCAGGCACCGGCGATGTGTTCAACGCCGCCGGCGCCACGGTGTGCTCGGGCGTGGACATCGTGAACGCGGACATCGACACTGACGGCGCCGAGACCAATGACGGCGACCGCGACGGCGCGGCACTGTCCAAGAGCGCCTTCCTTGTCCAGACCGTGGGCCTGCTTGTCTCGAAGTCCAGCGGCACGCCGGTGGACCTGTTCGGCGGTTCGGCCGCGATTCCCGGCTCGACCGTTGAGTACACGATCCGGGTGAGCAGGAACAGCGGCGGCGCCTCGGCGACCGGCGTGGTGATCACGGACACCGTGGCGGGCACGCTCGCGCCGGTGGCCGACGCCTACCCGGGCAGCACCGAGGTGCAGCGTATCACCTATGACGCCGGCACGACCACGACGACCACCACGAACCTGGCGAGCGGCGATGCGGACCTGCAATCCTGGGCAACAACGGCGGGCGCGACCGTCCAGGTCTCCTGCGGCGCCTTTGCGCTCGACGAGAACGGCGATTACTGCGAGATCAAGTTCAAGGTGATCATCCAGTAGAGAACACAGTATGACGCAGCAATCCCGCATATCAGAAGCGCCGCGGCGCGCTCCTTCCGGTGTGTTCACCGGAACAACGGCCGCGGTGCGCCCGATCGCGGGGGAACATATGATCGGCTGCGGAGGCCCGGCTCTTGTGCCGGCCTCCGCGGCAGCTCTTTTCCGGAACCTGCCGGGAACGGGCATCTCATTCGCTATTCTATCGGCATTCATCCTTATCATCCTTTCCTGTGCTTCACCCCTGTGGGCGCTTACGCCTGCGGGGACCGTGATCGACAATACCGCCACCCTGACCTATACCTCCGCGTCCTCAACAGTGCCGGTGACGGTGTCCACCAATATATCCTCGGTCACCACCACCCTGCGCAGGACCGTGGCCGTGCTCGAGCTGCTGCAGTACGCGCCAACCGTGGCGAGCGCCCAGACCGTGACCGTGGCTCCCACGGTCTACAGCACGTCCAGTACGACCAACGGGCCTTTCAGTGCCGAGCCGCCGCCGTTGC
>Ga0224495_10001693_pt1 | contig 15258 bp, 9 predicted proteins | sample SF_Jul11_sed_USG_FD_168128 | JGI IMG/M metagenome (GOLD analysis project Ga0224495, IMG submission 168128) | Sediment microbial communities from San Francisco Bay, California, United States - SF_Jul11_sed_USGS_4_1 | ecosystem: Environmental > Aquatic > Marine > Sediment | place: USA: California... | reverse complement strand
ACGAGGTCCGCTGGTCTACTGCAGTGAAGGCACTGATCATGGAGGGAAAGCCCTTGACTTGATGCTGCCTGGGAGGCCAGAATTTTTTGTGGAATATGATCCTGATCTACTCAAGGGGCTTATGGTCATTAAAGGGAAAGCTCTGCAGGAAGGAAAAGAGCAGGCGCTTACCGCCATTCCCTACTACGCTTGGTCTCATCGGGGAGTGGGGGAGATGACAGTTTGGATCAATCGAACTGAATTGAATTCGGTGACAGGATATTCAATCCCTAAATTGACATTATATCCCTTGAATTAAGGGATTAAGTATCCTGTCCCCAAATTAGCCCAATTAGCGATGTCCTTATTCGTACCGGAGGGCTTTTACCGGATTCGCGGTCGCAACCTTCATAGCTTGATAACTGACTGTGGCGATTGCGATCAAAAGTGCCATCACTGCTGAGAACACGAAGATCTCCCATCCCAGCTCAATCCTGTAAGCAAATCCCTGCAACCACCGTTTTGAAACTAAATAGGCTGCAGGCCAGGCGACTATATTGGCCACCACGACCCACTTGGCAAACTCTTTGGTCAGCAGCATCACAATACCTGAAATCCCTGCTCCTAGAACCTTCCGAATGCCGATCTCCTTGGTCCGCTGCTCGGCCATAAATGAAGCCAATCCGAACAGCCCCAGACAAGCGATGAACACAGTCAGTATTGTGAAGTAACGGAATATTTTTCCGATCCGCTGCTCTGTCATGTACCAGTTTTTGATATTTTCATCGACAAACCCGTACCGGAAGGGGATATGTGTTCCGACAAACTTGTCCCACTTTGTCTTCAAGAATGTCAGCAATTCACCCATATTCCCGGGTCGGTACTTTACAAACACATGAAATCCCTGCCCTGGCTGCATGGCAACCGGTGCAATCGGATTGTGGAGCGAAGATCCGTGGAAATCCTTCAGAATTCCGATGATTGTTCCCTTTTGGCCCCTGAGGGAAAACCATTTACCGATGGGATCTTCCAGCTCCATCGCCTTACACGCTGTCTCATTCAGCACCCAATTCTGGTTGTCGTTAGCTAACTTTTGGGAGAAGAAGCGTCCTTCTGCTATTTTCAGGTTGAAGACTTTTAAATAATCATTGCTGCACGCTCCCCTGGCGATCTTGACCTCCAAAGAAGGATCCTTGCCTTCCCAGTCGACCGCTGTTGTGCCCCATTCTCCTGCAGGGGGCGGGAAACCGCGACAGACTGCCTCCACATGTGGGCTTTGTAGCAGCTCGCTTTTTGCGGCCTCGTAATTTTCCTCATAGTCATTGTAACCAGCGAAAGAGATGATATTTTCCGTATCATAGCCCAGATCTCTGTTTTGCATGAATTGAAGTTGAAGATAGATGACAGCCGTACAGATGATCAGGCCGATTGTAAAGGTGAACTGAAGGACAACCAATACCTTCCGCATGGCTCCGCCACGGCGTGTGCCAAGCTGTCCGATGTTCTTGATCACCTTTACGGGTTGGAATGCAGAGAGGAAAACAGCCGGATAGCTTCCTGAAACGAGGCTTGTGACCAGAGCGATAGTAAACAGGCCAATCAGAATCTGCCAGTTTCCCGACTGAATCAGACTCAAGTCCTTACCTGCCAGTTTGCTGAACGTCGGGAGCATCAGCTCCACAAGGAGAACGGCAGTAAACAGCGCCAGAAAGGTCAACAGAGTCGATTCTCCAAGAAACTGCCTAATAAGGTCTGTTCTGCGTGCGCCAACGACCTTGCGCATTCCAACCTCTTTGGCCCGGGTGGCATAGCGTGCCGTGGAGAGATTCATGAAGTTGATGCAGGCGAGAATAAGTATGCAGAAGGCAGTCAAGGAAAAGATATAGACATACGCAATGTTGCCCTTGTTGGGATAGGCAAGCATCCAAGTGTTGATGCCCGTGGAATGGAGGTGGAGGTCTTTGAGCGGCTGGAAATACACTCTTCCCTTTATTTTTGGGAGGTGCTGCTTGACGATACCCATCATCTTCTTTTCGACATCAGAGATGTTGGCGTCTTTTCGCAGAACGACATAAGTTGCAAACTGGGTGTATGTCCATTCGTCCAACTTCGATTCCCGCCATTTTGTCATGTTGATTGCGGGGAAGGCAAATGTGAAATGGAGGTGGGAATTCCTGGGGATGTTCTCGATGATTCCGGTTACTGTCATGTCCGTATTATTCAACTTGACGATTTTTCCCATGGGATCTTCTTCGCCAAAGATTTTTTGTGCCAGGCCTTCAGTGAGGACGATCGAATACCTGTCATTCAAGGCAGTCTTTGGGTCGCCTTGGATAAAGCGAAACTGAAAGATTTCAAAGAATGTTGGATCTACCGCGGCCAAGTATTCCTCCAAGAAGCGCTTTTCCCCGAGGTGGAGATTCCACCTTGGCCATCCTGCCTGCACCCGGGTAAAGTTCATGACCTCTGGCACTTCATCTACCATTGCCTGTCCGAGCGGTCCAGGGGAGCCTGCCAGAAGAAAAGTCTTTCCTCCGGATGTGTCCTCGGTGTTGATGCGGAAGATCTGGGCAGCGTTTTTGTGGAATTTATCATAGCTCAGCTCGTCCTGAACCCAGATAAGGATGAGGATACAGGCAGCCATTCCCACAGCTAAGCCAGCAATATTGATGAAAGAAAAGCCCTTCTGCCTCTTGATTTTGCGAAGGGCGATTTTAATGTAGTTCCAAATAAGGGCTGGCATGAAACGGCGCAGTTCCCAGGGAGGACGGCCTGAGATGCTGCGTGTGCGGGTCTTGTAGACTTCGGCTCCGATATCCAAGATTGTTCCGATATTTGTTGCCGCCTTCTGGAAAGCCTCTCTCTCGTTTTCGCCGCGATTGACACGATCCTCTATCTCATCCCTGAGATGGGCTTCCAGCTCTGCGATGTGTCCATCCTCCATGGATTCCATTTTATGGAGAGCCTTCCGCCAATTCCTTATAGCCTTTTCCAGATCAAACATCTTTTCTCCTTTGCACCTTTGGGGTCAGGCTATCATAACTTTCATAACTTTTGTAGAGTCTTATTTAATCAACTAATCTTTACGAAAGTTATGATAGCCTGACCCCATTCTTATCATTCTTATATACCTTGTAGTGCTAGGTATGCAAAAAATATGCCATGGCTCTTCTCCAGGGTAAGCCATTTCCTCCAGAATCTTAAAGACTGAATATTTCTACGCTTCAGGACATCCGATGTCCGATTTTGAACAGACTGAAACGCTTTTCTTATTACAATTTCTTACTCATCATGATTGACGGGTTATTTTCAGTTTAGTATGTTTATCAAGGCACTTCATGAGGCGAGGCCATCGCATAATGACGGGAAACACATCCTGTCACAGAGAGTTGTTTATTTGGCCTCGCAATATATACAGGATTAGGGGAATAAAATGAGTATTTCTGATCCCAGCAAAACATCGGTTCGATTACACGAGTTTGTCTGGCTTACTCTTCTAAAAGGCTATTACCGCCGGCTCGTGGAGTCTTTTGGCTTTAAAGGTGATGAAAAGATTCTTGATTTTGGCTGTGGTCCGGGTGCCGCTTCAAGGTATATCGCTCCGATTCTCGAAAAGGGTGGAGGAAAGCTGACATGCCTGGATATATCCCAGACTTGGATCGAACGCGCCAGGAAACATTTAAGCATGTTTTCCAATGTCGAGTTTTATGCCCAAGACATTCGCCATTGGGGCGAGAAAGATGATTATTTTGATGCTGTGATTATCCACTTCATGCTTCATGATGTCGGAAGATCAGAAAGGCAGGAAGTGTTAAGGGCCCTAGCTAGGAAGATGAAGACCCGTGCAAAGTTGTTTATCCGAGAGCCAACCAAGGAGAGTCATGGGATGCCGCTGAGAGTACTTCAGGATCTGATGTCTCAAAGCGGCTTTAAACAGATCGAGGCAAAGGCAACCAAGAGTCTTATCATGGGTTCTATGTATACTGCAATTTTTAGCAAGGAGTAGAGTCATGCGAAAATTTTTTATCTTTTTCATTTTCATTGTTATCTCTTTCACTTTAATGTGTGCAACCTCCCAAAAAGATTTCAAAGTTTTTATCTCTGTCGATATGGAGGGCCTTGCGGGGGTTGTTTCAGGAGTCGAATGCAGCTCACGAGGTCCAGATTATGATTATTTCAGAAAAATCATGACAGAGGAAACAAATGCTGCGATAGAGGGGGCGCTGGAGTCTGGTGCGACAGAAATCGTCGTTAGAGATGGACACGGGGCAAAGACGAACATCATCCACGGACTTCTCCATAAAAAAGCGAAGCTTCTTCGTGGTGTGACCAGTAGACCGGAGAACATGATGCTGGGCATTGATGAGACATTTGATGCGGTCCTTTTCATCGGGTACCATGCCAAAGCTGGAACAGAGGAAGGCGTTCTTGCTCACACATCCAGCGGCAATGTGATTGATCTTTCAGTCAACGGAGTTTCCTTGCCCGAAGGTGGCTACAATGCCCTCATCGCGGGTTTATATGATGTTCCTGCGGTCTTTGTGGCCGGAGATAATTGGATCTGCACCCAGCTCCAAAATCTTCTGGGTGAGATTTTGACATGTGAGACCAAAATCGGTATGGGCTCTGCAGAACTCGGGCTTCACCCTGATGTGGTCTGTGAGAGAATCCGAAAGGGAGTCGCCGATGCTTTGAGTGATCTAAGCCGATTTAAACCCTATAAACTGACTCCTCCCTACACCATGACTCTGAAGGTTAAAAAGGAGAGAGAGCTCTATCCAGGAGCGAACAAAACCGGCGAAGGAGAATTTGTATTCACGAGTTCTGACTTCCTTAAAATTATGGACGCCTTCAATAAAATGAAATAGGAGACAAGATCTGAAAGACTGAGGCAAAGCCATGAACAAACTAAGAGTATTATTGACTTTGACATGCCCTTGCGATAAATAGAGGGAGAGTTTCTGTAAGGAGGGAAGGATGAGAAGATTCTTCGTTTTTCTTTTGTGCGCACTTCTGTTCACCACTCTCAGTTTGAAGGATTTCAGGCATACACCTGGCTGCGCTTCTTTAGATTTTGCGGATGAGAAAATTCGTCCGGTTAGCACATATTCTATCGTCGCTTATGACAGGGAGACAGGACAACTGGGAGTAGCAGTCCAGTCCCACTGGTTCTCGGTGGGACCTATAGTGCCATGGGCGGAATCCGGCATCGGGGCCATCGCGACTCAATCCTTTGTTGAGGTCTCGTACGGTCCCTTGGGATTGGAACTCATGAGAACCGGAAAGAGCCCTGAAGAAGCCCTCAGGGCTCTTGTCAGCGCCGACAAAAACCAGGATGTCCGTCAGGTAGCCATGGTAGATGCGCAGGGACGCGTGGCCGCACACACAGGGAAAAACTGCATCTCTGAAGCCGGCCACTACATCGGAGATGGTTTCACCTGCCAGGCAAATATGATGCTCAAGAACACGGTCTGGGATGCCATGGCCAATGCCTTCCAGAATACGAAAGGAGAGTTGGCTGATAAGCTGGTTGCTGCCCTCGAAGCTGCCGAGGATGAAGGAGGAGACATCAGGGGAAAACAATCCGCAGCTCTCATCGTTGTCAAAGGCAAAAGCTCCGGCGTTTGGTGGAGAGACAGACTTTATGACCTGAGAATCGAAGACCACCCCACGCCTGTCCCGGAGCTCAAGCGGCTCCTCAAACTCAACAAAGCCTATAATCACATGAACCAAGGAGATGAATTCCTGACAGAAAACAAGATCGAAGAAGCCATGAAAGCCTACACCAAGGCGATGGAGATGTATCCTGACAACGCAGAAATGGTCTTCTGGCCGGCAGTAACCCTCGCTGCCACAGGCAGTATCGATAAAAGCCTCCCCCTGTTCAAGAAAGTCTTTGCCATGGATGAAAACTGGGCCATACTTTTGCCGAGGCTTACCAAAGTCGGTCAACTTCCGGACGATAAAGCCCTCATCCAAAAAATCCTTTCCGTGGCACCCCAAAAAAAAGATTAGCTCAGGCCGTTACTGCCCTGAATAAATAGACTCTGCATCTTTTTTTGACAGAGAACTCTTTTTCCTCAGAAAAGACACCCAATCCAAAGGATCGCTCATCCCTTTCAAAATTTTGAATTCCCATTCGACTAACTTTGTGAAGACCAAGGGGAGGCGGTCGAAATGAAAAACATGATCCAAAAAAAATTATTTTTAGCTTCTGTTCTATTTATTGGCCTGTTTATGGTTTTATTCATCCGAACAGGCTTTTGTGCATCTTCTGCTGCTGGTTCCACTCCCTCCACTGCGAGTCAGACTTTATGCGGGAATGTCGAAGTTGTGCCGACTCCATCCACTGGAGTTTCTAACGATGAGATAAAAGTCTACATCAACATATCCAACAACCAATGCCAGATGTGCGCTCTCGGATTCGATTTGTTCTACGAAACATCGATGTTTTCTTATCAGGGGATAGAGAGACAAAACTGTCTGACTTCAGATTGGAGCACAGTGGATGCAGATGAAATCTCACCAGGTCAAGTCCGGATCGGAGGATATACGGGGAGCGGTTCCTGTATCGAGTCCACAGATAATGGATGCCTTGTCGTGGTTAAGTTCAGAGTGACCTGTCAGTATCCTGGCTGTCTGGATGGTCAGCAGAGCACTATAACCATAGATTCCTATACCGATGAATTGGCCTCTTATGATCCTCAACCTGCACAAGGCACATTCACCTTTATCTACTGCTGCGGAGATATTTCCCTTCCGACGAACAAGTCTGGAACGTGGGGAGATATCATCTATTTTCCTGTCAACATAGCCAACAACGATAATCAGATCTGTGATTTTGCGTTTGATTTTGTTTTTGATCCTTTAGTGTTTGATTTTAAAGGAGTAGAGAGAAGTATTATGATCCAGAACTGGTCCACTTTGAACTGGAATCAAACGTCGCCAGGGAAAATTCACATTAGTGGTGCTATGGGATCAGGAACATGTATGTCCCCCATGAGTACTGGAAGTTTGGTCACCATGAAAGTGATGGTGAAGTGTGTGGGATATGCAGCGGATACCTCCATTCCTATCAGGATAGAGGCATATCAAGATGGAATTTCTGGTATGTGTCCCAGGTTTCTTGAGACGAATTTCTTATACAGGGCATGCCCGCGGTTAGGAGATGTGAATGGGGATGGCAGTGTGACCCCAGGGGATGCGCAGATTGCCTTTGAGATCTACTTGGGGAGGATTACACCAACCGTCAATCAATTGACGATATCAGATGCCAACTGCAGTTGCCCCTGCAATTCTATGGAGCACACTGATCAGAATAATTGCACAACTCCGGGGGACGCCCAGTGGATTTTTGAACATTACTTAGGAAGAAAAGTTCTTCCTCTTTGTTGTGCAAATTATCAATGTGGTACAAGCTCTGTCATGATCCAGAGAGAGGTCAGTATTCCTTTCGATGAGAACCGGGAGGTATATGCCCTTCCGACCATAGGGAATTCTGGGGAAAGAGTGATGATCCCGGTAATGGTCAATCATCCGGAAGGAGTTCGTTATTTCAGTTTAGAGATGTTCTACCCGCAGGATTTATTGGAGTACGAAGGGCTCCTTGCATCGCCTCTGACACAAGGGTTTGAGTATGTGAGAGGTGAGGAGGAAGTACCAGGAGTGGTAAAGATAGAAGGACAAGGAAAAGAGGGGATAACAGGGAGAGAGTCTGGTTCATTGTGTGTGGCCGTCTTTCAAGCTAAGGAAGGAGTAGATGGCAGTGCTCCTGTTGTGTTGTACAATCTGGTGGGGGATATATTCAGGGCTGATGCAGAAAGCATTGTATTTGTGCGGTCAAAACCGCTGAGGGAAGAAGAGAACAGGGTGACTCTGGGCAAGGGTTTTGTGCGAGGAGGAATGCTTATGGTTCCTGTTAAGGTGACCAATGCCTTTGGTGTAAAGGCTTTTGGATTAGAAGTGAATTACTGCGCAGACAAGATGACTTTTGTAGGAGTCAACCAAACAGATTTGACGGACGATTTCGTAGCAGTAGATGGGAATGATATTGAGAGAGGCATGGTCAGGATAGGTGGATACAGCAGGAGCGGGATTCAGGACAGGAGCGACGGCATACTGGTCGAATTGGTCTTCCAGGTGAGAGAGCCTGGAGGAGAAGTAGAAATCGTAAAAGCTTTTGATGATTTGAAGGAATTCATCATAACAAGATAAAATATCAGCAGCACTTTCATATTTAACAATCACAAGTCTCGGAATGTTATCAGTCATGTTCCTTACCATGGATCGCCATGATTACTGGATTACGCTAATATATGGTTTTCCTTTCTTGTTGAGCGGCATTCTCTTTCTCATCTTCTGGAGGAAAACAAAAGTCTGAATAAATCATTGAAAATAATATCAAAACATATTTGACTCTTACCTCGTCAATGATTATCCTAGAAGCACCTTAGCAGGAAGGGCTGACAATTATGCGGATATGTACCAGATTATTGAAGGTCATTCACATCACGGAAATATTTGAAATAAAGAATTTGGAGGGAAGATGTTAGAAAAGTCAATTTATGAGATGTTCAAAAATGTCTGTGAAAAAAACAAAGATAAGGTCGCTTACAAGTACAAAGATGGTGCCGATTGGAAACCCGTGACCTGGGCAGAGAATCAGGAGACCTGTAAGAGAATCTCGAAAAGTTTGATGGCATTAGGAGTTGGAAAAGACGACAAAGTCAACATACTAAGTTGGACACGGCTGGAATGGATCCAGGTCGATTTTGCCACTGTGAGCATCGGTGCCGTGATCGTCGGGATTTATCCAAACAGTTTAGCCGATGATTGCGCCTACATTATCAATCATAGCGATGCCGTTGTTCTTTTCGTAGAAAACAAGGACCAGTTGGATAAGATCACCGAAGTCCGAAACAAACTGCCTAATCTGAAGCACGTTGTTATTATTGATGGTGAGTCATCAGGTGCTGATGGAGTGATAACATGGCAAGAATTTATCGAGAAGGAAGTCAACATTACAGACGATGAATTCTTTTCCCGGACGGCAGAATTACAGCCTGGTGATGTGGCTTCGATCGTCTATACATCTGGTACGACCGGTGTCCCAAAGGGAGCGATGCTCACGCACGAAAACCTTGTTTTCACTCCCTGGTCAGTCATCCAATCTCTCTATATAGAACCTCATTTTGAAAATTTACTTTTTTTGCCACTGGCTCATGTCTTCGCTCGCATCATCGTGTATGTCTGCTTGCGTGGAGGTCTCACGGTAAGTATTGCTGAGAGTATGGAAACAGTCGTCGACAATTTGAAAGAAATCCGGCCTCATTTCTTCGGCAGTCCACCTAGACTCTATGAAAGAGCCTATGCGAGAATCACATCCAATGTACATGATGCAGGTGGCATTAAGTACAAACTTTTCAAATGGGCACTCGGAGTAGGCTATGCTGTGAGTCAACTGCAGCAGCAGAAAAAGCCAGTAACTGGCTTGCTTGCGTTCAAACATAAACTTGCCAACAAACTCGTTTTCTCCAAAATTCAAGCGGCTTTGGGCGGACGAGTCGTGTATGCGATTTCCGGAGCAGCACCTCTTAATAAATCCATTGCAGAATTTTTCCATGCGTGCGGGGTTCTGATCCTGGAAGGCATAGGGATGACAGAAAACACCTCGTTCACCAACGTAAACCTTTACGATCACTATAAATTCGGCTCGGTAGGACCGACAGGTCCGGAGATCGAACAAAAAATCGCTCCAGATGGTGAGGTGCTGTATAGAGGCAAAAACGTCATGCTCGGTTACTATAAGGATCCCGAAGCAACGGCGGAAACAATTGATAATGATGGCTGGCTTTATACCGGGGATATGGGAAAGATAGATGAAGACGGTTTTTTGAGCATCACAGATCGCAAGAAGGATCTCATCATCACATCGGGTGGAAAAAATGTCGCACCCCAGCGTGTCGAAAAAATCATGGAGACATCACGCTACATCAACCAGGTTGTGATGTACGGAGAGAGGAAAAAGTATCTCACAGCTGTGGTGACTCTCGATCAAGGTCAGGTTGAAGAGTGGGCAACTAAACTGGGTATCCCATACAGCCATTGGGAGGAGCTTTGTGGCCAGTCAAAAGTCCAAGGATTGATCGATAATGAGGTTGCAGAGAAAAACAAACTGCTCTCCTCTTTTGAGACCTTGAAAAAGGTCTTGATCTCGCCTGAGGAATTCAGCATCGAAAGCGGTGAACTGACAGCCTCTTTGAAGATCAAGCGTCATATAGTAACGGAGAAATTTAGAGATCGGCTTGACGCGCTGTATGAGGATTAAGGACTCGTTTACATTCTGCGGCGCAGAGTCACTTTTCGCACACCCTTCACCTGTCGAAAATTTGCACCTTGGCTTATGCAATTGATGACTTGATTCCGGTCAATAACAATAGAACCAGATAGGGCGTCAAATCCATAATCGAACAGAAGTGGTGATAAAGGAGTGCTCGGGCCAAGCAGAATCTTGTAGGCATCTGGTGCAGTAAGACTCAGGATACTCCCCAATGTGTGGTTGATCAGTGTCGCACTCGTTATAGCTACGACTTCTGCCTGCGGGAGGAGCGTTTCGATTTCATTGCCGGTAAAGTCCCCAGGCCGGCTGTGTCCAGGGAGTTCAAAGACCCACAATGTTTGAGCCACTGCACGCAGGCCTTTGACAAAAGGAAAATGTCCTATAACCGCTACGCGTTTTCCTTCTCCGCGGAAGCGAATTTCCCCTTCAGCATTCAAGTCAATACATAAGGACTCATCGATGGGTAACAGAGAATTTATGGCAGCGACACCAATCGAAGCCTCTAAAATTTTGGAGGATAAGGATAGTTTGGCCAATGCTTTAGCTCCTGTTGGAAGGAGATTCCCTGCGGATTCCACCTGGTGCCCTTCGGATGGGAGGAGGGAAGTGGCCATGCTGGAGGCAAGACCACAGCGAAAGGAAGTGACTGCAGTCCAAAAAACACACATGCGAATATTCGATACTTCATGATCTAGCTCTAATGAGGACAATATGTCCTTCAAGACAGATATCGTCTTAATCATTCGTTCTCTCTAATTCCCCAGAGGAAGCTTATACCACAGGAAAAAGTTGCCGTCAATCGAAGGACCAAAGGGCTCCGTCTTGAAAGAACTAACCTTGATTCTTTTCACTCCCTGGTATAGGGTGGAATCTGGAACTCATCCAAAAGGAGGAATGAGCAATGAGACAAAAAATCATCTTTCCTGCTATCTTTTTATTCTTGGGTCTATTAGTGATTTGTCAATGGGCTGAGGATAACTGCTCGAGCTTTCTTGTGACAAAAGGAGCCTCAAAAGACGGGTCTGTCATGATCACCTATACATGTGACGGAGAATTCCTTCCCCATCTTGAGTATATTCCTGCTCAAGACCATGAGCCTGGTTCAACTATTGAAATAAGGGGAAGAGACGGCAAGATCAGGGGCGAGGTCAGAGAGGTTCCCCATACTTATGCTGTTGTCGGGTTGATGAACGAACACCAACTGGCTATCGGTGAAACAACGTTCGGAGGCCGCCGTGAACTGAGAAATCCGGATGGACTCCTTCATTATTTCTTTTTGATGAGGCTTGCCCTTCAGCGAGCGAAAACGGCTAGGGAGGCCATTAAAGTCATGGCTGAGCTGGTAGAGGAATATGGGTATGCCAGTTCAGGCGAATCCTTTTCCATTGCAGATCCCAATGAAGCTTGGATTATGGAGATGATCGGTCCGGGCCCGGGCGGAAAAGGAGCGCACTGGGTAGCATTGCGTATTCCGGACGGCTACATTTCTGCCCATGCCAATATGTCCCGCATCGGGGAGTTTCCATTAAACGACCCAGAAAATTGTATGTATTCGCCGAACGTGATCTCTTTTGCTGAAGAAAAAGGTTATTATGACAAAAAATCTGGAAAATCCTTTAGTTTCCGTTATGCTTATGATCCTACAAGACCCTCATCACTCAGAACATGCGCTGCCCGCGTCTGGAGCATGTTTCGCCGAAGCGCGCCATCTCAAAATCTCTCCCCTGATTTTCAGCGCGGCGTGAAAGATGCAAAACCTTACCCCTTATGGATCAAGCCCGATAAAAAAATTTCCTTGCATGACGTGATGAATATCATGCGCGACCACTATGAAGGAACAGAGTTTGACATGACCAAAGGGATAGATGCCGGACCATTCGGATGTCCTGTGCGCTGCAGGGATTTGACCTGGGAAGTGGACGGTGTCGAATACAGCTGGGAGCGTCCCATATCCACACAACAGACAGGATTTTCTTTCATTTCCCAGTCCCGAGGGTGGCTTCCTGATGCCATAGGAGGTGTATACTGGTACGGCGTGGACGACACTTACACAACCTGTTATTTTCCTCTCTACTGCTGTATTCAAGATTTACCCAAACCGTTCACTGTCGGAGATCTCCAAAAATTTTCTTGGGATTCAGCATGGTGGGTGTTTAATTTCGTGGTAAACTATGCCAACCTGAAGTATTCCTATATGGTCAAAGATATTCAAAAGGTCCAGACAGCCCTGGAAGGCAAATTTCTATCTCTCCAGCCAGTAATTGAGAAAATGGCCCTCGAGTTATACAAAACAGATGCTAAGCTCCTTGTTGAATACTTGACAAATTATTCGGTCAGCCAGGGAGAAGAGGTGGTCAAGCGCTGGATCGAACTGGGCGAATACCTCTTGACAAAATACAACGACGGCTATGTCAAAGATGAGAGAGGACGTCCTCGCGGTTTAGGTTATCCTTCTGAATGGCTTAAAGAAGTCTTGAAATCCAAGCCCGAACAATTCAAGCTCCCAAAATGGGGAGAGGAAGAGAAAGACGGTCGGCTGCACTGACGCCTGCTGGTATGGAAAAAATTCAAAGGGATTTGCTATGAAGAACAAAACTGAATTTTCAGAAAAGAAATCAAGAGCTTCCGCATCTGAGTCTCCCAAATGGATAGGCACAAAAATTATCGATGATGTCTTCTCTGATGAAATATCCATTTTCAAACCTAAATTTGAGGTGGACTATGAGGCTTACTTGGATCGACTCTGGAAGGCCAATCCAGAGATATACGCTATTCTCAAAACTGCTCCTGATAAAGAATCCGCAAGGGATGGCCTGTACACGTATTTGGAACAAGCGGAACGAAAAATATTTGACGTGGACAACGACCTTCACATTCTTGAAAAAGCGACAGTTCGTGAAGGAATCCGTGTTTTTAAAAGCATTATCGGGCCCATCAATGAATATCGAACTGGCGTTTCTGCCCTAGAAATCTTATGGAAGCTGGCCCAGAACAAACGGGAGGAACTGGCCACAGAGGTATCCGTTGGTTTCCTGATGGAATTCATCAACCTGTTTCGCAGCGTGATTGGAGAGTCCAATATCTATCTTGAGAACAGTGAGGTTAAGAAGCACATCCCTGATTTTTTAAAAATGGAAGGGCTTGAGGCATCTCGAGTACGGAGCGAAATTCTGGATGATTTCGGATCAACCGTGAAAAAGTATTTTAAAAAATTCCCTTCCGGCCTCGAAGAAGAAGTGGTGTCCTGGAGAAAAGAGAACAAGGTGAAAATTTTACGCTACTTTGGAGGGAGCGAAAGCGACTGGGAGGATTATAAGTGGCACTTGAAAAACGTCATAAGCGATTCGAAACCACTTTTAGAATTGATCGAGCTGACCAATGATCAAAAGGAAGCGATCGAAAAGGCTAAACAAAACAAAATCCCCTTTGGAGTCACTCCCTATTATCTCAGCTTAATGGATTCCAATATCTCCATTGGATACGATCATGCAGTGCGTGCCCAAGTGATCCCTCCCAAAGAATATGTGGATACAATGTCTCAGCACAAAGCAGAACGAAACATCCTGTTCGATTTCATGGGAGAACATGACACATCCCCCATTGATTTAATCACACGACGCTACCCTTTTATAGCGATCATAAAACCTTTTAATTCCTGTTCCCAGATCTGCATTTACTGCCAGAGAAATTGGGAGATTGAACGCGTTTTGGACCCCAGAGCACTCGCCTCAAGAGAAAACGTTGATAAGGCGCTCGCCTGGTTGGATGCACACAAGAGTGTCGGGGATATCCTTATCACCGGTGGAGATCCATTGGTTATGAAAGACAGTCAGCTAGAACGAATGCTAGAAATACTTGCCCGGAAAAAACATATCTATCGCATTCGATTGGGAACAAGAACTCCTGTTGTGTTGCCGATGCGCTGGACAGAAAAGTTGCTCAAGCTTGTCTCAAAATATCACGAGCCTCCTGGAAGAGAAATTTCAGTGGTCACCCATTTCGAACATTCCTACGAGATAACACCAGATTCTTTAAAGACCGTTCAAGACATTCGAAAGGCAGGAATAAGCGTCTATAACCAGGTTGTTTTTACGATTGAAAATTCCAGACGCTTTGAATTGGCTAAGCTTCGCTGGGATCTGAAATCCATAGGAGTTGATCCTTATTACACGTTTAACATGAAGGGAAAGGAAGAAACCAAGCGGTACATGGTTCCAATTGCCAGGATTTTGCAGGAACGGAAGGAAGAAGCGCGTCTCTTACCAGGTTTGGATCGAACCGATGAGCCAGTCTTCAATGTTCCAAAGCTGGGAAAAAACCATCTGCGGGCCTGGCAGGACCATCGCCTGGTCATGGTATTGCCCAATGGTTCCCGCGTTTATGAATTTCATCCGTGGGAGAAAAACATCACTCCCATTCCCCCTTATAACTACATAGATGTTCCTATTTATGACTATTTAGAAGAGCTGGCTGCACGCGGTGAAAACTTACGGGATTATCGAACAATCTGGTATTATTATTAAGACTGATGATATAAAAAAGTGATTTTCAGATATTGGTGCGCTTTACTTCACATCAGGCTTCAAGTGCTCGATGAAATATTCTACCCGAGATTCACCATAACTTCGAATGCGTATGCCGTGACGCTGTTCGGGATAGAACATGAAGTCGAATGTCTTATTGTGCCGCTGCAATTCCTTTATGAGTTGAATGGAGTTTCCTGGATGCACGTTGTCGTCGACTGCGCCATGATGGATAAAAAGGTGTCCTTTGAGATTCTTGGTATAAGTTAAACAGGATCCCTTCTCATAGCCGTCCGGATTGTCCTGGGGTCGGCGCATGTATCTTTCCGTGTAAATGGTATCGTAGTTCCTCCAGTCTGTGACCGGAGCGCCGGCGACTCCCACATGAAAGACATCTGGAGCTTTAAGTAGAGCGAT
>Ga0224495_10001692_pt1 | contig 15259 bp, 12 predicted proteins | sample SF_Jul11_sed_USG_FD_168128 | JGI IMG/M metagenome (GOLD analysis project Ga0224495, IMG submission 168128) | Sediment microbial communities from San Francisco Bay, California, United States - SF_Jul11_sed_USGS_4_1 | ecosystem: Environmental > Aquatic > Marine > Sediment | place: USA: California... | reverse complement strand
TATCGTCATCTCGCTCTCCCGTTTGCGTAAACGCGCGCTGCTATTGGCCGAAGAAATGGTGGAAAAATTCAGCGAACAACAGCTTCATTTTAAAGCCATTTCGGACACCGCAAACGACGGCATTGTGTCCGCCGACCAAGCCGGCAACGTCAGCTATTTCAACAAGGCGGCGGAACGTATCTTCGGTTACACCCCTAACGAGATACTCGGGCGCCCGATCACCGAATTAATGCCGTCGCAATACCGTGATAAACACCAGCGGGGCTTTCATCAATTCACTCAACACGGGCAATCGAAACTCACGGGTACAACGCTGGAATTGCAGGGGCAGCGCAAGGACGGCGAGGTGTTCCCGCTAGAACTCTCATTGTCACACTGGACGTCCAGCGGCGCTCATCATGTCAATGCCGTGATGAGAGACATCTCTGAACGCAAAAAAATCGAAAAGATGAAAAGCGAATTCATCTCCACCGTCAGCCACGAATTGCGCACGCCGCTCACGGCGATACGCGGCGCCTTGGCACTGATGGGACATGGCAACAAATCCGGCAATTTCAACACCGACGAGATGTTGCCCTTGGCACAAAATAACATCGAACGCCTGAGCCGGTTGATCGACGACTTGTTGGATGTGGAAAAATTGGAGGCCTCCCAATTGCGCCTTAACCTGCACGCACAACCGCTGTGTGAACTGTTAAATGGCGCCGTCGGCCATCATCGACCCGCCGCCGAGACCGCCGGGGTCACGATCTCAATGGCGGGCTGCGAAGACGCACAGGTGCTCGCGGATACCGATCGTCTACACCAAATCATGGCCAATCTGCTCTCCAACGCGATTAAGTTCTCCCCGCGCGGTACGCACATCGAAATTCGGACTCAGCTATTGGATACACACGTCAAAATCAGCGTCGCCGACCAAGGCTCCGGCATACCCGATGCGTTCCGCGAGCGCATATTCCAAAAATTCGCACAGGCCGATTCCTCCGACAGTCGCGCGAAGGGCGGCACAGGGCTGGGATTAAGCATCTGTAAAATGTTGGTGGAACGCCATGGCGGCGAGATCGGTTATACGACGAACCCGGGACACGGTACGACGTTTTATTTCACATTGAGACGCGCTACGCCGACGGAGAAGGCCGTAGGATACTAAACGCTGTGGCGGGTGACGTAAGTCCCGAGGATCTTAAACGTAAAACCCACCGAAAGGTGGGCTTTACACGGGAAGATGGTGCGCCCGGAGAGATTCGAACTCCCGACCACCAAGTTCGTAGCCTGGTACTCTATCCAACTGAGCTACGGGCGCTTTGTAGAGGTTTGCGGGGCTTACCCGCTGTAGAGCGCGGCATTATCCGGGCCTACGGGAAATTTGTCAAGGCGCATTGCGCGTGCAATGTGGAAAACGGAAAAAATTAATGTGGGGGCCAGAACTAAGGACTGGTAGGGCCATCCCTGGCCCCACAGTGGGGGGCAATTAATTAGAGCCTACTGCGTCATCCCCGTCATAATTGCCAGGGGTACCGCCGTTTTGCTTTTCCCGCTTGATGCGTTCATAGATCTCTTCACGGTGTACGGATACTTCCTTGGGCGCATTCACACCAATGCGCACCTGATTACCCTTCACCCCCAATACGGTTACAGTAACGTCATCACCGATGATTAGGGTTTCACCGACACGTCTCGTCAATATTAGCATTACCACTCTCTCCTTCGTTGCCACGTCCCCTAGGACGCGGATACTGCCATCTCCACTTACTCCAACCTCCATGTTGGTTATCGTCTTTCTATATTAAAACTATAACTGTATAAAAATCATACACTTATATAGTGAGCACTTCCTCACTCGCTACACCTTGCTCTTCAACGGCGTGGCGCAAAATTCTTTTAGATAATTTCTATATTATTATACTTATAAAGTGGGAAATAGCAATACCGCTGTCGTGTTCTCCCCTACACTTTATACCGGCGCTTGTTCCAATTTGAACGCGGCATGTAGGGAGCGCACCGCCAACTCCAGATATTTTTCATCCACGACTACTGAAATCTTGATCTCAGACGTGGATATCATCTTGATATTGATACCTTCTTTTGCCAGTGTTTCAAACATCGTGCTGGCCACGCCGGCGTGTGAGCGCATGCCCACGCCCACTAACGACACTTTAACAATTTTTTTATCACCGGACACCGCGCGCGCGCCCAATTCCTTGGAGGTCTTGTCCAAGATGTCATAGGCTTTGTCGTAGTCATTGCGATGTACGGTAAACGTGAAGTCCGTCAGGCCATCGGCACCGACATTTTGGATAATCATATCGACTTCGATGTTCGCACGTCCTATCGGGCTTAGGATGCGTGCAGCGACGCCCGGCTGATCGGGTACGCCGACGATAGTCAATTTGGCCTCATCGCGATTAAAGGCGATACCGGAGATGATGACTTGTTCCATCTTGGATTCCTCAGACGTAATCAGGGTGCCGGGGCCATCGACAAAGGTCGACAGCACACGCAGCGGGACATTGTATTTGCCAGCGAACTCTACGGAGCGGATTTGCAATACCTTGGCGCCTAGGCTGGCCAGCTCGAGCATCTCTTCAAACGTTACGCTGTTGAGCCTGCGCGCCTCAGGCACGACACGCGGGTCGGTGGTATAAACACCATCGACGTCGGTATATATTTGACACTCATCGGCCTTGAGGGCCGCCGCCAGTGCCACACCCGTGGTGTCGGAACCCCCGCGACCCAGCGTCGTAATATTGCCGGCCTCATCCATGCCTTGGAATCCGGCAACGACAATAATATAGCCATCGGCAAGGTCTTTACGGATACGGGCGTCGTCGATCTCTTTGATACGCGCCTTGGTAAACGCATCGTCCGTGCGAATTTGAACTTGGGCGCCGGTATAGGACTTGGCCTTATACCCCAGCTTTTGCAAGGCCATCGCCAGCAGCGCGATCGTCACCTGTTCGCCAGTGGAGATGATGACATCCAACTCACGCGGGTCAGGGCGCTCCTGGATGGTCTTCGCCAGTTTAATCAAGCGGTCGGTCTCGCCGCTCATCGCGGACACCGCTACCACCATCTGGTGACCCTGGTCATGAAAGGAGCCTACTTTTTTGGCCACGTTTTCAATACGTTCCGGGCTCCCCATGGAAGTACCGCCGTATTTCTGAACTATCAATGCCATAAATTACCTGCAAAGTAACCCATGCGCCATAATGGCGCAATAAAAGGGCATTGATAATACACCTTTTGATAGGGGTTCGTGTAGGGGTATTGAGCGAAAGAGCCGTGATTTATCGAATATTACCCGCCCAGATTCAAACTCGGGACTTTGGCTATGTCACGGGGCAACCCTAATAGTCGCCCCCACAAGTCACGCCATAGTTGAAATTGTTTGGAACATTTATCCTAACCGTTCCCCCACCCACGCCGCCACCGACTTCAACGCACCGTCCAACGCCGCCGGGTTATTGCCGCCCGCCTGCGCCATGTCCGGGCGTCCACCGCCCTTGCCGCCGATTTGTTGCGCGACCATGTTCACCAATTCTCCCGCTTTGACCTTGGCGCTGGCCTCTTTGGTGACGCCAGCGACCAACGACACATTGCCGCCGTCCACCGCCGCGAGCACGATGGCCGCTTGGCCGAGCTTGTTTTTGAGTTGATCGACGGTGTCGCGCAAGGCCTTGGCATCGGCGCCTTCCATGCGTGCCGCGATCACTTTGATGCCACCGACGTCGATTGCGCTGCCTGCCAAATCGCCACCCTGGCTGCTTGCCAATTTGCCTTTGAGTTTTTCCAATTCTTTTTCCAAACCGCGCGCGCGTTCTAATAATTGCGTGACGCGTTCTTCGACATTATCGCGCCCGCCTTTCACGCTTTCGGCGATACGCGCCATCCGCGATTCTTCGGCTTGTATCCACTCCAGCGCGCGCTGCCCGGTCACCGCCTCGATACGCCGCACGCCCGCCGCGACGCCGCCCTCGGAGACAATTTTAAATAAACCGATATCGCCGGTGCGCGTGATGTGCGTACCACCACATAATTCCGTGGAGAAATCACCCATGCGCAACACGCGCACGTCGTCGCCGTATTTTTCGCCGAATAAGGCCATCGCGCCACTCTTCATCGCATCTTCCAGCGAGGATATTTTGGTTTCGACCGCATGGTTATTGCGAATGTGCGCGTTGACCATGCCTTCGATACCGGCCAATTGCTCTGCCGATAAGGCCTCGAAATGCGCAAAATCGAAACGCAACCGCTCGGGATTCACCAGCGAACCCTTTTGCGTGACATGGTCGCCCAACGTGCGGCGTAAGGCCGCGTGCAACAAATGTGTCGCCGAATGGTTGTAGGCGATATCGCGGCGGCGCTTGCCATCGACATTGGCCTCGACCTTGGCGTTTGATTTGATATTGCCGCGCACCATTACGCCGTTGTGCAGGATGATCTCGCCTTGTTTTTGGGTGTCGCGCACGCAAAATTCGTTGCCATTAATGGTAATCAAACCTTGATCGCCGACCTGGCCGCCGGATTCGGCATAAAAAGGCGTGCGATCGAGTACCACCGCACCCTTGCTGCCTTCCTTCAATGCATCTACGGGCTTGCCATCGACAAAAATGCCTAGAATTTTCGCCTGCTCGGTGAGGTGTTCATAGCCGGTGAACTCGCAGCGCCCGGCGACATCGAGCTTGGACGCATACGCGACATCAAAATGGCTGGCGGCACGCGCGCGTTCGCGTTGTTGATTCATTTCGCGTTCGAAGGCCTGCATATCGACCTTGAGGTTGCGCGCACGCGCGATGTCCGCCGTCAAATCGACCGGAAAACCGTAGGTGTCGTATAATTTGAAAGCGACATCGCCGGGCACGGTGTCACCGCGCATCTTTTTGATCGCGTCCTCCAGGATGCGCATGCCTTGTTCCAAGGTTTCGGCAAACCGTTCTTCTTCTTGTTTGAGCACGCGTTCGACCTGCGCGCGCGCCTTCGGCAATTCGGGATAGGCCGCGCCCATCACGTCGCACAACGCGCCGACCAACTGGTGAAAAAACGGCTGTTTTTGGCCTAATTCGTAACCGTGACGAATCGCGCGGCGGATGATGCGGCGCAGCACATAACCGCGTCCTTCGTTGGACGGCACGACGCCGTCGGTGATCAAAAACGCGCACGCGCGGATGTGATCGGCGATCACGCGCAACGAGGCCTGATTCAAATCGCGCTGGCCGGTGAGCTTGGCCGCCGCGCCGATCAAATGCTGGAACGAGTCGATATCGTAATTGCTGTGCACGCCTTGCAACACCGCCGCAAGCCGTTCCAGCCCCATGCCGGTGTCCACCGACGGTTTGGGCAAGGGTTCCAGCTTGCCGTCCGCCGAGCGATTGTATTGCATGAATACTAGATTCCAGATCTCGATATAACGATCGCCGTCGGCGTCCGGTGAACCGGGCGGGCCGCCGGGTATCGCGGCGCCATGATCGAAAAAGATCTCGGAACACGGGCCGCACGGGCCGGTGTCGCCCATCGACCAAAAATTGTCTTTGGCGCCGATGCGCGAAAAACGCTGTGGATCAACCTTGATTTCGTTCAACCAAATCGCGGCGGCCTCGTCGTCTTCCTCGTACACCGTGATCCATAATTTTTCACGTGGTAGTTTTAATTCGGTAGTCAAGAATTCCCACGCGAAATAGATCGCCTCACGCTTAAAATAATCGCCGAAGCTGAAGTTGCCGAGCATTTCGAAAAAGGTGTGATGGCGCGCGGTGTAGCCGACGTTTTCCAGATCGTTGTGCTTACCCCCGGCGCGCACACAACGCTGCGCGGTCGCGGAACGCGTATATGGCCGTTTTTCCAGGCCTAAAAACACGTCTTTGAACTGCACCATGCCCGCATTGGTGAACAACAGCGTGGGGTCATTGCCCGGTACCAACGGGCTGGTGGGCACTACGGTGTGGGTCTGGCGTTTGAAATAATCTAAAAACAACGCGCGAATTTCACTACTGCTCAACTTCTTCATCGTCTGCTCGACCTTTACGCTTCAAACCTTGGAGTACTATCTTGTTCACCGCCTGCGCATTAAACCCGCGCCGACGCAAAAACCGCGCATGCCGCGCCTGAGTCGCGATATCCGCGTGGCCGTCCGTCATATTGCGTCGTTCCGCCAAACGCTCTAAACGCCGCTGCCACTCCTGCGCGTAGGGCGCCAGCGTCACCGCGATCAGTTCGTCGCTCAAACCATGGGTGCGCAATTCTTGCCGCAGGCGTTCGGGGCCATAACCCCTTTCGACGCGCGCGCGCGTAAAGCTTTCTGCAAAACGGTGATCATCGACCACACCCAGGTCGATCAATTCGGCCAGCACCGCCGCGCCGATGTCCGCTGCGACTCCCGCTTGCGCGAGCTTGTTTTGCAATTCCAATCGACTGTGTTCGCGCCGCGCCAAACAACGGTAGACCAACGCCCGCGCCTCGGCGGGCGTGCCTGCCGTGGCGCGTTTAAGCGTCAACGTCCTCTTCCACGTCGGCCACGTCCGCCGTCGTGCGGGTGATGCTGGCGCTACGACTCATGACTTTTTCGCGAATCTTTTTATCGATTTCATTGGCCATTTCAGGATGTTCGCGCAAGAATTGACGCGCGTTGTCCTTACCTTGGCCGATGCGTTGACCGCCGTAGCTGTACCACGCGCCGGATTTTTCGACCAGACCTTCGTTCGAACCGATATCGATGATCTCGCCTTCGCGCGAAATGCCTTCGCCGTATAAAATATCGAATTCGGCCTGTTTAAACGGCGGCGCAACCTTGTTCTTGACGACCTTTACGCGCGTCTCGGAACCCACCACCTCTTCGCCCTTTTTGATCGAACCGGTGCGGCGGATATCCAAGCGTACCGAGGCGTAGAATTTGAGCGCGTTACCGCCGGTCGTGGTCTCGGGATTGCCGAACATCACGCCGATCTTCATACGAATCTGGTTGATGAAAATCACCAAGGTGTTGGAGCGTTTGATATTGCCGGTGAGCTTGCGCAAGGCCTGCGACATCAGGCGCGCCTGCAGGCCGACATGCGTGTCGCCCATCTCGCCCTCGATTTCGGCCTTGGGCGTCAGCGCCGCGACCGAATCGACGACCACGATATCGACCGCACCCGATCGCACCAGCATGTCGGCGATCTCCAGCGCCTGCTCGCCGGTATCTGGTTGCGACACCAATAAATCGTCGATATTCACGCCCAATTTTTGCGCGTACACCGGGTCTAGCGCGTGTTCCGCGTCGATAAACGCGGCCGTGCCGCCGTTACGCTGCGTCTGCGCGATCACGGACAATGTCAGCGTGGTCTTACCCGAGGATTCCGGGCCATAAATTTCAATAATGCGCCCCTTCGGCAGGCCGCCGACGCCCAGCGCCATATCCAGCCCGATAGACCCCGTGGAGATCACTTCCAGGTCACGCGATACGCTGGTATCGCCCATCCGCATCACCGAACCTTTACCAAATTGGCGCTCGATTTGACTGAGTGCGGCCGTTAAAGCCTTGAGTTTGTTCTGTTCCATTGCATCACCTTCACTGTGGGATCGAGTTGGGAAAGGGGGACGCGATCACGACTACGCCGCGCACGACTGCTGATTATTCCATAGATTGAAGCGGGGGCCTAGGGGGCAACGTCTTATATCTATATATCCGGTACCTTGTGACCCATCACGCGCCAATGTCCACCCCTAACAACCCTTAATAATCTCATTTAAAAAGAATGTTATTAACCCGGCATCGAAATATATTGATTATCCCCTCTCCCTCACCCTCCCCCGCAAGGGGGGAGGGGGTTTTTCAGACTTATTTCGATGCCGGGTTAATAATTTCGGAATTTTCAACCCATCCGCCCCCATACAGCCCGAACTGCAAGATCACTGGCTCGGCGCAAGACCCATGCTAACGCGACGTCCCCCAACGCTCGCGCACCCGATACCGCACGCCGGTCGGCAAGGATTGGGATTCCACCAGCGCGAACCCCTCCACAGGCCAATTCAACGCCGGGAACGCCATGGCATCGTGCGGGCGCGTGCGCACCTTGCGCAGCAGTGTCGTATGGGGAACAAAGGGCCTGTCCTCGATTTGCACGCCACAAGACAGGGCCACCGCACGCAGACGCTGCACCAGTTCCATCAACGGCACAGGTACGACGCTGGCCCCGGCATACAACACCTGCGGTTTAACGAAGTAGTCGATGTGATCTAACCGCAAACGATGAGGCTCAAACGGCAGTTTGGTGGCGGCCATCGTCACGCAGTGTCGCGTTTCCGCGGAGACGCTGCCCAGATACACCAAGGTGATATGCAGATTCTCCGGGTCCACCCACACCCCCGGCAATGCGGGTGCATGGCTATGCACCCATGCCGCCAACGCGGCACGCACCTCGGCATGCGGCCATAGCGCAAAAAAAAGACGCGCGTTGCCTGTGTCGTTACCCATCACGCAGCAACGCGACCAGCCCCTCCAACGCCGCCAACGCCGCTGCCTGGCGCACCGCGTCACGGTCGCCCGTAAACTGGTGACGTTGTACGCTGATCTTGGCATCGCGTACCGCAAAACCTAGCCACACCAAACCTACCGGCTTGTCGACGCTGCCGCCGCTCGGCCCGGCGATGCCCGAGACGGCCACCGCGACATCTGCATGACTGTGGCGCAGGGCGCCTGCGGCCATCTCGCGCACCGTGGCCTCACTGACCGCGCCGTGGTGCGACAGTGTATCCACCGCCACACCCAGCATCTCCACCTTGGCCTCGTTGGCATAGGTCACAAAGCCGCGCTCAAACCAGCGCGAACTGCCTGCGGCGTCCGTGAGTATCTTCGCGATCAAACCACCGGTACAAGATTCCGCCGTTGCGATGCGCCACCCGCGCGCACTCAACAACTCGGCCAAATATTGTGCTGCACGCGCCAATTCATCCATGCCATTGGCCTATGCTACAATCGCGCACCTCGGCGCGCCGCAATAAGGAAACCATGTAATGTCCGCCCTCAGTGACCGCATTAAAGTCATACCACAACATTTTATACCACACCACACCTTATCCGGTGCGATGCATTGGCTTACCCGCATTGAAGCTACAATGTTTAAAAACCTTTTTATTAAAACCTTCATACGTTTATACAATGTCAACATGCAAGAGGCGCAAAACCCCGACCCGCGCAGCTATAAGCATTTTAATGAATTTTTCACACGCGCCTTACAACCCAATGCGCGCCCCCTCGCGGGCGGTAATAATGCCGTGGTCAGCCCGGTTGACGGCACCGTCAACCAATTGGGTAGCATTGACGGTCGACGGATTTTCCAGGCCAAAGGCCATCATTTTGATGTGATCGAATTGCTCGGCGGGTCGTATGAATTCGCTGCGCCGTTCTTGGGCGGACAATTCGCCACGCTGTATCTGAGCCCACGCGACTATCACCGCATCCATGCGCCGGTGCGCGGCGTGTTGCACGAAATGGTCTATGTACCCGGCCGACTGTTCAGCGTTAACGACGCGACGACACGCCTCGTGCCAGGCCTGTTTGCGCGCAACGAGCGTCTGGTGTGCCTATTTAACACGGAATTCGGCCCCATGGCCTTGGTGATGGTGGGTGCGATCTTTGTGTCGAGCATGGAAACAGTGTTCGAAGGTGTCATCACCCCCACTCGCGAACATGCGATACGCTACTGGAGCTATGAAGAATCACCGCACATATTTTACAAAGGACAAGAACTCGGCCGCTTCAACATGGGTTCGACGGTCATCTTATTGTTTGGAAAAGGTGTGGAATGGAATCCCGCGCTGACTGCAGGCATGCCTATAAAAATGGGGCAACTTTTGGCACAACACAAGCCCTAGCCGCCTGTAGGCGTTAGGCGATCATCGCAAGGAAAAACGCCTGAGACAGATTTATTGATCGTTTGACGCGAATAACCGTCGCTGTTTACTAAACTACATTAATAACGCAAAAGATAGAAGAATCTGACCAATACCGCAGCAGATCAGCTCTAAGACTGACGGGGGCAAAAGCCCCCCGCGTCTGTTCGCTCAACCTATATTGTTAGGCGACTTGACTGGGGTTTGCGGCCATCTGTGCCGCGCAACGCATGACTTCCTGTAATGTACGGAAGGCGCGAATATCGTAGTCACGAAAGCCCACGCCTACACCGTCATTGCTGGCTCTGATCACCCTGGCATGCAACCGATGACGCACCTTGTGTTCGTCACCCAATTGAAACACCAGTTCAAATTCTGCGCCTTTAGGCAGCACCCAAGAAACGCAGTTAATATAGGCGCCACCCAACCCAACGTTAAGGGTTTGACAATTTGCAACCATAGTTCCTTGATAATGTATTTCTACCATCAGTGTTGCCGTGCGCCGCTGACTCCAACGCCGTTCCACCGGTACTCCCTGTACATGAAGGGCATCTGTCATACGCACTACCTCTGCCAACCGAGCTGCCATACCCCCTCCTTACGTTAACTACAGATTGCGAATTCACGCTTTAACTTAATGCTAGGCAAGTTGTGCGCCAAACAATGCTCGAATTACGCCTATCCTGCGCGAAAATGCTGTAAAAACGACACACTAACGCGGCAAAACCCCTCTTATCCTCGCCATTAACCGGCATCGTAAGCATTCTTTGTAAGATAATGCCTACATATAGTTATCGAATCAGCTTACACGATACTGAAATCAAAACTCAATACTTCAGCAAGTGATGGAATACCCTCGCTGACCATAAATAAGCGGTCTAAGCCTACTGCCACGCCAGCGCTGGCGGGTAGACCTGCATCCAACGCGGCAATAAACCTCATATCTTGCGCCGTAATTGGCAACCCAAGCTGACGTCGCTTTGCGACATCGGCATCGAAGCGCGCACGTTGTTCGTCCGCATTACATAGTTCGTGAAACCCATTTGCGAGCTCCACGCCGTTATAGAACAACTCAAAACGCTCTGCGACCGGTGGCGGACCCGCTCGTTTACGCGCCAATGCGGCCTGCGAGGCAGGGAAATCGTAAAGAAACACAGGTTGTCCATGACCCAGGCGGGGTTGTACCGCATGTGAAAAAAGCAAATCCAACCAAAAATCCCTATCTTCTTCTGTGTTGTTGCTTATTAACGACAACGCATTTTTTTCTACGCAGGATTTAATTTTTTCTAGAGGGTCTGTATGGGGGTCAACGTGCAATATCTGCTCAAAGGCCTCTGCATAACTCAACCGAATGGCGGGTGAAAAACCTAACACTTCGTGCAACAATTCATCCATCTCTAACATCAAATCACGGTCGTTATAGCCCGGCCTGTACCATTCCAGCAGTGTAAACTCCGGATTATGTACTTTTCCGACTTCGCCATTGCGAAAAACCTTACAGATTTGGTAAATCGGGCCGCTGCCTGCCGCTAACAGGCGCTTCATAAAAAACTCTGGAGACGTATGCAAATACAGCAGTCGCTCTTTTGCGACAACGGCGCCACCAAACGTGGTTTCGAAGCTGTCTAAATGCACATCGGTGGTTGCGGCACGGGAGAGTATCGGTGTCTCGACTTCCAACACACCACGGGTGTGGAAAAAGGTGCGGATTTTATTGATAAAAACGGCGCGACGACGCAACACCTCAAACGTTGCCGAGGGTCGCCATGCTGCGCCGTGGGGGGGCGTCATTACACGAACGACATTATTCTTTTACGCGCGAGACATATTCACCAGTGCGCGTGTCCACCTTAATAGTTTCACCGATTTCGACAAACAACGGCACCTTCACTACGGCCCCTGTCTCTAGCGTCGCGGGCTTACCTCCGCCGCTGGCGGTGTCACCGCGTACGCCAGGATCGGTCTCGACGACCTTGAGTGACACGTGGTTTGGCGGCACGATGCTGAGCGGCAAGCCATTCCACAACGTGATGATGCACACATCTTGTTCTTTCAGCCATTTCGCCTGATCGCCTACGGCCTTGGCATCGACCGCCATTTGCTCAAAGCTCTCGGGATGCATAAAATTCCAGAACTCGCCGTCGTTGTAGAGGTATTGCATTTCTACATCGGTCACGTCCGCCGCTTCAGCGGTATCGCCGGACTTAAAGGTTTTTTCGATCACACGGCCGGTTTTGAGATTGCGAATACGAACGCGATTAAAGGCCTGACCCTTACCCGGTTTTACATACTCGTTTTCGAGTATGGCATAGGGATCGCCGTCCAGAATGATCTTGACGCCGGCCTTGAATTCATTGGTGCTTAAACTCGCCATCCGTAACCTCGTTAGGTGTATATAATTCGCGTATGATACCGCGAAATCGCGCGCCTGGGCAGGCGTATCCACCTACTAATTGCGCCGTTGGAGAAGTTTCACCCATGCAAACTGTCGCGTCGATACCCCCCGTACGCTGGCAAAGCGAGTTACAACAGGCCCTGCGTGACCCTGCGGAGCTGTGGCAAATACTGCAACTACCGCCTCACTTCCTGGCGGCTGCCCTGCAGGCGGCGCAACGCTTTGCGCTCCGTGTCCCGCGCAGTTATGTCGCGCGTATGCGCGTAGGCGATCTCAACGACCCGTTGCTGCGCCAAGTGCTGCCTTTAGGGGAGGAACTGTTACCTATTCCCGGCTTTAGTAGCGACCCGGTGGGTGATCGCCACGCGTTGGTAGGGCCCGCCGTACTGCACAAATATCATGGCCGCGCCCTGGTGATCACGACCGGGGCCTGTGCGATCCATTGCCGATATTGCTTTCGGCGTGAGTTCCCTTATGACGAGCATCGTGGCGCCCTCGGGACTGCGTGGCCAAACACCCTCGCGACACTGGCACGGCTTCCTGACGTGGGCGAAATCATCCTTAGCGGCGGTGATCCGTGTATGGTCAGCGATGAGCGCCTGGCGCTGGTCGCAAAAGACCTCGCCGCGTTGCCGCAAATTCACACGCTACGCATCCATACGCGACTGCCAGTGGTGTTACCCAGCCGTATCACCGACGGTTTGCTGCGCGCGCTGACCGCCACCCGATTGATCCCTGTGATGGTGATACATAGTAACCATGCCCAAGAATTAGATGATGAAGTAGCCGACGCGCTGTCCCGGTTGCGCGCGGCGGGGATACGATTGTTCAACCAGACGGTACTCTTGCGTGGCATCAATGACGATGCACAGACCTTGGCCGCACTGTCGCGGCGCGTATTTGAACTAGGCGTAATACCCTATTACCTCCACCTACTGGATCGCGTGCAGGGGGCGGCCCATTTTGAGGTCCCCGAACTCGAGGCCTCATCACTCTATGCCCAACTTGAGGCGCAGTTGCCTGGATATCTCGTACCGAGATTGGTCAGAGAGGTGGCGGGCGCCCCGGCTAAGACACGCGTACGCTAGATTCAACCTAGCGGCCTGTCGGATTTAGGACTGATCTGCTGCGGAAAAGCCATTTTGGCCGTATTTTCCGATTTTTTTCGTTAAACCTAGTAACGGCGGTCAACCGCCGCTGCTAGGTTCAACGAATTCCCAATGATTCTCAGCGTCAATTGACGCTTAAGCACACGAGGTGTAACCTAAATTCAGAGGACGGACGGCCCTGAACTTACCCAAAAAGGGATCAAGGAGATGCTCTTACTCGCCGAAAACCTGAGACGACTCATCGCGCTTGATACGCGGTTTCTACGGCGAGGACTGTCTTTGAGCACCCCTACCGGCCCCCTGGGCCTCTATCTACCGCCACTCACGCCACAACCCTTGGCAGGGCAATTTGCAGACATAAAGGCACTGGAAGCGTGGATACGCGCCTTGCCCATTGCCAATGTTGGAGAGAGCGCACGCGCGGTTTATACCGCACTACACGCCAGCAACCGTAGCGCGTTGCCACCGGATCAGCGACTAAAAAGCGTGGAATTGTTACGCCCTGTGATCCTATTTCTAACCTCGGCGTTAGAAAAGCATTATCTGGAACAAGCATTTCCATTACAGGAACGCAGCTATCAAACTGCCGAGCTCGTACGCGAATTGGACGCCGAAATGGCCGCCGGCTATAAGCGAGTCGTAGAAGATTTCCTGTCCGGCGCGGATGACAAGATAGACCCTAAACTCCTGCTCACGGCAGTGCAACGCGCAACGCATTATTTGTCACACATCCTGCTGACATCACATCAAATCTACAGCGCGCCCTTTGACTACATTTGGAAGGAACTCCATCACCTGTACCTGTTTGCAGAACAAAATCACCTGCAGGCGGTGCCCGTGGCAGATACCATCAGTGGAGAATCCGACCACCGCTCCGTCGAAGACGACTATAAAGGCGCATTATTATTCGCGCTTGCCAACCCCAACCGTCTCGCGCAACGGAATATGTCGCAGGTCTTTGCCCTCGCCTCCCATTGGGCCAGCCAGTGCGAACTGCTGCACGCAACAAACACCCAGGCGTTGCCGGGACTATTTGTCGTAGACCTGGCACAAGATTCCGGCCCCAAGGCATATCGTGCTGAAGATCACCATTCCGAACACCTACGCGTCATCAACACCGGCCGCTTGTTACAAACCGTCAAAGACCAGGGGATGCACGTACGCGAACTTCCACAGTGGCAGCGTACCGCCACCTACAAGCCGGTCAGTCAGGTCCAAGAGCTCATGCAACGCCTCATTACACTGTGGGGCAGCGCACCACAACGAGAATTTTCTCGCACCGGTAACAATCACCACGCTCAATTTGTATTAGGGCTGCCCGCCCTCTATGAACAATTAAAACCGACCGCATCGACCATGGCTTATTCCGACAGCGCAGTGACATTTAGCCATCCTGCAGAATTTCGTTTACAAACGCCTTCCGATGCCACGCCACCTGAAACTGATATATGGTCGCTGGCGGAGCACGTTGATTTTAAAGATGCACCCCCTGCGGCACCGCTGAAGACAGAACCTTCTGATCCGCCATGCCCACCCCCTTATGCATGTTACGTCACCAACGAAAGTGCCGGGGGCTGTCGATTGATTTGGAAAAACGGCGAAGACACCCGCGTCGGGGTGGGCGGCCTCATTGGCATCCGACACATTGACTTTGGCGGAGAAGTCACCTGGAAAATCGGTGTGATACGCTGGTTGAAGGTTATCACCCGACATGATCTGGTCATGGGGATAGAGTTTATTGCACAACACGCACGGGCGGCGGTGATCCGCAGGACCCATGCCGGCCTACGCGGGGTCGAATATGCGCGTGCGCTTTTACTACCCCAAGCGCCTGGAATGAGTATCGCGCACTCCATCATCACGCCCCCGCTGTATAAAGAAGGGGATC
>Ga0224495_10001691_pt1 | contig 15271 bp, 15 predicted proteins | sample SF_Jul11_sed_USG_FD_168128 | JGI IMG/M metagenome (GOLD analysis project Ga0224495, IMG submission 168128) | Sediment microbial communities from San Francisco Bay, California, United States - SF_Jul11_sed_USGS_4_1 | ecosystem: Environmental > Aquatic > Marine > Sediment | place: USA: California... | reverse complement strand
TCTTACAGCTCGTGAGGCTGATTGGGTAACTGGTATAATCAGTGAGGAGATCTCTCTCCCAGTTAAATTGGTCGCGACACAAATCAATGATCTTGAGGACCGACTGCGCCGGCTTTTTGCAGACAAGCAGTTTAACATGATTAAAAAGATTGCAAACGAGCTCGACAAAACGCGTGATGAGGTCATGAACGCAGTTCAAACTCTTCTTGAGTTTGACCTCTTTCTTGCCGTTGGTCTATTTGCCCATGACTATGAGCTGGTGACTCCAAAAATCTCACTAGAATACACAGGTGTTGGAGTTCAAGGTGCTAGCAATATATTCCTAGTTGAGAGTTACCTGAAAGGAAAGCATAGGAAAGTCCAGCCCATCGATTATTCTATTGGGAAGACACCATTCCAACCTGCAGGAACAAATGGTGAGAACTGCGCATTGCTCTCTGGTGCGAATAGTGGTGGAAAAACTACAACAATTCAGACGCTTGCCCAGATCGTCACCATGGCCCAATCAGGTTTTCCTGTACCTGCACAACAAGCATATCTGCCAGTGTTTGAAGAGCTCTATTTCTTCTATAAGAGCCGAGGGATGGTCAGTGCTGGAGCGTTTGAAACCACATTGAAACAGTTTGCAGAGATAGTCGTTTCAGAGAAGTCGAAATTAGCTCTCTTTGATGAAATCGAAGCAATAACAGAACCTGGCAGTGCAGCTAATGTCATCGCTGGTCTAATCGAGATTCTTCAGAGTGATCCCAAGACCTCGACAGTAATCTGTAGCCATCTGGCACGAGAGATTCAAGAGGTCACATCAGTACCCCTTAGGATAGACGGGATTGAAGCCCGTGGTCTCGATGAAAACCTCGAGCTTGTTGTAGATAGAACTCCACGCTTTGGCGCGTTGGCAAGAAGTACGCCAGAACTCATCGTTGAAAGACTTTCCAAACTGACAAAAGGCCCTAAGAAGGCAGTCTACGAAAAGATTTTGGAGAACCTTAACAGAGTAAGAGACTGATGCCATACAGAGTTCTTGTCCTTGGGGACATGCACATTCCTTCCCGTAGAGATGCAATACCTGATGACTTCTATCAATACATCAATGACTCCCAATATGATATGGCTCTCATCACTGGCGACCTTGTACGAGAGTCAGACATGAGAGCAGCTCTTCCTCCTCTCCCAAGATGTTTTATTGTCACAGGAAATATGGATTTTGGAAGTTCATACAATTTTCACGAGCAGGTACAAGTCGACAGCTTCAATATCCTTCTACTACATGGAACGCAACTCAGTCCCCGTGGGAATATAGAACAACTCTGGGAGATTCTCCAGCACATCGGAGGGGATATAGCAATCCATGGGCACACTCACCAAGCTACTATTGACCTCTATAAAGACAGACTCTTTCTTAATCCGGGAACAATAACAGGTGCAACAGGAGGCGCAGGTGGTCGTACAAATGCAAGCTTCATCGAGCTAATTGTGAATGATAACCAAATGTGTGTGATCCTTCATTCTACTGATTGGCGGGTTGTGAAAAGAACTGAAGTTGAGTATCAGAAGCAAAAAGAGAGAATCAAAAGAATATCCTGAGTATACTCGCCGACGACCATCCTAGTATGTTCCCCAGGGATCTGGACTAAGAAGGCGCATATAGAGCTTTTTCAGGACATTTGAGCTCTCTAGCAATGCTGCTTTGAGTACTTGCCCCTTCTCAACATTAGCTGTTTTTGATTTTGACCCCACAAGCCGACCAAGATGACCCTTGGAAGAATCTGGCGTAATGGACACCTTTACAGGGATAATCCCCTTTACATCCTCCTCGGGAAATATGTCCCGTGTGAATTTGAGGTCACGGAAGAATATTGCTAATGTTTCTTTGACAGCAACTTTCTCAATAGTATCATTTGGAAGTCTATCCACCATTGAAAGACTCCGTCTTCGTAGATGGTCGGAAACAACCTCTTGTACCTCTTCAGCTAATTCACGATTAGTCGCACAAGCTATTCCTATGTTTATCATAAGAATACGAATCCGATCCAACATTATGCCCACATCCGCTCCAACGAAGGACTTTCCCCTCATGGACACTAACCAATCCTCATACGCTTCACTCACACTTCGTAGGCCATCCTCGTTCTTAGAGAATCTATCTAATTCTTCAGGTGGTATTAACGTACACCAGACGGCCATTGATACATGGTCAGATTTATTGGAGGCCATGCCTGCAGCTTGTACTCGTCCGTTTTCAGTATTGCTTGTCTGAGTATTGCTTGGAAAAGTTGTTTCTAATACTAGATTGCTGTTACAGCCAATATTCTGTTGGTGGAACTAATGGCAAGATATAAAGTAAGAATTGAGGTAATCGATATTCTGAATCAGGGCAAGTGTTCGATGGGGCAAAAAATTGGCGACACCTACGATTATCCAGAAGATCGAGGCAAGATGTGCCCAAGCTCATTCCATATTCTCTACCCATGGATAATGGTGATGGAGTCAGGAGGTAGCTTTACGGAGTCTGAGGATGGAAGTGATTACATGACAGTCGGTTGCAGTGACTATAATCATCAAGTCGTCTACAAAATCTCTCGAAAACCTATCGAAAAATAATCCGATTCAATCAAACTCACACCACACAATTTTTCTATCACTCATTCTGAGCGGGGTGTTGAGGTATCTATTGACGTGATAGCACACTCCAAGAACTTGCACGTGATGCGGAGAGTTGCTCTTACCATATTGATTGGAATTACACTTTCATCTCTCATACCAATGAATGTGCTTGCACAAGACACGCTCTCGCTCTCCATCAATCGGTCCTTTGGAATGGCGTTTGGTAATTATATCAGTGGGAGCTTTCTACTAGAGGGGAATGGCCCGGATTCAATCCAGAACCTGACTGTTTACTTCAATGAGAATGAGGTCCACTTCGTCACTGGTAATAGTGTCAGTTGGCTGTTCAATACCGGAGAATATCTTGGAGGACCAACTAATATCACATTAGTAGGAATCGACAATCTTGGAGTAGTGCATCGGACCAGTACTCAGGTCGTATTTATTGCCGAAGGTGTGGGTACCTTAATTACTGGAGCAATCATTGTCCTCGTCATCATTCTGGTCGCGGCAAAATACGGACCTCGCCTCTTGCGTCTACGAAAGAAGTAATTCATAATATAGGAGTCTTCAAAATGGATAACCAGAATCGCTATTCAATTGATACCGATATCAAATTTGAGGCTCTCGAGCTGATAGATATCCCCAGATTGATTGAAGAATGTCAAAAGGACTGGCAGAACTTCTCCCTCTGTGAGGTAAACAACTGCGTAATCCGATTAGGAGTAATACACGGTGAATTTCATTGGCACAAGCATGACCACGAGGATGAGTTCTTCTATGTCATTGCTGGTCTATTACACATCGATTTAGGGGACAGAACGGTAGATTTGAAGCCTGGGCAAGGGTTCCTAGTGCCACTAGGACTATCCCATCGTACAAGAGCTCCGGTACGCACTGCAATCTTGATGGTTGAGGGAAAGGATGTGACTCCTACAGGGGATTAGTATGAAAAATTAAGTTTGAGCTCTAGGGACGCAGACTTTTGGGTTCGTATCACTTACTTCAAATCTCTGAAAGAAATATCCTTCATCCAGGTCTTCCGAATGAACGATATACGACCGCTTAGAGAATCAGATAAGGATGACATTCTTGAAATTGCACGGCACACATGGGAGGGACATGACTATATCCCCTACTATTTTGACACTTGGCTGAAAGACAAGAACTCCTATCCTGTGGGTGTTGAGTATGACGGTCATATTATTGCCCTAGCTAATCTACGAGTAATCGATGATGGAAAAACTGGATGGATGGAGGCTCTTCGAGTACATCCAAATCATCGAGGAAAGGGACTTGCAACTAGCCTGACCCAGTATGTTGTTCAGCTTGCAAAGAGCATTCCAGTAAAGTGCATTCGATATACAACTTCAGTAGGTAATGAAACATCATTGCATCTTGCTGAAGTAGTAGGAATGAAGAGAAAATTCGACCTTGCTGTTCATTGGCAGGAGAACCCATCTGAAATCTCTTGGCGGATGAGAGGTTTCCCACTACTTGAGGTTTCTGCGGATGAGGTGTGTCAAGATCTAATTGATGCCAACTTGATTCCATTCAACATCCTCATCCACGACTGGAAGGCATTCGATGTCACGCCAAAGGGTCTTAACAAAATAGGTTCGACTGCACGGTTTTGGGTTCAGACGCGTGCTGGTAAGCTCACATCGTTCTCATTGGGATTCGCCCGTGATGTCAGTTCTGGGATGCAATGGTCTTTCACAATCTACGCTTCTGATAGGACAGGGTTCCTAGATCATCTGTCGTATCATATAGACATAGCCTCGAAGAGTGGATGTACCTCTATCTTCGTGGCCTTCGAAACAGATTATGTAGAAACTATGCACAATCTAGACTGGGTTCAGCTGGATGAAAATGAAGATGAGGAGTGGGCTCTGACTTTGCTTGAAAGAATGCTATAATTCTTATGGTGTTTCACGATAAGCTTCTGATAAGTACCCATTTCCCAATCTTACTGTCTTAGGGGAGTAGCACCAATCTTATTTGGTCCTCCGGAGATGTATCATTAGATGTTTTTGGCGGTGGTGTCTATGAGCTATCCTGACGTCATTAGGCGAGCGGAGGGTGCTTTGAAGAAGGCAGAGGAAGAGCTTCTATCGGGAAAGGAAGGCATTGCTGAAAGGTTACTTATTGGACTTTCAAACAGTATACTCGTTCCAGATGCGGAAAAAGCACGGGAGAGAATGCGAAATCTTGACGAGTCTCGTTATGTCAAATGGGAACGATGGAAGGAGGATCCTGAGTTTTCAGTGCCATTCTGGAAGGATGAAGGTTATCTAAGTATTGATAGCAGTGCACATCAGACTCGGGACCCCGATTGGTATGCCAAAATTTCTGGAACAAGTGGATTCGTCGCAGGTATCAGGGCGTCTCGAAAAGTCAAGATGCCTACTCTAAATGGGAAACGAGATGGTGAACCGACCCCCCTTGGGAACCCTGCAAATACTTGGTTACTTGATTTCGTTGCTTTGTCAAGCCTTCGATTGTCGTTCAAGACGCGTTGGGAGCAACTTGTAAGGGATATTGTTAGGAAACGACACAGAACCGACTTACTTTTGGTAGCTGAAACACTTGGTTTCGAACCGCATGATGTTATTGGCATCTGCCGGAGAATCAAGAATCTTGACGATAAGATTGTCGAGTATGATCCTCTTGATTCCAGCTTAAACATGACCTATACCTGCAGAAATCCTGATTCGAGCCTGCAACCACTTGTTGATATTCCAGAGTAGATCAAGTTCAGTGTTGTTGTTTCTGAAAAAATCCGCTTTTCATGTACTTCTCGCACTCGATTGCTTCGAGTGAAACACCCATAATTAATAGGCTGTACATATCGCACAGGCCGCTCATAGGTCATGGAGGCAGTGATAGATGATACCCCTAAACTCTTTTGGTCGTACGAAACATGCTAGCACGCGTGTTATCTTTGGGTCGTATGCATTGAATAACGCGACACAGACTGAAGCAGATCATGTTCTTAAAATATTGCTGAAATATGGTGTGAATCATATTGATACAGCTCCCATGTACGGAAATGCTGAGAAATGCATTGGATTGTGGATGAAAAAACATCGTGGTGATTTTTTCCTTGCAACAAAGTCGCGCAAGCGATCATACGAAGGAGCAAAGGATGATTTGGAGAAATCTTTGAGCATCATGGGAGTTGATTATATTGACCTTTGGCAGATGCATGGGTTGACTAATCCAGTAGGTTGGCAAAGAGTGATGGGTCCCGGAGGGGCTTTGGAGGCCTTTATTGAAGCACGTGACAAGGGTCTAGTACGATTTCTAGGAGTGACAGGCCATGGTGATAACGTACCAGCAATGCACAAACAAAGTTTGGAACGATTTGAATTCGATTCAGTCATGCTACCATACAACTATTTGCAGATGCAGAAATCTCGTTACGCGGCATACTTCAATGATTTAGTGGAGCTTTGCCGCAAGCGTAGGGTAGCAGTGCAGACTATACAGTCCATTGTTCGGCAGCCCTGGGGTCAACGTCCACCGACTTACAACACCTACTTCTATGAACCATTAGAGAATCAAAATGCGATTGACAAGTCGGTCCATTGGTCATTGAGTCTTAAGGATAGTTTTCTGATTACAGCAGGCGACATTCGGCTTTTACCCAAGATGTTGGATGCTGCCCTTCGTTATGATAAAACCCCTTCTAATGCAGAAATGCATGCTATGGTTGATGAGTTTGATATGAAGACAATAGCATCTAGTACAAGTGACTATAAATGACATTATTGATTTTGAAAGACTATTAGCTACCCAGATGTGACTAATGAGTAGTTAGAGAATTAGCTGGTACTGAACAAAGATGAATGGAACGAAACCTGATCCCTTCGACGAAATCAATGTTCTGCATGAAAGAGCTCAAAAAATGGCAAAAGAGTACGAAGATGCAATTCAAGATGGGAATCTAGACATACGGTGCCCATATCCTGAGATTATAGAGATATATGACAAAATAATGCAGTTGATTGTTGATTGGGATGGGTGGGGATTTGATTCGGATAACAACTATCAGGTCTATGAGGCGAGCTACTTTAATATCCAGCAGAAATTCATCGAGAAGTATGAAGAGGATAAGAAATTGCGTGTCGATAGAAAGGCACCTGTGAAGTAGTTTTTCTATGAATAAGTCCCTGTCAGTGCATTTTCAACATATTGCACTCGTTTCACGTGTTCGTTTCTCAGGGGATTCATTCTCCTATTACCGCCGGGATGCTTCTTACTATGATTTGGACTAGAAAATCTGCCAACATCTCATCAGACATCATTAGTCCCCCATGTAATACATGCCTGTGGGTAACAGAATCAATCACATGAAAGATAACGTTAGCCCATTTCTCAAGATTACCAGTCCTCTTTTGTCCAGTAAGTTTCTCTAGTACCATCAATATCGGCTCTTGACCAATCGTATATAGTTGATTTCCCATCTCTTCAGTTTTAGGATCTTCAAAGGAAGCTATTTCAAAGGCAGCAAGGTTTGGTGAAATCTGTCTGTGCCCTTTGATGAACCTAAGCAATGCCCTACGTAGAACAACTGAAGCATCTTCGATTGTCACATCACTAAACTCCTCTGAAACGATCACCTCTCCGATATTTTCAACAGTTCTTCTGGCGATCTCAGGTTTGCCGCCCGGGAAGTACTTATAGAGAAGACCGATACTCACTCCTGCCTCTGCTGCTATCTGGTTGGTTGTGGTGGCAGGATACCCTCGTGTTCTGAAGAGTATCATGGCAGTCTGAAGAATAGCTTCAATCTTTGCGGCCTTGTTACGTTGTTGAGGACGAGTCATACGTATACTCTGAAAGATACATCTATAAGTGAGTTTTGCTCACTAACATATAAGTGAGCATTGCTCACCTCGTGGTGCACAATATGGCTCGACTAAAACTAGACTTGGCGAGAGCACCAAGAAGTATTGGCATATTCAAGGATCCAGAAACCGATTGGGCATTCAACCGGACTCTAGAGTTCATGAGCGAAAAGGCTGCAGAAATTGGAGAATGCCTCTATGCTGCTCGCCGAATAGATGAAAAAGATGGTGATAGCTGGATATCTGAGTGGGCAGCTCTCGCAGAACGTGTGGAGGCTCTTGGTGATGAGTCTCTGAGAGATCAGCATATAATAAGTGCTAGAGAGGCATTTCTCCGAGCTTCAAACTACTGGAGAACTGCTGAGTACGCATGTACTCCAAGTCATCACCGTTTTCATGAAACTTGGCGTCGGAGTGTTGATGCCTTCAGAAAAGCGTGTTCATTATTTAATCCGGAGATTCGGATACTAGAGGTTCCATACGAGGGAAAGATGCTCCCCGGCTACTTCATGCGCCCGGATGACTCCGACTTGACGAGGCCCACAATGTTTGCAGTAGGTGGGAACGATTCCTCTGCTGAGGAGATACTGATAGCTGTTGGATTCTCGGCAGTGCGTAGAGGCTATAACTTCTTCACATTCGATTATCCTGGTCATCGCGGAGCAGTTCATCTCTACTCAGATTGTGTGAAGCGATCGAACTATTCTGCTCCCTTCGCTGCAGCTCTCGAACTGCTGGGAAGTCTTCCTGAAGTCGATGAACGAATTGCACTCTCAGGGTATAGTTATGGCGGCTATGTTGCCTCTCAAGTCACCACAGGCGAATCAAGAATTAAAGCTCTAATAGCTGACAGTCCACTCATAGACATACCTGCGCTACAAAGGAGCAGTCAGATGAGTCGTATGTTTAGAGCCATGCCGAGCCGTCTTCTGGAAAAAGCTATAGAGAAGAAGTTGAAGAACACTCCGGTGTTGAGGGGTCTTGTCTACTATGGCATCTGGTCGTGGGGCTGTCCGAATTTCATTGAATGGATGGATTGGAAGCCAAAACTGGACAGCATCATCACCGAAGAAGTACACAAGATTACATGTCCCACTCTTGCATTGGTTAGTATGCACGAAGGTGAAGCCATGCTCGAGCAAGCGAGGGCATTCATGCAGAGAATTGGCTCGAAAAACAAGATGCTTCATGTCTTTACCCTAGAACAGGATGGTTCATATGACCATTGTCAGCTTGACAATATATCTCGCGGTCAGCAGGTGATGTTTGACTGGTTAGACAATGTATTCGATTATCGGTATTCTCCATGATAGGGACTTGTCGATATCTGAAAATTCTGGCTGTACCCTCTTTCTCATCTGTCAGTTCCCTCAACCTAAAGAAAAGGAGGATTCATTGGATTCAAGTGGATTCACTGATAGTTGCTTTGTATGATCTTTCCTGTATTGGACTATAGCGATGATGAGTAGCAGGTAACCACAGACAACTCCAAGAATATTATGCCATCCAACTGTAATTGTGATGGATGATAGTGGTAGGCTAAGATGGATATTGGCTGCAGGCGAAGCGAGATATTGAAAGATTGCTACGAAAGCCAAATAAAAACTGCCAATAAAGAATGAGATTGCTGAACCCAGAGCGTATACGATGCTTCGCATCGATCCTTTCAGAGGGCGGAGAAGTGCTATCAATACCAATAGTGACAATATTTGACCAATAAGTCCTGCAATATTCAATGAATAATATAGAATCATAGATTCTAATTGCATGGATAACTACCGCTTGTTGGAATATTCAACTTTAGTCTTAACCTTTTAGTCTTTTTAAGAAAGATTACACCCTCATCACCCAATATAAGAAATTACCAATAGTGAAAAATGAGTGATGGCGCCGTCGGGAGTTACATGCTCTCAAGTCTATTTTTGATGTATTGCAGTCTTTTTCTATTCTCTTGGTCTTTCCACTCACTGTTATCAGACAAAGCCGCTAATTTTTGCAAAGCCGAAAGAAATATCGAATTCTCCCCAGCAGCTTCCAAATCGACTTGGCGCCTATTAGTCCTCATGGTTTTTCGTCTTGTATAGTACATAGCTCCAGAAAGAAGGGTGAGAAAAACAAGTACGAATGTAGTTGCTAATGCTCATGCGATGTCTATGGTCGATTGATAGACTATCACCATTAGTGAGTTGATCGCTGATGTAGGAGCCAGTACCAGTGTAGCCAGTAAGAAGAGAGCGTAATTCTCTGAACAGTCCAGACGTTTCATTTGCACATCAATATAGGCAAGGAGTTCGGAATCGTTTAGAGTATTGACTTCCTCCGGCGCGAGTAGCATCAGCTCAGCTTTACCTTCATCTTGAATGATGTATGGGTCGAGGGTCCAATCATCTCCTATGTGTTGGCGTCTTACTTCATACTCCGCATACTCAGGATTCTTTCTAAGTACTTCATTAATTTCATCGCATTTCTCGTCTATGTAAAATCCATTCGCTCTCAAATCTGAAATGCTTGTTTCGCCTCTCAATTTTCTTCACACCCAGCTATCACTAATACAAAGTACCAGAAATCAAATGAGGTTTTCCACAGGAGAAAAGAAGCACCAGTAGAGTTCTGATATGAGAAAACGAAAGCCAACGAATCCAGAAGATTTTTCTATAAAGAAGGTCATCTGCTGGTCGGAGGCGAGTGGGCAAATGGCATCCAAGCAATTACTCACAATCATGCTCCTCTTAATCATGCTTGTGACCAATGGATTCAATGCGAAGACATTCAACAATAGACCAGATGCATTTTTCGCATCATCAAATCAGATTAGAGTTCCTCATCCACAGATTCTCATATCCTCTCCTAGCGATTTCATAAGCTTGGGCTTTAATGGCAGTGGATCTGAGAGCGCTCCGTTTCTAATAGAAGACCTATCAATCACATCAGTTGGTCATGAAGCATGGGATTCTTCCTGTATTAGGATTACTGGATGCCCGGGCATTTATTACACAATCCGCAATTGCATGGTTTCTGGTAGTCGAGGACCTTGGCTTGAATATGCTGGAATTTCTCTGCAAAGCGGAATTGCACAAGTTGAGGACTGTGATGTCTTGAACTGCTCTGTGGGTATAGCAGCAGATGCGATACCCATCACCATTGAAAACTGCAGAGTATGGAATTGCAGCGAATCCGCGGTCATGGTAGAAAATTCTAATGATTGCACAATTGCGGATTCTAGAATTGAGCTATATTATGCCCAAGGACTGAAAATATCCTATTCTTCTAACATCGATATCAATACCAATCTATTTCTCTGCGACCCACTTGGAAACACTGGAGAACTCGGATACCACATATGGCTTGAGAGATGTGAGAGTATCTATTTAGAGGACAATGAAATCCGCGGGGGGCGCGCAAGTACGGCATTGTTTGCTCGATATTGCACCGACTTCTTCGTAAAGAATAACAGTTTCACATCGGACAGTGATATGGCCTTCAGGGTTGTCCGCAGCAACAATACAAAGGTCCTTGATTGTACATTTGAACGAGAATTTCCCTCAATACATCGTCCTCCGATTTTTCATATTGGGGGAGAACCTGATTTTCAGACTGCATGGAACGCTTTTGTCAAGAATTGCACGTTCACTGACTTTACCACAGCAAGAATAACGTTTGTAGAGAATGGTACCATATCCAACTGCCACTTTTTCAACACCAGCGTTACTGCTAAGGGAGAATCTGCAAGGATTTCATATAATGACATCATTAATGGGAGTATTTACATTGACACTAGAAGAAACGATGCCGAGGTTTCGCATAATACCATCGCACAGGTCGGATCTTATGGCATTGTGAATAGTGGAGTTAATTGTTATATCTACAACAACACATTGATTGGAACTGGATTAACCAATAGTGCTGGCATTGACCTCAGCAATCGCTCAATTGTTCATCTGAATACTATCAGAAATTTTCACTATGGAATATCTGGTCCTGGAAGTTTGAGTACTGGTTGCATCATAACAAACAATACGATTCAGGGAAATACTATTGGTCTGTATCTCGGAGGATCTGCTGACGAAAACAAGGTCTACTATAACTACTTCATTGACAATGGCAAGGGTGCAGAGGATAATGGTCATAACAACCAGTGGGATGATGGAGTCAGTATGGGTAACTATTGGACTGAGATACTCTTTCCTGGAGAGTATGCTGTTCCTGGTTATGCGATGGCTGTCGATAGGTATGCCTTGCCGTATCGCCCGTTCGCTGAAGTCATTGCAGGCAATGCAATCATCTTAATTTCTACAGGGGCAATTGTCGTTTCTCTTCTTGCAGTTGTCCTTCTTCGAAGAAGAAAGACGTGAACAATCCCCACTTAGAAATGAAAGAATCATCAACACCAATCAGTCTCTCATGATTGATTCTTAAGAAAGAGTGGCGCCGTCGGGAGAAAGAAATCACTCAAATAGATGATTGTCATTGATTTATAATACAATTCGAATTCTGTTTTCTAAGGAATAAGGGGATTGAAGCTTGAAGCAAAGTGTTGATACTAGGAAATTTGACAATCATCTAATGGAAACTCTAGAATTATGGAGAGCTCCGGGGATCGCAGCAATTGCGATCAAAGATAATGAGGTCATTTATTCAAAGGGCTTCGGCTATCGTGATGTAGCAAATAAGCTTCTGATGACAAAGGACACGACACATCCCATTGCATCATGTACGAAGTCATTTACTAGCACTGCAATCGCGATGCTTGTGGATGAAGGAAAACTTGAATGGAACACACCAATCCAGGAATTCATTCCACGGTTCAGACTGAAGGATTTTGTTACATCTAGTCGTGTCACAATCGTGGATATATTGTCACACAGAACTGGCCTACCCCGACATGAAATGATTTGGATAAATGATGAATTCACCTACCGTCAGATACTCGATAGATTACCATACTTGGACCTGAGTGCAGACATTCGTATGAAGTATCAGTACTGCAATCTCATGTATCTGGCAGCTTCTGTGATTATCGAGGAGCTGTCGGGAGTGAGCTACAACGAATTCATTTCAAAGCGAATCTTCAAGCCTTTAGGAATGAAAAACTCAAACTTCTCTGTGACTGACATGCAAAAGACCCCAAATTACGCAAAACCATACAAGATTGACTATCAGAAAGAGGAATTTGACATAATTGAGTGCGAGTTTATTGCAAATGACTCTGCGACTGGTGCTGGATGCATTAATGCGAGTGTTGATGACATGGGAAAGTGGCTAATATTTCATCTTAACAATGGCATGGTTGGCAACAAGCAGCTTGTATCCCCAGAGAACCTGAGAATGACTCATGATCCAGTCATTATTGAATCCGTTCAAGGCATCCTTAGTATGTATATCCCGGAACAGAAAGTATTCCGTATGAATACCTATGCACTTGGTTGGATGGGTGTAATGTATAGAGGATATAGAGTGGTTACCCATAGTGGGGGAATCGATGGTTCAACCTGTCGTATGGCGTTCTTGCCAGATGAAAACATTGGAGCCATGGCTATTGTGAACCAATCAAACTCCTACCTTCAGGTCGCTGCAATGTACCATCTAGTTGATAAAATTCTAGGACTGGACCCCGTTGATTGGAATGGATTATTAAAACCTCTAGAGGATAGTCAGACCAAGGTAATAAAGGAAAGTGGAGATCAATCCCTAAAGCTACGAAAGACTAATACAAAACCCACGTTCGACCTGCAGGAGTATGCAGGGACATACAATCATCCAGGCTACGGAACATTCAACTTCCGCGAGGTGGATGGAGAGCTCAAAGTGAAGTATGGCACAATAGAATATCCCCTGACTCATTATCATTATGATACATTTCAGTTTGAGGTAACACGATTAGATTTCAAGGATCTTCTCACCTTTCAAATAGATTCTAATGGTGAAGTAATTGGATTCTCGATAAAACTCGAAGATACAGTTCCACCTATTCTTGTTAGACGAGTTCCTGATAAGTATATGAGTGACAAAAGATTTCTCTCGACGCTTCTTGGAAAATATGATGTCGCTGGGCAGATAGTAGAAATCTCGCTAAAGGGGGATAATTCAATTATATGTGTACCATCCGGACAGCAAGCAATTGAACTCGAAGCAGTACGGGGGATGAGATTCAAATCAAAGGACTCGGATCTGCTGAGTATTACTTTCAAGAAGGATGAGTCTGGACAGATAACCGAGTTTGCCTACGTTTCCGGGGGATTCGTGATTCCTGCCAAGAAGATAGAGTAATTGGCAATTAACTACAGTGAAAAATGAATGATGGCGCCGCCGGTAGTTGCTCTATCCACCACCTCTGATGGAAGCCTTTTGGCCATTGTTCTCATTCCGATATGTTTCAGCGTTTTCTGACATATATCAATAGGGCAAGAACTATCACTACGCCGCCAATTATTCCTACATATACTAAGACCAGATTGTCGGTGCCATTGCTTGATGAGGTAATTCCCGTGGGATAATGGTCTACAGAACCCGCAGATCCAGGGACTACATAAACTCCTATTCCGTTATAATCTCCCCAAGTGTTTCCAATACTTATACCATCGTCCCACTGATTTGAAAGTCCATCATCTAACGCATTACTATCTGCATTGTCAAAGAGAACATTACCAAAGAATCGATTCATTGTGCAATTCTCATCTACACGAATACCCACACGACCATTTTCATGAATCTCGTTGTATGTTATGTTACAATAATCAACATTGCGAAGCAACACCCCATCGAATGTATTGTTAAACACAAGATTGTGGTACAGACTGGAATCAATAACCTCATACAAAGATATTGAACGTGACTGGTGTTTGCTTTCGCTGATAGTATTCTCCTCGATATTGCAATTCTCGCCTCTTGAGATACTAATCCCTTCGTGTACTCTACTGTGCTCTACCACATTTCTAGCAACAATTGTATTGTTTACTGGACCTACGCCAATTCCTCCTGTTGTATTGAAAATCATGTTATCTGTTATTAAACACTCATCAACATCGCTCATCAGTATACCGTAGCCCTCTATATTCATAATCGTGTTTGAACTGATTGTACATCCATTGGAAACACTAAGTAAGAAAACCGGTTCTTGGATATCATAAATCAGATTGCCCGAAAAGGTGCAATTCTCAACGTTATGTATTAGAAAGACATCATCAATTAGGTCATACATTGTATTGTCTTCGAAGCTACAGTTTACTAGGTAATCTCCATTTATTACATATCCATTGAAGTCATAGACAGTGTTTCTTCTGAAGCTGGTGTGTTCTGCATATGTTGACTCAAATGCGCAGCTCTGCCCATACATTGTACAGTTCTCAATTACTCCGTTTGTGACATTGTATAGGTCAATGGATGTGCCTCTCTGTGGTGTTTCTGTATTGTTCGAACTGAATGTGCAGTTCCTAATCACGAAATTGACCGAGGTGTCCTCAATCCTGATACAACTGACATTCGATATTATGGACAACCCCTCGATTATATACGGACTGGTTTTGTTTCCGCCACCTGGCCAACCCTGAGTTTCAAAATCACTATCCCCAATAATCGTTATCGGTCCGTGATCTATCAGATTCGATATCACTACATTCTGAGTTATTCTCTGATCTGCTAAATCCCCCTCCATCTGAGATGAAAACGTAAGAAAGAGTGATACTGGACTGATAATAAGAATTAGGATAATAATTGCACCGATAACCCTCATAGATACTCCTCAATTGGACGTATATTGAATCATGGATATTAGTATTTCTAGAGAAGAAGTGGCGCCGCCGGTAGTATCATCCTAC
>Ga0224495_10001689_pt1 | contig 15303 bp, 12 predicted proteins | sample SF_Jul11_sed_USG_FD_168128 | JGI IMG/M metagenome (GOLD analysis project Ga0224495, IMG submission 168128) | Sediment microbial communities from San Francisco Bay, California, United States - SF_Jul11_sed_USGS_4_1 | ecosystem: Environmental > Aquatic > Marine > Sediment | place: USA: California... | reverse complement strand
AAAGGACAGGTTTTATACCTTTCGGCTTTATACATCCGTCCCTGAGATTTCTCCCTGATTAGACCCATTCAAGGGTACTACAATTCTTAACCTCCCAGAGGTCTTTTAAAAGTCGTAAACCCTGATCTGACCAGTAGGCGACATTCAAAGTCCGATCTACAATCGGAATATGACTTAGTTTCCAGAATGATCTGTTTTGGCTGTAGATTCCCGACCAAACCGTGGAGGGTTTCCCGCCTCTTTTAATCAACTCTCTGGCAATTGTACGTTTCCGTTTCCAATCGGAAGTCGCGGTGCCGCAGAGGTCATGGATGACCGGGAGCGGCCAATGCTTCAACTGGATTGCCCGAAGTCGTCTTCGGTTATGAGCGTCGATCCTGTTCAGATTCCACAAAACATCCTCCGTGCAAATATGAAAGAATCCTGACCAGCCCACAAGATAACCATTCAACCGCTTTATGCACTCCCTCATGGAACCGCCATAATTTCGCGGAGTCAGTTCTCTGGTCTTGTCTGCAATTCTTTCTATTGAACGTTTCGACAAAAGAATCTGGACTTCACCATGCAAAGGGTCACGGCGCAAACTAAACCCAAGAAAATGTCTTTCTTCTGGTTTTGCAACTGCACTCTTTTGGATATTTATTTCAAGGCGTAATTTGACTTCAATAAACCTCTTTACGCTTGCAAATACCCTCTGACCTGCTCTTTGGCTCCTTACGTAGATATTGCAATCATCTGCGTACCGCACAAAATGAAGCCCTCTCTGTATCAATTCCCTGTCGAGTTCATCAAGAACAATGTTGCTCAAAAGCGGTGAAAGCGGGCTGCCCTGCGGCACTCCCTCTTCATTGCTTACTTTCACGCCATCTGGCATTACTGTCTTTGTCCTGAGCATCCTTGAGATTAACCAGAGAATTCTTTTGTCGCTAATATCCAAACCAAGTCTTGCCATCAAACGTTGATGGTTTACCTTGTTGAAGAAATCTTTCAGGTCAATATCAACAACCCATTCGCAACCTTCTTCAATGTACTGCTTCGCCATTGACAGGGCTGTATGACAGCTCCGGTTCGGACGGAACCCATGACTATGGTCGCTAAATTGGCTTTCATATAAGGGTTCCAACACGAGCCTGACTGCTTCTTGAACAATCCGGTGACCGAGCTAATTATACGGCAGTAAAATTAGCTCGGAAATGCAGAGTTTTCCGAACGAAAACTCTGCCTATTACGTTGGGAATACCAAGACCCCTCTGACCACCGCCGCTTTTCGGAATCCATACCCGCCGAATATCGCCGGGTTGATATTCCATCGTCTGCAGGGAAAGTCGCAATTCTGGAAATACCTTTTCCCAGTTTCTTTTGACTTCACCCACGCTTTGGCGGTCAACGCCAGATGCGCCTTTGTTTGCCATTACTTTTACGAAGGCAGTTTCCAGTTGCCCGATAACCGCTTCCATTGTAGCCAACAAGTTCTTCTTTTCTGTGTTTTCAGACAATCGCCCTGTGTTTGGTTCAGTACAAGAATACGTCTTAACCGTTCCAACATCAGCCCCACACCTTGCAAGGTGCGGGGTTTCTGCCGTCTCTGAAAACAATTCAAGTTGGCCTGTTTGTTCGTCATTCGTGACATCCTTCCCTCCCCCGATAATATTTCGGGTTAATTTCAGCTTTCGCTGATTTTGCGGTACTGCGCTGTCATCGCTTCAAGCGAAGGCCTAACGGCAGTAGCCGAAGCGTAGTGATGTCGAAACAGCATAAAGCTGTTCGACCTTGCTCTGCCGGGTCTTTGAATTTCATATTGAATTTCGTCTTTTCATTTGACATGGAGGTCAAGGTGCCGCGGAGGCCATGGAGGGCCGAGAGCGGCCATTCTACGTTCTACCTGCTTCAAAAAAAAATAATCAGGAACCCTGCAGAGCTCCTTCGGTAAGACAAGAAGACATTATCGCTATACTGTTGCCAATACTCCATGCGTGTACGTAACAGAAAATTGGACTTCGCCACTGGGGACGGGCTTATCCGCGCACTAAGCTTTACGGCACTTCACTTGCATTCAAAACAGCGACACACCTATGACTCTGACCAAGTGAGCTCTTAGCGGCAGCGCGCGAACGCGGAAATGTCGAAGGGCAAGACCCTTCGACCACCAGACACGCCCTCACGGGTTCACACATAAAGTCGTTCGCGCCCTTGTCTCTTCGGTGACAGATTCCTCCTGTTATAGGCTCTGGGATAGGACTTTCACCTCCAGTCTACCTTGTCATGCCAATCGCACCCCGGCGCATTTGCAATGAGCCGGGCGTGTGCCGGCGCGGGGGTCGCCAACCCCCGCCTAATTTCGATTTTAATGTTTGTCACTCAGGCAATAAACAGATAAAGGAGAATACTTCATTTCCGCTATTCCGTCGATGGCTGCAATTACCGCAGCAACTGTTGTCATGTAGGGAATATTATACCGAAGAGCCGACAAACGAATTTCAAGAGCGTCATTTCTGGTCTGGATTCCCACAGGGATGTTTATTACAAGTTGAATTTCGCGCGAGCGGATTTTATCGACAATGTGCGGCCTGCCTTCGTGAACCTTCAGAACCTTTTCGGTTTCAATTCCATTTTGATTTAGAAATCGGGACGTATTTTCTGTGGCCACGATGGTAAAACCAATATCTGCCGCCTTGCGCATGCTGGCCGCGATTGCCGGTTTGCATGCGTCATTTACAGAAACAAATATTTTACCCTCCAGAGGGAGTGCTGCATTTACGGCGATCTGTGATTTAAAAAATGCCTCTGCCGGCGTTTTACCGATGCCCATTACCTCTCCGGTTGATTTCATTTCCGGGCCAAGAATTGTATCGACTCCGGCAAACTTCTTAAATGGAAAAACAACTTCCTTGGCATAATATAAAGAAGGCTCATGATAATCAATTAAATTTAATTCCCGCAGGGTTTTTCCCAGCATGACCCTTGTCGCCGCTTTGGCCAGCGGTATTCCGGTGGCTTTGGATACAAACGGCACCGTGCGGCTTGCCCTTGGATTTACTTCCAGTATATAGAGTTCTTCATCGTATATGGCAAACTGGATGTTCATCAATCCAATTACATTTAATTCAAGGGCTAATTTTTTTGTCTCGATTTTTATCTGATCGAGGAGTTCACCGGATATATTAAACGGCGGTAAAATACATGCGCTGTCTCCGGAATGAATTCCTGCTTCTTCTATATGCTCCAGGATTCCGGCAATAAATACGTCCCTGCCATCGCAAATGGCGTCTACATCCAGCTCGACCGCATTTTCCAGGAATTGATCAATCAACACAGGACGGTCTTTGCTGACTTCCGCGCTTTGCTTCATGTACGCTGTCAACTGATCTGCATTGTGAACAATCAGCATGGCGCGTCCCCCCAATACATACGATGGACGCGCAAGTACAGGATAGCCAATTTTTTCTGCCGCCGCAAGCGCGCTGACAAGGCTTGTGGCCATAGCGCCTCGCGGCTGTTTCAGGTTTAACTTTTCTATTATTTCTGAAAATCTCTGCCGATTTTCGGCAAGGTCTATGCTCGACCAGGAAGTACCCAAAATGGGTATTCCTTTTTTATTTAATCCATTGGCAAGACGCAGCGGAGTTTGCCCGCCAAATTGCAGTATGACGCCTCTTATTTTTCCTTTTTGCGATTCTTTTTTGTAAATATTTATTACGCTTTCGAGGGTTAACGGCTCAAAGTACAACCTGTCCGAAGTATCGTAGTCTGTAGAAACCGTTTCCGGATTGGAATTTATCATAATACTTTCCAGCCCCATTTCCTGAATGGCAAACGATGCATGGCAACAGCAATAATCAAATTCAATACCCTGACCAATTCTGTTTGGACCGCCGCCCAAAATCAGAACCTTTTCTTTTTCCGTTGGATTGCTTTCACATTCTGTCTCTGTCGTTGAGTACATATACGGCGTGTAAGACTCAAATTCGGCTGCGCATGTATCTACTCTTTTGTAGACAGGAGCCATTTTTTTATCCATTAAAAATTGCTCCACTTTTTTTTGATGATCGATGATTTCAGATTCAATTTTCCATTCTAGATCCAGAAATTCCGGCGAGCCTTTTTCATATTTTATCAGGGCGCTTATTTCTTCTTTCAGACGACTGTATGCCATCATAAAGGCAAACTGTCTTTCGCTATATCCAAGGCGCAGCCCTTCGATGATAATTTCTTTGGAAAATGTGTTGGTTTTATCCCATTCTTCTTTAAAAGAGGTCTCATAGCGAATCATCTTGATTAACTGCGTCAAAAACCATGGATCAATATTACTGTATTCATAAATTTCTGTCATCGAAATTCCGTGAAGCAATGCCTCCCGGATATAGAAAATCCGCAGATCGCCCGGCCTTGACAAAGCTTCTTTAATAAAACTTTTAAATTCACCGTTTTGTATTTTTCTGGAAATCTCGGCTGAAATATCAAACTTGCCGTCGCAGCCCCAGCCCGATCTTCCCGTTTCCAGCGATCTGAGACATTTTTGAAAGGATTCTTGAAATGTTCTTCCGATGGCCATAGCTTCGCCTACGGAACGCATCTGCGTATCCAGTATTCTTGGGGTTTCCGGAAATTTTTCAAAAGTAAAACGGGGAATTTTCGTGACAATATAGTCAATGCTTGGCTCAAACGAGGCCGGCGTTTTCCGGGTGACATCATTCATGATTTCATCGAGAGTATATCCTACCGAAAGTTTGGCGGCAATTTTGGCAATGGGAAAACCCGTAGCCTTGCTGGCCAATGCCGATGACCTGCTAACGCGCGGATTCATTTCAATAACAATTACATCTCCATTAACCGGATTGACCGCAAACTGGATGTTGGAACCTCCCGTTTCTACTCCAATTTCACGAATAATGGCCATGGATAAATCCCGGAGCTTCTGGTATTCCTTATCGCTCAAGGTCTGCTGTGGAGCCACGGTAATGGAGTCGCCTGTGTGTATGCCCATGGGATCCAGGTTTTCAATACTGCATACAATCACCACATTGTCTGCCCTGTCGCGCATTACCTCAAGTTCAAACTCTTTCCAGCCCAGAACCGATTGTTCCACGAGGATTTGGTTTACCGGGCTTTCATATAGCCCACGCGCAATCATGGTTTCAAACTCTTCCAGATTGTAGCAAACTCCTCCGCCCGTTCCCCCCAATGTAAATGATGGCCTGAGTATTAACGGGAATCCGATTCTTTGGGCAAGGGCAAGAGCTTCCTGCAAATTCGTGACTACTCCGGATTCCGGCACGCTGGCGCCGATATTTTGCATGGCCTGCTTGAACAGCTCACGGTCTTCAGCTTTTCTAATGGCGTCCGCCTTTGCGCCGATCAATTCAATATTGTACTTTTTCAGAATTCCAGAAGATTCCAGTTTTAACGCAGCATTTAAAGCCGTCTGCCCGCCAACTGTGGGCAAAATTGCATCAGGTCTTTCATTTTTTATGATTTCTTCCATATGGCTTATATCAATAGGTTCAATATAAACACGATCAGCAAGTTCCGGGTCGGTCATAATTGTTGCCGGATTTGAATTTATGAGAACAGTTTGATACCCCTCGTCTTTCAGAGCCTTTACCGCCTGCGTTCCGGAATAATCAAACTCACATGCCTGGCCAATCACAATAGGCCCCGAACCAATAATGAGAATTTTTTTGATATCAGTTCGTTTCGGCATGTCTGCCAATTTGTAAATTTAAAACGGGCGGTCAAATCTTAGTGGTTTTATAAAAAATAAATGACCCGCTTGCTATCATTGTAAAAGTTCCCTGCATGGACAGCCTTGATTTAAAACAAACCCCTTTTATTGACGAACTGAATCCCGGAATGCTGGATGAGGGATACTTTTTATTAAAAAAAATACATATAAATGTAGGAAAAAAGAACAAACCTTTTTTAAGATTGTTGCTTTCTGACAAATCAGGCCATCTTCCTGGCGTTTATTTTGACAGTTTAAATAACCTGAAAAAATTTCAAACTGAGATCAGCGAGGGCGATGTAGTTAAAGTGAATGGTCTTATAGAAGAGTATCAGGACGTCTTGCAGGTAAAGATTCAAAAAATGGAAAAAACCCCTTCTGACAAATGGGAACTGACGCGCTTCTGGAAAAGAACCACACATGACCGCAGACTGTTGCTGCGCGAACTGCAAACACTTCTGCAAAAAATTAAAACTCCCGGGTTAAAAAAACTATGCCAAAACTACCTGAATGACAAGGAATTTCTTGCCTTATTCCTGGAAGCTCCAGCTTCCCGTTTTTTTCACCATGCCTACATAGGCGGATTATTGGAGCATACGCTAAGCGTGGTTAAACTGGTTCAGGCTTACTCAATCATCTATCCCCTCGCAAATCCCGACATTTTATTAACCGGAGCATTTTTGCATGATATCGGCAAGGTAGATGAATATCGTTACCTCTTAAAGGATATTGAATACTCGACCGAAGCCCGCTTAAAGGGACACACATTGCTGGGATATGAGCGCCTTCAGCCCAGCCTGAATAAAGTAAATCTGGATGAAAATCTAAAATTGAAAATAGAACATATCCTTATATCGCATCAGGGTAAAAAGGAATGGGGAGCCTTGATTGAGCCCAAATTTCTGGAAGCCTATTTAATTCATGCAGCCGATTCTACGGATTCCAACCAGTTCATATTTTCCGATATCCGAAAATTTACGGAAAACTCCCGGGATAAAATCTGGTCAAAATACATTTCAATTTTAAACCGAGAGTTGTATCTTGGTTGACATTTGGCGCACGTCTTTAAACCAGATGCTCCTTAATATTTTTTTAAGGTGCGTATCGGTCCGGAATACATTTTTCCATCGATAATATGTTGATACCAGTCCTGATATTTTAAATCTACGGGAGCATTTTGCGGGGTTGCCGGCAAATCATAGTATTCATCGTAGCGATGCAGCAAATGACCAAATTCATGAACGGCCATCATGCTGATAACCGGCAAAAGCAGGCTGTCATAAATATTACCCCGCGCTGAATTAAAATAGCTATCCCCGGAAATAAATGGCATTAACGTCAGCACTATGGCGCCCTGAAATTTGTTGTGTAAATTGTTTTCTGTTATTCCGGACGTGATTCCACCCCGGTTAATTACGTACAAAGGCATCTGATCGTCAGCCCCGGCAATGATGCTGTTGGTAATAAACAAATCCGCTTCGGAAGTTGCATATAATGCAGCGGACCAATAGGTATAATGCTGAGTCAGTTCATATTCTCCCTGTCGGAGTATATATTTGACGTTCCCCTTGATATTTCCGATCGCAGAATATTTCGTGAGGAAACGGGAATAAAAATATTCTGTAATTGCCGGAATATCTTTATTTTTTATTTCTTTATCGGTTATATATAATTTCAAAATTTCCCATGGAGTATCGGTTACGGCCTTTTCTATTGTTTTGTGCAAGCGTCGCCTGTCTTCATCCCGATCCAGATGTAAAAAGTGCTGACCAATCATATATTGAAACCAGGGTTGTTTGAATACCTTCCGTTGTTTTCGAAAAAAATGAATAATATCTTCGCTGCCAACATCTTTCAGGGAAACATTATAACCCAGATAATAACCAATATCATCGGAAATTTGCTTGTACAGAGCCTGGTATTTCTCTTCTGAAAAATTGTCAAATCTTGAATCTATAATGCGCTTTACCCTGATTTCGTAACGCACATTTGGAGAGAGATATTTAAGTTCCGGAACCGAGTCATAAAATTTCTCCCATTTTTCTTTATTTTCCCGGGTAGCATTTTTTTTACCCATTACCGGTATTTCTCTGGAACAAACAAGACTGAAAACGATGCACAACAGCCCGACTCGATATTTTCGCATAATTACGAACTGATTTGTTTTTTCACGCGGTCAACCAGTAAATTATCATTGCAGAGATGAACATACACCTGGAATTGGATGAAGAGAGATCAAGATAATCATGGCGAATAAAGAAAAAACCGGCAACTACCATCAATTCATGGACGAATCATTAAAGTTTCTTGTTTCCGGACCCTCTGTTTTTGGCTGGATCATTGGAATTATTCATTTTCCGTTTAAATCGCCTGAATTCCTGATGGGCTTTCAAAATGCTCTAACCTCGCTTGCTTTCTCAATGCTTTATGGTATATTCCATGTATTGTGGCTTTTTTTTGAAGTTCCTGACGAAACCTGGATTGTCTTTATAGAATCTCTCCTTTCCCTGGGCTATCTTGCAATCACAGCCACGACCTATATCTTCTACCGCAAGGGTAAACCTACCCCGGGTATTCAAATGATTCATTCTTTACTTGACCGGCTATTTCCCGATCAAGAAGAGTCGATTTCCGATTAGCGCCCATAGCTCAGTTGGATAGAGTGTCTGACTACGAATCAGAAGGTCTGAGGTTCGAATCCTCATGGGCGCAATTTTTTCTTGACAAGGAGTGTCAATAGCAGATTCTGACTTTCCTGTCAGTTAAGTTTTACTTTTTTCACAAGGATTTAATATATGAAAGAATTTGAGATTTCCAAGGTTTTAAATCTGGCAAAAGGAAACAAATATGCAATCGCATGCGCTTCATTTGACCTTGTGGATCATATTTTTAAAGTAGAAGTTCCAAAAAACATGCGTACCCGTAAGCTATCGGTACAGGCCATGTCCTTGCTGCATGAAGGTTCGGTTAAATATGGATATGAACCAAGAACTCCTGAGTCTGGAATGAATTCTCCCGTAAAGATCGAGGATAAATCCTCCGAAGAATAACCATAAATTTTCAGCGAATCAATTTTACAATCATTTCCAGCTTTTCGGCAACCTCCATAACTTCCTGAACCTTGTTTTTAAAAATGATCAAGGCAGTATCGGAAAGCTCTTTTTTTACAATTTTTTTGCCTTTGATCTGCCCTAACAAAGATTCCATAAGTTTTGGAGTGCCTGTTTCAAGAAGAACCACGCCTTCCTCAATATTTACAATGGGTAATACTTCGCTCCAGTCGTTAATTAAAAACAACACATTTTGTGGAACCCTGTTTTTTGATACATAGCCCAGGAATTCTATAAAATCATTAATATTGTTTCCCAGCAGCAAGCCTTCCTGCAGAGATTCCTTGGTAATTTGAAAGTTATAAACCTTATCATAATCCTTCATCACAGTAAAAGATTTTAAAAGGTGAAGACCATATATGGATAGCTGGTCAGGCATGGCAACAATGGTTGCATCCGGATTAACAATAATTGCTCCAGGCAGGTCTTCCGAGGATAAATCTTCTGCATAGAAAAAATGGCGACCAAGAGTAGAAAGTTTAATAAATCTTTTGGGATATTCTACTTCCATAAGGCCAAATATATTTAAATAAAACAACGCCGATATTATGGCGCTGCGGTTTTCCAGATACATATTCTTAAAATTTCGTATCCGGAATTCGGGCGTTAAAACCACCCACTCTCTTATCAATGAAGCAATTAAAACTTTTACACAAACCCCATTTTCTGTCTGGATAAAATCAAGACATTTTTGAAGTATCTCTTTTTTAAAAAAAGGAACATCCAGAGGGAGAAAAACTTCATTTCCAACCATTCTTTTTTCTGAGGCTTCGGTTGTAGCTGCCATCAGCTCTTTTAAAATGCCGAGCGGCTCTTTTTGCAAAAATTCCTCATAGGATTCCAGCAGGATAATATCCTCGCCGCGAATATCCACAAGATTAAACAACTTTAAAAAAGGCAGTATTATTTCAATGAGATGCACCTGACTTTTTTCCGGGAAAAGACGCAAATCCATCTCGAGCAAGGATTCCTCGCTTTTTTTTATGTCAGCCTGCTTAATTTTTTCCGACTGCGCCAGCGTCAGCCCCTTATTGGAAATAAATAGAAGTAATTTCTTTATGTTGAGTATAAAATCAAATTCATTGGAAATAATTCGATGTTGAAGTTCTTTAATACCGCTTGCCTTGGGGAATACCGGACTTCTCTTCAGGTATTCAAAAAATTCTATTGGTATGACCATCGCCCTGACAAAACGATCATCGATATAATATATATCCTTTAAAATATAAAGAGCATCGAGGCGTCTCAGAGTTTTTTCCTGCGGCAGCTTTCTTTCCTGCATAATGATACGCGCAGCATTGATTTCGATGACGCCACCATTAATGAAGGCTTCATCAAGCAAAAAAAGTTCTCCGTCCGATATATCTTCCACAAGCCGTTCAAATGTTTCATCAGCAATGGATATTTCGGGCAAATGAGAGGATTTTCCAAGGATTTTCAGATAGCGGGAATCCAGATCTTCGCGGGAAATGCTGGTCATTTCTTTTTCTATTGAAAAAATTAATTTGTGTCCATTTTCATTGGTATCTACTTTGACAATTTCCCGAATTTCCTCAAAAGGATAATATTTGTCGAGATTGCTTGTAATTCGTTCCCTGTTCTTGCGTTGATAAACGAGCATCAGGTGTTTTAGTACCGCCAATTCCTTTTCGACATTTATTGGCAAAAGTTTTATTTTTCGGGAAATCTCGCCAAGAGTTAGAATACTTTTACTTTCCACAATAATGGCATATATTTGCACCTGCAAGGGAGTCAGCTTTTCCAAAACTCCTTTTAAGAAATAAATATCGGCTGAAGTGTTTATAAGGGTTTGAATGATGGCTTTTTTGTCCCCTGGAATCTTGTCAATATCCCAGATTTCTGCAATGCGTTTTAACTGTTCGATTTCAAGCTTGTTTAATTCTTCATTAAGCATGGTATTATAACTCTTTTGATCAGACTGGGGTATTTATGTATTATTTACTCCATTTGTAAAATAAGATTTATATTTATTACAGGTTCCTTAGTGTCTGGGCATGGATTGGGGTGCAAAAAATGCGTGTACTTGAGGGAGAAAGTTTCTCCCATTTTTAGTAAAAAAAATTGTTTGTATATTATCGGTTTTTTTGATAATATCTCACGATTGAAGAAGTCTGGAGCTCAAGATCAAAGAGGAAAAGCAAGGAAATTAAGGAATTAAAGAAGCGAGTAAAGGAACCTGAAAAGAGCCGCGACAAGCAGAACGAGCAATATTAAACATTTTTTACATCACCACTTCCCGCCCAAACGCCTGGCTTATTTAACTTTGCGGATCAGAAAATTCCCGGGTTTTATTCAATATATTTTCCAATTTTTTTTGTAGCTGTGGAAATTCATCGGGGGAAATCTCTCTTGAAATACGGACAGGTTTTTCAATACTTACGTATACCCTGGAAAATGGCTTTGGAATCATAAACCTGTCCCAGGATTTCGCAACCCATGCTTTTTCAAATGTACAGTTTACCAGAACAATTGGACCCTGGATCATGGATGACAGATAAATAGATCCTTCCTTAAACTTATATTTTGGTCCTCTTGGTCCGTCCGGTGTCGTTACTATCGCGTAACCTTCTTTCGCGGATTTAAGCAGACCTTTTATTGCGCCAAATCCGCCTTTTGAAGAAGATCCACGGACAGTACGTCCTTTCCAGCTTTCCACGATGCGTGATATAAACTCCCCGTCGGCAGATTGGCTGATTAAAACACTTAATGGCAGTCCTTTTTTATGACAATTCCTGTAAAGGAAAAAGGATAAGAAAAATATACGGTTATGCCAGAAACTGAAAACTACAGATTTTTTTTCCTCTACAATTTTACATAAAATATCGTCTCCATTTACAATGGAGATTCTACAGCTGGCTCCGATACATTCCATTGCCTTGCGTACAATGAAAGAAATGAGGTATATTTTAAATTCCCGCATATTCTTGTTTTTTATGGAACGGAAACCGTTAGCGGGTCAGACCATGGAAAAACAGTATTCGCGCTGTCGGCATTGCGTATCGCAATGGTATCTGCAACTTGAAGAAAGAAGTTCCCAATATAGCAATTGTATGCACCGACTGTCCCGCCAATTTGAATCGTATACGATGCCCCCGCAAATGAAGCTCCAGTTGCACAGAAACCGTCATACAAATTAATATCTCCCATCGCCTTGTTATTAGCGTCATCCGGATCAGGACTGTAAAAAATTCCGAGTCCAGTCGTAGTAGCTGGCAAGGTTAGGGTTATAACATAATAAGTGGATACAGCCTGAATAGCTGGATTGGTTGGAGCCGGGACTTCTGCAACAACCATAGCCGACGCCGGATTTGAATATGCACAGTCGCTTGTCAATTTATATTTAGTGCAGTCCCTGCTTCCATGACTGCGAATGGAAACCCACCTTCCTGCAGAAAGAATCCCAATCGAAGAATTGGAGCAATCGCCGCCGGATTTCCCAAGATAAGCTTTTAAAGGTTTATTTAACGCTACCGATATCGGCGTTGTAAAGTTTTCACAATTATAATACGTTGTGCTTGCAGCGGCCTCGGCCGCTGTTGCTCCTGTTGTAATTTTATAACCGTCAAAATCAGCCTCGACGTTTTGAGCATAGAAATTTAATTCTGTGTATCCCGACTTGTTTATGGCAGTAAGTCCGACAGGACTTTGTAATATCTCAAGATCATAGGTTAAATTTGGCTGACATAATACCTGTGACACTATTGGTAATAAAATTAGCCATATTTTTTTCATCGTCAATAATTACATTGGATAAAATTCCTGATTATATACTTTTCTTGACCATCGATTCAAAAAATGAATATGGTCGATATCCAACAATCATTTCACCGTTTACTATGAAAGTTGGGGTTCCCTGAATGCCAAGAGTTCGCCCCATTTCAGTATCCCGGTCTACCTTGCTTTGATATTTATTTGAAGCAATACATTGATTGAAAATGCCAACATTGACTCCAGCCTTTTTGGCATAAGCAAGATAATCAAACGTTCCTTCGTCATCCGAGTAAATGGCATCATACATTTGCCAGAACTTATTTTGATCGCCCGCACATTCGGCCGCCATTCCGGCTTTCTCATCTACCTCGTTACGGCTAAAGTGGCGGTAAACCAGCCTTACATTATCCGGATACTTTTGCAGTACCTGGTGCATTACTTCTCTGGATTTTTTACAAAACCCATGTAAAACTGTTGAAAATCACAATATTTACCTTTGGATCTTTGGCCCCTTTGTATTGCGTTGCTTCAACAAGAGGTCTCATATCGATATTTTTAACCACTTTCGGTTCCTGGGGTCTGGATGGCCGATTGGCAACATAAATATAACCAATTAATGATCCGATCGCCAGTATGCCAACTGTATTAAAAATAGTAAGCCATTTGAATATATCCCGTTTTTGTTCACTCATAGGAACAACAATTTATGCCCGAACCTTGCGAAAAGCAAAAAAAATCCGGATAACAATTGGCTGAATTGCATATTTTTATGTACATTCCCGAAGAAATGTTCGACAATAAAACGATAGCCAAAAGCCTCCAGCAAGGAAAAAATTCATGATAAAAGCAAACATATTGATCGCCGAAGATGACCCCGTTGCAGGAGAACTCCTGAAAAGTATTCTGACTTCCGGAGAATTTGAAACCACACTTGTGGATAATGGCAAAAAAGCTCTGGATCATTATATGCATAACAAAGTAGATGTCATTATTATCGATATGCATATGCCTGTCATGGACGGCAGACAGCTCATCAGCGAATTAAGGAAAATAGACGCGCCTGTAACGATTATCGTAGAAACAGAAGACCAGAGTCCTGCAACAATTATTGATATAATGAAAATGGGGGTTAGCGACTATATAATTAAACCCGTTGGAGCAGAAAAATTAATATTTAAAGTTCATAATGCCATTGATCTTGCCCATTTAAAGCAAAATAAAATGGCGCTCGAAAAAGAGCGCCAGATGCGCATGGAAAAACAATTGGACTGGAATGTAATGAAAGAAAGAATTACTGCGCGAAGCTACGACCGATTTGATAAAACTCTTTTCGGGAGTCTCAAGGCAAGCTTTACACAGGGAGCTGGCATGGGCTCTCTTATTTCTCTGTTGTCGCTGATCAAAAAGCAAATCAAACAGGCTGACGGCAACTATCTTGTAAAAAAAGATTTAATGGATCTGGTCTTTAACAATGCGTTATCCGCCCAAAAAGCGCTGAATGCCATTACCGAAATTTCTAACATGCTTGATGCTGAAATTGAGCTGGAAAAAGAACCCGTACAAAAGGTATACGAGCTGGCATTGGCATTGCCTGACAAACTTGCAAAACAACTGTCCATCAAATCACAAAACGTCAAATTTAATGAAGCTAATTATGACAATATTGCAAAGCAATTGCTGGTAAACCTGGAATTTATCCAAAAAGCATTTGAGGAGTTGACTTTGAATGCCATGAAGTTTTCTCTTCCCAAATCAACCATTTATATATTTTCAAGTTGTACTAGCGACAGATTTTATATTTCATTTATGAGCGAACCTGACACTTCTCTTACCGGAGATGAAGGAATTCCACGCGAATACGAAAAGTTAATTTTTGAACCTTTCTTTCGATTGGTAAAATTTGTATTTGAAGAATACAACACCCTGGATTTTGGACTGGGACTTACAATGGTAGAAAAAATCATACGAAAAAACCACGGGAAAATCACATTATCCAGCGTTACCGATAACTCCAATATGGATAATATTCAAAACAAAAGGAAAATAAATTTTGAGATAGCCCTGCCCCTTGTTGAGGCTTCGGTTGAAACCTAATACTTTTTCTTGTTTTTAAGGAAATTCGCCAGTTTTGCGCTGCCGGTTTCGGTAAGCGCGACGATTTCAAATATTTTTACTGGTTCTAACTTTCCCTTTACCCGGATTAAATCCAGTTCCCGGACAACCACGTCTTCAACAACTTTTTGGTATGTAAATTCGGACATAATCCCCATAGTTCCATATACTTTATTGGTTCCCTCAAGTCGGGCTCCAAGGTTTACAGCATCGCCTATTGAGGTAAAGTCAATTCTCTTGGTCGAACCCATAGCGCCTGAAATTACATCGCCTGTATTTACTCCAATTCCAATATTGATGGGCAATTTTCCTTCAGCCATACGCATTTTATTGTGTTGGTTTAATTCACTTTCCATATCCAGCGCCGTAGCTGCAGCGCAAAGGGGGTGCATTGGATGATCGAAGGGAGCGCCGAATACGGCAAAAATCTCATCGCCGACAAACTTGTCAACAACGCCACCAAATTTTATTATTATATCTGTCATTATTTCCAGATAGCCATTCAACATCTCCACAACTTCATGCGGTGTTAATGATTCCGATATTGTCGTAAAACCTCTGATATCTGAAAACAGCACCGTTACATTTCGTCTTTGTCCGCTGGTAAGCAAATCTCCTCCGGATAAG
>Ga0224495_10001688_pt1 | contig 15304 bp, 24 predicted proteins | sample SF_Jul11_sed_USG_FD_168128 | JGI IMG/M metagenome (GOLD analysis project Ga0224495, IMG submission 168128) | Sediment microbial communities from San Francisco Bay, California, United States - SF_Jul11_sed_USGS_4_1 | ecosystem: Environmental > Aquatic > Marine > Sediment | place: USA: California... | reverse complement strand
GCACGACGCGTGCGGCCTCATCTTCCTCTACGCCATCCGAGACATCGCGGCCGGCGAAGAAGTCACCGTCGACTACCGCTGGGACGACTACCCGCCCCACTTCGCGCAGCTCTGAGTTCGTTTAATAATACAGTTCCGTATTAATAAAGAGTCTGTTGCAGCTTTAACAAGCTGTAGTCTTTAGTTTGCGCGCCAGGACGCGGAAGACTTTCTTTGCGACTGGAGTCATCTTGCCGCCTCTCTTGGCTTGGAGCTTCTTGGCTGCGAGAAAGTGCTTGAGGGCTCTTTTCTTGCAGGACTTGTTGGCACCGCAGGTCATTGAGGCTTTTGGATTAAGGTTCTCCTTATACTTTTTTTTACGCGAAGTTCTTGGCGAGTCTCTTCTTCTTGATTCGCATAAGCCCTTTGTACTTGCCGACTCCGAGGTACCGCCCCGATTCATTGTTCTTGCCTTTGTGGCATCCGTAACGGCGAGCGCCCGCGACTGCTGCGCGTCTGACGTGTTTCCAGGCTGCACTTTTCTTCATTGCGTGTTGTATTACCAAGTCAATAATTATTTCCTGTTCATTTGCGGCTGCGGGAACCAAACGCCAACTAGTGACCCGATCAGAGTCCAAAGCGCTCCGTTGTTGCAGGGGTCGCCATATGCCAGCTGGTAGAAGCAGAAGGACAGGATGAAAATGGTCATTGCGAATGTCACGAAGTACTTAACAGCACCGGGGTCCATGGTCATGCAGCAGCTGGTCCACCTGGCCGGGCTCGGAGTCGGAGTCGGAGAAGGTGACGATAATGCGTCTTTCGCCTTCTTCTCTTCGAGGGGAGGGGGGTCGGGAGAAGGGGGAGGTGTTTTCTGGTCGAGCTCGTGCACATGAACAGGTGAGTCCCATGAGGGCATTGCTTTGGTAGCAGTTAGGGCACAAAAAAGTTAATCTCGAGAGGTTAGCACAATTTGTCAAACGGCTTCCAGAAGAAGTGTCCGCAAAATGCGGACACTTCGTTTTCACAGTGTCTTTTTTTAGGCTATCCGAGCACAGATGGAAACTTCAACGCGCAAACAAGAAAGATGGGCGGGAAAGCATGGCGTATCTACTTTGCATTCGACCACGACATCAAAAGCCTCGGCGACTACTTGCACATCTACGGTCACACGGACATTCACGATGGTGTGCTACCATCACTAGCAGAACTACTGGACATCGTTGCAAAAGACAGTGCAATCGTCAAGCCTGTGCGATTTACTATGTTCCAAGTCGTTCCGATTCCGCGCCAGAAAAAGTAGTTTATTCATGCCGAGGACGCTTGTTGGGCGTCTCGTAGTGCTCGACGCGCTCAATCATCATCTCCCAATCGACTCCGTTCAAATCAACCGTGACTCCGGTGCTGGGATCGACGACTTCGATCGACAGCTGTTTGACTCCTGTCGGGAACGACAAGAACTGTTTGTGGTCACTTTCGTCGGACAGGAAGTTGAAGAGTGAAAAGGACGCGAGCATGGGCACGATCAGCGTTCCCTGGCGATTCGGACTGCCTCCCGTGACGTAGCCAGGCCCACCAGACTCTCGGACCATGATTCCCAGCGACAGAGGAACGCTCAGATCAACTGTATTTGGTAAATAAGTGGCCGCAGCGGGCGCGATGACAGTAGGAGCCAGGTTCAGTTGCAGGCCCATGACTTTCTGTGCCGTGACAGGGGTCAAGGTGACTCCTGCAGCGCGGGTGACGCGTAGCTTGCTGTAAAGAGGTTCGAAGACGACGGTAGAGGCGGGAATCAAAGACTGAAGCGCGACTGCCAGTGTTTGGCCTGTGTAATTGCCGGCGCTCAATGTCACGAGCACGTTGCCTGCTCCGATGTCATAATAGAACTGATTGTTGGTTGAGTTGATGTTGTACAGAGAGTTAGGGATCGTGATCCAGCGGACCGCATGCTTGCCTTCCAGGACTTCCGTGTACGTCGTTTTGAAGTTGCTGGGGCTCGTGCTCGTGAAGTTGAGTCTGTCCCTGCTGCGCACCAGCACCTTCTGGAAATACGTTGTCTTGTGGTCGGCACTGTACATTGTGATCCTCTAACCCAGTCTTCGTTTTTATTATTTCCTCCAGGAAGAAGTTTTGTACTTGGTAATGCCGTACTTTGTCAGTCCAGTAAAAAGAGGCAGCAGAGGCGCCAGCAACTACCCAGCCAAGACGTTCGAAGAAGAGTTTAGACATAGTGGTCTGCGAACATCGGTACTAGCTACAACGTCGTCTTTTTTATTTTGATGTTTCTTCAAACTTGCGAGAAACTCTGGTTGGATGTCTTCTTCTTTAGTCAGGTCAACCAGTGCAGTGATATCGAAAACGTAGGACGGGCGCTTTGGTTTCATTCTGATCCTGTTCTTGCATCGTCGTTCTTACACAAAGCAGCGCTGCTTCTTCTTTGGTTTGAGGGCTTTGGTTCTGTTGGCGCGCTTTTTGGCGGGTGGAGGAGGCGGCAGCAACTCTTTGCCTTCGATGTAGCGCTGCAGTTGGTCGTAGAAGAGTTGGATGGCCACCAACGCCCTTCGCCACCAATCGGGATCGAACTTGACTTCCACGATATTCATGAATGCTTTCTCGCATGGCGTTTCAGGCCAGTAGCGCACGAAGTGGCACGTCGGGATCTGCGCCACGGCCATCTGCGTCTGGATCTGGGGCCAGTAGATGTCAGGCACGTCCTGGGACATACGGTCTTGGCCATAAAATGGGCATTTCACTTCCACTAAGATAGGCAGGTCACGGCAGCATGCATCTGGAGTAGCGCCCACGATGCCCACATTCACGAAACCAATGTGCTCTTCCACCAGCTTGTTGCCAGTCGCCGTCTCGTAGAGCCGCAGAGCTTCTGCTTCGTGCTTGACGCCGTGCGCGATTGCTTCATTCTCCTCTCTTTCGCTGATATGCATCTTCTTGTAAATCAACTGAGTCACGGTGCGGTACTTGTTCTCACCGCGGATCGGCAGTGAGTGTACGAGGGTGTTTACGTCTGTAGCAGTCACGGTGCCTTTGCGCTTCTTTTGGCATTCAGGATCCTGGAAATCGATTCTGGTTGGGTCTCGCATCATGCGAGCGACGGCAGGGTGCATGCAGCCCGAAACCATCGAGGGCTGCCATTGGGACACATTGAAGAAGATCGTCTCCATGACTTTTGGCGTAAAAAATCCGATGAACTTCGACTAAAAGCGCGGGAGACTGAAAAATGAACAAAGAAGTCCGTTGCTATATCTGCTTCAAATTCGTTTCATTCACCAAAGTTTGCGAATCAAAGATTCCTAAATTCAAGCATTTTGTTGGCGACTCCAAGATGATGATGACCGGAGTTACGATGGATCGCGGCGATGGGCTATATATGCATTGCTTAGCTTGCGCTAAGCGAATCTCGAAAGATTTGCGAGTGAATTTCCGACATTACAATAAACTCCCAGAAACTTCAGCTACTGGCGGGAAAATATGATTCGAATTGTGGGCGTGGATCCTGGCTACCGCAACTTGGCCCTTGCTACCTTGGACATTGATGTCAAGACCAAGAAACTGGTGGCCGTGCAATGCAAGCATGTGGATGTGGGCTCCTGCGCAGACCAGACTGACATCATCTACAAAGTATGGCACTGCGTCCACGCCAAGGAGTTCTTCAAGAACGCTCAGTACGTTGAGATCGAGAACCAGGTCATGGGCCGCAAGAACTCGACTCCCAGCAACGTCGGACTCAGTTGGCTCATTGCCTCTCATGCCTACACCCAAAACCCGTTTACTGTCGTCAACTTCTCAGACTCAAAAGACAAGTTTAAGACATTTGGAGTGCCCGTGCCCTTCAAGAGAGGAACCCCGAAGCATACCAGACATTTGTTTATTAAGAACAGCTCGATTCAGTTGGCAGTGCGTTTATTGAAACAATACGGTGTCGAGCCCTCCACTGTCTTCCAGAACGGAGAAAAGTCTACATGGGAGCACATCGCCGACGCACTAGGCCTCGCTTTTACTCGTGCTCTCCTTGCCGGCCTTCTTCTTGTTCCGCCTCCTCCATAGCACCGCGACCGCTTTCATGCGAGTCGAGGGCGAGAGTTCCATCACATCTGAACGCTTCATGGCCTGTTGTACGAAGAGGTTGTACGGAGTCGGGGCTCGGGCGACTTTCTCAAGCTTCTCTCCACAGTGCGGACACTTACGAACGGGCATCTTGGATTGTTAATATTCAATAGAGAATAAAAAAAACTCAACTGTCTTCGACGGAGAGGCGGCCGTTGAACTGCTGGATGTTGCGGTGGTAGATCGAGTAGATGTCGACTTGGTAGGTGCCCGCAACAAAGCCCGGGGTGCCTTCCGTAAAAGTTGTGAGTTCCGTAAAGACAGCCGTTGCGTCTCCAAAGATAGACACATCGAGAGTTCCACTTCCTTTGCGAACGAATGGTTGACCCGCGAGCGTATTGGCGTTGTACGTGCCCCGTTCGTACAGAGAAACAGTGAAGAAGACGTTGCTGCCGATGAAAGCACCTCCAGTAATCACAAACTCGACGCCGTCCTTGATTGCACTTGGCAGCTCATTAAGCAGAATGGTGAGCGCTGCAGGTGTAGTCGCCAGAGGGTTGATTGGCGCGCTGGTGTAATCTCCCTTGTAGCCAACTCGAATGTTATTTGCGTTAGTTGTGGGAGCAAGAGGGAGCCCCGCCGCATCTCTCCACTGCACACGGTAGCTGGTGACTGTTGGTGCGCCACCAGTCGTAAATCGAATACGCTCTCGGTCGCCGCGAAAATCGTGCCATCCGTCGATTTCGCCGCCCCACGCCGTATGCAATTCATTCGCGAACGGAATCACATAGACAGCATTGTACTTGACATACTCAGAGCCGAACACAGAAGAGTTGATCCATCTGCGGTAGTACGATTCGTCGATAGGCGTGCCATCTCCCAGCATCGAGCGACCATGCACGTTTTCGTGGTCGATTGTTGAAGTTGGACCCAAGGGAACGTATCGCAGCTGTTCTGCTCCAGTCGCGTTTTGGCGCAGACAGAAGATAAGCATTGCGCTGCGGTGATGAAACTGGTCAAGGTCGATCGTGTAGCTTGTGTTGGCTGCATAGGCACGTGCTGGCTCTGTTCTTTGCTGGCAGTCAACATAGTTGTGTTGCCACACGCTCATAGCCTTCTCTTTGCGGAACTCGAGACGGCTGACTGCGGACATCATTTCAGACGAAGCGATCCAGCGGATTTCATTCAGCACCACGTTGGCAGCGGTTCCAGCAGTCGAGGTTCGGCAGTCGCCCTTAGGATAAAACTTGATTTCCAGGTCACCGCGCAGCAGACTCAAGTCAAGCTTGAACCCTTCGATCCAGTTATGGGGCATGGGCAGATAGAAGTACTTTTGTTCACCGACTTGTTGCGAATAACGAGACACTTGACCGGACTTGGATTCGAAGTTGACGGGGTCGGCCAACACTTCCTGCGCGTCTTTAGGCAAAGTCTGAATCATCCACCAGAGCATGTCGCCGTGATACCGAGCGATTTCGCGACCAGAGTGGCGATCGTACCATTCGATGCGGTCGAACCACAGAGGAACGGGCAGAAGCTCAGTTGCAGCGGTTTGAACAGTCACAGAGAAACGAAGTACGACGTCGTTGACTCGGCCAGTAGCGTCGTTCTCAATAATAAAGGAAAATTGCGAGGTTTGGGCAAGTGCGTTGGTCGCGGCAGCAGGGGTCATCACTTCTTGCACAAACATCTTCTTGCCGTCGTACGCAATAGCTTGCTCGACTTCAAGGGTAATCGGTTGGCCAGATTCATGTTTTTTGGCCGATTCGACCCTGCGTCGTTTGGCAGAACTCTGCTCGACTACGGTTCCTGATGCACTGGCGCGAATCATCTTGCTGGTGAGGTTACTGGTAGAAAAAAAATTAAGCGCGAGGACGAGTGTTCTGAACAAGGATATAGCCCCCAACGACCACAGCCCCAACAACTGCAATGATGGTCGCTGTCTTGAGTGTGTCGCCTGCCCCTTTGAGCGGGTTTAGCTCCTTGTTTGCCCACTTGATGCCCTTGCCGGCTAGTTTCACTGCTTGATCTCCAATTCCCCCTTTGTGCACGGCCTTACCAAAGAACCCCTTTCTCTGAAACGACTTACCGATCGGACCTCGAGCTGAAAAAAGGCCCGGTTTTTTGGGACTTGGGTGAGGTTTAGCTTTGTTGGGAGGCTGGTAATGGAGTGGGTTCGGCATTACGAAACTAAAGTTAAGAAGAGACAATTTATTTTACGTGGCAGCCGGCAACCTCAATACTTTGATGATGTTAGCTATGCCATTCGCTAGAGCAGCGATCTGGACATTAGTCAGTGGCGTCTTCGCAAGACGGTCAGTCAGAGGGTTCTGGAACGCAGGAACGGACTTGTGCATGGCTCGAGAACGCTCTATTTCTTCTTGGATCCACAGGTGCAGCATGCCAGCGTCAAAGGGTTTGAAGCAGAAGGTCTCTACTGCCACAACGATCCGGGGCACAGTGAGATCGAACTTCTTGCGCACGTCGAGAATTTCTGGAAGAGAAAGGATCTTTTCGTCTGCCAAGAAGTTCTCAATGGCACCGATGGCACGAATGACTAGTTGGAGCTTGCTGGTCGTGGCTGCAGACATCTTTTGTTGTTCTTGTCAATGGCAGAAGAATAAAATTACTCGTGTCCACCGATTCGCCCAAGTTCGTTACGGGAGAAGTCAGCTTCTTGATGACGAACAGAGCCAGAGCGAAAGCCATTAGGACGATGCCGACGTAGATGAACATTCCCTTTTAGAATCGAGCCTCAGAAAAAAAGGATTCGAAGATGTACTGCGAAGCTAGCTCCGTGACGATGCCGTCCGTCGCCAGTGCGATGGCGTGACCGTCACCATACGCGCCTCCACTGAACCCAGTTAGAACGTGAGGCGCAGCCCAGAACGCCAGTGCTCCTCCAGCAACATGAACCACGAACGACTCAAAATGCTTTGTGCGCTGGCCGGCCGGGATGTAGCGCGTGCCGAGGTAGTTGATGAGTTCGATCAAGAACGTGCTGCCAAGCCCAAACCCGAACCCTAGCACTGCTTTAGGGACACTTGCCGTTTTCCCCATAATACTGAGCGCAAACTCATTAGGGATACGAGAGTCCGCTGAAAGTACTGCAGCGCCCACTGCGCCTGCGATGACGGGCTTCACTCCGATCTGCTCGATTCCGTACCGACTCATTCTGATTGATTGAGTTATATTAAAGAAAAAAAATGTGACTTATGCAGCACGAGGATCGACGACTTGCTCAGAAAGGTCAGTACTAGGCGTTTCGGCCTTGTGTGCCATGTGTATCATCGAAGCCGTGTGGAACGTGACAAGAGAGAGTTCGGTCACGGGGTCCAGGTTGTTGAAGCCTAGTCCGTACTTAGTCTTGACTCGCTCCAGCAGAAAACGCCATCGGTCGTTCTCGAAACAGCGATTCGTGGTGCCATTGACATAGACTTTACCAGTCAAGGTCACAGCGTTCTCGATCGCCGTCAAAGACTGGCGCACAATGGCATCGGATGCAGCACTGTTGCCCTGGTTCGCAAGGGTATCTTCTACATCCGTCAGCAGTTCTTGGAGTTTAGGGCCTGAGAGTCTGCGAAGTCTGGCTGGTTTCAGATCGTACGAATGCGTTTGGGTCAAGAAAGGCCCCAAAATCTCGTTACTTCCATAGGCACTGAGTAGAGAAATGGCTTTGCGGTCTTCGGGCATGCGTTTGGTGATATCCAAGTGCTCTTTTGGAGACTTGGCGTGCGTTTTTTCTGCTTTCTTTTCTTTTGGTTGTGGTGGAGGCGGAGGCGGATACTTCTCTTCCGCTTCAGGCGCGGGTGGAGCCACTTTGCGCTTTTTGGCTGGTTTCGATCTCGGTGTTGCTTTCTTGTAAGAAGCAAGCACTTGGTCCAATGCTGCGTCGTCTGCTTTTGCTGGTTCTTGCTCTTTGCGTTTCTTTTGAGGTTTTGACGTCGCCGCCGCGATTTCAGCCAGTCCAGCGAAACGACTGTCTTGAGAATAGACTTCGTGCTTCGTGTCCATCGATACTGCTTACTCAAGTATAGAAGACAAAAAAAAATTAGGTTTGCGGGCCTTTGTAGGCTGGAGCCGCTACATAACCAACGTCCCCAAAGCCCGCTTTCCCGGAGCCGAGATTAAATCCTGCTCTTTTGATTCTCTCCTCCCCTTTCGTCGTGAGATCTCCGAGCACAAATGGTGCGAGCATCTGCTCGACTTCTTTCTCGTCGGCCTTTTGCTTCAGAACGTTGCCGAGTTTGAGAGCACCACGCATATCGCGGCCGTACTTTTCCTGCAACTTCGTCGCAGCTGCTGCGGTCGCTGGATCAGGCGCCGCACCACCCGCGCCTGTGCCGTCCTCGGTAAGGATGCGCATTGCCAACATCAGGTGACGAGTCTCCTCTTTCGCCATGCGCTTGAGAACCTCCTCATTCTGTCCGCCCGTTCCAAGGATGTTCTTGAGAGTGATCAAAGTCAGCAGGTTGCCTTCGTTGGTGTTCGGGTCCGTATAGTCATCCGTAAGCTTTTGAAGCGCTCTCTCATTCTCAACGAGGGATCCGGGTCCAGGAGCTCCAGACATTTTCTCTCTGTAGTCTTGTAAGCTCTTGGCAAGAAAAAAAAAATGGCCATGATGAACGACGTCATGTTCTTGCGGCAGATGCACTACAATCGCGCAAAACGACAACGTCGCAAGTACAACAAGTCTGGAGTTCGAGGTTCGGGAATGCAAGTCGTCAATCACCCTTACGCGAAACTGGCGAACAAGCTCAACGCCTATGGGGGCGGGAACCGTACGAAAACAATGGAACCTCCAAAAGAAGCAGCTTCTGGACAACAGCTGAAAACAGACCCTGCGGCGAACACCCAGGGCGACCTCAAGCAACAACCGACATTCAAGATGAAGGACGTTGCGGTCTTACCCAAGAAGAGGCCCTTGAAACAAGGACCTCACGGCGAAAACAAGAAGTTCCAAAAGAGACGCAAGAAAATCCAAGGGATGGGCATGCTTGAAGAGGACCCGATCTTAACTGAATTCCAGCGAGCCGAAAGGGAACTCAAGGCCGCACAGAAAGCCGAGAGAGAATTCACGGAAGAGCCGGATACAGAAGAAGAAAAAGAAGAAGAAGAAGAAACGCCCAAAAAAGAAGAAGAGGCCCCAAAAACGGAGAAAAAGGAGAAAGAAGAGAAAGGGGAGGCAAAACTCTCAAAGAAGGAGGAGCAGGCGAAACGACGGCAAGGAAGAGCAACCAAAAACATCGCAGCACGAAAAGCTCTGGAAGAGGCTTCGAACATTGCCGGCAAGCGAGCACAGGCAGCGAGTGAAGCCATGATTAAGCAAAAACAAGCAAAAAGCAAGCCTTACAGAGAAACAAAGGCAGCCGGCCCCAAAGAGGTGACGCAACCTGAAGATAACCCTGAATTCAGGCGAATTATGGACCTTCAGATGCAACTATCGCGCGAGTTCCAAGACCTTATGAAAACCGTTGCAGACACGGACCCTCAAACCGCAGAGCATCAAGAAGCAAAGAGAAATGGGGAAAAACTTTACCTTGAAATGAAGAAAAAGGCGATTAAACTACTTCGAGGTCAAAAATCGGGCTCTTCAACGGCTTCAAGCAGATCAAGATCAACGTCGGTCACTGGAACGCCTGCCACAAGATCGAGAGCGGCATCGGGGGAGATACTTCCAGAACCGTAAGGTCTCCTTCATCTCATCCATCTCAAAAAAAAACAACTATTCTTGCTTTTTCTGTTCAGCGAGTCCGAAGTAACCAAGAACCCCCCGCCTCCTCCTGCTCTGGAACAAGTCAAGACTCCTTCGCCACCCAGAACCAAGAATGAAATACTGGGGGACGAACTCAAGAGGCACTACACAGCGGGTGCAGAACACCTCACGCCTCCAGAACGGGTCGCGAGAGAGCATTTGGAGAATTTTCTGAAAGAGCAAAAGTTGGAACATTTGATCGAGAAAATGCCAAAATCAAAGCCAAAAAGAGGATGGGAAATGTGGATGAACAACCTCATCACCAAGGGCATGGTCTACCCCAAAGAACCGAAGAAATCTTTATTCGATAAGGTTATCGCCGCTTTATCCCCAGGCCGAAAAGCTAAGTAGCAGACCCTTTGCCTTTGAACGGCAATTCCTTCGGCGCTCGCATCGGAATGTAGTTCTCTTCAAGCCGGTCTTCGCTCTCTTTGTACACAATACAAACGTACGGCCCTACTTTCGACGGTTCGGTATTGTCCCAATAGTAGTCCTGAAAATCCTGCTTGCTTGGAAAGAGCTGGCCGTAGTTTTCGTACAAGTGGCCGATTGTCTTATTAGTCTTGGAGTTGAACATGATGCAATAGGAAGTCTGTTCGCGCATGGTCGGAGAAATGGCATGGCGCCCCGTTAGATACTGTACCGCGACATACATGGTGATGTTGTACTGCCGGAACGTGCCCATGAAATTGTTGAACCAGCTCTCGTCATTGTTGAGAATGCCGAGCAAGTCGTCGCAGATGAGAAAACTAGGTTCCAGTTTGCCCTTCTCTTCAAATTCCTTCTTGAGATTCGAGATGTACTGCTTGAGAATGGCAGGGTTGTAGCCTTCGAACACGCGATCTTGTGGCAGAAAGCCGTACGAGCCCTTGAACTTGGTGCCCACGAACGCGATGCCGGTCTTCACAGGGTTCTTGGCACGGAACATCTGGTCCATCATGAGCCATTTTAGGAAATGAGTTTTGCCTCGTTCGGACTTGCCGACAAGCACAAACAGTTGGCCGGAATCAGGGTCTTTGGAAGTGAAGAAGTCTGCGTTGCGACCCGTCTTGGTTTCCTCTTCGTCCTTGTCTTCGTCCGACTCTTCATCTGACTCGGATTCGCGAGAGTCAAGGAGATGGATATCTTCATCATGCTTGTCCAACTTTTGGCGCTTCTTGGGACTCTGCATGGAAATACTTACAATACACACACGAAAAAAAGTGCCACTCGATGTCCTTGTTTGCTTCCCGGATTACGGCTTGAATCACAATCGAGCTCTCAATTGCCGGAAACTTAAGAGACACTTCACAGATCTGAGCAAGACCGCGCGCCATGCGCCATTGAACAAAATCACACGAGCTCATCGAAGTAATGTATTACGAACTGCATCGACCAGCAACGCTGTGATGGCATTGTAGGCCACAGTCGCGACGAAAGAGTTGTGTTTGTAGTAGCCGGCAAGAGAAGGGTACAGAGTCTTGTGATGGTAGCGGTACAGAATGTCAATCGCAGCAGCAAAGGCCGCGAATTCAAGAGCGCTTTTGGTTCCTGGGAGTTTGCCATAGACACCGCTCCAGAAAGCAGTCAGGGCTGAGGCGTAGGCGATGTTTTCGATTGGGTGAGAGGATCTGAAGTAGTCTCGGAGGCCGTCGTTGAGGTCGGTGACTTGCAAGGCGATGTCTCCGACTGCACCTGTGACTGCACCCGCGACGGCATAATCCATTTGGGTTCTACTAGTTTTCGGGGGAGAATCATTTTCCTGGTGTCTCTGGGAAAGAACGACGTTATGGGCACTTGTACCGTTTGGCGGTAGTGCTCGAGGTTTTCGTGAAAGGCGTCAAGCGGCTGTTTGTCGGCCATTTTAACTATTCAGTTCCGTCTTTAATCTTCATGCCGGCCGTGGTGATGGCACCGACGAAGGAGGCGATGGTGATTGAATCGCCCAGTGACATTTGGGCACCTGCCTTGAGTCCAAAAGTCAAGAGAATAGCGACCAGGAGTCCGTGAGTCTCGTGACTCTGTCGTGCAAGGAAGTCGCTCATGGCTGGAGTTGCTTTGTACACAGAAAAATTTAATCGTCGAATGGCACCGAGTCCTCTTCGTATCTGTACTTGTCTTTGGCACTGACTTCGTGCTTTTCTTCGAAATGACGGTCAGACTCTTGGTTGCGCTCGGTTTCGGCCAACGAGACTTCCTGGGTGTGGTGAGGAGGATCGGGTGCCTTGACTTGGGCATTGCGTCTCGCGGACTTCTCGCTGTAGTCCTTGTGCGTCTCCTGCTCTCGTATGTCCATGTGCGACGTGTCGACTGAACGGTTGTGGTTGACGAGGAACAGAGTCAGGGCAAGAGCCACGGATCCAGCAACTGCTAATCCAGCCATCCGCGAACCTTGGTGCTCATGTCGTAGTCGTAGGAAAAATTGTTTTGGTCATCTCGGGTGGAAGGCCAGAAACGTTCCCACCAGCGCTGGGCTCCGACACGGGGCACTTCACGATCAAACTTGTTGACTTCGAAGCCAGCAAGCGCTCGCTCATCTCGAATAGCCTTGTCGAGCAAAGAGGCATCTGTTTGGATCTTGACTTGCCCTGTCGCCGTGTCGAGTCTTACGGTCGCATTGACCAGCCTGTCCTGCAGTTTCAGATCCTCCTGGAAAACGTAGCGTTGAGCCATCGTCGTTGATAATTTAGAGAGCAGTGTTTTTTTCTTCTCAGCCAAAAACAACACCAAAACTATGACAAAGAGACTTCGCAGTTGTCTCGGTGATGACAACACGGTTCTTGTTGGCGGAGGGGGCGGCGTCACGCTCACCGCTCCTCCTGGGGCACTGTACACCCTGTCGTTGCCAACCGATATCGGGGTTTCCGGGCAGCACTTGACTACAGATGGTGTCTCTCAAACGTCGTGGACCACACCCTCAACTTCCGATGCTACCAAGCTTCCTCTGGCTGGTGGAACCATGACCGGGCCCATACTACAAGCAAACGGCTCTGACGCTGCGCCGAGTTACTCGTTTAGTGCTGAAACAGACACCGGGATCTATCGCGAGGCTGACCAAAAAATGGGCTTCGCTGTGTCAACCGTCAACAAGATGACCGTCGGAACCAACGACGTGACCTTTCACACCGACATGATCGTTGATACGGGTGGCTTGATCACCGGACCTGTGAGCGTGAGGCCTGATGCTGGCAACGTCGAGGTGCCGAGCTTCTCGTTCAGCACCGATACCGACACGGGGATGTACCTGAACGCGCCAGGAACACTGGGCTTTGCGTGCGGAGGAATCGACCAGCTGTTCGTCGACTCAACCGTCGTACAAGCCTCCACTCCTATCCGAAGCAACAACGGAGCTGCAGCGACCCCAACCTTCTCTTTCACGGCCGACAGCGACACGGGCATCTACCGATCTGCTGCCAACTCACTGAGCGTCAGCGCGGGTGGGGTCGAAGTATCTGCGTTTGATGGGACATCCGTCAAGCCAAAAGTTCAAACTCACTCAATCGACGGAACGAATGCTTCTCCTGCCTTCTCCTTCGCAGCAGACACAGATACCGGCATCTATAGAGCTGCCGCAGACTCGGTATCCATCACAACAGGGAGCACAGAGCGACTGAGAGTAAGCAACACGGAAGTCAAGACAACGGTACCAGTGCAAGCATCTTCGGGCTCGGCAGCAGCACCTTCTATTTCATTCTGGCAGGACCCTGACACTGGCATGTACAACAACATCCTCAACACACTCCTGTTCGCGACCAACGGCACTGAAAGAATGCGAATCGAGGACTTTCGAGTCCTGTTCAACCACCCCGCTATCCACTCCGCCGGAACCAACCTACTACCAGGCTGCGCTGTATCACAGGCAAACACAGGGCTCTATAGTCCAGGTGCCAACTTGCTGGCAGCAACTGTTAATGGCACTGAAACCATTCGGTCATCGTCAACGGCAGTGACAACCACTGTGCCCCTACTTCTCCCCGATGGCACTGCTGCTGCCCCATCCTATGCCTTCAGCAGTGGCGCAGCATCAACAGGACTCTACCGCCCAGCTGCTGGACAGCTAGCAGTCACCACAAGCGGAGTACAAAGATGCCTTTTCACTGACACAGCCGTCACGAACTCAGTCCCTCAAGTCGTTCCAGGTGGGAATGTTGCCGCACCAGGGCTCACGTTTTCGGGCGAAACTAACACAGGCATGTACCTCGCGAGTGCAGGCAACCTCGCATTATCCACCGGCGGCGGAATTCGTTTTCTCGTGAATTCAGCGGGAACGGCGAACTATGGCTTTCTGGCGAACCTAAAACGAACTGCCGCAAGCCCCGATTTCACTTTCTTATTTGACAGTGATACTGGAATGTTCAGTGCCGGTGCGGACCAGGTCGGCTTCAGTACAGGCGGCGTCTCGCGACTGAACGTTTCAACTACAAAAGCGGCATGGTCCGTGCCAGTTCAGCTGCCAAGCTACACAGTTGCTCAGGCGAACTTGCTCACTGCCGCCACAATCGGTGCCGGGGCTCAGATATACGTATCAAATGAGGTTGGAGGAGCGGTAGTGGCATTTAGTGACGGAACGAACTGGCGCAGAGTCACAGATCGGGCGATCATCGCTTAGACCCTTGCCTTTACAGGCACAGGGACGTAGTTCTCGGGACGCGAGCTGAAGCGTGCTTGTTCCAAAGCCAGTGACAATATGGCGCCGTCTTTGGAGACCCAGAGCTGCGTGACTTCCGCCAGCGCAACGTACCACGTGTCCTTTGTCGGGAACTCCGGGGCCAATACCATCGGCATCTCCTCTTCGTCGCTCATAGGCTCGCTCGCCGTAAACTAAATAAAAAGGTCATCGGGGTTGAATTTACGCTTTTTGGATACCTTCTCGGCGAAGAAGGCACTGTCTTCGGTAATCTTGAGACCGAACTTAGGGTCTGGAGTCTTGCCGTCTCGGATGCGTGTGATGCCTTTGAAGAACTTCCAAAAGTCAGAGTCAGGAGTATGATCGGTATTGAGGGCAGGGAAGAGACGCCGGCGTTCTTTGCGTGCCAGTTCGAAGAGGGCGACATCAATTGCGCGGCACACGTTGAAGAAATCGCGATTTTGCGGCAGATTTAAGCCAGTGCCAAAGTCTAGATCCAAAGTGCTGTTTGAGCCCTTGGCGTTCTTGAAGGTGCTGACGCCCCATTTGCTGAACATAGCAGGCGACAGGAGCTTGAGGGCCTTCCCGTCGTAGGTCACCGCGATCTTGGAACCGAATGCATTGGGCTTGCCAGGATCCCCGAGCTGCAATTTGTTGGCGTCGAACTCCTGCATGCCGTCGTCTGTGAAGATGCACGTCTTGCCTTTTATCGAGTCTGCAGACTTTTCGGCGTATCGCAAGTACTGAAATCGTTGCGGTTGTTCCCATGGCAGCGAATTGAGCTTCTTGGTTTCTTGCATTTTGAGATTTTGGCGGCAGAAATGAAAGTGCGCATTAAAAGGCTGAAGTGAACTTCGATACTTCGACGAGACCAAGCTGCAGTCAAACTACTATATACAAAAAAA
>Ga0224495_10001687_pt1 | contig 15305 bp, 19 predicted proteins | sample SF_Jul11_sed_USG_FD_168128 | JGI IMG/M metagenome (GOLD analysis project Ga0224495, IMG submission 168128) | Sediment microbial communities from San Francisco Bay, California, United States - SF_Jul11_sed_USGS_4_1 | ecosystem: Environmental > Aquatic > Marine > Sediment | place: USA: California... | reverse complement strand
ACTATCTCTACTCGGTATTCGTGCAGGCCGTCGCGGACAACCGTGGCGTCAGCGTGGATGCCGTACTCGAAAATATGGCCGATGGACGCGTTTTCATCGGTCAGCAGGCGATCGATGCAGGGTTGGTGGACGGTGTTTCCACCCTCGATGCACTGATCGCCAAACTCAGCCAGCAGGGCGCTGGCGCAATCGTGTCCGCAAGGGCGCAATCGCTGAAAAACCTCGACGCCTATCTGGAAGCAGAGCAGGTCGCCGGTGCCATTTCACAAACTACACAAGGAACCAAAGACATGAAAATCACCATGCAAGACGTCCTCGCGCATGCGCCGGATGTCGCCGAAGCCCTGCGCGCAGAAGGCGCGTCTTTGGCACTTGAGCCATCAAAGACTCAAGGCGCAAAAGAAGAGCGCGAGCGCATCCAGTCCGTATTCGCACAATCGCTGAAAGGCCACGAAGCGCTGATCAACACGCTCGCATTCGACGGCAAGACCTCCGGTGCCGAGGCTGCTGTTGCCGTGCTGGCTGCTGAAAAGAAGCTGGGCGCACAGGCCCACGCCGACCGTCAGGCTGACGCGCCAAAACTCGCACCGCATGCGGCTGCGCCGAGCGATGCGGTGGTTGAGGCATCGCAGCATGACCCGGCCGATCTGGCGAAGAGAGCCGCCGAGATCGTTGCGGAAGCGCAAGAAAAGGGTGTGGCAATGAGCTACACGACCGCAGTTCAACAAGCAATGAAGGAGAAGGACAATGGCTAACCCGGAACTCATCAAATCATTCATCGCCGAAGCGGCGGTCAACCCATTCCGTATCGTCAAGCTCGGAGCGGCTGACGGGCAGGTGGTGCAGGGCGCTGCTGCAACCGATGCGTTGATCGGTGTTGCAGACAGTCTCGGACAAACAACTATAGCTGATCGCGTCGACGTCATTATGAGTGGCATCGCTGATGTCGAATTCGGCGGTGCCGTCACTCGCGGCGCACTGATCACCGCAGATGCGAACGGCAAGGCTGTTGTAGCTGCGCCCGCCGCAGGCGTCAACAACCGCATCATCGGTTTCGCGCTGGTATCCGGAGTCCTCGGTGACATCGGATCCATCATGGTCGAGCAAGGCTCGATACAGGGCTAACCACTAACTGGAGAATATGACATGCCTACAAATGCTTCTTTCCCGATCCAACCAGCGCTTACAGCAATCGCGTTGGCTTACAGAAATAGTCGCCTGATCGCCGACAATGTGCTGCCGCGCGTGCCGGTGGCTTCGCCTGACTTCAAGTACCTGAAACACACCATGGCAGAGGGTTTCACGCTGCCTGATACCAAGGTCGGCCGCCGTTCCGCGCCAAACGAGGTTGAGTTCAGCGCAACCGAAGTTTCTGCATCCTGCATTGATTTCGGCCTTGACGCTCCCGTGCCGAATTCAGACATCGAGGCAGCCGCCACAATGCCTGGTGAATACGATCCTGTGATGAAGGCGGTCGAATCCACCACCAACCTGGTTACGCTGTCTCGTGAAGTGCGTGCCGCTAACCTGGTATTTGACGCAGCGCAGTATGCCACAGCGAACAAGACTACGCTGTCCGGCACCAGTCAGTGGAGCGACTTCGCCAACTCAGACCCGATCACCGCCATCCTGGTCGCGATGGACTCTATGGTGATGCGTCCTAACATTGCTGTCTTCGGACAAGCTGTGTTCACCAAGCTGCGCACGCACCCGAAGGTTGCCAAGGCCGTGCTGGGCAATGCAGGCGACGTGACTGTGGCTACCCGTGAAGCTATTGCTTCATTGCTGGAATTGGAAGACATCTTCGTCGGCGAAGGTTTCCTGAATACAGCCAAGAAAGGGCAGGCCGCAACGATGGCCCGCGTATGGGGTAAACACTGCGCGCTGATCTATCGCGACAGCCTGGCTGATGCGAGCAACGGTACCACATTCGGCTTTACCGCCGAGTTCGGCAGCCGTATCGCAGGCAGCGAGTACGACAGCAGCATCGGTCTGCGTGGTGGTCAGCGCGTGCGCGTTGGTGAATCCGTCAAGGAACTCATCACCGCTAACGACCTTGGCTACCTGTTCACCAACGCAGTCGCTTAACGGGAGGGTGGATCATGCCCAAGTTTACCGTGATCCACCCCGTCGAGCACGACGGGGTGCGCAAGGAGGAAGGCGAGACAATCGAGCTATCGGCAAAAGCAGCGCAGCCATTGCTTGATATCGGGCATATCGAGGCTTTCGACAAAAAGGCAGCGGCCAAGGCTGAGGCAGAAGCAGCGGCCAAGGAAAAATGGAACGCTGATGTCACGCTGCGTGAGCAGTTCGGCAATGACTTCGACGTTTATATGGCCGAAGCGCTGGAGCCACACCACTGATTATGGCTTTTACCGAAGACCTCGCTGATTTCATCAATGAAGATACGCCGGGCTATGTCCTGGCGACCGTCGGCGGTGTTTCCGTATCCGGTATTTTCGACGATGCCTATGCCGACCCGCTGAATTTTGCCGGATCAACTCCGGCGTTGGTGTGTGTCAGTGCAGGTGTTTCGGCGGCAGTGCAGGGCACGGCGGTGGTGGTCAATTCGGTGAATTACACCGTCGGCAGCAAGAAAGATAACCCGGAAGACCTCGGCCCGGGCCTGACGCGGCTGCTGTTGCAGGAGGTCTAAGCGATGGCGAACCATTTGCACCGACAGATCCGTGAAGCGGTTGAAACACTGCTCACCGGGCTGGCGACAACCGGCGCCAAGGTGTATGCCAACCGCCTGCAGCCGATGGCCGATGCGAATTTGCCGGGGTTGCGCGTGTTCATGGACGACGAGGAAGTTGAAGTGCTGACCCTGCATGACCCGTATATGCAGGAGCGCCGCTTGACGCTGATCGTTGAATGTTGCGCCAAGGCCAGTACCACGCTGGACGATGTGCTGGATGGCAGCAGCAAAGAGGTGGAGATCGCGCTGTCCGGCGGCATCACACTCGGTGGCAAGGTGTTGCCGTGTGTGTATTCGGGCATGCAATTTGACGATGCGCTGGCCGACAAGCCGGTCGGCATCAAGCGCTTGCGGTTTTTTATCAATTATTCGGCGATGAGTAATGCACCGGATGTTTTAATTTAAGTAGCAACCCGTCCTAACGCTGCGAAGCGCCGGGCGGATTTCAAATCAACAGCGCCGTGAGGCGTCTTGAAAGGAGCATCACATGAGCACTGCAACGAAGTGGAGCAAGGTCGCCATCGCCATCCAGTCGGCGCTGGCGGCAGCCGATACCATCACCGCCATCACCAAGGCCAACCCCGGCGTCGTCAGTGCGGCGGCGCATGGCATGATTGCTGGTGCCTATGCCGTCCACACTATCCAGGGCATGCACCAGCTCGACGACATGGTGGTGCGCGTGGCGAACCCAGCTGCCGGCACATATGAACTGGAAGGCCTGGACACCACCGCATTCGATACTTTCACCAGCGGCACGGCGCAAGAGATTACCTTCGGCACTTCGCTGACCACGGCGACCAGCGTGAACGCATCGGGCGGCGATTTCGATTTCATCGACGTGACGACCATTCATGACAATGTCAAGAAGCAGATCCCCGGCACAGCCAATCCGGCGACATTCTCTTTCGAGAATATCTGGGATCCGGCAGACGCGGGGTTATTGGCGCTCAAATCCGCCTCGGATACACAGGCCAAGCGCGCGATCAAGTTCACCTTCGGCAACGGCAAGATTCTGGTGTTCACCGGCTATGTGGGCTGCTCGATGCTGCCCACCGGTGGCGCACAGGATGTGGTGAAGACCAGCGTGGTTATCACCATGTTCGGCAAGCCGATGGTTTACAACGCCTAAGCCATGATCCGCCTGACCCCCAATCCGACCTTCGCGCAGGGCGTAGATATCGCCCTGCCGGGTTCGGACGCGACAGAAAAGGCGGAGTTCGTCTTTCGCGCGCTGCCTTTCCGGCAGGTGTTATCGCTGTGGATGATCGCGGTTAGAGATGGGAAGACCGGGAGAATCCGGCGCTGGTTTGAATACCTGAAATTGTGCTGGCGCGTGCGGCGGCTGGCTTCTATGGTCGATCTGCTCGATGAGCTGATCGTCTCCTGGAGCGGCTTCAATGTGGATTACAACAAGGCCAATCTGCGCCTGCTGCTGATCGAGTATCCGGGTTCTGCACTGGCGATATTTTTCGCCTACTTTAGCGGGCTGCGCGAGGCCAGAACAAAAAACTGATCCGCGCCGCCCGTGCGTTATATGCGGGTGGCGCGAAGCCGGAAGAGGCAGACAACCTGATCGACCAGCTGGCGGCCACGATCGGGCTGGACGATGAGGAGGGGGAAGATTGCTGGCCGGACAACTGGCTCGCGCTGCAGGTGTTTGTAGCGATGGGGACGCAGTGGAACGTGGTACCGGGCGGCTATGTCGGGTTGAAATATGAGGCCTTGACCTTTGTGTGCGAGGCCCTCGGTATTAAAGATAAGGCGCGCGCAGAACTGCTGGATTCGCTGCGCATCATGGAAAACGAAGCACTCAAGGTGATCAACGCACGCTGATATGGGCACCCAGGAAACCAAGATCGTCATCACCGCCGCGACCGCCCAGGCGCAAGCCGCGGTCAAATCGCTGGAGGGTTCGTTCCGCTCCATGATCGGCGTGGTGAGCGGTGCACTCAGTGTCGGCGCCTTCGCCGGGCTGGTCAAGTCCAGCATCGAGCTGCAAAACGAGCTGGGCGGGTTGTCGGCCAAGACCGGCATCACCGCGAAAGATTTGGCCGGGCTCAAATTCGCCGCCGACCAGAATGGCGCCTCGCTGGAGCTGGTGGCCAAGGCCGCCAAAGAGCTATCCATCAACATGGCGACCAGCCCGGAAAAGTTCGCCAAGCTGGGCATCAACGCCACCACCGCCACCGGCGCGCTGACGCAGATCGCCGATCTGGTCTCGACCATGCCGGATGGCATGCAAAAGACCGCGCTGCTCGCCGAGCTGATGGGCAAAAAGGTCGGGCCCGAGATGGTCGAGTTTCTCAATCAGGGCGGCGCAGCACTGCAAAATTACATCGCCAAAGGGCAGGACATCTACAAGGTCACCGACCAGTCCGCCGCCAGCGCCAAGGAGTTCAAGGACCAGATGGCCGAGCTGGAGGCACGCACTTCCGGGTTCGGCGTTGCCGTATCGAATCAGCTCCTGCCCGGCCTGCTCGAAACCGCCAAGGCGATGAATGAGTTGAACGAGTCCGGTCATCCGGTGCTGGCATTGTGGCGCGCGCTGGCGGGTATGGGCAAGGTGCCGTGGGATCTATTGATGCCGCCGGAAAATCTTGAGCAGTCGCTTTCGTCGGCCAACCGTTTACAGGAACTCAGGAGCGAACTGGCCGACATCGAAAACCGCCTCAAGGAAACAGGCGGACGCGGCGGGCTGATCGGCAAGTGGATGTATGGCACCCGCGAAGAGCAGCTGCAACAAGTCGAGATATTGAAAAACCAGATCGCGGTGCTGGAAAAACACGGCGCGGAGCTGGATAAAAAATCTGCTGGCGCGGCGACGCCCAAGGCTGTGCCGAAATCCGTCAGCGCGTTACTGGCTGGCGATAAGACCGACCCGCTCAGCGGACTGCAAATCCTGATCGCGCTGGAGCAGGATTACCAGAGCGAGTTGTCGAAACGTGCCGAGGCGCTCAATGCGCCGTTGCTCTCGGCCAGCGAACGCGCGTTGGCCGAAGACATGCGCGGCGTAAGCAAGCGCGCGCAGGATGCACGGGTCGACCTGGAAAAACTCTACAGCAGCGGCAAAGTCTCCGCCGCCGATTATGCGCTCCGGCTGCGCGAAATCAGCGAGGCCGAGGATAGCCAGACGCAATCGGTCAAGGCGCTGGCCGCCGCGCAAGACCAGCTCAACAGCTCGTGGGAATACGGCGCCAAGGTCGCGCTGCGCAACTATCTGGACGAAGCCGCCAACACCGCCAGGCAGGCCGAGCGCCTGTTCGGCAACGCCTTCAAGGGCATGGAAGACGGGCTGGTGCAATTCGTGCAGAAAGGCAAGCTGGATTTTGCCAGCCTGCGCGATTCCATCATCAGCGACCTGATCCGCATCCAGATCCAGAAGATGGAGGCCGGGATACTGGGTGCGCTGTTCGGCATGGCAGGCTCAGGCACACCGGCAACCGCCGGGACGAGCTACAGTCTGTCGAGTGGCGGGAGTTCGTTCGGGCTACAAGCGCCCAGTTATGACGGCGGCGGATTTACCGGGTATGGTCCACGCTCTGGTGGTATCGACGGCAAGGGCGGATTTTGGGCGGTCATGCACCCGCAAGAAAAAGTATCTGATCTTACAAAAGGCGGCGGTGGCGGCGGAATCGTCATCGCGCCGGTGTACAACATCCAGATCGACGGCTCGACCGATATGGTCAAAAACCGGCAACTCATGCAGGCGGCGACCCGCCGCGCCAATGCCGAGTTGATGGATACGCTGCGCCGTCAGGGGGTGCTGTGATGGCGGTGATCACCTTTCCGGACGACATGAAGATCGGCAAATTCGCCTGGGGGCCATTACGCCGCGACGTGAATTTCGATTCCGTATTCGGCAGCCAGGCTGTCGGCGTATCGGCGCCGAAATGGCGCGCGTCCATCGCCCAATCTGTGCTCAAGGATGCCGGTATCGGCGCATGGCAGGCGCTCGCACTCGACCTTGAGGGAGGAGTCAACCAACTGGCGCTATGGAATGTCATGCGGCCTGCGCCGCTCGGCACGATGCGCGGCACGATGACGCTGTCCGCCAATGCCGCGCAAGGCGCGATCTCGATGCAGATCGACGCGGCGGGCGAGGTTGCCAAAACGCTGCTGAAAGGCGATCTGCTCGGGTTGGGCAGCGGCATGACGCAGCAGGTCGTGGTGTTGACCGCCGATGCGCAGTCGGACGGTACAGGCAGGATCACGGTCAGCTTCAAGCATCCATTGCGCAATGCGTTTGCGTTGGGCGCGGCAGTCGCCTGGGATAAACCGAAGGCATTATTCAGGAATATATCGGGCACCAGTCCGTGGGAATACGGGCAAGGCAAGGTGGTGTCCGGCATTGCGCTGGATCTGGTGGAGGATTGGCGCGCATGACCACACCCGCACAGCAAGCAGAACTGGAAAAGCCCAAGGTCAACTGTGCCTGGTTCCTCGAGTTGCAATTTGCAAGCAGCACATTGCGCCTGTGCTCATATGGGCAGACCTTCAATTGGGGCGGGTTCGACTGGCTCGGCTTGGGCAACATCGCCAGCATCAGCCCGCTGGAAGAATCGGCAGGCGTCGGCTCGGCTGCGATGACCTTCGGTTTGAACATTGCCTCCAGCGACCTGCGCGCGCTCTCGGTGGGTCCGGTTGAAGATTACCGTGGCCGTCCGGCAATACTCTACTTTTGCCCGTTGACAGAAGACGGCGTGCTGATCGACACCCCCGAGCGTTGCTGGACCGGCCGCATGGATGTGATCTCCACCGGCATCGACAAGGAGGCAGGCCAGATCGTGCTCAAGTGCGAGACATCGGCATTCGGGTTGAAGCGCTCTTCGTTACGCCAGAATGCCGCGCAGCAAAAACAGCGCTATCCCGCCGATACCGGCTTCGATTATTTGAACGACCTGCTGTCCAACCCGAAAGTCTGGCTCTCCAAGAAATTCCAGCAGATATGAGCACGCCAGCCAACTTTGCCGAATATATCACCGCCCACCTGGACAAGCCGTTCGCCTGGGGCGAAAACGATTGCATCGGTTTCGCGGTCGGCTGGGTGGAGATCGCCACCGGCCGCGATTACCTGAGCGCGCATCGCCCCTGGGCCAACGAGGCCGAGGCGATGCGGCTGATCAAGCGCTTGGGCGGACTCAAGAAGCTGTTCAATACCCACCTCAAGCGCATCGAACCCAACTACGCCCGCGACGGCGACATCACGCTGATCGACAAGACGGTGTACCTGTTCAGCGGCTCGCAGGTTGTCTCGGTCGGCAAAACAGGCTTGGTATTTAAATCCAGACAGGAGGCACCATGCGCCTGGTCGTATTGATCCTGCTGCTGGCGTTCGCAGCGGCGGCGCTGGCCAACGAGGCGGTTGGCCAAGTCATTGGTTTGGCAATCACAATAATTGCGCCAGAATTTAAGTGGGTTGGTTATTTGTTGATGATTGGCTCATCCGCTTATGGCGCCGAACAGGCCAGGAAACGCGGTGTACGCGAACGCGAACGCCAGCGCCAGGCGGCCAACGATGCGATGCGCGACCGGGCCATCACCCGCATCACCAGCGAGGCGCCGCACCGCTATCTGCTGGGCGAAGGGCGCATCGGCTCCGATATTGTGGCGATGTTCACCAGTGGCGACAAAGATCAGTTCCGCTGGCTGGTCTGCGTCCACGCCGCGCACGAAGTCGATAGCGTGCTGGAATATTACGTGGCCGGAAAGGCGCTGGGCGCACTGGATAACGGCTGGGTAACCGGCGGCGATTATTCCGATACAGTGATCACTTCCACGTACGAGGGGTTCTTCGGCCCCACCATTACACTGGCGCATACGCCCATAGAGGGCACCGTGCGGGTCATTAAGCCCGGCTCATCTAGCCAGCCAGAATATGCCGTTTCTTTTACGCTGGTCGGGTCGGTCGTCACGGTTGAGCAGTATGATATTTATTACAAAGTCTATTACGACTACGCAACGACAACGCCGCGCGTCCGGGTCATCTCGCATTTGGGCGGCGCGGCCGATCCTGCCGATGCCGCGCTGAGAGAGGCGTTTCCATCGTTGTGGCCGAGCACGGCGGTGCTGCGCGGTTATTTTTATTCTGTCGTCATGCTCGACCTGAACCAGCCGGAATTCCAGTCCGGCGTTGTGCCGATCGAAGTCAGGGCGCGCGGCATGAAGCTGCACGATCCGCGCGATGCGAGCTATCCCGACGACATTCCGCTCTGGTCGCAAAATCCCGCGCTCGTCGCGCTCTGGTATCTGCGTTCCGAATTGTGCGAGATCCCGCTATCCGACATTCCGCTGTCCGATTACATCACGGCGGCCAATGCCTGCAGCCCGATCACCGGCTGCACTTATTCGCAAGCCGGCACGACCGTCACGGTCAACAAGACAGCGCATGGCCGTATCGTCGGCGAAGTGGTCGAAATGAAGATCGAGACCGGTACCGCGCTATCGGATTATTTCACCGTGGCGACCGCCACCGCCGATCAATTCACCTACATGCCCTATACCTGGAACGGACGCGGCTGGCTGCTCGATTCACGCACCACCAGCGGCAACGCCAGCATCGGCGGCTTGTTCACTTTCAACGGCACCATCAGCGCCGACCAGGAGCCGCCCAAGGTGCTTGACGAGATCGCCAAGAGCATGGCGGGCGGTATCGTCAATACCACATGGTCGTGCTGGGCCGGGGTTTATACCGCACCCGTGATGGCGCTCACGCAGGACGATGTGGTTGGCCGCTTCGAAACGATTGCGGGTGCGCCTGCCTCGCAAATCGAAAACGGCGTGCGCGGTCAATATATCTCGCCGTTGAACAACTATGTGGTCACCGATTTTACGCCCTATCAAAATGCGGCCTATCTGGCGGCAGATGGCGTGGAGAAGTGGGAAAACGTGGATTTCCCCTATACCGATTCGGTCTATCGCGTGCACAACCTGTGCCGCATTTCGGTCGAAGACCAGCGCAATGGATTCACGGTGCGCGGGATATTTTCGCTCAAGGCCTACAAGCTGAAGATCGGGCAGCGCTGCACGTTCACCAGCCCGTTCTTCGGCATGGTCACCAAAGTGTTCCGCCTTACCGACCGCAAGTTCGGCATGGAACATGGTCTGGAACTGACACTCAAGGAGGATGGGCCGGCAACCTACGACAAGGCGGATGCCACCACGCCAGAGGTCACGCCCAATAGCAATCTTGCCAACCCGTTTACCATTGTTCCGCCGAGCCTGTTTACTTTCGAGCAAAGCCTGATCATCCCGGATCGCGGCGAGTTGCGCTGGGTACCGGTGCCCTATGTTTTCGCGCACCAGTATCAGGTGGAGTATATGGGTCAATTGCGGTCGAAATGGACCACACTGAGCCCGATCTCGGACAACGGTACTTTCATCGACAACCTTCCGCCCGACACTTATTCTTTCCGCGTAAAAACGATCAATCCGGTTTTGAATGTCCATTCGGCATGGTCGTCCGTATTTCATGGAACGATGGCGGTTTTTCCGGTGCCCAATGTCAGCGGACTGGAAATTTTTGGCCGTGGCATTTCTACTATTTTCGGCGGCAAGCATTGCCGCTTCACTTGGCGCAAGACGAGCGTATTCGGCTCGCCGGAATTCGGCTCGGAGATATATGGGGCGAATGCAGGCGCTCGCGATTATTATTTCAAGGATTATGTCGTCAAGATATTCAACGCCGCCGGAAAATTAGTGCGCCACGAAAACATTCTCGACGAAAATTACATCTACACCTACGAACACAACGCCGAGGATCACGGCGGCATAGCCGCGCGCAACTTCACCATCAAGGTATGGCAGCGCGGCAAATACGGGCAGCTATCGGCAATCGCCGCCACGCTGGACGTATCCAATCCGGTGCCGTCCACCCCGGTATTGATGGCCTATCCCGGATCCACTACGGTCAACTTTGATTATGCCGAACCGCAAGATCTGGATTGGTCGGGGATTACGATCTGGCTTTCTGCTACAGACGGCTTCACCGCAGATGCGGCAACACTCGCCTATGATGGTGTGGACACGTCCGCCTTCATCGGTAGCCTGTTGCCGAATACCCCGTATTTTTTCCGCTATGCGGTAAAAGATGTATTCGGCCCAGGCAGTGTTTCGGCCCAGCTCACCTTCACCACCAGTTATAACAATAACGTCCATATCGCCAACGACTCATCCGCACCGATCAACCTCAAGCCGCACGGGGCGACCGGATATACCCCGCTCAGCAGCAACGCGGATGGCGCAGGAGCCTTGCTATCTTCGATGAAGATACCCTTGCCGCTGGCGGGCGGATTGAAACTGTCGGCTTCATCGCACGGCCACATGAGCCGCACAGGGTCGGTTGTCACGTTGGTGCTGTGCGAGATCAATGCGGTCGCGGGCAAGAATTTCAGGAAATTGAGCGGGGCGACCGCAATCGATTCCGCCGGGACGATGACCGGTACGGGAACCGGTTACCTGGCAGAACTGGGTGCGGGATCGATGTTGTTGCTCGGTAATAACAACGGCAATGGCTCGCTCACTGTGATTTCTGATTTTGCCAGTGTCGCCAACCAGCCGGTGCAGTCCGCCGCGCCCACTACCAATACCGCATGCGCCTTGGCCTCAACATTGGATAGAGGCTACAAGGACACGACGTTCAGTTTTTCCGGCGAGGTGTGGGCTTTTGACCCGGTGTCGTCCCTGCATGCCAGCCCCGGCAGTAAGCTGATCCCGGTTACCAATGAAACTGCGGAATTCACCCCGTTCGTCGCGGCCCAGTTCACTTATAGCGCGGCCACGGTTGCATCGCTTCGCGCCGCCGGGGCTGAATTCATCTTTGTTTATTCAAATGCGACGGATGAAGATTTTCCGGTCAGTGCCAGCGGACAGTCAATTTCAAACAATTCGCTGACTTGCCTGGCGGAAGTCACACCATAGGATACGACCATGAGCCAATACAGATCAGGAACAGTTGCAGTCATTAACGGGAATACAGGTATCGTCGGCACCGGAACCGCCTGGCTGTCCAGCGTAGCGACCGGTAGTGTATTCACCTTGCCCGGCTCCGGCGTGCCGTATGTCGTCGGCAGCGTGGTAGACGACACGCATATCACGCTCACAGGGCCTTATGCCGGGACAACAGCCAGCGGACTGGAGTATTCGATCACCACCAGCTTCACGCCGTCGTTGAGCCTGCCATATCCGGAAGAGGGTGACAACGATACGGCAACAATACTCAAGCGCGCCATGCTTAAGATCGAAGCAGATATTCTCGCGCGGGAAACGGCGGCCAATAAAGGGGCTGCCAATGGTTATGCACCGCTGGATGCGGGAGCAAAAATTCCATTGGCCAATCTGCCTGCCGCCATTGCAGGCGCAATGAGCTACCAGGGTGTATGGGATGCGTCGACGAACACCCCTGCCCTGGCGAGCGGGGTCGGCACCAAAGGATATTATTACAAGATAAGCGTGGCAGGTTCGACGGCGCTGGATGGGCATTCGACATGGTCGGTTGATGACGTTGCCATATTCAATGGCGTGGCATGGGATATTTTACAAGGCGGTATATCCTCGGCAGAAATCATGGCAACACTGGGATATGTGCCGGAAAACGAAGCCAATAAAGCTGTCGCGATGGCCGGTAATGAAGCGAACGACGCCAAATATCTTTCGGCCAAGGCGATATATGACTGGATAATCATGACCCAGCCTGTCGCCCAGGACTTCCGGCTCACCTTGAGCGCGGCTGCGCCGGTAACCACTGCCGATGTCATCGCAGCGACCACCCTGTACGGCGTGCCTTATCGCGGGACCCGAATCGGGTTGTGGACGGGCGCGGCCTGGAGAAATTTCACTTCGAGCGGAATGTCACTTGCCCTCGGCACCCTGATTGCGGGCAGAATCTACGACGTTTTTTGTTACCTGAACGCGGGCGTTCCCACGCTGGAACTTGGAACAGCCTGGACGAACGACACGACACGCGACGTCGCGCTGGCTTATCAGGACGGGGTGCTGGTCAAATCTGGAGACGCGACCCGCCGCTACATTGGGTCGGTCTATACGACCAGTACGACGTCGACAGAAGACAGCGCTGCCAATCGGTACGTCTGGAATTATTACAACCGCGTTGCAAGACAGATGCGGCGGATTGAAACTGCGGTCTCCTGGGCATACACGCTCAACGCTTACCGGCAGATGAACGGATCAACGGCCAACCAGCTGAACTTCATCTTGGGTGTGGCCGAAGATGAAGTACGTGCAACCGTCCGGCAAACATTCTCAAATACCAACGCCGTCACGGCTATATATACGGGCATCGCCCTGGATAGTGTCACGGTGCCGTCTCGTGGCACTACACAGAACATCGCGTTGGCGAATGGACTGTGTGAGCTGGTAGCCAAGGATTCTTACATGCCCGCAAGCGGTAAGCATTACATCGCGGCGCTGGAGAAGTCGCAGGCTGCTGGAACAACAACATGGTACGGATCTGGATACGGTTGTGGCTTGACCGGGACGGTGATGGCGTAGTCAAAAAATTAAATTTAGGGGGTGACATGGCAGAGCCACATTTAACACTTGCGGTGACAGGCAGCGCGGCGGCGGCGCTATCGATCAGTCCTATGCTGATCTATTTCGGCGTGGAGCCGGACGTGCTGGTGGCCGGGCTGGTTGGGTCGGTGCTGGTGATGTCCTGGATGCGCACGATCAATACCTTCGGCAGGGCATGTTCCGCCGGCATGTTCTCCGCGCTGCTGGCAGCTTATGGATCACCCAGCTTGACGATACTGATCGCCAGCAAGTTTTCCGGCATCACGCCGGACACGCAAGGCTTGCGCATGGTGGTGGCGTTGATGATCGGCGCGGCCGCGCCGTACCTGGTGCCGTTGATCATCAAATACCTCGGCAATAAGGTGAAGTCATGAACGCGATCATCGCCATGATGCACTTTGCCGCTACCGCGGTACTGCTGAAAAACGTTTTTTACATAGTCGCCCACATCGATCACCGCGAATGGGTCGGACGCCGCAAGGCACAATTCGCCGCGCTCACCATATCTCATGCCCTGGTGATAGCGGGTGCATTTTCCATCCTGTTCGGGCTGGCATTGGACGGCGTTTATATCGGCCAGACCCTGCTGCTGGCCGGTGTGGCCGGATGGGCTGCAATTCAACCAAAGGAGCCGCTAACATGATGCTACCGCTTACCGCCTCGCGCCTTATCAAGCTCTACGATATTCCAACCCAGCGCGCCGTGATATGGCAGCCTCATCTTGAGGCGGCGATGATTCGTTTCGATATCGTCACGCTGGCGCGCGCGGCGGCTTTCCTGGCGCAGATCGGCCACGAATCCGGCGGGCTGCGTTATATTAAGGAAATATGGAAGAATACCCCGGCGCAGCAAAGCTACGAGATGGCCACGCGGCTGGGCAACACCGAGCCGGGCGACGGCGAGCGGTTCATGGGGCGCGGCCCGCCGCAGATTACGGGGCGGAGAAATTATACTTTGCTAAGCGCTGCGCTCGGTGTTGATTTTGTAAGCCAGCCGCACCTGTTGGAGCGCGTGGATTATGGCGCACTATCGGCGGGCTGGTTCTGGAAATACGGCGCCGGTCTTAATCTTGGCCGCGCCGCCAGGGCCGCGCTGGAAAAGCACGGCATGGGCGACGGCGTCAACCTCAACGACCTGGCCGACCGCGGCGATTTCGAGGCCATCACCTATTGCATCAACGGTGGTCTGAACGGACAAGATCACCGGATCGACCTGCACAAGCGCGCCCTCGATGTGCTGGGCGTCACACCCTCGCACGAAGGCGACCCGATCCGCTGGGAGGAATCACCATGACCCATTTATTAAGCCTTGTGTCCGACCCGCTCACCATCGTCCTGCTGATCGGTGCTGTGGCCAGCGGCACATTCGCCCTCATCAGTTGGAGACCGAGAAAATGACACCCGCCCTATATCGCACCGCCGCCGCAATCTTCCTGCTGGGCATCGCCCTTGCATTCCTGCACCAACGCTGGACGGCAGAAGGGAGGCTCGAAGCCACACAAGAATACCTGCCGCAGGTCACCATTCTTAAGACCCTCATTGAGCAATCCGACGCGCAAGCCAAGGCAACCGAACAGACACAAAAGGAGAATCATCATGCGATTGAAACTGAATATGCTGTTTATACTAATCGCCTCACTGACTATTATGAGCGCCGGCTGCTCGAAGCCAGATCCGGAGATCCGGCTGGTACCCGCATCGCTGCCGCCGATACCCAAGAAACTAATGGAGCCTCCGGCCAACCAATGGCTGCTGGACGATATATTGAATTCGAAAGCGCCTGCGCCGAAGACGCCCTTAAAGTAACTCAATTCCAAAGTTATGTGATTAAAAACCGGATCCCGGTGGAGTAGGTCACCGGATGATATAATCCGGCTAGTGGTATCCGGCATCGGGTTCGATTCTCAGGCTAACTCCCCAAGAATTACCCACGCCTCGCTGAGGGCGGCTTTAAATCGTCGTTTTCGATTCCTCTCTCCGGCACCATATAATTGAAGCATTTAAATAGCCCCTTAATTTTTTCATTGTCACCTGAGTATGCTATTTGAGTTTGCCTCGGGGGTGTATAGTGCTTCTTCGTG
>Ga0224495_10001686_pt1 | contig 15307 bp, 20 predicted proteins | sample SF_Jul11_sed_USG_FD_168128 | JGI IMG/M metagenome (GOLD analysis project Ga0224495, IMG submission 168128) | Sediment microbial communities from San Francisco Bay, California, United States - SF_Jul11_sed_USGS_4_1 | ecosystem: Environmental > Aquatic > Marine > Sediment | place: USA: California... | reverse complement strand
CGGCAGTTCCACAGGGGCGCGCATTATAGCGAAATAGGCTTATAGGTCAAGGAGTTTAATGAGCGCCAATACTGGATGCCCGCACAGGCAGAAAAGACACCGGGGTTGGGCTGTTTTCAGGACAGTTTGACGCAATAACCATCCCTATTCGAACATAGGCATGCCCTATTCAGACGTTCAATGATTGGGAGGAATTTGCTTCAGAAGTAGAAGTTGGCCAGCACGCCGATATGGCTGCCGTCGATTGATGTAGCGATCCAGGTTGGCTGGTATGTTTCGCTTACATAGCGCACCTTGATGCCAATCGTTGAATCAAGCAGGTATTCACCCTCAATAATCATCCCAACAGTGTTATCGAATGACCCATTAACGTTACCCGCAATACCGGTACCCTTAATCTTCGGGCTGCTGACGTACCTGATGCCTCCACCGAAGCGAATGGTGTCGCTGGAATGGTAGTAGGCGAGCAGCTCCAGCGGGATGCGGCTGAAAGATGCCTCGCCATTTGCTGCTGTAACACTGTCTACATGGTAGCCCAAGGTGCCCTGCAGAGATATCGCGTCATCCAGGCGATAATCCAGGCCTCCGTACAGCATTACAAGACCACCGGCTGTGATGCTGTCCTTCCTGCCATCAGCAAAGTTCATCGTAGCGAGCGTTTCACCGCCAAAAGTCAGACCCCCGCCCAGCAAGAAATGCAAAGGCTTCCTTGGCTCCACACCCTGACCTGTACTAACCGAATCGGTCGTTGCTGCACCGCTGTTACTGGCAACTGGCTGGCTGTCTTCAGCAGCCAAAGCTGATGTCAGCGTGATGAGCAAAAGAATTGCGAACGGCAAGCGAAGTTTCATAAATTCTCGTTGTTTTTCAAAGCGCATGATGCAGGATGATTTCATCTTCATATCCGCCATTATCACTCGGGATCCGCCCAGATGACCATGCTCCAGTTTGGCAATATTGAAAATAAAACACTACTGAACCTGCTGCTGCCGCACTGCCTCGAATAAGCAAACAGCGGTCGCCGCAGCGGCATTCAGTGACTCGATTTTACCATGCATTGGAATCGATATTTTATGTGTGGCAAGATTCATCAAATCGGCAGACAGGCCAGCCCCTTCGTTGCCAATCAGGAATGCGATATTTCCACGCAAGTCGCAGTCATACAATTTATGCTTTGCTTGCAGGCTGGCAGCCAGCAAAGTGCCGGGAAATACTTTGGCCACACCCTGCAAATCCTGCTGCTCGAATATGCGCAATATGAAATGCCCGCCCATCGCGGCGCGTAATACTTTCGGTGACCACGCATCGGCACACCCATGAGACATGAATACCGAATCACATCCTGCTGCCGCTGCGGAGCGCAGCATGGAACCGAGATTGCCCGGATCCTGTATATTCTCTAGCAACAAAGCAAAACGGCTATCTGTAGCTGGTGCATCCTGTTTCGGCAAGGCAATCAGTGCAAGGATGCCTGTCGGTGTCTTCAGTTCGCTGAGTTCCGAGAACAACCTGTCACCCAGTTGGGTGACAGGGGTATCGCCCACACATTTCAACAACGCTGCAATCTCTTCATCCTGTGACGCCGCCAAATTCAGCAAAATATGTTGCGGCATCATCCCGGCATCCAGGTAGGCTGCCAGCAAATGCACGCCGTCCAGCATTGTCTGTTTTGTTTGATTGCGCTGCTTCGCCGAACTGGCGAGCTTCACGAGTTCCTTAAAGAAAGGATTCTCGCGAGATTGAATCAATTTCATGTTTTAGCAGGCTTCAATCTACTACAGCCACGGCAAGCCTGGGCGCTATCACCTCTGGCACAACTGTATCCTGCTCCAGCAAAGTACCAATCTCCTGCAAGGATGGCAATTCCTGCAAAGCGCGCAAATTCAAGTCATCGAGCATTTGTTTGGTAGTGGCGAACAATTCTGGCTTGCCCGGTGTATCGCGCGTGCCAACCACTTCCACCCAGCCGCGGGCTTCCAGTGTTTTGAGTACCTGCGAAGAAACTGCAACACCACGAATTTCCTCAATATCACCGCGCGTAACCGGTTGGCGATAGGTGATGATAGCCAGTGTTTCCAGCACCGCACGCGAATAACGCGGCGGCTTTTGTGGTTTAAGCCGATCCAGGTACTGCTGCATCTCCGGTTTGGCACGAAAGCGCCAGCCGCTCGCCACGCGGCACAGTTCCACGCCGCGATCCTGCCATTCCTGCACGAGTTCCTCGAGCAGAGCTTCGAGAAAGCGATTTTCAACCGGCCCTTCGCAAAGCTTCTTCAACTCGGTTATCGCCAGTGGTTCGGCGCTGGTCAGCAACGCAGCTTCCAACACGCGCTTTAGATGCCGCGTGTCAATTGTTTGCTGCGCATACGCCTCAATTTTTCCCCATTCAGGTGTCAATCCCGCATCCGGATTTTCGGATAGCGGATTGGCTTGATTTTGCGCTCCTATCGAAGGAGTTGGGAAAACCAGTATTTCACTCGGCGTTAATCGCCCTGTTTGCTCTGACATAAATGCTCCCTAATGTACCGCTTTGCTGAATTTCAACCAGATATTCCTTGGCCAACTCGAGGATCGCGATGAAGGTGACCACAAGTTTCGGCACACCGCTTTCTACATCGAACAGTTTGCCGAACTCTACAAACTCGCCGCCCTGCAAACAGCGCAGAATGTGTGTCATCTGTTCCCGCACTGAGAGTTGTTCGCGACGCACCTTGTGGTGCATGTTCAGTTTGGCGCGCATCAGCAGGCCCAGCCACGCCTGGCGCAGATCATCCACACTGACTTCCGGCAAGCGCTCCCTCACGGTATTCTCGATCAGCACTTGCACAATCTCGAAATCGCGGCCAGCCTGAGGCAATTCATTGAGCTGCTGCGCAGCCAGTTTCATTTGCTCGTATTCAAGCAAGCGGCGCATCAACTCGGCGCGCGGGTCTTCTCCGCCCTCTTCCTCGCTTGCCTTTGGCGGGCGAGGCAATAACATGCGCGATTTGATTTCGATCAGCACCGCCGCCATCAACAGGTATTCCGCTGCCAGTTCCAAACGATGCTGATGCATCATTTCGATATAGCCCATATATTGGCGGGTCAACTCCGCCATCGGTATATCAAGCACGTCAAGATTGTGCTTGCGGATCAGGTACAGCAAAAGATCCAGCGGCCCCTGAAAATTCTCCAGCACCAATTCCAGCGCATCCGGCGGAATATACAGATCGTGCGGCATCTCCAGCAGCGGTTCCCCGTGGATTCTGGCGATGGCATGTATTACTGGTTGGGTGTCGTTCATCATCGGTTAATTGTAGTTCAGTCCCATCGCTTCTCGCACATCGCGCATAGTCTCGGTGGCCAGTTTGCGTGCCTTTTCACATCCATCGGCAATAATATTACGCACCAGCGCCGGATCATCAAGATAGAGCTGCGCGCGTTCACGCATAGGATGCTGCTCTGCCAATACTGCGTCAATCACAGGTTGTTTGCATTCTATGCAACCTATGCCTGCGCTCTGACAGCCCTTCCTTGCCCATTGTCTTGTATCATCGTTTGAATATACCTGGTGCAAAGGCCACACCGGGCACCTGTCGGGATTGCCCACATCAGTGCGGCGTATACGTGCCGGATCAGTCGGCATCGTACGGATTTTTTTGGCCACGCTGGCCTCGCCCTCGCGCAGACTGATAGTGTTGTTGTATGACTTGGACATTTTTTGCCCGTCCAACCCGGGCATTTTCGAGGCCGCAGTAAGCATTGCCCTCGGTTCAGACAGTATCATCTTGCCACCGCCTTCAAGATAGCCAAACAATCGCTCGCGATCGCCGTGACTCAGGCTCTGCTGTTCATCCAGCAGTGACTTGGCAGATTCAAGCGCCGCGTCATCACCCTGTTCCTGATAGCGGGTGCGCAATTCAAGATACAGTTTAGCTTTTTTGCTTCCCAGCTTTCTTGCCGCAGCTTCGGCTTTCTCCTCAAAGTCCGGTTCACGCCCATAGATGTGATTGAAGCGGCGCGCAAGCTCGCGGGTGAATTCGATATGCGGCACCTGGTCTTCACCGACCGGTACCTGAGTAGCACGATAAATCAGGATGTCCGCACTTTGCAGCAACGGGTAACCGAGAAAACCATAAGTGCTCAGGTCTTTTTCAGAGAGCTTTTCCTGCTGATCCTTGTAGGTCGGCACGCGCTCCAGCCAGCCTAACGGAGTGATCATAGACAACAGCAAATGCAGCTCGGCGTGTTCCGGCACTCTGGATTGAATGAACATCGTGGCGCGAGCGGGATTGACGCCGGCTGCAAGCCAATCTATCACCATATCCCACACATTTTGTTCGATGACATGCGGCGTGTCGTAATGTGTGGTCAGCGCATGCCAGTCGGCCACGAAGAACAGGCATTCGAATTCATTCTGCATCTGCACCCAGTTTTTTAACACTCCGTGGTAATGCCCCAGATGCAAATTTCCGGTGGGGCGCATACCCGATAACACTCGATCAGGAAACATGTTTCTATTTATATTCCAATAATTAATTGAATTACTTCAGTCACCATTCTTACAAACGGCGATAATATCAGCCCCAGTAAATTTGTTATCAGCAAGAAAATTAGAATGAACATGCCATAAGGTTCAATCCTCGCCAGCTGATAGGCCTGGCGATGCGGCAGCATGCTGATCGCCACGCGCCCCCCATCCAAAGGCGGTATCGGCAACAGGTTCAGCACCATCAATATCACGTTAATTTGAATTCCATACTGCGCCATCCCAATCAGCGGTTCGGCAAAATAATTCTCCGGATTCAACCACGCCATTTTATAGAGTATTGCCCAACCCAGCGCCATAGCCAGATTCGAGGCCGGGCCGGCAGCCGCAACCCACAACATATCCTTCTTGGGATGGCGCAACGCGGCGAAATTGACCGGCACAGGCTTGGCCCAGCCAAACAGGATACCACCAAGCATCAAGGTCAGCATCGGCAGTAGTATCGTGCCGACAGGATCGATGTGGCGCAGCGGATTCAGGCTGATGCGCCCCTCCTGATAGGCAGTCATATCGCCGAAATGCCGTGCCACATAGCCATGCGCCGCTTCGTGCAGGGTAATCGCGAACAGCACGGGTATCGCCGCGAGCGTGATTGTCTGTATCAGTTGATCAATTTGCATTTATTTATTATTTCCAAAATTTTTATAGGCCGGGCTATGCCCGACATAGCGGGCAAAATCCGCCCTACAATTCTTCAATTCCGAAAGGCGAAACATCGCCTTTACCTCGCCTTACCAACACAGGCACGTCTCCGGTCAAATCTATCACGGTAGTGAAATCCACCCCCACTGCGCCGCCATCTATCACCAGATCGACCTGTTTTTCCAGTAACCCACGGATGTATCCGGCATCATTTAGCGGGCCTTCATCATCTGGCAGAATCAGCGTAGTACTCAACAGCGGCTCGCCCAATTCTTCCAGCAAAGCCAGCGCCACCGGATGATCCGGAATGCGCATTCCTATCGTGCTGCGCTTCGGATGCTGCAATCGCTTCGGCACTTCCTTGGTCGCTTCAAGAATAAAGGTGTAGCTGCCCGGCGTATTACTTTTCAACATGCGGAACTTTGCATTGTCCATCCGCGCATAGCGCGAAATTTCGGACAAGTCGCGGCACATCAAGGTCATGTGATGATGCTGATCCAGTTTGCGTATCTGGCGGATGCGCGCCACGGCATCCTTGTCGTCCAGATGACAGCCCAGCGCGTAACAGGAATCAGTGGGGTAAACCACGACACCGCCGTTTCGCAGCACTTCAGCCGCCTGGCGGATCAGTCGCGAATTGGGATTGTCAGGATGAATCGTAAAAAACTGCGACATCAGGCCACTTTCAGGGAAGCGGTTTGTTCCCAGCTTTCCCAAACCGGGCGACAACCGAGCGGAAAGTCGGGCAACCTGCCCATGTCGCGATAACTTTCGCCCGGACCGTGAAAGTCTGATCCGCACGAGCACAGCAAATCGAATTCCTTGGAATAACGGGCAAATTCGGCGTACTGCTCTGGCGTATGGCTGCCTGTCACCACTTCGATCGCCTTCCCGCCACAATCAACGAACTCACCGAGCAATTCGTGCATGGTCTTCTTACCCATGCCGACGCGCCCGCTCATATATCGCCCGGGGTGCGCGAGCACCGCCACTCCACCACTACCGCGTATCCAGCCTATCGCATCCTCCAGAACTGCCCACTGGTGCGGCACATACCCCGGTTTGCCCTTCACCAGATAGCGGTTAAACACGCTCTTCACGTCCTTGCAATGTCCTGCTTCGACCAGATAACGCGCAAAATGGGTGCGGCCTATCATGTTTGCATTTCCCGCATAGTGATATGCACCTTCCAGTACACCGCCGATACCGGCCTTGGCCAATTCATCGGACATTTTCTGCGCGCGCAGCGCGCGTCCGCTGCGCACACTGCGCAAACCATCGGCCAATCGAGGATGGTCAGGGGTAATACCCAGACCTACAATATGCAAGGTATGGGTGCGCCATGACACGGATATTTCCACTCCGTTAATGAAGGTCATGCCGTGCCGCATCGCGGCGGCCCTTGCCTCATCCAGCCCGGCAACATCGTCATGATCAGTCAGCGCCATCACCTTGACTCCACGCTCTGCAGCGCGATTCACCAGTTCGGTAGGAGATAGCGTGCCATCGGAGATGTTGGAATGGCAATGCAGGTCGTAATCAAGCATCAGAGGTCGCCGCCGCCCTTTTTCATGACCTTGCCCTGTTCGGCGCGCTGGCGGCGCACCTCCTTGGGGTCGGCGATCAGCGGACGATAAACCTCAATGCGGTCCTTGTCGCGCACCACAGCATCCGCCTTGGTCAATTTTCCGAATATACCCAGCTTGTTGACTGCCAGATCGATCTCAGGATGCTTGTCGAGCATTCCGCTGGATTGAATGGCAGCTGCTACAGTCGTCCCTGCCGGCACAGAGCGTTTGAGCAGGATTTGCTCGTTTGGCAAGGCATACACCACCTCAATATTGATGTTGTCATTCATACTTTTGAATAAACCTTTTCAGCACGGTGGATAAAAGCATCCACGAAGCTGTTAGCAATGTAGTGGAACACCGGCCCAACCAGCTTTTCCAGCAGCTTGCTGGAGAACTCGTAGTGCAGATGGAATTCTATTTTACAGGCAGACGGGCTCAAAGGGATGAATCTCCAACTGCCGTCCAGCTGCCGGAACGGACCTTGCAGCAAAGTGATATCTATCCGTTGAGGTGGCGTGCGCACATTTTCAGTGGTAAAGCTCTGTTTGATGTGATGGTAATTGATATGTACCGTGGCATGCACCATAGTTTCATCCAGCTTGGCGACACTAGTCCCTCCGCACCACGGTAAAAATTTCGGGTATTCCTCAACGCGATCCACCAGATCGAACATCTGCTCTGCACTGTATGCAACCAGTACCGTTTTTTCCACTATCGCCATTGCCAGTCCAGGATGTTATTTAGAAGGAATATTATTCCAAATGGATGCCATTCCAAAGACTGGTAGAATAGCCGAACACACCGCAAAACTCACCTAATTCCAATTCAATTTCGAAGGTCAAACAAGGCGATGACGAGCGAACGAAGCGGGCAGTGCTATTAGCACGACTATGAGTGAGCGAGAAAATCAACGCAGTTTCACCGAATAAATTGGATTGGAATCATGAGCATCATCCAGAACAAAAAAGCCTACCACGAATACTTCATTGAGGATAAATATGAAGCCGGTATCATGCTGGAAGGCTGGGAAGTCAAGGCGATCCGCGCCGGACGCGCACAGCTAAAAGAGGCTTATGTTACGGTAAAAAACGGTGAGCTGTATTTGTTCGGTTCGCATATCAGCCCATTGCTCAATGCTTCTACACACATCCATCCCGACCCTGTGCGCACCCGTAAGCTGCTGCTGCACAAACAGGAGATAGACAAGATCATCGGCAAGGTGCAACGCGCCGGCTATACGTTGATGCCCCTGGACATGCACTACAAGGCTGGACGCGTCAAACTGGAGATCGGCCTGGCCAAAGGCAAGAAGCAGCACGATAAAAGGGCGACAGAGAAGGAACGCGAAGGAAAGCGCGAGGCACAGCAGGCAATGAAAAAGTTACGGCGTGAATAGCCATGAGCAGCAATGACTGCACCGAACCACAAACCGCCTATCTTGCAGGCGGTTGTTTCTGGGGCATGGAAGAGCTTGTGCGGAATATCCCCGGCATACTGGCAACCGAAGTCGGTTACACCGGCGGCAACACCCCGAATGCGCGCTATGAGCAAGTCAAAACTGGCAATACTGGTCATGCCGAATCGCTGAAAGTCGTGTTCGACCCGCAACAGATCAGTTACCGGCACCTGCTGTTCGAATTCTTCCGCATGCACGATCCGACCACGCCCAACCGGCAAGGCAACGACTTCGGCACGCAATATCGCTCAGCTATCTTTTACCTTGATGATGTGCAAAAACACACCGCCGAGGAAGTCATTATGACTGTGGATGCTTCGGGAGAATGGCAAGCCAAGGTCGTCACCGAGCTGGCACCATACAGAAACTTTTACCGCGCCGAGGAATATCATCAGAAATACCTGCTCAAACATCCGCATGGCTACACCTGCCATTACGTGAGGAAATTCAACCTGGGGGAAATACGGTAATTCCGGTTTTCCCATCGTACACTGGATACGCGCGGTACTGATGCAATGACCAGCCACTCCGCTAGCCTGCCCAAAAGTGGTAACCAGGTGGCTGGTATTCAGCAAACGGAAAATCTACCGAACTGCACGCCAGTTGTAGTCTCAGTGAGCCAAAGAGGCTGTTTCCTGCAACAGTTCACGCGCCTTTTCTGCCAAAGCGTGCTCAGGGTTAGCGTCAAGCATCTTTTGCCATATGGCTCGGGCTTCAGCGATATTGCCCTTGGCATGACGCAATAACAGGCCAAGATTCACATAGGCTTGGCCAAAGCTGGGATCATGAGCTATGGTTTCACGAAAAGCCTGCTCGGCCAGTCCGACATCCTCATTACGCCAATACATTGCACCAAGATCCGTGCGCGCATTGGATAAAGAAGGATCTATGTCAAGAACGCGGCGGTAGTAAACAATGGAGCGCGGCGCATCGTTCATGTCGTAATACACATTACCCAAAGATAACGCGGCGTCAATGTCGTTGATGTCCTTGTTCAGGCGCTCTTTGAGTAGGCCAATGTTGATTTTTTCTTCCATGATTCTTTCCCTAACTTGAAAATTGCATACAATTTGCTCTCATGCTCCGGCATATATCCGGAAATGGCTACGCATTATATCATGTCGATGCAAATTCTCCGACCCTCATAACCTTTGCACTGGCTGTGTCAATGCCAAAACGTTCACTGCCCCACGCACGATAAACAGGCCAAGCGCCAGAACCACTGCGATGAGTTTGGATATCTTCCCCGGAAATTCACCCGCTTCTTTGCATCGCTGATAGGCGACATGCAGGGTAAATGGTTATTAATATGATATTCAATCAAGAACACCCTTCTCCCTCGAGCGTGAGAGGAGGTAACAGTTCGCGCACCGGTCTGAAGCTCTTGCGATGCACTATCGATGCGCCGTATTCACGCAATGCGGCGAGATGTGCTGCGGTCGGATAGCCTTTGTGGCTTGCGAACCCATAGTGCGGATAGCGCTCATGCAATTCCAGCATCAGTGTATCGCGCGCAGTTTTTGCGAGGATGGAAGCGGCGGAAATCGCCGCGACCTTGCTGTCGCCTTTCACAATCGCCTGACTAGGAATACAGATTTGCGGACAATACAGCCCGTCCACCAGCACCTGCTGCGGTTGGATATTGAGTGCCAGAACGGCACGACGCATCGCCAGCAGCGTGGCTTGCAGGATGTTGAGCTCGTCTATCTCGTCAACTTCTGCATAGGCAACCGCCCATGCCATAGCACGCTCGCGGATAATGGGGGCCAATTGGTCGCGTTGCCGCTCGGAAAGTTTTTTTGAATCAGCCAAGCCTGCTATAGGGTTGTCTGGATCGAGTATCACCGCTGCTGCGCTTACTGGCCCGGCCAGTGGCCCCCGCCCCGCTTCATCCACGCCACAAATTAGAAATTTTTCATGCATTCGGGAGGTAAGACAAAATAACCTCAGCAGCTTTCCGTGTTGTGTTCTGACGCAATGACCTGTGCAAATCACCGAAAATCTGCTCGAGTTGATCTACGGCATCCTTGTTGTTGAGCAAATTGAGCAAAGCCTGGGCAAGGTTTTCCGGTGTAGCATCTTCCTGCATCAACTCGGGAACCACAAACCGACCACACAAGATGTTGGGCAAACCAAAATAAGGCAGATATTTTTTACGCCTCAGTAGCCACCATGACAGTGCAGTCATGCGGTAGGTGATCACCATCGGGCGTTTGAGCAAAGCGGCTTCCAGAGTGGCTGTTCCTGATGCGACCAGCACCCCATCGGCAACGATCATCGCATCCTGCGCATGACCAAACAGCATCGTGATCGGCAACGCTTGCGCATCGCAATCGTATAGTGCCTGCTCGAAAATACCACGTGTCTCCCGGCTGACCAACGGAACCAGAAAACGCGCATCCGGCAGTTTTTGCAATATCAGCTTCGCGGTTTCGATCAAGGTGCGTGCAAGAAACTTTACTTCGCTCTGGCGGCTGCCGGGAAGAAATGCAAACACCTTGGTATGCATCGGAATACGCATCGTCTCGCGCATCTCGGCGCGTTTCGGCTGCTCCGGCAGCATATCTGCGAGCGGATGGCCGACATAATCAACCTTTACACCAGCCTGCTGATAGAGTGGGGATTCATGCGGAAACAGCGCAAGCATGTGCGATACCGCGCGTTTGATCTTATTGATGCGCTCACCGCGCCACGCCCATATAGACGGGCTGACATAGTGGACGGTGGGAATGCCATGCTGCTTGAGGGAGAGCTCCAGATCGAGGTTGAAGTCTGGCGCGTCAACCGCGATGAAAAGATCCGGGCGGATAGCCAAAAGATGTTTGCGCAATCTGCTGCGGATCCCGACGATTTCGCGATAATGCCGCAGCACCTCCACATATCCCCGCACTGCCAGCTTTTCCATCGAAAACAATGCTTCCATTCCTTCAGCTTGCATCTTGGGGCCGCCGATACCAACGAATCTTACTTCAGGGCGGGCCTCTTTCAGCGCGGCCATCAATAAACTGCCAAGCAGATCCCCGGATGCTTCGCCCGCGACAATTCCTATTACATACTTTCTCTGCTGCATAAAAAAACCTTTAAACCGAAATTAATAACAGGAACCACGGGAGTGTGGGAACAGCCGGGAATGCGAGCATTCCATGATGAATTTTCCTTCGTTCTGGTTTGACCCATGGATAAATTTTATTATCGGATAATGCCTCGCTCGGATGCTGCGAGAAAATCGCACAAAGGCCTTAACTCTTCGTGCTCATCGAGTTGAGCCTGAATCGCAGCTTTCGCCTCATCCAGACTCAAACCAGATTTGTACAGAGTCTTGTAGGCGCGCTTGATCGCCATGATTGTTGCGCTGGAAAATCCGCGCCGCTTCAGGCCCTCGGAATTGATGCCATGCGGTGCGCTAGGATTGCCTGATGCCAGCACAAAGGGCGGCACATCCTGGAGCAGGATTGTGCCCATGCCGGTAATGATATGCGCGCCGATCTTGACGAACTGATGCACCACGGTAAAGCCGCCCAATATCGCATAGTCGCCAACCTCAACATGCCCGGCCAATTGTGCGTTATTGGCAAAAATGGTGTGATTGCCAACCTGACAATCATGCGCAAGATGCACATAGGCCATGATCCAGTTGTGACTTCCAATCCGAGTCACCCCTGCATCCTGCGCTGTACCAAGATTGAAAGTGCAGAACTCGCGTATCGTGTTGTGATCGCCGATCTCGAGACGTGTAGGCTCGTTTGCATATTTCTTGTCCTGCGGGATCTCGCCCAGCGAGCTGAACTGGAATATGCGATTATGCTGGCCGATGCGCGTGTGTCCGCTTATCACCACATGCGGGCCAACCACCGTACCCGCACCGATCTCGACATGTTCTCCGATGATGCTATAGGCTCCCACCTCGACATCGTCAGCAAGTTTGGCATCTGGATGAATCAGCGCTGTTGGATGTCGCATCAAGCCACCGTCTTGACTGTGCACATCAATTCCGCCTCGGCAGCCAGTTGCCCATCCACTTCTGCTGTAGCACTGAATTTTGAAACACCGCGCATGCTGCGCACCAATGTCACCTTGATGATCAATTGATCGCCAGGACTGACCGGCCGTTTGAACCGTGCGGCATCGATGCCGGCAAAGTAATACACTGACTTATCATCCGGCTTGCTGCCAGAGGATTTGAATGTCAACAGCGCCGCAACCTGCGCCATGGCTTCAATGATCAACACACCTGGCATCACCGGATGATGCGGATAATGCCCGGGAAAGAACGGCTCATTGATGGTGACGTTCTTCAACGCGACAATCTCCTTGTTCGGATCAATCGACAAAACGCGATCAACCAGCAAAAAAGGGTAGCGGTGCGGTAAATGCCCTAGAATTTCGTGGATATCCATCTGCATACTCATCAATTGTTCCTTGTATTAGCGGTTGCTTTGGCGCAGCCAGATTTATTGCTTTGAACTTAAGGCGCTCAGCTCTTGTTCCAATGTCTTTACCCGCCTCACCAACTCGTCCAGATGACGCAGGTGCACGGTATTCTTGCGCCAGTCTTCACTCCTAGAGAACGGGAAGATAGCAGCATATGAACCGGCCTCGCGTATAGATTTCCCGATCAGCGTGAATGCAGCGATTTCCACATGATCAGCGATCTTGAGATGCCCCAGAATACCTGCGCTTCCGCCGATCCGGCAGTAACGTCCTATTGTGGTGCTGCCCGCGATGCCGACACAACCGGCAATAGCAGTATGTGCCCCGATACGTACGTTATGCGCCACCTGGATCTGGTTGTCCAGCTTGACGCCATCCTCAATCACTGTATCTTCCAAGGCTCCGCGATCAATGGTGGTATTCGCGCCAATCTCGACATCATTCCCGATCACTACCCTGCCAATTTGCGGAATCTTGATCCAGCGACCCTGATCCATCGCGATGCCGAATCCATCTGCGCCGATCACTACTCCGGAATGCGCGATCAGATCATCGCCTATCACGCAGTCGTGGTATATCACTACGCGCGGATAAAGCCGGGCGCGACAGCCGATCACCACATTCGCCCCTATGCTGCAACCCTCGCCAATCACCGCATTCGCTCCTATCTTCGCTCCCTCTCCTATCACGGCGGTTGCTGCGATGCTGGCTGATTTGTCCACTATTGCACTTGCCCCAATGACCGCACTCGGGTGGACCCCTGGTTTGGCCTCAGGCAACGGATTGAACAAGGCAGAAACCTTGGCGAAATACGCATAGGGATTATCCGAAACGATGCGCGGCAACCCGGTCGAGTCTGCATCAGCCTCAGCCAGGATAACCGCGCCTGCCCGAGTACCTGCAAGCTGAGCGCGATACTTGCTGTTGGTAAGGAAACTGATCTGATCAGGCTGAGCTGCTTCCAGTGCGGCGATCTGGGTAATGCGCACTTCGGCATCTCCCAGCACACGCCCGCCCAACTGCGCAGCGATCTCGGCTAATCGGTATGAAACTGTCATTCGCGCAACGCTGCTTACTTGCTGTCGGCCTTGCCATCGACTTTATCGCTGGCGAGTTTCTTGATTACCTTTTCGGTGATGTCTATTTTGGGATTGCGATACACAGCCTCCTGCAGGATCAAATCAAATTTATCCTCTTCGGCGATCGCCTGAATCGCCTTATTGGCGCGCTCCAGCACAATGGCCAGCTCTTCGTTCTTTCGCAGATTCAGATCCTCGCGAAACTCGCGTTGCATGCGCTGCAAGTCCACGTTCACGGCGGTCAATTCCCGTTCCTTGTTTCGATGATCGGCTTCGGAAAGAGTGGCGCCTTCCTTTTCCAGAGCGGACTGCAGGTCTTTCGCTTGCTTCATCAGCTTCTTGATTTCCTGGTCACGAACTGAAAATTCTTTCTCAATTTTCTTTTCCGCATTCATTGCCGGAACGGATTCACGCAATACGCGCTCAGTATCAACCACACCCACCTTGAAATCTGAAGCATGAGCCAAACCCATACCCAGAAAAATGGCCAGCATCCCTGCCTTGATCATCGTTTTCATTATCAACTCCTCCCGCTTCATAGCCAGCCTGCTTTAATCATAACCATGTTGTTTTTTCACAGCCTAGTCAGATGACTAGTAGTTTTACCAGTTCTTCCATCGGCAGTCTGAATTAGTAGTAGTTTTATCAGAATATCGAACCCAAAGTAAACTGGAATCTTTGTTCCCTGTCCTCAATTTGCTTGTTAAGCGGCCAAGCGTAGCTAAATTTAAGCGGCCCCACCGGTGACATCCAAGTAAACGCTCCACCCGCAGAATAGCGCATTCCCGCGCTGCCAGGTAGATCGCCTGGGCCATACACCGCACCCGCATCAATGAATGTGCTCAAGCGCACGGATTTTTCCTTGTCCATCCCAGGGAAAGGCATCAACAGTTCCACCCCCCCAACCACCCGGCGCGGGCCGCCCAATACTGAATCGTTGGCATCACGCGGCCCCAAGGAACTGGCATCATAACCGCGCACCGACCCCGGGCCACCTGCATAAAAGTTCTTGAAGAATGGCAGCGGCTTGCCAGCGTATCCAGCTGCAACACCAGCCTCGGCATTCATCAATAGCGTGAGATCGTTGTTGATCGGATAAAATTTTTGATGCTGGTAATTCAATTTGTAGTAACGCATGTCGTATGCCGGCAAAGCCACTTCCGCAAAAGCGCGCTGCACCGTACCCTCGGTGGTATAAATCGCACTGTCGCGGCTGTCCCTTACCCATCCGATGGTTCCCATCAAATTGGTATTTTTCGCTCCAAAGGTGTCGACATATTGTGTCAATCGAACCGGACTGGATGCAGCCAGACCCAACTCAGTCGTTTCGACTGCCAAGCCGTAACTGATACTCGTGTCTTCGCCTATAGGCACGCCAAAACGCATGCCTCCGCCCATGGTATGAGACGAATACTGGCTGACCGCAGTACTGCGTGAATCAGTGTTGCGTTTGTAAATGTCAAAACCGCGGCTCACGCCATCATCTGTGTAATAGGGGTTGGTGTAGGAAAGAGAATACACCTGATTGACTTTTCCGGTGTTGATCTGAGTGGAAAGATAATTCCCGGTACCGAACAGATTGGCCTGAGTCACGCCACCG
>Ga0224495_10001685_pt1 | contig 15312 bp, 12 predicted proteins | sample SF_Jul11_sed_USG_FD_168128 | JGI IMG/M metagenome (GOLD analysis project Ga0224495, IMG submission 168128) | Sediment microbial communities from San Francisco Bay, California, United States - SF_Jul11_sed_USGS_4_1 | ecosystem: Environmental > Aquatic > Marine > Sediment | place: USA: California... | reverse complement strand
AATTTGGTAAAAAATGCATTACCCGGCTCCTGTAATGAAACAGAAATCGACAAAGTATATAAAGCAGTTATTTCCGAATACAGGAAAACCCCGGTACAAAAAACTTCGATGTATCCTGAAATTCCGAATCTGCTGAATGAATTAACAAGACTTCAAATTCCCATGGCTATTTTATCCAACAAACTGCACGAAATTACAATTCCAATAGTTTCAATCATCCTCGGAAAATGGAAATTTGAAGTTGTCCTGGGAGCAAGAAACAATATACCAAAAAAGCCCGATCCATATTCTGCAATCGAAATTGCATCTACAATGAACATTCCGCCCTCCTGTTGTTTGTTTATAGGCGACAGCGGAACCGATGTAAAAACTGCCCTGGCCTGTGGCATGAATCCAATAGGAGTCTCATGGGGCTACAGAAATATCGAAGATATAAAAAGCGCCGGCGCAGATATCATTGTACACCGGCCTTTGGAAATTTTAAATTTTATCCATATATAGAATTTGAAATTCAGCGGTCTCTTTTTTGTCGTTGATAAAATCATTCAGTGCGGAAATATCGGTAGCGGTAATAAAGGCTTGCCCGGCATCGTGCAAAAAGGTTATAAATTTCTTGCGTCTTTCGATATCCAGTTCATTCAGCACATCATCAATCAGTAAAACCGGTTTTTCGGATTTTCGTTTTTTGGTATATTCGAACTGCGCCATTTTCAAAGCAAGAACTACGGTTCTTTTTTGCCCCTGGGAGCCCACTCTCGATATGTCATTTTCTCCCGATTTTTGATCTGTAAATAATATTCTGTCTCTGTGAATTCCGTGTGTGGTTTGTCGCATTTTCATGTCCTCGGCTCTTGTACTTTCGATAGCCGATCTGTATTTTTCCGAAACATTGCCGTCCTTTATGGATGGTTGATATCGTATTTTCCATGCATCCGATCCAGAGCTTACATAATTCACCAGTCTTGAAAATATTCCCTCAAACTCGCTCAGGAATTCATTCCTGGTTTTCTGGATAATACAGCCAAATTTAATTAAATCATGATCCATAGAGGCAACAAGTTTTTCATCTGCCCTGCCCCCTGCTTTGTAAAAACATGCCGATCTTAATTTTAGAATTCTTTTATAGGATTGCAGGGAAACCAGGTATTCCGTGTGCAGCGATGCAAGAACAATATCGATAAATCTTCTGCGTTCCCCGGGACCTCCCTCAATAATATTTATATCATCCGGAGCAAAAACTACTGTTTGAAAATGGCCAATAAAATCTGATATTCGATTTGCTGAATTTTCATCAATGCGCATTCGTCTTTCTGTTTTATCATTTCTGTCTGCGCCTCCGAATCCCATGCTCATTTTATGCATTCCTGATATACTTTCATATTCGAGTTCGACAAGATAACGGGAACAATCATGCTGAATCATATCTTTGTCGTTTGCCCCCCTGAAAGATTTCAAGCTGCTCATTAGAGAAATTGCTTCGAGAATGGTGGATTTACCAGCCCCGTTGGCGCCAATGAAAATCACAATGTCTCCATGAATAAAAATTTTCTTGCTTGAATAACCACGAAAGTTTTCCAGTCTTATGGATCGAATGTGAAGTGGATGAGGGAAATGCCCTTGCGGCATATTAGATTTTCATGGGCATAACCAAAGCGACAAACTTGTCATCTTCTGTATCTTCAAATACAATCGGCCTTGCCGGATCATTAAAACGCAATTTTATTTTTCCACACTGAACTGCCTTTAATATATCCATAAAATAATTTGCATTGAATCCGATATCCAGTTGTTCGATAACGGAGTCTATGGGCAAAGTAAGTTCCGCTTCGCCAATATCGGGCGTATTGGCTGTTAAAAAACTTCCTTCTTTACCCATACTGAGGCGAACCTGAAAAGAAGGTTGTTCTGTCATTACCATAACCTGGCGGATGGAATCCAGCATCAACTCCCGGTCTATTTCAACAAAAATTGTCGAGTCATTTGGTATTACTTTTTTATAGTCCGGAAATTTTCCTTCAAGAAGGCGGCTTGAAAGCTCCGCATTCCCCACTCGAAAGAAAATATCTCTTTGTTCCACGCCGACATAGACCATGGCATCCATATCCATAATTTTTTGCAATTCCCGAATGGCTTTTGCATGAACCACGATATCCCCTTCTCCAGTACCCAGAATTATCGGAGAAGGCAACTCCCTGGAAACTGCCGCCAGTCTTCGCCCATCGGTTCCAATAAGCGTAAGGATACGGCCTTCCGCATGAAAACAAATGCCATTATAAATATAACGATTGTCTTCATGAGAAATTGAATAAAATGTCCTCGATATCATGTCTGTCAATGCCTGCGCCGGGATGGATACAAGTTTTTCAGTCGCAATTTCATTTATTTCGGGAAAATGTGAACGATCAGACCCGGTCATCTTAAATCTTGCAGATCTTGCCCCGACTCCTTCCAGCTTGATCCGGTAAAGCTTGCCATCGTTTCCATTTTCTTCGGAGTTTTCCTCCGATTCAAAGATCATTTTCTCTGCTTTCATCTGCCGGGCAATATCGGAAAGCTTCTTGGCCTTCATAATCAATTCGCCCGGTATCGAATCTTCAATATCAAGCGTGATCCGCACCGTACTTTCCATATCCGATGCAGTAATGCGCAATTTTTGATCATCCCCAACAGACAATAATACATTTGATAACAATGTTTGAGTATCCTTGCCGGTTACAATCGCGTCAATTTGACTCATGGCTCTTTCAAGCGACGATTTATTTACAGAGAATTTCATATAAGTAATCGCCATGATAAAATCGGGCGATAATTTATAAAGCAAAAAATATTTCCCTTGAAGTTTATATTGTAGACATGTTACTTAATAAAATTTTATTTATTTTTAATTTATTTCAATCTCTGTTGACGCAATACGCCGGAAGTAATCATTGAACTATGCCTTCGGTTCAGATTATCAGTCAAAATAATAATCTTAAAAAACTGTTTAAAGAGGAACTTAAATCAGGATATGAAGTATTCAGCTCTGGAACCATCAAGGATGGAATCAGGAATATCAAAAAAATGGATATTGATCTGCTTCTTGTTGATATCCAGCCTGTTCATTTACGATCATTAAAGTGGATGGATTCTTTATTCCGGGATAAAAACACCGAAACTGGCGAGATTTGTGTAATCCTGATGATTGAAACAGAATATCTAAATAAACCGGATATGCAGACCTTGATCCATATCAGAAAAAACTTTCATATTTTCTGGTACAACAACTTTCTTCTTGAACAACAAAATAATTTTATCAAGACTCTTGATTTTTTTATGCAGAACAAAATGAAAGATCTGCAAATCCTGCGACAAAATCAAATATATTTCCATCAATTAAATATTTTAGCCGCCAATAAACAGGCTAAAAATTTTTCCTCCAGCAATGAGGAGATTCTCACAGAATACCATCCTCCCGCATTTTTATGCTCTACCGAATCTACGCACGTTTTCCATGAGAAACTTGAAAATGCCACCGAATGGCCAATCGCCTTGTTGCGGGGGTCGGAAGGCGCCGAACACGACAAGATAGCCGCTCATATGCACAGACTCGGTTGCTACGGAGATCCGTTCATCAAAGCCGATTTTGCGGCTATACCCAAATTTTTTCATGAAGCCATGTTATTTGGATCCCGCCAAAAAAACCTTCCCGGATTACGGTATATAAACAACAGTCTGCCCGAAATGGCCAAAAAAGGGACGCTGTATATTAAAAACATGGAATATCTCAAATGGGAATTACAAAATGATTTAATCCACGCCTTGAAAAATCAACACTTTTTGAGAGAAGACCAGCGCATCAAAATAAAGTGTAAAATAGTTTTTTCAACATTTGCCGACCTTGAAAAACTGGTGGACAAAAATCTGTTCAGGCAGGATTTATTTTCACACATGGCCATGTTTAGTATCGCCATACCTTCCATACAACAACGCAAAAAAGATTTACCGCTGATAATGGACAATTATGCAACATGGTATCAAACAAAATACCATCGATCCGTAGATATTTCTCCGGAAGTCAAGCTTGAAATTATGAAAAAAAATTTCCCGGGTCAGTTTGATCAGTTTTTTAATTATTTATTTCAATTGTTTTCCCTTGCTGAGAACAAGATCACCCTATCGCTTGTTTCTCTGGTAGATGCAGACCCTGACGTTTCTGTTAAAATCCTGAAAAACAAGAACACTCCAAAAGTCATTTCCAAATCTACAATTAAGTCTTTTATCCGGGAGCAGTCTGATCCGACCCTGTTTTTATTTGATCAGGAAAAGAGCCCAACCGCAATGAATTATTCTCTCATCGATATCGAAAGGGAATACATAAAATATATATTGAACCATAACTACAATAATATTGCCGAATCGGCTCGCATCCTTGGAATCACCCGAAAGACGCTTTATCAAAAGCTTAAAAAATACAGTATACTCTCTTCTGAAAAAAATACCGGATAATTATGCAAAAAGGAAACTTTTCTGTTATCAGCAAGGGAAAGCATAAGAACAAAAAAATCCCGATGCCGCCTCCGGTAAAAAATCATTTTTCCATAACTCCCAATAAAGTCAAAGAGGCGATTTTCCAGATATTTGACAATAATATCCATAACGTTGACAATTCTCTTTTTGTTGATTTATTTGCCGGAAGCGGTCAAATTGGTTTTGAGGCGGTAAGTCGCGGGTTTGCAGGATGTATTTTTTTTGATATCAGCGGTGACAGGCAAAAAAACCTGAAAAACTGGAGCCGTCTGAATTTGCTTTCCGATATGAACAAATGTTTTTTCGAAAAAAAAGACGGCGTCAGGGAGTTTCCAAAGATACTGGGAAATACCGAAGACTACCTTCAAAAACATGGCGAGCTTCAATGGATCAAGCATATCGCCATATTTGCCGATCCCCCCTATGGTTTAAAATATAAACAACTTTTGATTCTGGAAATTCTGATAGACCTGATGTTAAACGTGGAAACAGGCACATCCTTTTCGTATACTATACTCATTCAAACGAACGCAGATGATTTGGGGAAATCCGGATTTAGCGAATTGGAATCAGGAGATAAAAGAATTACGCACCGCCGTATTTTTCGAAAATTTGCTTATGGACGCCACAGATTATTATTATTTGGATTCTAAAAAAATGATGCTTGCAAAATATATTATCTTATTGTCCATTATATTTACTTCTTCTCTCTTTTCATACGAGCCGTCGGAGCATGTCGATAAAGACACATTTATTTACATGGAATTGTCTCCTCTCAATTATAGTGTTGCAAAAACAAGAAAACTGTTCTATTCTTTGATGGACCGGGAAAACGCTGATTCTGAATGGCAATCCATGCAGGATATTTTCCTGGAAGAATACGGTATCAACTTTTTGTCTCCTGATGATGTCAAGAGTCATGGTTTTGATATCCATTCACCGCTGGGGGCATTTATAAATTATACAACCATACCAGCAAAAAACACGGTAGTTTATAAAAAATATTTTTGTGCGTTACTTCCGTCGTTAGATCCGGCAGTTTCCTATGAGTTTTTATTAGAATGGTTTCGCAAATCAGCGACTTCCCCATCAATGTCTGATCCAGGGCAGCTTCAATTTCGGGAAATTGAAAAAGGTAAAATCTTTGGACTGTTCAGCCAATCTGAAAACCCGGATAATATCTTTGTCCTGAAAACCGATGGCGCCATCCTGATTTCAGATAATCTCGCCTTCCTTAAAAAACCGGAAATTAATGTTTCAAATGCCCTGAGCCGCGACAAGGACTTCATAAATACACAAAAATACTACAAAAAAAACTCTTCCCACCAGGATTCCATCGGATACTTTTTTATTAACTCCAAGAAACAAGATGTCAGGATAAAAAATAATCCAAAATTACTTTTGGACAATATACTGCTGGATAACGTATTTATAAAAGAATTATCGGGAAAATCAAACTGCATTGCAGGAGAGATAAAAATTAATGACCGAACATTGAAATTAAATATGGACTATTTTTTTCCTGATAACTATTTATCCCAAAGAGAATCTCTTCTTGCGGATGCATTAAATTTTCAAAAACAGACATTCTTTCCTGATTACATGCAATCTGCGCCATTTGTATATATTAAAATGCAATCTGCCTTTTCAGATGCTGTAATAAAAAGGCAACGACTTGGTATGCCCGCCCAAAGAACTCTTCAAATGCTTTTTCAGAAGTTGACCAACGGGATCGCCATGGAAATTCCTGAAAATCTGGAGTTGCTTCCAAAGGACAATATTTCATTTTATATCAAGGATATACCCGCTTTCCGTGAACTGAATAAGCTATACAAATGGAAATATTACATCAGTTTCAGCTATAATAGCGCTTATTTCAAGAGTTTTTCAGATTTCATGAATAACCTCGAAAAAAAATCCCTGGAATTAAATGACCTCAAAATAGAATCCTCGGAAACAAAAGGGAAATATTTCTGGAAAATGATTGTCACCGACTATAACAAAAAGTTTGACAGAAAACTGAGACAGGTTATTATCCAGGAAAACAGGTATAATGTGTATATGCTTGCCCAAGACTCGCAAATCATTATTACCGATGACGAAAAAATCAATACCGGAATACCCGGAAAAAGCGGGACGCCTTTGTATGAGAAATTAGATCCTGAACGTTCCGAAAAGAAAGAAATTTTATTCAGCTACTTTAACATTAAAAAACTATTATTGTATTTTGAACAAAACACCTTTGCTTTCCCGGTAAAGAATTTCCTCGGATATCTTGAAAATGCCGAGAATGCTGTTTTCAAGGTAACCAGCGACAAAAATATCATTTCAAAAGAATTTATACTCAAGATTGCCAGATAGAAAAGTTTTGTATATATTAATGCCGATATAAAGAACAATACGGCAAAAAGTAAATATCTATGAAAATGAGCAAATTGCGTCAAACACTATTGAGTCTTGAATTGGAAGAAGCAGGTATTGATGCCAACGAAATACCCTCCGAAGTGGAAATATATGCCGACTCGGTTAAGGAAGCTCTTGCCCTTGGCGCCCAGACAACGATGACATCCATCTCGGATCTGGAATACGAAATTATTAAAAAAGGATCTCCCGGCATTTTGGGTATGTTCCGAACCCCATACCATGTAATGATTAAAAAAACAAACCAGAGCAAGGAAAATGAAAAGTGGAACGATATTGATGACATTGATGTGTCGCTGACTACCGGAGTGAAACTCAACGATTTCGGAGAAGAGGTCGAACCAGATGTGGATGGCCGTAGCATTGTCCGCGTTTACGCAAACGGTATTTTCCTGAAAATTATTTCGCCCAAAGGTAACGGCAATCCGGTTACTTTAAATGCTGTTCATGACACGGTCGTGAGATATGGCATAGAAAATTATGACAGAGGGGCCGTTGAAAAAGCAATTAAAAATGAATCCGCTGAACCTGTAAAGATCGGAAATTATTCGCCCCGGCAGGGAGCCGACTCTTCAATGACCATGGACATACTTCCCGACGAGATGTCTGCGACTGTAACATTTTCCTCCCCCCGCCCAGGCGGCAAACATCTAACTGTAAAAGATATTGTAAATGCATTAAGAAATGCAAACGTTGAATATGGTTTCCAGGAAGAAGCCATTCAGGATGCGCTGGATAACGACAGGTACGGACAACCTGTCGTAGCCGCCAAAGGCGATCCTCCGGTAAACGGAAAAGACGGGCATATCGACTATAAGGTTCGTATCAGCAAAAAAATAGAATTTAAAGAAGATGAATCGGGGAAAATTGACTTTTTGGCCAAAGATCTGATTGAAAATGTGGTACAGGGACAAGTGCTTGCTGAATTAGCCCCCCCTGAAAAAGGCAAACCCGGTAGAACCCTGTTTAATAAAATATTACCTGCTACCGATGGCCTGCCTACGGAACTAAGGGCAGGGAAAGGCACCATTTTATCGGAAGATGGAAAACAATTAATTGCAGAAAAAAATGGCCAGGTTGTTTTTATTGGCGGTCGCGTAAACGTGGAAGAAAACTTTACCGTTGGCGGAGATGTTGGTCTGGATACCGGAAATATTATGTTCCTTGGTTCTGTAACGGTAAGAGGCTCTGTTTCAGACAACATGGAAGTCAAGGCTGCTGGTAATATTGAAGTTGCGGGAACCGTTCAAAAAGCGCACCTGGAAGCCGAAGGCGATGTCATCGTTCGACAGGGTATTGTTGGAAGGGATGGGGCTGTTATTGAGTCCACCACCGGAAGCGTATTTGCCAAGTTTGTACAAAATACATATGTCAGCGTTGAAAAAGATGTAATTGTGGCCGAAGGAATTTTACATTCCAAAATTCATGCTGGAAGCAAAATAATTTGCAACGGGAAAAGAGCCCAGATTGTTGGCGGGGAAATAATGGCCGGCGAAGAAGTCCGTGTGAAGCAACTTGGCGCACAAGCTTCTACTCCAACCATTGTAATTGTGGGAACAAATCCCAAAATTCTTCAGCAAATTACCCAACTGGAGAATATTCAAAAACAGGCCAAAGAAAAACTGGAAAAAATTGATCAAAATATTCGAACGTTAACAGTGCAAAAAACAACACAGGGCGAAGAATTTACTGAAGCCAAAGAAGCCATGCTCAATAAAATGATTTCCGGCAAAGAAAAGCTCAACGACAGGCTAAATGAAACCGAATCTGAAAAAAAACAACTCCAGGAATACCTGCAAATACTTGCTGCGCGAGGCAAAGTACATGTTGAAAAAACTCTTTTCCCGGGGGTTAAAATCATTATTAATGAAGCAGAATTTACCGTAAATGATGAGTACAATAATGTCACCTTGATTGCGGAAAATGGAAACATCAAAATATTGCCTTACGAAGATGAAGAAGGCGCCAAAAAGAAACGGGGACGTCGGAGATGAGCGTACGACCTCTGGATTTGCAGGTAAATATAAATTCCATGCTCGAAACCGCGCGCGACCAGGGCATGCGTCAGGCAAATTTAGTTGATGCAGAGAAAGTCATGGGAAACCAGATTATAAAAGAATCCCGGCAAAGCGAGAAACAAGTCAACAAAACCGACAAAGTTGAGTTTGAGGAGCCCATGGAGGATTCCGAAAGGCACTTTGGAACTAAAACCGAAGCCGAGATGGAACAGGAGCATTCGGAAGAAAATACTCACAGGAAACCATCAACAGATACCGAAATTCCTTCTATTGAAGACTCCTCAAGAAAGTCATCACATCATATAGATTTTCTGGTTTGATGTTTAGCGCGTCCCGGTTTTGATATGCGCTCTTATTCAATATTCTTCAACAACTCGGTGATATGAATATTGTACCGGTCAAAAATTTCATTTTTTGAAAGATCAAACTGCAATAAAGCAATATTATACTGAACGATGGCTTCAAGCATTTTTTGACGGGCGTCAATAATCGTATCGAGAGCATTTTTTGCCACAATGGAGTTAAATCTGCCTTTGGCTGCATTTTGCATAATTTTTTCGTAATACGCCTGGGATTCGCGCATCATTGTTTTTGTATTCATCATTACATTGTATTGAAGCGTTACTGCCTGAAATTTTTCCGCAACATCATCTTCCATTTCTTTTTTTAATTGCTCAAGATGAATTTTGGATTGTTGCAGCCGATAATCGGCATTTCTGATCGCAGTCTTTATTCCTTGATCCCACAGAGGATACGACATGCTTACCCCTGCCTTCCAGGTTGGATAATTCAGCGATAAAGCATCAGAAAAAGCAGTTGAAAATACATCTGACTGGGAAGCCGTTGAGAGAGTAAAAAAAGCTGTAAGCGAAGGCAGGGCATTGTGATTGGCAAGCGATAAATTTAATTCACTTACCTCAATATCCCTTAGCGCATTTTTATAATCGGTTCTCTTTTCATAGGCGGCCTCCAGAGATTTTTTTAAATCCATAGGTGGGAGATCCTCTGAGAGTTCCGTAACTCCTTCAATTTTCGTACCTTCCGGCATGTTAATGGTTCTTAAAAGTTTGCGAATGGCCTGATCTCTTTGAAATGCTGTCAGATCTTCACGGCTTTTCGCGCCTGCAACAAGGGCTTCATACTGGTTTACCTCGAATGTTTCTGTTAAACCATATTGGGCATTTCTGGCGACAATATCCCTTATTTGCGCCGTTGCGTCCATGGCTTTCTTGCTGTTTTTCAGGGCGTTTTCCTGGATAATTACCTGCCAGTAATCAATTAATGCCGAGACAATTAAACCGGAAAGCTGATATATATAGTTATCCCTTTTCATCTCCGTTAAGTTTTTTAATATCGCCATGTTTTTTTGATCGGCAATACCAAATGCGTTTTTTAGTAAATCCTGCTGAACCGTTACATAAAGCGACGGCTTGTTATATGCCGGATCTACTGTTGCTTTGAATCCTGGAATTGCTTTATCATTTTGATCGTATAACGCTTCTTTGATACCAGCCGACAGCATGGTTCCGGTTGAAAATAACTTTGAAATGGAAAGCCCCGCATCAAATTGCGTTGTCTTGTCCCCGCCAAATACAGATACCATTCCGCTTGCCGGCACCGTTTGGTCAACATACGAACCATCAGCGCCAAGCCGTATGGAATATTTTTGCATGTAGCTGCGAAAATCCGTATCGCTCATCAACACGTCAAACTTTGCCGATCTAAGCGTAAGATTGTTGTGCAAAACCATTTGAATTGCTTTATCAAGAGTTAATGTTACTGCTTTTGCTACTTTCGGATTTTCCACAGATTTCTTTTCGACATTGTTGCCCTCGGCAGATTGAGCAAAAGCTGTGCCAATGAAAGAAAGGGACATTACGAGCGTTAAAAATTTATTTTTCATTTGTTTTCCTGATTTGATTTTACATCTAATACATGCGTTTTAAAGTATTGTATTACTTCCGACGGGATTTCTGGAATTTTCTGTTTGTTGATGCTTAACGATTTAAACATATGATTCAAAAGAAAATTCATTATCATTTCTTTTGAGTTTGATCCGTACAGCCGCGAATAAATTTCCGTATTTTTATAGATTTCCTGCTGGTTAATATAGGCTATAATGAAAATAACGAAGCTCCAGACGCTTAAAGCTGGATTTTTGGATTCAAACTCGCCATTTTGGATTCCCTCAACGACAATTTTTTCAAGCCTGGCCAGTCCAGGAGCAAAATAATTTTTTGCGAGCATTTTCATGCTGTTTTTTCCTTCTGCAAAATCCCAGGCAATAATTCTATGAAAATCATCATCTAAAGCGTCAAAGTGCATATAAACAATGCAATAAATTGCTGCCGTCAGTTTTTGGGATGCCGTCCATCCGTCGTGAATGATGTTCATGTCAAAATCACCCTTTTGTCCCAGATTAACAAGATGCAAAATTACTTCATGGTAAAGGTGATCCTTGCTTCCAAAGTAATAATGAAGCATCGCTTTATTTACGCCGCTTTCTCTGGCAATGGCGTCCATTCGGGCGCCGGCAAATCCTTTTTGCGCAAATATTTTTTTGGCAGACAAAAGAATTTTTGTTTTTGTTTCCTGGTTGATCGGCTTTTTCAACATAGAGCAGCCCCAAACCCCATTAACCAAATGGTTAGTCAATAATTATTTTAAAATAATGTGTGCGCAAAAACACAAAAATAGCATGGGCATGAGCAGGAACCTCAATAATCAGATCGAAATGTATTAAAATGCGCGTTCATGCCCATGCTCCGGACAGAAATATTACTTGTCAATGCGACATAATATTATATCTGTTGTTCATGTTTCAGCGGGCTGGAATAGCGACGGTAATCTTTTTCCTCATTACGACAATGGTAAATCCGGAGGAAATATGGAATACATGGACACATGGCGACAAGGATGTAACTAAAAAATTCCTCAATCTTGGATTGCAGTTTAATTTTATTTATTACAAGCCTTCGGAAAATTCAAAAAAAACTTCCCTGCTTATGATTAACGAAGGTAAACCGCAAAAGTGGTTTTTAAAAACCATCGTAGAAAAATTCGGTACTGACATTTCTGTAATGGAATATCAAACAAGCCAGCCGTTTATTTATAACGAAGCCCAATACCGCGCATTGCGCATAAAAAATTACCTGAAAACCAGCGAAATGATGAACTCATGGCCGCCTCTTTTTCTGGAAGTTCAGGAAATTCATCTGGAGCTGGGCAGAGGAGATTATGGGGAAAAAATTTTGCTGCTTTCCGGAACACAATCCAACCTGCTAAACCAGACAAAAATAATCAGCGACTTCGAGCGTTTAATTATTTTGTCTCCTGATGAAAGTCTTGAAAACATGACCGATGCTCCCTGGAAAAATAAAAAGGTTTTATGGATGGGGGCTTTATACGAAAAAAGCAAACTTCAAAAACTGCAAAGCAAATTTGGAGGCGTTATACAAACCTATGAGAGATCGTCTACCGGGAAAAATCTGCTGCTGAGCAATTTAAAAGTATTGGACGATATTTACAACTGGATAAAGGGTTAATCGCCTTTTTCAGGCTCCGTTGATCCACCCCATCGAATGTGTTTTTTCTGCCCGCTAATGTAATCGTACAGGACTGTTACTCCAAGTTCATAGGGATGGGTTTGAAAAAATCTGCCGCCGGTGGTTTTTACAAATTTAGCGGCGAAGCTTTTTTCGCTGGCATCGGCGCTGAAATTTTCCCACCATTCAGATGAGAGCAAAAACGTGTTAATAATAATATTTTCCTCGCGGCAATACCGGGCTTCCTGCAACGATGTCTCAAAATCCGCTTTAACAGGAGGAAAATTCAAATGCAAAACAGAGCCTTCCATATGCGCCGTAGGTACCCCGTCTGTAATTAAAAATATTTGGCGATTTTTTGTTTCCTTTGATGACAAGAGTCTGCGGGCAAGAGACAGTCCGCGCTGCAAATTGGTAAAATACAGGGGGATTCCATCGGTATTTTTGTCCGCACGCTTTGAAAGATCCACCCGGAGGCGAATCATGGGATCGCTGAAAATTACTGGATGCGGCTGCAAAGCAAACAACTCATTCAGGCTGTATCTTCTGGCAAGCGATCCAAAACCAATAATTTCAAGCCGGTCATTTGGGTTCTCCTTTTTCATGTATTTATCAAGGGCAAAAATCATTTTTTTCGATTGATAAAATCTGTCGTAGCGATACATGGAACCCGACATATCAAGAAGTATGACAATTGCATTTTTAGCCGAACCACGGGAGCTACACTTCAATATCCTGTAAAACCGGGGCGCGTCTTTTCTGGATATACGCATTTACCAGCGTAGCCGACCAGTCAATGCTGGATATATTATCTCCAAATTCAAAATTGCGTAAACGCGATGTTGTGTGTTCGCTATCTCCTTCGGTTTCAACCAGACTTAAACCCGCTGAATCATTTTGCAAATGCGAATACAATTCGTTTAAAGCATGCGACGAAATATAATCTATTGCTTTTGCCGAAATTGTTGCTTCCGCGGAATCTCCTGGAATCGCTTCGATAAATCCTTTTTTTTCAAGAATTTCCCTCATTTGATCCAAAAGTTTTCTCTGTAGCTCCAGAAACTCCTGGAGTTTTTCCATTCCAATAGCCTGCCTCAGTTTATCCAGACTCAAAGTTTGAAAGTCCCCGTTCGCAAGCGCTTCTTTTAGAGCATTGATCGTATCTTCAAGATTGAAAAGTTTTTTTAGTTCTTCATTAATTATTTCTCCGGGAATCTTGTTTTTTCCGCTAAAGTCAAACAACCGGAGAGATTTTTCAAGATTTCCCAGAATTTCCATGGCTGATAAAAGCCGATCCATTTTTTCAATATTTCTTTTCTCTCTTCCCGGATGAATCAGCATATTCCATCTCAACCGGTAGAGATAGTCCGGAACAGATGAAATTCCGCCTGTTTCAAATTCCTTAAAAGTTTCCTTATTTAAAGTTTTTTTCAAATATCCTTTAAATGTGCTTATATCCTTGTTAGCGTCGGATAAATTTTTTTGGGGATCGTACTTCTTTAGAATCTCCCCTTTCTGCTCTTCTAACTGGCGAATCATTTCTTCGATAAAATCCGTCAGACCGGCCTGTTTTAAATGAATGTTTGGAATCTGCCCGTTGGCCAGCAACAACTGAAGCGCTTCATCAAGGCTGACCTGGTAGCGCATCATCAATTCTCCTACCTTTGCCATCAACTCATTTGGATCAAACGGGTTTTCGCTGCCGTCATATGGTATATAACGATGTACAATCATTAATATGCGTCCATGGATTTAAAAATGTGGAGCTGGCCAGTTTTTTTACGGGTAATTCGTTTAAGTGAAGTCAAACCTTCCAGAATAAATTCAAAGGCAGACGCCATTAAATATATATCCTTGTCTGCCTTTAATATATTTATAAAATCAAAAATAGAAGGAATGACATTTAGCAAGCTTTTATAGTTTTCCACTTTCATAAAATCCGAGGTTTCAATATGACCGGCAGAAAGCAATTCTGCGGCAATGGCATCCATGATTTTCTCATGCTCGTTCGAAGCAAATTTTTCGAGAAAAATTTCCTTAAAAGCCGCTTCGATCAAAGTGCTTAAAAGATGATATTCGGTCATCGCCTCATCGCGGTAAGGGTCGAGTTCTATTTTACCCAGAGAGGAAGCAAAAATATTGCCCATATCGGTTGGTCTGACAACCGCCTTTTCTTCCTTCAAGATCAGGGCGCGTCTCGTCGCGCTGGCCGCCAGAGTCTCATAATTAGCAATAGAAAAGCGGGCTGAAACTCCCGACTTCTGATTAATATGCCGCGACTGGCGCGCCTGACGGGTTAACTCCTCATTGACTTCTTCCATGAATAGCGGAAAAGCAAGTGGAATGTCGCAGTTTACCGGCGTTGCCTCCTGGCGGGTAATATTCAAAGAAAGTTCTCTGGAATCGGGATAATGTGTTCGAATTTCGCTGCCCATACGATCCTTTAGCTGACTGATAATTTTTCCAGACCGGCTGTAATCTGTGGGGTTGGCCGAAAACGAGATTATAATATCCAGCGGAAAATGAAATGGGTAGCCTCGGATCTGGATATCGCCTTCCTCCATAATATTAAACAGGGCTACCTGCACAAGATAATCCAGATCAGGGAGTTCATTTATGGCAAAAATACCGCGGTTGGTTCTGGGAATAATTCCAAAATGCAGCGCGCCTTCTGAGCTCAACGGCGACCCTGAAATCAGTTTGGAAGGATCGATATCTCCAATTAAATCGCTGATTTTCAAACCAGCCGATAGTCGCTCGCCGTATCGTTGGCTTCTGTGCATCCAGGAAATCGGCAATTCGTCGCCGAATTTTTCAATCAG
>Ga0224495_10001682_pt1 | contig 15321 bp, 14 predicted proteins | sample SF_Jul11_sed_USG_FD_168128 | JGI IMG/M metagenome (GOLD analysis project Ga0224495, IMG submission 168128) | Sediment microbial communities from San Francisco Bay, California, United States - SF_Jul11_sed_USGS_4_1 | ecosystem: Environmental > Aquatic > Marine > Sediment | place: USA: California... | reverse complement strand
TGCCAAGCGGGGAAAGATATTCACCAAAGTGATCCGTGAAATCACCGTGTCTGCCAAATTGGGCGGCGGAGACCCGGACGGCAACCCCCGTTTGCGGTCAGCCATCATTCTGGCCAAAGCCAACAACCTGCCCCTGGATACGGTGAACCGGGCCATTAAAAAAGGGGTTGGGGGCAACGACGGGGTGGATTATATGGAGGTGATGTACGAAGGGTACGGCCCGGCCAACGTGGCGGTGGTGGTGGAAATCCTTACCGACAACCGGAACCGGACCGCATCCAATATCCGCACCATCTTCAACAAAAACCATGGCTCCCTGGGGTCATCCAATTCGGTGTTGTATATGTTTGACCACCTGGGGGTGGTGGAGGTGAACAAACCGGGGGTGGATGAGGACACCCTGACCGAATACGTTTTGGAAGCCGGAGCGGAGGACTTAAACACCGAAGGCGAAATGTTTACCATTACCGCCGCCAAGGAAAACTTTGAGCAGGTAAAACATTTTCTGGAAAATAAGGGGGTGGTAATGGAATCCGCCTCCCTGGCCTGGGTGGCCCAAACCAAAACGGTGATTGATGATATGGAACTGGCCGAAAAAGTGATGCACTTTATTGATGCCCTGGAAGAGGATGATGATGTCCAGAGGGTGTTTACCAATTTTGAAATTTCCGATGCGGTGCTGGAACAACTTTCGTGAACACAACCATCCTGGGGATAGACCCCGGCACCCGGAAAACCGGCTGGGGGGTGGTGCGAATAACCGGGGGAAAATCGGTTTTTGTGGCCGGGGGGACCCTCCGGTTGGACCGCGCCCCCACCCTGTCCCACCGGCTGGCGTTGCTGGCCGCGGAACTGGAAACTTTGTTGGACACCCACCAGCCGGACCATTGTGCCGTGGAACAGGTGTTTCATGGAAAAAACGCCCGGTCCGCTTTGGTGTTGGGCCACGCCCGGGGGGTGGTGCTGGCCATGGTGGGCCGCCGGGCAATCCCGATTTTTGAATATTCCCCCAGTCAGGTGAAACAGGCGGTGACCGGCAGCGGCCGAGCCGCCAAGGAGCAGGTGAACCGGATGGTCCGGCTGCTGCTGGCCCATCAACCCCCCCTGGCCGAAGATGAGGCCGATGCCCTGGCCGTGGCCCTGGCCCATGGGGTGGCCATCCCCCTGTTGGGAAAACAATGATTGCCTACCTGGAAGGGAAACTGCTGGCCCCCATGGGCGCATCGGCGGTGGTGTTGACCCCCGGCGGTACAGGGTATCAGGTGTTTTTGCCCCTGCCCCTGATGGCCCGCCTGCCCCCCGCGGGGGAGCCGGTCAGCTTTTATATATCCACCGTGGTGCGGGCCGATGAACTGTCCCTATACGGATTTGACGGGCCGGAAGGCAAACAACTGTTTGAAACCCTGATGAAGGTATCCGGGGTGGGACCCAAGGTGGCCCTGGCAGTGATGGCGCAGCTCAGCCCGGCCAAACTGGTGGCGGCCCTGATGGCCGATGATGTGGGGTTGTTGTCCACCATCCCCGGCATCGGCAAAAAAACCGCCCAGCGGCTGTGTCTGGAACTCAAAGACCGATTGGCTTCCTGGGGGCCTTCCGCCTCAAGCGAACCCGGCCCGGAAGAGGGCCGGGAGCTGGCATCCGCCTTGACAAACCTGGGCTTTATGGCAAAAGATGTGTACTCTGTGATACAACAACTTCCGGCTGACGGGGCGCCCTTTTCCGATCAGCTTCGGCGGGCATTGGCAAAGCTGGCCAAACATCCTTAAATCCACCTGAACAAAGGTGCGGCATGAGCAATTTAAACAAAGTGATGCTGATCGGCCGTCTGGGAGCGGACCCCGAAATCCGTTACACCCAGTCCGGCGGAGCGGTGGCCAACATCCGCATGGCCACCACTGAATTCTGGAAAGACAAACAAGGCAACAAACAGGAAAAAACCGAATGGCATTCGGTGGTCGCTTTTGGAAAGCTGGCGGACCTGGCCCAGAATTATCTTAAAAAAGGACGGCTGGTTTATATTGAAGGCCGCCTGCAAACCCGGGATTGGGTGGACCAGCAAAACGTCAAACACTACCGCACCGAGGTGGTTGCCAATTCCCTCCAGTTCCTGGAACGAATGGGGGAAGGCCAAAGCCAGGGACAATCCCGGCCCCAGGGTCAAAACCAGCCCCCAGGCCAAAATCAGTCCCAGGGCCAAAACGCGCCCCCTCCCCAGGATGACTATTATCAAAACTCCCCGCCCAACGAAGGCGAAGGGTTTGTGGAAGATGATATTCCGTTTTGACCCAAAAGAAAGGCGGTGAACCCCGCCGCAAGGCGGATGGCGGTGGTGAACCGCTGGACAGGAACTCCCTCTCCCCGGTCGCTTATCGCGACCTGCCCCTCCCCATCCAGGGAGGGGCGGGATGTGCTGGCTTGGGAGGATGCAGGCTATCTGGCTTGTGGTGGATGGACTTTTCAATTTGTTGATTCAATTGAAAATGTAGGGGATTTTTGCCCCCATCCCTGTGTGGGGAGGGGGGCGCCCGAAGGGCGGGGGGAGAGGGCTGTTTTGCGGTGGTGAACCGCTGGACAGTACCTCCCTCTCCCCGGTCGCTTGTGGGGTTTGGGGCAACGCCCCAAAAGCCCAGGCTGCTGAACCGGCAACCTATTGACCCGATGACGGACTGCGATATGGACATCAAGGACATTGAAAAAATTGCCGGGTTGGCCAACCTGGACCTGACCGGGGAGGAAAAACAATCCTTTGTGGGCCATTTCAACACCATTTTGGATTATTTTAAAATCCTGGAATCGGCCCCATCGCAAGATCACCTGCAAACCCTCCACACCACCGATTCCCGGTTAAGGGAGGATGTCGCCACCCCTTCCGGAATCAACCCCGAAAGCTTCAGCCCCTACCTGGAAAACCGCCATTTCAAAGTCCCCCGAGTGATTGAATAAACTCCCGCCCAAAAATGAAGCCGTACCAAAAACAAACACAGAAAAACCTGCGGGGGAGCATGCCCCCCCGCGCCCCCTTTTACAGGGTTTGTTGAAGGGTGAAAACCGGAAGCAAAAAGAAAGGGTTGGAAGGCCCCCCATGATTTGGGGGCAACAACAGAAAGGGGGGGATGGGTTGATGTTTGACGGCCCGGGTTTAGATATCCAGGTTTTTTACCTTAAGAGCGTTTTCCTCAATGAACCGGCGGCGGGGTTCCACCTGATCTCCCATTAAAACGGTAAAGATATTGTCGGCCTCCACCGCGTCTTCCACCACCACTTTTTCCAGGGTCCGCCGTTGGGGGTCCATGGTGGTTTCCCACAATTGATCCGGGTTCATTTCTCCCAAACCTTTGTACCGCTGGATTTCCACCCCTTTGCGTCCCAGTTCCAACAGCACCCGGTAGAGTTCCGCCATGGAATGGTAGGTGTTGGCGGTGCCGTTTGGCTCCTGCAACTGCACGGCTCCCTCCCCCAGGGCGGAGCGGATGCCTTTGTATTCTTTTAACAGGGAATTGTATTCGTACACATCCAGATTTTCCAGGGTGGCACTGGATGTTTTGATCTGGGATTCCCCCACGGTGATGACAATGTTGTCCACGGTTTCCCTGGGATACACCACCATGGAGAATCCCGGTTCCTTGTCTCTGAGTCCTTCCAGGATTTCCAAAATGGATTCCGCCCCTTCGGTGGAAAGGGAGACCTCCTGGCGCAACAGAATATCCAGAACGGCCCGCATGCTTTCGGAGGAGGTGATGGTGTGGTAGGCCTCATAAAACCCGGTCATTTGTTTGGCCAGACCACTCATGGGTTCTCCGGTGATTTTTTTCCCGGCCAGGGTGGTCAGCACCAGTTTGGAGGAGGACCAGGCCAGCAGTTTTTCGTTCAACTGGCGTTCATCCTTGATGTAGAGCTCTTCTTTGCCTTTTTTCACTTTAAACAGCGGGGGTTGGGCGATATACAGATACCCTTTTTCAATGACTTCGGCCATTTGGCGGTAGAAAAAGGTGAGCAACAGAGTGCGGATATGGCTACCGTCCACATCGGCGTCGGTCATCAGAATCACCTTGTGATACCGCAGCTTGCCGATGTTGAAATCATCCTTGCCGATGCCGGTGCCCAGGGCGGTGATCAACAGTTTGATTTCCTCGCTGTTGAGCATTTTGTCAAACCGGGCTTTTTCCACGTTCAGGATTTTGCCCTTGAGGGGCATGATGGCCTGGTTTTTCCGGTCCCGCCCCTGTTTGGCGGAGCCTCCGGCGGAATCTCCCTCCACCAGGTATATTTCGCTTAGAGCCGGGTCTTTTTCCTGGCAGTCGGCCAGTTTTCCCGGCAGCGAGCTGAATTCCAGAGCATTTTTGCGCCGGGTGAGTTCCCGGGCTTTGCGGGCGGCCAGCCTGGCCCGCTGGGCATCCACGGTTTTGGCCACCACCTTGCGGGCCACCAGCGGGTTTTCTTCCAAAAAGTTGGCCAGCCCGGTGCTGACGATGGATTCTATGATCCCCTTGACCTCCACGTTGGTCATCTTGATCTTCTTTTGGGATTCAAACTGAGGGTCCGGGTGCTTGACGCTGATGATGGCGGTGATCCCCTCCCGGGTGTCTTCTCCTGAAAGGTTTTCCTTCAGGTCCTTGAACAGGTTGTTGGCCGCCCCATAGGTGTTGATGGATTTGGTCAGACCGGCCTTGAATCCGGAAAGGTGGGTTCCGCCTTCTTGGGTGTTGATGTTGTTGACAAAGGAGAATATCCGTTCCACATAGGAATCGTTGTACTGAATGGCGATTTCCACCTCCACCCCTTTTTCGCTGCCGCTGAAATAAATGGGGACCGGGTGCAGGGTGGCTTTGGCCTTGTTCAAAAACTCAATAAAGGACACCACGCCGCCTTCGTAATAAAAATCATGGGATTTGTCCGTCCGTTCATCCCGGATGGTGATTTTGATTCCCCGGTTTAAAAAAGCCAGTTCCCGCAACCGTTGGGAAAGAGAATCAAAATTAAAATCCACCGCGTTGAAAATGGTGGTATCGGCCATAAAAGTGGTTTTGGTGCCGTTTTTGTTTACTTTTTCCAGTTTTTCCAACCCGCTGGTGGGTTTGCCTTTGGAAAACGTCTGGCGCCACAAATAGCCGTTTTTGCGGATTTCCAAAATCAGATTTTCACTCAGGGCGTTGACCACCGAGGCCCCCACCCCGTTCAACCCGGAGGAGACCTTGTAGGAACCCTTGTCAAATTTTCCTCCGGCATGCAGCTGGGTCATAATCAGTTGGGATGCGGGCACCCCTGATTCGTGCATATCCACCGGGATCCCCCGTCCGTTATCCTGAACGGTCACGCTGTTGTCCCGGTGAAGAAACAGGTTGATTTCGTTGCAATGGCCGGCCAGCGCCTCGTCAATGCTGTTGTCCACGATTTCAAACACCAGATGGTGCAACGCGCTGGAATCCACCCCTCCGATGTACATTCCGGGCCGTTTTCTAACCGCTTCCAACCCTTCCAGGGCGGTGATGTTGCTGGCGTTATAATCTTCCTGATTATTTTCGGTCATGGGGGGTCATTGTTTTCGGGTTATGTGATTTTTCCGCTTTGAATCATCCTGATCCGGGCGGCGGAGGGTTTGGCGTTCACCGGGGTTTCCGTGTGAGTGATAAACAACTGATTGGGCAATTTTTCAAGATGGGTCATCAGGCGGCTTTGGATGGCTGTGTCCAGTTCGGCAAACAAATCGTCCAGCACCAGCACCGGATTGGACCCGGTTTTTTCAGTCACCATCCGATTCATGGCCATTTGCAGGGCCAGCATGGAAATCCGGTATTCCCCCTGGGAAAAAAGCGGTTCCGGTTTCCACTCCGGGTCCGCTGATGGATTTTCTGTTGGCGGGGGGGGGGCCATTTCCAGACGGTAATCATCCCGGTGGGGGCCCCACAGGGAGTACCCCACAGCGGCTTCCCGCGGGGCATGGCGGTTCAGCCAGTCTTCCCATAGATCGGGGGGGCCTTTCAGGCTTGGCAGATACTTCAGCCGTAGAATCTCCTCCCGACCGGTTAACTGCTGGAAGTGGAAAGTTAGAGACTGATTGATCTTTTCCACCACTTCCCTTCGTTTTTCCATCATAACACAACTTTTGGCGGCAAACAAATGATTCCAAGGTTCTAGTGCCGTTTTTTCGCACTTTTTAAGCAGTTTGTTTTTTTGGGCCGCCACCACCCGAAAATCTTTCATTTCCTGTAAATAGGCCGGGTCCATAAACGAAACATACCGGTCAAACAACCCCCGACGGTGTTGGGTGAACAGGCGGGTGAGATGCAGACTTTCCGCATTAAAAATGAAGGAATAAAAAGAGGAAATGTAGGTGGATATTTTTTTTACCGGCATGTCATCCAGCCAGACTTTGCGTCCTTTTCCGGATATTTCCAGTTTCACTTTGTGGCGGATGCCGCCGCGCAGAATGGTGGCTTTCAGATAAGCGGTGTCGGCCCCGTTTTGAATCAGATGCGAAAGTTTTGCGGTGCGGAAGGATTCCAGGTGGGTGAGCAGATACACCGCTTCCAACAGGTTGGTTTTGCCCTGGCCGTTTTTTCCGATGAACAGATTCAATTTTTCGGAAAACCGGACGAACAATTCTGGATAGTTTCTAAACCGGGACAAACCCAATTCTTCAATTACCATTCAATCCTGAGGGGCATCACCACCGAAAGAAAACTTTCATCTCCTGAAACCCGGATCAGACAGGGATTCAACGGACCTTTTAATTCCATCCGAATGGATTCCCCTTCGGTGACCTTGTTCAACACATCCAGCAGATATTTGGCATTGAACCCCACCTGAATCGGCTCCCCGTTGTATTCCACCGGAATTTCATCTTTGGCCTCCCCGGCTTCCCCTTTTTCACTTTCCAAGGCCAGATTGTTTCCGTTAAGGCTCATTTTAACCGGTTTGATTTTATCATTGCTCATCAGGGATATGATTTTCAAGGCGTTTGTCAGCCTTTCGCGATTTATTTCAACGGTTTTGTCATTGTCTTTGGGAATAATGGGATCCACATTGGGATATTTGCCTTCTATCAGCCGGGTGGTCAGTTTTACCCCCGGCGTGGTCACCATCAAGGATCGTTCATCAAACCGGACTTCCACCGGTTCGGTCAACCCGCCCAACACTTTGCTTAACTCATCCAACGCCTTTTTGGGAACAATGATTTCAGGCGGGGATTCCAAGGCGGGGTCCTGAATGGTTTTTTTCACCTGAGCCAGCCGATGGCCGTCTGTGGCCGTGAAAACCCCATGGGCTCCATCCCCCACATTCAGGCACACCCCCATCAGGGTTTTTCTGGTTTCGTTGGTTTGGATGGCAAACAAGGTGCGGTCAATGGCTTTTTTAAATTCCTGCGGAGCCAATGAAAACCCCTGAGGCAAATCTCCCACCTCCATTTTTGGATACAGCCCTATTTCCATGGTGGGCAACCTCAGCACCGATGTTCCGCTGGCCACTTTGACCCATTGTTGATCATCCGATTGAAGGTGCACCTCCTCTCCCATGAATTCGGAGCATATTTCCAATAATTTTTTGGCATTGACACAAATGGCTCCCTCCATTTTTACCTGAGCCTTGCAATTGCCTTTGATGGCGATTTCATAATCGGTGGCAGAGAATTCCACCCGGTCTTCAGTGATGCTGGACAACAGAAAATTGGACAGGATGGGCTTGCTGGAACTTTTGTCGGTAACCGGGTTGATAATCTGCAAGGCATTGATGAGGATTGTTTTATTAATCAGGATTTCCATATAATAGCCGTAGTATTGGTTGGATTGTGTGTTGATAAACTGTTTATGTGATTGGTTTGGTTGTTATTTGAAAAAATTAAACATGTCTATAAACCGATAAAAATCCGTTAATTCAATGTTTAATTACGGGTACCGGTTTGGTTTTTCCGGGCAAATCCGGCCATTGGAAAACCTCTTCAGCTGTATCCTTACCAAAAAGAAGCCCCCATTTACAAATAGGATGACAATGTATTTGAACCGGCAGGTTTAAATTTGTTGAAAAGATGTTGATAATCTCCGCTGGATTTGTTGATTCATTTGGCCCCCCCCTGAAGAATCTGTTTTTTCAGCCGGGTGGTTTGATTGTGGACGGCGGTGTTTCCAACCATGGCTTTTTGCCATTGGCTGACCGCGTGGATCACCGTGGAATGGGTGCGGTGGCCCATCATGCGGCCAATATCGGAAAAGGACAAACCACCCAGTTCCTTCAGCAGATACATGGTGATTTTCCTGGCTTCAGCAATCCGGGCGGTGCGGCTTCTGCCCTGGAGGGCTTTCATGGATACCCCCAGCAGGTCACAGGCCCCGGCCAGAATCGCATCCGCGGACAAACGGTTTTGGTTGTCCCCTCCGGGTTTGGTAAAATACGGGGCGGCCACCTCACGGATGAAATCCAGGGTGATGGGTTGGTTCATCATGGACCCATAGGCTTCCAGCCGCACCAGGGCGCCTTCCAGCTGCCGGGGGGTGGAATCAATCCTTTCAGCCAACAGGCCAAACCCTTCCTCCGGGAGGGTCATCCCATCCAGGGCCGCTTTGTGTTTTAAAATATCCACCCGGGTGGCAAGGTCCGGATCTCCCAACTCGGTCATCAACCCCATTTCAAAGCGGGCTTTTAAGGTTTCTTTCAGAGATGCCATTTCTTTGGGATACAACCCGGCCGAAAACACCAACTGTTTTTTGTTGGCAATCAAATCATCCAGAGTGTGGATCAATTCGTCCTGGGTTTTGGCCGTCACCCGTAAAAACTCCACATCATCCAACAACAAGGCATCCGCCTGGCGGTAAAATTCCCGCACCGGCTTCATTTTCCGGGTTTGGATGGCCTCCAGGATTTCATTGGCAAAAGTTTCCGACTTTTTATAAATCACCTTCCATTCGGGGTGGGCGGCCTGGATTTGTCCGGCGATGGCCTGCAAAAGATGGGTTTTTCCCAACCCTTCCCCTCCCACGATAAACAGGGGGTTGTAAGCCATCCCCGGCTCCTCGGCCACCTTTCGGGCCAGATCCAATGCCACCCGGCTGGCAGGCCCCGCTTTAAAATGGTCAAAGGTGTATTTGCCGGTGGGGGGGTCCACCTCACCCCCCCCGGTGTTGTTTTGGGTTGGGGGGGGGATGGTTTGTTTTCCGGCGGCCAGCCGGCATTCCAATCCGAAAGTTCCGTTTTTCGGCAGAACGTCAAAATAAAGGGGCAGCAGTTCCTGGAACACCGGCAGAAAATGGGCGATCACCCGGTTTTTCAAATAGGTGTTGGGCAGCCCCCCAACCACCACTTTGTCTGGTTGGATGGAATCCAGCCGGAGGTTGGTCAACCAGGCCTCGGCGTCTTCTCCGGTGATTCGTTCCCGGAGGGCGGCCTTGAACCGCTGCCAAGGGTCTGTGAACGGAGCCTCCATGGGGAATAAACCGGAAAGAAAAGGAGGGGATGAGGAGTTCTGATAGGTATCAGAAAACCGATACGGGGGACCCGGGTCCCCCGTCTGGTCGGGCTTTCCGCAAAACTCAGGTGCCGTCGCCCCGGTAGGGGTTGAGGAAGATCACCCGGTTGCGGCTGGCGGATTGGGTTTGCATGGGCAACCCTTTGTCCTTTAACCCGGAATGGATGATGCGCCGCAGACGGGAGGGGTTTTCGTTGGAAAACAACTCCACCTCCAGATACAGCGGGGTGTTTTTCAGCTCGGAAAGCTGTTTGAAACCGGGGGTCGTTTCCAGAAAATCCAAAATGGTGTTTTTCTGGTCATCATCATATCCGCGGAACACCAACATCACCACCCCCCCCTGGTCTTCCATGTTTTTATAATAATCCACAATTTTGCTGATGGTGCTGTTGGCCGCCTGCCGGGCCGCCTGGGATGAGGCCCCGCTTAACCCTTTTTCCCAGTCATAAGGGCCGGCGCCTGGCAGCAGCAGCTTTTTTCCTTCCTGGTCCGCCGTGGCGATCTGCCTGCCGGAGGTGGCGTCAAACACCGAAATCCGGATGGTGGAATAAGCCGCCAGAAACGATCCCCCTTTGGTATCCCGTTTTCCCCCGATGTTTTCAAACGTCACCAGGATATCCGCCTGTTGGTCCAGGGCCAGGGCCACAATGTCCTCATCAGGCCGGTCCACCCGTGAGGAAACCTCTATTTCCTTATACACTTTGGCGGTGGCCTCCTCGTTGAACAACCGGAACCCGGCTTTGTTGAATTCGTCCTGGATGGCCTCCATGGCTGACCGGGTGGCGCCGTGGGTTCTGGAAAGGGCGTTGGGGTTGTTGGAGCGGTAAATCACCATCAGCCGCTGGTTGCCCATTTTTTTGTGCAGAATCCGCAGGGCGGTCAGTTTGTCTTCCAGCAGATTCTGGGCCACGGTGGCTTTGATCTTCACCCGGTAATTGGCCCCGTCGTCTGATTTGCCTTCCTCCAAAACCTTGTAGGATTTCACAAACCCCTGGCTGGAGGTCAGGATTTTGTCTTTGATGATGTCAAAATTCTCGGACACGGTGGATGAATCCAGCAGCAGCCCCACACCCATTTCCACTGCGTTGCGCTGGGCATTGAGCAGGGCCTGATTGCGGGCACCCCCCTGGTTGCCGGAGATAATGGCCGCTTCTCCCACCGCGGTCACCTCTTGCGCCGAGGCCGGTTGGGCGGCAAACAGCCATATCAGACCTGCGGCGGCCAATCCCCGCCATAAATTGTTGCGAATTGGTTTTGGGTTCATGGTTATTCTCTGAAACAGGGTGGGGTGGACCCCGGTTTTTGGCCGGGAACGTTCAAAGGTTTATGGATATTCTATATCAGATTCCGGGGCGGATGGGGATGGGGATTCATCCTCCAAAGATTCCACGGGAGGAAAATCCCCGTCCGAAGGTTGTTGTGGGTCGGCGGGCGCCTTGAAATCCGGGCCGTTGGTTTCTCCGCCGTTGCCCATCTCCGGGGATTCGGGGGAAAGGTCCCCGTCATCCGAAGGGGGAGGCGGAGGATTCAGGGGGGTGGATGGGGTCCCCCCCGGCCCCCCAGGGGCGGTTTCAATCTCTTCCGCCGGGAACCCTTCAGAATAAATATCCCGTTCACCGGTGACGGCTGCCCCTGAGGCGGCCTCCCCGGAGGGTTTTTTGACCGGCTGAGGGATCATCTGTCCGGCCGGTTCCACCCGGGCAGAGCGCAACAGGGGGGCCTCCACCCAGCTGTTTTCCAGATTGCCCCGGCTTAATTTTAATGTGGTCGGGGCCGGAAGTTTTAAAAAAAAGCGCAGGGCCGGTTCCGCCGGTTCCTCTTCGGTCAATTGGCCGCGGCTTATCTGAAGTTTCCGCCATTTTTCCAGCACCTTTTTTTGCGGAAAGTGGGCGTATCCCATGGCCAGATGGTAGGCCTCCATATCCACCTGCCGGGTAAGCCGTCTGAAGGCGGCCAGATTCAGGTGGGCGGCGGCCATGTTGCCGTGCATCAGGTAGGGTTCCAATTCACAGGATTTGGTGATTTCCGCCAAAAGGGGATGATCCTGACCAAGATGGTCCTTTAACTCTTCCCGGAAATCCGCAAACTCCATCGGCGGCTGGTCCATCATCGGTTCCAGTTGGGCCAGGGTGGTCTGGTCCACCCCCGCTTTTTTCATTTCGGTCACGGCCCAACGGTTTACCCGGTATTCATGGGTTTTTTCCGGTTGGGGGTTGTACAGGGTCAACAGCCATTTGCGGACAGCCTGGTCAAAATCGCCGTTCTGGGCCAACAGGTTTCCCCGCAACAGCTCAGGTTTTCCCAGCATTTCTCCGGTGTCGGGGTCCTGCATATCCGCCAAAAAAATATCCTCTGCCGATTCCTGAGGGGCAAAAGCCTCAGTAAAAATATGGCTGAGCTCTTCTATGGCTCCATGAACATCGGTGGCCACCCCTCCCCGCTTGCGCCCGGCAGGCAGATGAAATCCGATTTGGTAAGAGATGCCGCGGGTGATTTGGATGGGGGGGGGTTCCGGTTGGGTATAGGGCTGACGGAAGGATACTGTGGCGGTGATGTTTACCTGTCGGACAAAAATCCCCTCTCCCTGCAATTCCAATATGGCGAACCGGGTGATTTCACCCTCCAAATGGGCCACATTGGGGTTTTTAATTTTGAGTGATACCGGGTTTTTGTATTTTTTCCGCCCAACCAGTTCCGCAACCAGGGTGTCCTGAAAAAAATTAAGGTCTCCGATGGTCAGCCCGGAGGCGTTCTGGTTGCGGAAGGGGTCCACCAGCAGGGTATCCACCACCGGGGGCAGCGGGTCCGCCAGCCGGGGGTTGGATACAACCCCGGAGCCTGAACAGGCAGACAACATAAAAATCAAAAGCGGCCACAACAGCCGACCCGGTTGGCCCATGGAAAAACCCTGAATTAGGTGAGATGCATGGTTTGAAAGACCTTCAATAACTGGGCCAGAAAGTCAGAAAACCGGGAGTTCCCCAAAGCCGCATTAAAATGGGGCAGGTAACCCTGGACGATAATAAACAGGGATAAAGAAAACAACACCCCCTTCATGATACCGATCATCCCACCCAGAATCCGGTTGGCCGGGTTGTCGGTTTCCACGTTCAGCCGGTCCCCCGCGTTGCCCAGCATCAAGCCCAAAATATAAGCCCCCATCAGAATCACCAAAAAAGACATCAGCATGGCCAGCTGAATATCCCCAAACAGGGGCTTCAACACCTCCCCCAATTCTGTGTGGTATTTGTTGGCCCCGACAAAACCGAACAACACCCCCAAAAATGGGATGATTTCCCGTGCCCCTCCCCTTGATAAACACATCAGGAAAAATGAGACGGTTAAAAAAATAAAAATCAGGTCAAAAAGGTTCAAAGGGGGTACCTCAGCCATTCAGGTTGTTCGGATGACGTTTGATGATTTTGATACCTTTGGGTTACAGTCGGGTATTCCCGTTATAAATCATAAGCGGCGGCTTATGGGGTCCTGGCCGCCAACCAGATGGTTTCCTTTTCCCTTGGGAAGGAAAAGGGAAAAATGGGTGTTGCTGTCCCCCCCTATATCTTTACGATGGAAATCCTTAAAATGCTAAGATTAAAAGTGTTCCGGGGTCACGATGCGCAAGGCGTTGTAGGTGACAATGGCCACTGAAGAGGAAAGATTCAAGGACCGCACCCCGGACTGCATCATCGGTATTGTATAACACTTTTGGGGGTTTTCTTCCAACAATTGGGCGGGAAGGCCGGCGGTTTCCTTGCCGAACACCAGATAATCCCCCGGTGATACATTCATCCGGGTATAAGGGGTGGTGGCTTTGGTGGTCAAAAGGTGAAAGCTGTCCGGGGGAAGCCCGGCAAAAAACCGCTGGGTGTCGGGCTGGTGTTCCCACCGCACATATTCCCAATAATCCAACCCGGCCCGTTTCAGGGTCCGGTCGCTGAGTTCAAAGCCCAGAGAACCCACCAAAATCAGACGGCAGCCGGTGGCGGCGCACAACCGGGCCACATTGCCGGTGTTGGGGGGAATCTGGGGTTCCACCAACACAATGTTGAGCGGGGGGGGATTCAGGTTCACGGCGGCTCCGGGCTGGGGTAAAACAAATGGAAAGTTTTGCCACAAGAGGGAAAGACTCTTTGTTCTTTTGGGGGGCCTGTCCGGCAACCAGCACCGGCGGTCATTTGTCGCCTGTCGGCTCCAAATTCCTTAGCCGGGCTGGTTGCACTTCTTTTTGGGGGTCCTGTCCAGCGGTTCACCACCGCCATCCGCCTTGCGGCGGCTTGGGGCGGGGTTCACCGCCTTTCTTTTGGGGGCCTGCTCCCCCACGGTTTTTCTGGTTTGCTTGTTCATCACAAGGGGCAATTCAAATGGATGATTCTGACACCAAAACCAAAGGCCTGCTGCGGCTGATGGAACACCGCCGGACCCACCCCAAAACACAGCCTCCTGATGAAGAAAGGTCCCGTTTGCCGCCGGGCCAGCGGCTGGCCCAGGGATTCCCGGTGCTGGATTTGGGGATTCATCCGGTGTTTGATCCCAAAACCTGGCGGTTGAAAGCCGGAGGTTTGGCGGCCCGCCCCCTGGAATGGAATTGGGACGAATTTGCCGCCCTGCCGAAAACCGTTTTGGCGGCGGATTTTCATTGCGTCACCGGTTGGTCCAAGTTTGACGTGGCCTGGGGGGGGGTGTTGTTCAGCCATATTGCCGCCCTGGTGGAGCCTTTGCCGGTTGCGGCCCATGTGGTGCAGGAATCCGCTGACGGGTACACAACCAATGTTCCCCTGAAGGATATGCTGGGGCCGGATGTTTTGCTGGCCTATGAACTGGACGGCAAGCCGTTGCCGCTGGAACACGGGGGGCCGGTGCGGATGGTGGTGCCCCGCCTGTATGCCTGGAAATCGGCCAAGTTTTTAACCGGCTTGCGGTTTGTGGAACACGATGACCCCGGTTATTGGGAGCGGCGGGGGTATCACAATGAGGGTGACCCCTGGAAATCCCAGCGGTACAGGGGGGATTAAGCCCGCTTACCCCGACCCTGGAGGATTGCTGGCCCCCGGCTGGCGGCGCAAATCGTAGCGGGGGCCATGGGCCACTCCGGCCTCGGTGATGATGGCGCTGATGAGTTCCGCCGGGGTTACATCAAAAGCCGGATTCCACACCGGGGTGGCCTGGGGGGCCAAAGGCTGGCCCAGGGGTTGAGCCACTTCCTCCCAAGCCCGTTCTTCTATGGGGATGCTCCGGCCGGTATCCAAAGTGGGGTCTATGGTGGTGGAAGGAGCCACCACATAAAAAGGGACCCGGTGATAACCGGCGGCGATAGCCAGGTTGTAGGTGCCTATTTTGTTGGCGGTATCCCCGTTGGCGGCAATGCGGTCCGCTCCCACCCACACACTGTGGATTCCCCCGCGGGCCATTAAAAAGGCGGCCATGGAATCGCAGATCAGGGTGTGGTCCACCCCGTGGGTTTTCAATTCCCAGGTGGTCAGCCGCCCCCCCTGCCAGCGGGGGCGGGTTTCATCCACATACACATGCAGCCCTCCCCAGGCGCGGTCCCCCTCCAACAACACCCCCAAGGCGGTCCCCAGCCCCCCGGTGGCCAGGGGGCCGGTGTTGCAATGGGTGATCACCCGGGCCTGGGGAGCCAGCAGTCGGATGCCGTGGGCGGCCATCCGCCGGTCCTGATCCTGGGTTTCCTGCCAAATCCCCCGGGCCTGGGTTTCCAGGGCTACGGCCAAATCCCCGGCGCCGGATAGATTCAGGGTGTGTTCCATGCGGTCCAAAGCCCAAAACAGATTGACCGCCGTGGGCCGGGTGTTTCTCAACCGTTGGATGGCCTCTCCGGCCGCGGTTTGGATCTGTTTCGGGTC
>Ga0224495_10001681_pt1 | contig 15324 bp, 12 predicted proteins | sample SF_Jul11_sed_USG_FD_168128 | JGI IMG/M metagenome (GOLD analysis project Ga0224495, IMG submission 168128) | Sediment microbial communities from San Francisco Bay, California, United States - SF_Jul11_sed_USGS_4_1 | ecosystem: Environmental > Aquatic > Marine > Sediment | place: USA: California... | reverse complement strand
CGCACGGTGCCCATGAGCTCGTCGATCTCGGGTCTGACGCGTGCTGCCCCCTCGGCGAGCACCTCCCACGCATACGACGGTTGCGCCGCAAGCTCCGCCCGGCGCTCCCGGAAGGGTCGCAGGTAGGCGTTGAGGTCCTCGACGAGCTTCTTCTTGTGGGCTACGCACCCGCATTCGGCGGCGCGGCAACAACGGTCGAAGTCAGCCACGATGTCCGCGTCGCCTACGAGCTTGTGGATCTGCTGGAGCGGGCATATGTCCGGATCGCCGGGGTCGGTCTTCAGCTTGCGGGCCGGGTCGGTGATCATGCCCTTGACCTTGGCGGCGGTCTCGTCTTCGGACTCCGACAGATAGATGGCGTTCCCGTACGACTTGCTCATCTTTCGGCCGTCGGTGCCCGGTACGCGCGCGCCCTGCTTGGCGATCATCGCGTCGGGCTCCACGAGCAGGTCGCCGTACTGGTTGTTGAACCGCCGAACGACCTCGCGCGTCAACTCGAGATGCGGGAGCTGATCCTCCCCCACGGGCACGACGTCGCCCTTCACGATCGTGATGTCGGCCGCCTGGAGCAGCGGGTACAGGAAGAAGCCTGCGTTGCCCAGATCCTTGTCGGTGATCTGCTCGCGCTGCTCCTTGTAGCTCGGGACGCGCTCCAGCCATGTCATAGGCGTGACCATCGTGAGGTAGAGCGTGAGCTCGGCGACCTCGGGCACGTCCGACTGCCGGTAGATGGTCGCCTTCGCGGGGTCGATTCCCGCAGCGACCCAATCGAGCACCATCTCTTCCGTGTACTGCCGAATGGCCGAAGTGTCCTGCCAGTCGCTCGTGAGCGCGTGCCAGTCGGCCACGAAGTAGAAGGCCTCGAAGTCCTCCTGGAGCTGTCGCATGTTGAGCAGATTGCCGAACCAATGCCCCAATGTGAGGCGGCCGGTCGGGCGGTATCCCGTCAGGATGCGTTTCTTCGGCATTGGCGCGCAGGCTCCTCGGCGACGGTTCTGGCAGGTCGTCGTACGTGGCTTGGATTGTACCTCAGGCGAGGCCCGTCAGAAGCTGCATGATGGGCGCGACGGTCCAGTTGAGGTAGACGCCCAACGGGTCGACCCCGAGGAAGCGCGGTGCGAGGAAAAGGACGCCGAAAAGGATGATGAAGCCGTACCGCTCCCACTGGTGGTAGACGCGCATCGCGCTGTCCGAGAGAAATAGCGGAAGGACGCGCGAACCGTCCAGCGGCGGTAGTGGTATGAGGTTGAAGAACATCAGAACCAGGTTGATGAATGCGAAGTAGTAGAGCGCGAACCACACGTAGTAGAGCAAGCTGCTCTCGGTGACTGCGAACAAGACGACGACCACGCGCGTCAGCAAACCCGCGACCATCGCCAGGGCCAGGTTGGTCGCCGGTCCGGCGATCCCAGTGAGGAACATGCCCTTGCGCCTGTCCCGGAAGGCCGCCGGGTTCACGGGCACCGGTTTTGCGAAGCCGAAGCCCGGCAGACCCATCGCAATCAGCAGTATGGGAAGCAGCACCGTGCCGAAAGGATCGATGTGGCGAAGCGGGTTGAGTGACAGACGCCCGCGCGACTTCGCGGTGATGTCACCTAGCAGGAACGCGACGTATCCGTGAGCCACTTCGTGGAAGACGATCGCCGGAACCGCTATGAGAAACGACAGGCCGAGCATGAGAGCGGTATCTAGTGTCACCCGTTCGGGTCCTTCTTTCTTCGGCTCGATGGCGCCTTGGCGCTCTTTGCCACGAGGCGCTTCAGGTTCGCAAGCTCAGCCTCTCGGCCGACCGCCCTACCGTCCAGACGGTCGTCGAGGGCCTGCGACAGTATAGACGAGAAGACCGGCGACGGCTCCAGTCCCATCCCGATGAGGTCCTCGCCGCCCACTTCGGGGCGCAGCCGCGATATCGTGTCGAGGAACAGTTCGACGCGGTCGCGCACTCGCTCGTCCCCCATCGACCAAAGGTGGACCATCGCTTCCTCGGGGTACGCCTTCAGCGCGTGATACAGGCGGCTGTCGCGCATCTTTCGGCCGTCCCTCAAGGTGCGAAACAGTTGCGGCGCACGCTCCGCGACAGCCATCGTCGGCTCGCCGTACTCTCGGCCGAACCGAAGGTGCCGCAGCCAGCGCTCCGCCTGCGAGCGCGTAGCGCCGTGCGCCAGTGCGGCGACGAGCGCCACCCGGCGCCGAGGAGCTCTCACGAAATGCGGCGCAAGCGTCTTGTAGCCGCGCTCAGATGCGTAGAGGGCTTCGAGCACCTCGTGCGGGTGTGCCGACGGGTAGAGCAGCAGGCCCAACGCCCCGAGCTTCTGCAAGCGCTCGAAGACGGCTGCGGGCGAATCCTCGTCGATGATGTCGAGCATCTCCTCGCGTATCCGCGCGCCGGAGACCTCGTCGAGCAAGTTCATCTCCACCGCTTGGCGCGCGAGCTGCTCCGTCGACGAGTCCATCTCGAAGGCGTAGCGCTCCTCGAACCGCGCAGCGCGCAGTACGCGCGTCGGATCCTCGACGAACGACAGCGAGTGCAGCACCTTGAGCACCCCTCGCTCCAGGTCCTTCAGCCCGCCGAAGGGGTCCGCGATCGCCCCGAACCGCTCGGGGTTGATGCAGGCCGCCATGGCGTTCACCGAGAAGTCGCGCCGCAATAAGTCCTGCCGAAGGCTCGATCGCTCGACCGTCGGCAGCGCGCCTGGACGCGTGTAGTACTCGGTGCGAGCGCTGGTCACGTCCACGTGTAGCGTCCGCGAGAGAACCAGTATCGCGGTCCCGAACCTGCGGTGGAACTTCACGCGTGCCGAAAGCTCGTCAGCGGCTTTCTGCGCGAACGCCACCGCGTCACCCTCGACGACGACGTCCATGTCGAGGTTCTTCTTGCCGAGCAGCATGTCGCGGACGAACCCGCCCACGACGTGCGCGACGAGCCCGTCCGCTTCGGCCAGCTCGCCGAGCCTGCGCAGTGCATCACGCGCATCGGGCGGCAGCAACGACTCGAGGGAGGAAAGGAAGCGCTCGCTGGATGCGGCACGCGCCCTCGGGATGCGGCGGTCGAGGTACTCCTCGCCGTGCTCCGCGCGCAAGAGATCCTTCCTGGTCACGATGCCTACGACTGCACCGTCCACAAGGACCGGCACTCGCCCGATGCCCTGCCTCGCGAGGAGCCGCTCGAGATCCACCAGCAGCGTGTCCGGCAAGACGGTGATGATGTCGCGCGCCATGAAGCCGCGTACGGGCGCGTGATCGAGCTCGTGACGGTGCGCCTTGTCGTAGTCCTTTCGGGTGACCAGGCCTGCCAACACGCCGTTCTCCACGACTGGCAGCCCGCCGTGTCCCCACGTCGTCATCATCTCGCCTGCCTCGCTCATGGTGACGTCCGGCGTCACCGTTCTCACAGGCGACGACATGATGTCCTCTGCAGCAAGCGGGGCTCGCACTTCGGCCTCCAGGGCCTCCCGCACTCGACCGAGTGCGTCGTTCACGCTGAGGCCACGCATCGCAGCCGAAGCGGCCTGAGCGTGCCCTCCGCCCCCCAGATGTCCCATCACGGCACCGACGTCGACCTCGTGCAAGCGGCTGCGCGCCACGACCTGGATGCGTTCGGGCATGCCGACCAGCGCGATTGCGACCCGGTAGCCCATGTCTTCCACGATGTAGTGGGTCAGCACGCTCGCCGAGTCCACGTATTCCTCCGCTTGGGCAGTGCCCACGGCGATCTCTTGCCCGCGTATCGACCACAGCTCGAGAGAGGCGGTCAGTTCGTCCAGCAACCGCCGCTGCTGCTCGTCCAGCGCGCGGCTGAGGAACTGGTTCAGGACCTCCATGTCGGCACCCGACGACATGAGGTATGAGGCGGCCTCGGCGTCATACGCTGTCGAACCCGGATACGTCAGCGAACCCGTGTCTTCGTGAATGCCGAGGAGGAGCACGCTTGCCTCCAGAGGCGTCAGAGCGATACCCCGACGACGGATCTCGTGCACGAGTATCGAGGTGGTGGCCCCGACCTGCAGCGAGCGGTCGTCCACGCCCGTCAGATCCCCTTCGGCAGGCGGATGATGGTCGTACACGACGACCTCGACGTCGGGATCCAGTGCGACATTGCGGAACTCGCCGATGCGGTCGGCATCGCGAGTGTCGACGATGATCAGCCGCTTCACCGACGAGAGATCGAGCCCTCGCAGGTCCGCGAAGTCCAGGAAGTCCTCGTGCAGGTTGTGGAAGGTTCTCACGTTGGCGTTCTGCGTGCCGAGGAAGACTCCCTTGGAGCCCGGGAACAGCTTCGTCGCCGCCACCGTGGCCGCGTAGGCGTCGAAGTCCGGGTTCGCATGTCCGACGACTATCTGCAAGCTCGTCTACACCTCGCGCAACAGCGGTCCGGGCGCCACGGCTGTCTCGCCGATAGACACCGACGCCGCGAGAAGAGCCTCACCCGCATCGAGACGCGCTTCCGTCGCAGCGTACAGCGTCGCGAGACGGTCGCCTTCCTTGATAGCGTCCCCGACCCGCGCGTCGAGCAGCAGCCCGGCGCCCGGGTCGATCTCGTCGTCCTTGCGCTCCCGGCCGGCGCCCAGCAGCATGGCGGCGCGCCCGACTCCCTCGGCATCGTATGCGGCCAGATACCCCGACTTCGCGGACAGAACCTCTCGGCTCTCCCGCGACAACTCGAGCAGTCCGGGCTCTTCGGTTACTCGGGGATCTCCGCCTTGAGCACCGATCCAGCGCGCGAACGCCTCCAGCGCCTCGCCGGACTCGAGAGCCTTCGTCACCATCGCGCGTGCAGCCTTCGGGTCCTCGGCTACGCGCCCCAGCACCAGCATGCGCGCTCCAAGATCGAGGCACAGATCCGTGAGGGCCTCGGGGCCCTCTCCATGCAGCGTCTCGATGCCCTCGCGAACCTCGAGCGCGTTGCCCACCGCCATGCCCAGCGGCTGATCCATGTCACTGAGCACGCACCGGACATCGCGTCCCAAGGCGCGCCCCACGCGCGTCATCTCGGCCGCAAGGGCGCGCGCGTCGTCCTCGGTCTTCATGAACGCACCCGAACCCAGCTTCACGTCGAGCAGGATCGCGTCGGCACCGCCGGCCACCTTCTTCGAGATGATCGAGCCGACTATCAGCGGGATGCTCGGTACGGTGGCCGTGACGTCGCGGAGCGCGTACATCAGCTTGTCTGCCGGATCGACATCCGGCGACTGCGCTATCACCGCCAGGCCAACGTTGCGGACCTGCGCCACGAACTCCTCGGGCGTCAGCTCGATGCGGAAGCCCGGAATCGACTCGAGCTTGTCGAGCGTGCCTCCGGTGTGGCCCAGTCCCCTCCCCGACATCTTCGCGACCGGAACGCCGCACGCAGCCACTAGGGGTCCGAGCACGAGCGTCGTAGTGTCGGCAACGCCGCCGGTCGAGTGCTTGTCGACCTTCACGCCAGGTATCGACGAGAGGTCCACCACGCGCCCCGAGCGCACCATCGCGTCGGTCATCGCGACGGTCTCTTCGGCATCCAGGCCGTTCAGATAAGCCGCCATTAGCCACGCGGACATCTGATAGTCCGGGACTTGCCCGCTCGAATACCCGAGGATGATGCGATCGATCTCCTCGGCGGAGTGTGCGCGCCCGTCCCGCTTGACCTCTATGAGCTGTTCGAACGTCGGCTCGCTCACGAGCCTGCCCCCCTCATGCCACGGTCACGCCGGGCCCGGTATGGGTCAAGCGGTTCAACCCGCATCGCGAACCTCGGGCAAGAAAGACGTTCCCCGCCCGCAGGTGCCCGGAATCCCGTAGAAATCGAGAACCGTCTCGCCTACGTCGGAGAACGTATCCCTGGTCCCAAGCTCGACACCGGCGTCGACGCCTTTCACCTTCGCTATCAGTGGGGCGTACTCGCGGCTGTGGTCCGTCGATGCTGTTGTGGGATCGCACCCGTGGTCGGCCGTGATGAGCAGCAGGTCGCCCTCGATCATCGCGTCCAACAGATCGGGCATGCGGGCGTCGACCGCCTCGAGACCGCCCGCGTAGCCCTGCACATTGTTGCGGTGTCCCCAGATCATGTCGAAGTCCACTAGGTTCGCGAACACGAAGCCCGGCTCCTTGCCGCCTACGCGCTCCACCAGCTTGTCGAACGCGTCCATGTTGTCGGTGACGTGCGGAGACTCGCACACACCCTGCCATCCGAATATCTCCCCGATCTTCCCCACCCCGTACGTCACCACCCCTGTTTCGGCAAGTCTGTCGAGCACCGTCGGCTCGAATGGAGTAATCGCGAAGTCGCGTCGGCGGTGAGTGCGAACGTAGCTGCCGCTCTCGTCGGGACCGACGAACGGCCTTGCGATGACCCGTCCCACGGCGTGGTCGCCGGTGAGCATCTCGCGCGCTATGCCGCAGATCTCGTAGAGGCGCTCGATCGGGATGACCTCTTCGTGCGCGGCTATCTGGAACACGGAGTCCGCGGACGTGTAGACGATCGGCTTGCCGCTGCTCACATGCTCGTCGCCGAGCTCCTGGATGATGACCGTCCCGCTGGCGGGCTTATTGCCCAGCCAACCCAGCCCGGTGCGCTTCGTGAACTCGTCCATGACCTCGGCCGGGAACCCGTCCGGGTACGTCGGAAAGGCTCGCGTCACATGGAGCCCCATCATCTCCCAGTGCCCGGTCGTGGTGTCTTTACCTGCCGAAAGCTCCGCGTTGCGACCCCAGGATGCAGAAGGCTCCTGCACCGGCGGCACGCCGGCGATCTCGGTGATGTTGCCGAGTCCCATAGCGCCCAGGTTCGGCATCGAGATGCCTCCCACCGCACGCGACGTGTTGCCTAGTGTGTTCGCTCCGGCGTCACCGTATTCCGCAGCGTCGGGCAACGCTCCGGCGCCGACGCTGTCCAGCACGAGCACGACCGCGCGAGGATCGCGCAAAGGCACGTCAGACCACCACCCGGTCCACTTCTTCGAGGGACGTGATTCCGGCAGTGACTTTGTCGAGGGCATCACGTCGCAGTGGAATCATGCCCGAAGCCAGTGCGATCTGACGGAGAGCCTCCGCAGGCTCTCTGTCGAGGAAGTGCGTCACGATGTCGTCGTTGACGATCATGACCTCGAAGAGCCCCGTGCGACCGCTGTAGCCCGAGTGCGCGCACTCGTCGCAGCCCACTGGGCCGTAGACCGTGACCTTCTTGGCTTCCGACGCAGTGAAACCCGCGCCCACCAGCTTCGAGCCCGGTACCTTGACGGGCTTCTTGCAGTGGTCGCACAGAATGCGAACTAGGCGCTGCGATACTACCCCTGCCATCGCCGAGGACGTTATGTACGGAGCTACCCCCATGTCGGTCAGACGTGTCAGTGCCGAAGGGGCATCGTTGGTGTGAATGGAGGACAGCACAAGATGGCCCGTAAGTGCCGAACGCACGGCGATTTCCGCAGTCTCAGGATCGCGAACCTCGCCCACCATGACGATGTCCGGGTCCGCACGCAGTATGGTGCGCAGCCCGTTCGCAAACGTCAGACCAATCCTCGGATTAACCGCCATCTGCGTGACACCGGTCATCTGGTACTCGATCGGATCTTCGACGGTGATGATCTTCCGGGCGGGGTCGTTGAGCGTTTGCAGCAGCGCGTACAGAGTGGTCGACTTCCCGGAACCAGTCGGCCCGGCGAGGAGAATGGCCCCGTACGGCCGCTTCAGGAGACGCTGAACGGCCCAAAGGTTCTCTGCACCCAGTCCCAGCTCGTCCAGACCGCGAAACGCGAGCTCGCTGCCGAGCAGGCGCAACACGAGCGATTCTCCGTGCGCCGTGGGCAGCGTGGTCACGCGGATGTCTACGGGTGTCCCGTCGACCGCGACCGCGATGCGTCCGTCTTGGGGACGCCTGCGCTCGGCGATGTCCAGTTCGGCCATGATCTTCACCCTGCTGATCATGCCGGCGCGTGCGGCGCTGGGAACGCGCATCATCTCCTGCATGACACCGTCCACACGGTACCTGATCCGAACGTCGTTTCGCTCGGGTTCGAGGTGGATGTCGCTTGCGCCGTCATGCACGGCCTCCCGTACGAGCTGGTTGACCAGGCGGACGACCGGCACATCCTCTCCGACGACCGCAACCTCCGCCTCAGCCCCGATCTCGTCGACCGATTCGACTACGTCCGCCAACACGTCCGAAGAGGCAAGATACTTGGCGATCGCGTAGTCGATCTGCGTGCGGCTCGCAACAACCGGTAGAACCTTGTGCCCCGTGCGCATCTCTACGTCGTCGATCGTCTCTATATCGAGCGGATCCGCCATGGCGAGCACCAGCCGATCGTCCTCGAAGCCGATCCCGATGGCGGAGCGGTGAGCCGCGAAGCGCTCGGACAGCAGCGCAGTGGCGTTTCGATCGATGTCGTACGCCGCGAGGTTCACGTGGTCGAGACCCTTCTGGCGGGCCAGCGCTTCGGCCAACTGCCCCTCGCTCAACACGAGCTGGCGAACCAGGATCTCTCCCAGCTTCCCGCCTTCGCGTTCTTGGGTATCCAGGACCCTCGCCAGCCGCTCTTCAGACAGCAGCCCAGCGCTGACGAGCATCTCGCCAAGTCTCTCTCGCGTGTAGCCCACGGATCCTCCTCCTGGACGTTCGCCGGCGTCGGCTCCTAGACGCGACCCTTTGCGTAGCTCAGCGCCCACTCGATGAGCAGCAGCACGGCCACCGTCAACCCGGCGTCCACGTCGAAGATGCCCCCATACGGTGTCTTCATCAACTCGACACCGAATGGAATAACTGTGAGATCCGTGATGCGGATGAGCGCTTCTCCCCATGATTGCGTCGCGAGAGTCCCGAAGAACTGGACCACAATCCGTGCGGTATCGATCACCGCAACGACGATCAGGAGGTTCATGACGATTCGGATCACGGACCGGACGGAGTTCGAACCACTCACCCTACCCCACTCCCTTCGCTCGCGGTCACCTGCAGGAAAGCGCACCTCAGGCCATTATGCGGTGAACTGGCGGCACTGCGCCACCTGGCGGAAGGGAGACGGCCCTTGTCAGGGTGTGAGCGGGCGTCGGGCGAGGTGGCAGAGACCTGCGCTGCCTACCTCAGTGAGTCCGAGATCTCGCGCCCGATGATCTTGTCGGCGACCTCGGCCCCGCTGGGTCCCGAGCCGGCGAGCAGCGCCTTCGCGTGCTCGATGCGATCGACACGAAGATCGGGGGTCAGCGAGAGGACGTCGCGAACCTTCGCCAGTAGTTCAGTTTCGACTGTCTCACCGGGGCGGGAGACTCCTGAGGGGGTGTCGCTCTCTGCCGTCTGCAGGTACTCGACTGCGCGTCTAACCTGCTCTTCCGAGATAATCATACTGTCTCAGGTATCGGCCTGGACGCGACCTCACTTGACGGCCCCTCGGCGAACGGTTGAAGAGGTCCGCAAACGTTCTTTCGTCACAGTTTGCGCGACCATTGCCATCAGTACCTGCCGCCGCATCACACCTACCGGCGCACACGCGACTGCCATCTCCACCAGCCTTTGGCAGGCCGGATCCTTCGGTACTCCGCAATAGGGCGACGAACGGTCAAAACGGCCGTACAAAAGGGGGAGCCCCAAGGCCGGCACCTTGAGGCTCAGGGGTAAGGGGTTGCATTTGCATGCAACTTAAGACGGATTATAGAGCCGGGTTTGCGTCGAATCAAGGGATATTGTGAAAAAACTCTCTTGAATTCAACGGCGCTGCGCGAGCTAGCCGAAGACGTAAAACAGCTCGTAGAGCCACTCGAGTCCCCAGAATACCGGTGCCAGACCGAGTGCCATGATCGCCAGTGCGGCGATCGCCGTTGCTGCCTGGGCGGGCACGGAACTGCCATCCGTGGAAGCGTCGAAGAGGCTCGGATTCGCCTCGGCTTCGGCGCTGGACTCACTGCCCGGCTCCTCGCGAACGGTGGACGCCTCGGCTTCGGCATCGAAGTACAGAGCCCTCAGCACGCGTCCGTAGTAGCCGAACGACACGACCGATGCCAGGATTCCGAGCACGCCGATGGCGACCAGCCACTGCCACTCGTCGACGAGTGCGGCTCCAAAGACGCCGAACTTGCCCCAGAACCCGGCTGTGAGCGGCATTCCCGTAAGGGAGAACATCGCGATGGCGATGCCTACGCCCAGAACCGGTTGCGATCTGCCGATCCCGGCCATGCCGTCGATCGATCCGTCCCACTCCGGTCTGATCTGCCGTACAGCCTCGGCACCCAGGAACGCGCACGCGACCGCCATGCCGTACGCAACGACCAGCACCAGCATCGCGCTCATCGTCCAGGTCGCTTGAGGTGCGGCAAGGCCCACCAGTACGTAGCCGACCTGCGCTATCCCCGAATACCCGAGCATGCGCCCATACGATGTCTGCTTCAGCGCCACCAGATTGCCGAAGAGTATCGAGCCGGCCGCCAGAACGAGCCACAGAGTGGAAAGGCTCCCGGTATCGCCCACACCGAAGGCCACGCCGAACACGAACACCGCAGCGCTCACCGCGGCTATCTTGGGAATGCTCGCCATCGCTCCTGCCGAAGGCGGCGGAGCGGTCTCGAACACGTCGGGCGCCCACGAATGGAACGGGAACGCACCGAGTTTGTAGGCGAAGGCCGAAACTATCAGTCCCATAGCGGCCAAGGCGGGTTCGACCGGCCCCGATCCTATCGCGATGCCGATCTCAAGGAGGTCTGTCTTGGACCCGTAGACGCCGAACAGGATTGCGAACCCCAAGACCAACAAGCCCGTGGCGACGGAGCCCTGAATCACGTATTTCACGGACGCCTCTGCGGATCGTCCGTTGCGAGCCTGAGCCGTCAGCGCGTATCCAGACAGCGCGAGCGCCTCCAGGCAGATGATCACGAGCAGGAGGTCCAGAGAGGCGGCTAGAGTCGCCGACGTGGCGCACACGATCGAGATCAGAACGGCCGCGCCCGCGCCCATCGAGCTTCGAGTGAACCAGGTCCAGCCCCCGAAGACCGCGACTGCGCCGATCAGCATGACCGCACCGCCCACCGCGGAGGTGCCCCCGCCCGCCGCGAGGATATCGGCCACCGAACGCGGATCCTCGTTGACCGCTACCCAGATTCCCAGCGCGCCGCCCGCCGCGAGACCCAGAATCACGATACTCACAGCCAAGCGTCGCCCGTGGAAGGCGTCGGCGATCAGGCCCAGCACGGCGCCTGCAAGCGCCAGGGCGATCGGGAGGATCAACACTATGTCTTCGCGTGGGATGCTCACGCGCCACCTCCCACGAGGGCCATCAGGGCGGCGGCCGCGGGTTCGGCCAGGTCTGCAACGAGTCGCGGCCAGACCCCCAAAACGAGGATGGCCGCCGAAAGCGCCAGCACGGGGATCCAGTCGCGCAACGCAAGGTCCTTCAATCCGGACCACTCGTCCACACTGGGCCCGTGGTTGACCTCACGTACCGCTCTCAGGTTGTACGCTGCGGCGAGAACAAGACCGACGGCTGCGGGAACGATCCACCATCCGAAAGCACGGAAGCCCTCGAGTGCAGCCACGAACTCGCCCGGGAAGCCGGACAGCCCGGGGAGGCCGAGACTGGCCAACGCGCCGAAAGTCAGCGCGGTCGCCCAGCCGGGAACGACCTTGCCCAGTCCGCCGAAGCGCGCGATGTCGCGCGTGTGGGTGCGCTCGTAGAGCTGCCCCACCAGCAGGAACAACAGGCCAGCGACGACGCCGTGGCTCACCATCACGAGCACGGCGCCGACGGACCCTTGGGTCGTACCTGCGGAGACCGCCAGCACCACGAACCCCATGTGGGCCACGGACGAGTATGCGACCAGACGCTTCAGGTCCGTCTGGGCAAGAGCCATCGCCGCACCGTAGACGATCCCAACGATTCCGAGAACCGCCAGGATTCCGCGCGCCTCGTCATATCCCGCGGGCGCGAGCGGCATGGCAACTCGAAGAAGTCCATAGCCGCCCATCTTCAGAAGCACGCCCGCCAGAAGGATCGAGCCGGCAGTCGGCGCCTCGACGTGCGCGTCGGGCAGCCAGGTGTGGAGCGGCACCACCGGTATCTTGACGAGCATCCCGATCGCCAGCAGCCAGAACATGCTTCGGCTCGCAAACGCGTCCGACACGGTCGCGAGATCCGAGATCTGGGTCAGACTCGTCGTGAACACGGCGGTCAGGATCCCCACGAGCATCAGCGCGCTGCCCAGGAACGTGTAGAGGAAGAACTTGATCGCCGCATGCTTGCGGTCCTCGTGCCCCCACACCCCGATCAGGAAGAACATCGGGATGAGGACTGCCTCCCAGAACACGTAGAACAGGATGATGTCTTCGGCAAGGAACACGCCCATGACTGCGCCCTCGAGGAAGAGCAGCAGTGCGTGATGCGCTGCGGGACGATCGTCCACTCCCCAAGACGCGAGGACGGCGATGATGCCAAGGAACGCCGCCAGGCCCACCAGCGGGGCCGAGAGACCGTCCAGAGTCAGCGCCCAAGACGGGATCACTCCGAGCCGTTCGAGAGAACCGTGTACCGCGCTTCCCGTCGAGAAGTCGTTCGTCAGCGCCGACACGGCAACTCCTGCGGTCGCCAGAGAGGCCAGCAGCGCAAACCAGCGTGCCTGTCTGCCCGCAAGCGTGCAAAGAATCGCCGATGCCAGCGGGAGCAGGATGAGAATGTCGACCTGGATCATGACTGCTATCCCCCCTTAACCACTAGGGAGAGGGCCACGAGAATCACGGCGCCGGCTCCGATCAGTGCCGCGTACCACTGCGCGTCGCCGTTCTGGAGCACGGAAAGCATGCGCCCAATGACAGGCAGCGACTTGCCCGCACCCTCCACGGTGGTGTCGACGATCTTTCGGTCGACGAAACCGTACAGCCAGTCGCTGATCGCAACGACCGGGCGCACGATGACGGCACCGACGAACCCGTCGAAGCCGTATGCGCCGCGCAGCGTCGTCCACAAGCCGCCCATTCGGCTCTCCATCGCGGCCTCAGACTCGGCACCGTCCCGATACGACGTCCACCCCACGACGATCCCGAGCAGAGCGACGCTGAGTGACGCGGCAGCCACGGGAAGGTTGAGTGCCTCTCCGTGCTCGCCAAGGTGCTCGGCGATCTTGTGTCCCGCGAAGCCCGCCGCGGCGGCCGGGATTGCGAGCGCTACCAGTGGCAGGCTCATCACCCAGCCGCCTTCGTGCGGGTGACCATCGCCGCGATACTTGCCGAAGAATGCGAGCCTTGTCGCCCGGGTGATATAGAACGCGGTAAGCGCGCTCGCCGCGAACAGAGCGACGCCCGCGACGACGTTGTGCGTCACGACCGCGTGAATGACTTCGTCCTTGCTGAAGAACCCCGCAAAGGGCGCCACACCTGCAAGCGCAAGCGAGCCCACGATCCACGTCCATGCCGTGATCGGCATCGGCTTCGCGAGCCCGCCCATCTCACGGAGATCTTGTGTGCCGGTCGCATGGATCACGCTGCCCGAGCCGAGGAAGAGCAGGGCCTTGAAGGCAGCGTGTGTAACCAAGTGGAACATCGCGGCCACCCAGGCACCGACTCCCAGCGCCGCGAACATGAAGCCGAGTTGGGAGATCGTCGAGTATGCGAGCACCTTCTTGATGTCGCGCTGTGCGCACGCGATCGTTGCCGACGCAAAAGCCGTGAACGCACCGACAACGAGAATGACCGTTTGCGCTGAGGGAGCCGCCTCGTAGACGGGCCAAAGCCGCGCCACGAGGAACACGCCCGCGGCCACCATCGTCGCGGCGTGTATCAACGCGGATACCGGCGTCGGACCTTCCATCGCGTCCGGTAGCCAGATGTGGAGCGGGAACTGCGCGGACTTGCCCATCGCCCCGATGAAGAGGAGCACTGCCACCGTCGTGACCACCGCAGGCGCCAGCGTCTCGACGGCCTCAAACACCCCGCCGTAGCCAAGCTCGCCGGTCTCGCGCCAAAGCAGTGCCAACCCCAGCAGTAGGCCGACATCGCCCACACGCGTTGTCAGGAAGGCTTTCACGGCCGCAGCTGCCGCCGAAGGCTTCTGATACCAGAAACCGATCAGGAGGTACGAGCAAGCTCCCACCAGCTCCCAGCCCACGAACAGCCCGACGAGACCGTCGGCCACGACGAGAAGGGCCATCGAGCCGGTGAACAGAGCAAGCGATCCGAAGTAGCGAGGCAGACCGGTTTCCCCGTGCATGTAGCCGATCGAGAAGAGTACCACCATCGTCGCAACGAACCCGACAACCGTCAGCATCACGGACGTGAGTCCGTCAACGGCCCAACCGAACGAAAGCGCGTACTCTCCGCCGAAGAGCCAGCGAACCGCACCGGCGTGCTCGGCTTCGGTCACTAGACCCGAAACGCCGACAGCGAGCACGCAAAGAGGCGCGACCAGCGTCACCCACGGCACGAGCCGTCGCGCCAATGGGCCCGCAACCCCAACGAGAAGCGCGATCGCGAACGGAACTGCGACGACGATCCAGGCGTTCTCCACAAGGGCGGTCATCAGCCGCTCACCTCGGTCAAGTCGTCTACACGGGTCGTACGCCTCCTGCGGGCGACAGCCATCACGATCCCGAGAGCCACCGCGGCCTCCGCGGCCGCCAGGATGATGATGAACAGACCGACCGCTTCGACGACGCCAGCCTCAGGGGCGGCCGCGCTCTCGATAGTGGTCGCCAGCCCGACGAGCATGACGCTGGCGCCACCGAGCATGACCTCGACGCTGGCAAGAACCGCGATAAGATCTCGGCGGGTCAGCACGCCGTAGAGGCCTACAGCGAACAGCACGGATGCCAGGATGGCGACGTTCATTCGTCATCACCGCCCACGACCACGATCACTGCGACGAGCGCAAGCAGCAGGAGTACGCCTGCTGCCTCGAAGTGTGGAAGCATCGGACCGAGAAGCATCTCGGCGAGCGCGGCGGTACCGCTCGATGTCGGGTCGACCACAGTCGCCTCGCGCAATGGCCGAAGGGCCATCACCACAAGAACGACGATTCCGACCGCGAGGGCTATCGATCCGATATCGTGTCTCGATTCGAGACCGGGACGTCCTTCTTCGGCTCGATGGACGAGCATTATGGCGAACAGGAACAGGACGAGCACGCCGCCCACGTAGACGAACACCTGCACCACTGCCAGGAACGGCAAGGCGTAGAAGAGGAACAGTCCGGCGACAGCGACGAGGAAAGCCGCAAGGCCGATGGCCATCCTCATCACGTCCTTGGTGAACACTACGGCTAGCGCTCCGATGACGGCGGTAGCCGCCAGAAGCCACCACACCACCTGTGTGAGCAGCTCTGTCACTCGCGCTCACCACCCTGCGCAGCGCCATCGCCGTCCCGCCCCGTGGCCCGT
>Ga0224495_10001680_pt1 | contig 15347 bp, 15 predicted proteins | sample SF_Jul11_sed_USG_FD_168128 | JGI IMG/M metagenome (GOLD analysis project Ga0224495, IMG submission 168128) | Sediment microbial communities from San Francisco Bay, California, United States - SF_Jul11_sed_USGS_4_1 | ecosystem: Environmental > Aquatic > Marine > Sediment | place: USA: California... | reverse complement strand
TGCTTGAGCTTCGCGCCAAACAGCGTGCCGAGGTCGTGGTTGGCGATGCCGTCCAGTTTGCGCTCGCCGTGCCCGTCAAGGTACATCACGGCCTGGTCGCGGGTGTGCGCCAGGCGTAGCAGTGTGCTGGTGAAGGTTTGCTCGTTGATCTGGGTGAGGTGCTCGCTACGCCCGGCGTACTCGACCACCATTTCGCCGTTGAGCTGGATATGTACCGCGCGAGTCTTTTCAGGCTCTTTCACGGGATCGACGAACACCAGCTTGATGTCGGGATTGTGGCGCTGGTAGAGCGACAGGAACTCGCGGATGATCTTGCGGATGTCGCCGAGACGCGCATCCTGTTCGGTGGCGTATACGGTGACGTTGACCGGGCCGCTCAATTGTTTGAGCACATTCACGCTGACGGCATCCAGGCTGTTGCTGGCGCTGTGCGTGACGTCGCGCTGCGCATGGTAACGGGTGGCGAGATAGCCCAGGCCGGTCGCGGCGCCCGCCAACAGCAGCACGAACAATGAATTGCGCAACGCCGGAGAACTGAAAAGTTTACGCATGGTAAATGTGGAAATCGCGTAGCGGTTCGTTTGCTTCATCTCCCGCAGGAATTAAAAATTGCCTTTCTCGTTTGCTTCCTTTCCCGCTTGCGGGAGAGGATTGAGGAGAGGGCTTCTCCGGGAGAGGATTGAGGTGAGGGGACGGGCATGGGAAACTCATCATCAGCGGGTAGTTGTTTACCATGTCCGTCATCCGTATCTGCGGTTGTTTTGCAGCCGTTTCATCGCCAGCAGCAGGAACATCACGGTAAACAGCACGAAATACGCGGCGTCGGCGCTGTCGAGCAATCCGCTGTTGAAATTCCTGAAGTGGTAGAGCGGCGAAAGGTGGTGTAACAGCGAGTTTTCCGCCGAGGCGGCAATGTCGGCCAGCCACAAACCGGCCAGCACCGCCAGCGCGCCGATGGCGGCGATCACCGGCTGCGCGGTGAGCGCCGAGATATACAGGCCGACGGCGATGTAGCTGGCGGTGAGCAGCAGCAGCCCGAGCATGTTGCCCAACAGCAGGCCGAAGTCGAGATGTGTGCCGAGCGCCAGCGTACAGAGCATCAGCGGCACGCCCGCAGTCAGTATTGCCAGGAAAATCAGCAGGCCGAAAAATTTGCCGAGCACGATTTGGCGGTTGGCAAGCGGCGCCGAGAGCAGCAGCGCAAGCGTCTGGTTGCGCCGCTCCTCGGCGATTAGACGCATCGTGAACATCGGCGCCAGCATCATCAGCAACAGCGCAGCCAAGTTGAACAGCGGGGTCGCGACAGTGGCGGTCGCGCCGGGCGCATTGGCGAGCTGCGCGAGCTGTGGTTGAATATCCAGAAAAACTTGCAGCAGCTCCAGGAAAAACCAGGCGAAGATGAATTGCAGCGCCGCGAGCACGAACCAGGTCGAGGGCATTGCGAACAGGCTGCGCAGTTCGCGGACGGCGAGCAGGCGGATCATGCGGTTTCTCCCGAGTGCTGGGCGGCAGCTTTTTCGGTGGACGCCGTTTCATCGCCGGTGATTTTAACGAACACCTCTTCGAGCGTTGCCTGCAACGGCGTTAGTTGTTCCAGTTGCCAGTTGTGTTGTGCGGCAAGTTGCAGCAGTGCGCCGCTGGGGTTGTTGTCCGGCGCATGCAGCACGCGGAACTGTGTGGACGAGAGTTGCTCGACGCTGGTGACGCCGCCAATGCTCCCCAGTTCGCACGGTGGCGGCGGGTTGCGCAGGCTGATGATGAAGCCGGATACGCTCCCGTGACGCTGCATGTGTTCGCTGGTGTCGCCGTAGATCAGTTTGCCGTGCTGCATGATTTCCACGCGGTCGCATACGCTTTCCACTTCGCCAAGCAAATGCGTTGAAAGAATCACGCTGCTGCTGTCGCCCAATTCGCGGATCAGGCCGCGAATCTCGCGGATCTGCGTGGGGTCGAGGCCGATGGTCGGCTCGTCCAGCACGATCAGCGCGGGGCGATGGATGATCGCCTGTGCGATGCCGATGCGTTGCTGATACCCCTTCGACAAGGTGCCGATGATCTTGCTGCCGACGGTATCCAGCCCGCAGCGCTGTTTGGTTTGATCGAGGGCTTCGGCAACTGCCGCAGGCTTCATGCCGCGCAGGCGGGCGGCGAAAATCAGGTAATCGTTCACGCTGAGTTCGCGGTACAGCGGCGGGGTTTCCGGCAGGTAGCCGATGTGCGCTTTCGCTTGCGCGGGGTGGCGCAGCAGGTCGATGCCGCAAATCTCGATGCTGCAATCATTGTTCTTGGCGTCGTCCGGCAGCAAGCAGCCGGTCAGCATTTGCAGCGTGGTGCTTTTTCCCGCGCCGTTGTGCCCGAGCAGTCCCAGCACTTCGCCGCGCCTGATTTCCAGCGAGACGTTATGGATGACTTGGCGGCTACCGAAGCTACGCGTCAGGTTGCGCGCGGAAAGCGTTATGTCGCTGGCAGACTGGCCGGCGGTTTGATTGGCGGGGGGAGTTGCGTTGGACAAAGTCGAGTTGCCATCGTGGTTGTGAATTCGGCTAAATATAACCTATTATGTGCGTCCACATCAAAAGCACATGTAGTTATGACCCAGTTCAAAGGTATTATTCTTGGCAGCTTGCTGCTTGCGGCATGCGCGCAAACGCCGGTTACGACGGAGGCGGAGAAGTCGTCCGGGCATGCTGCGCCACAGGAAAAATCCACGGCGGCATTGCCCAATCTCGAGTTGAACAATGAGCTGCTTTTCCAGTACTTGATATCCGAAATCGCCAGCCAGCGCGGGGAATCCGAGCTGGCAGCCGAAGCCAGCGCCGAATTGGCCAAAAAAACGCGCGACCCGCGCCTTGCCGCGCGCGCCGCGCAACTGGCGCTGCAATCGGGGCAAATGGATAAAGCCGTCGAGGCCATCAAGGCCTGGCGGGAGCTCGAGCCGGATTCGCCGATAGCGACCCGCGCGCTGTCCGCCGTGCTGTTGCGCAGCGGCAGGCTGGACGAAGCACGCCAGGAGACCATAATTGCGTTGCGGGAAAAAGACGCGGACGCCGGGCAAATTATTTACCATACTTATCAGGTGCTGGCTTCCTATCCGGATAATGCGGCGGCGCTGAAATTTATGCGCGACCTGGCGCAGCAATTCCCGCAGGTCGCCGAGGCGCATTGGGCCGTGGCGCAATTGGCGGTGGCGTCCGGCGACGAAGAGCTGGCGCTGAACGAAGCGAAGCTGGCGCGCAGCCTGCGCGGCGATTGGGACATGGCGGTCTCGCTGGAAGCGCATCTATTGAAGAACAAAGCGCCGCAGCAGGGATTGGAATTGTTGCGCGCTTATCTGGCGAAAAACCCCGGTGCGGGCGAGATTCGTCTGCAATATGCGCGCGCGCTGCTGGAGGATAAGCAATACAAACAAGCGCGTGACGAATTCAGGCGGCTGGCCGACGAGGCGCCCGACAACCCGGAAATGGCATTTGCCATCGCGCTGATTTCCTTGCAGTTGAATGATTTGCAGAGCGCGGAAACACAGCTCAAACAGGCATTGAGCAAAGGGAAAAAAGACCAGGAAACAGTGCAATATTACCTCGGTCAGCTAAGCGAGGCGAAAAACAACGAAGAGGAAGCGATCGAGCGCTACCGCAAGGTAAATGGTGGCGAGCACCAGTTTGCCGCGCAGATACGCATCGTGTACCTGCTGAACAAGCGCGGCAAGCCAGCCGAAGCGCGCCAGCAGCTGCATCAGATGAAGCCCGCCGACGACCAGCAGCGCGCGCAACTGGCGCTGATCGAGGCGCAACTGCTGCGCACGGCGAAACAGCACGCCGAAGCATACCGCTTGTTGCGCGAAAACCTGGAAAAGCAGCCAACCCACCCCGAACTGCTTTACGAAACCGGGATGGCGGCGGACTTGAATGGCGAGCATGCGGAATTCGAGCGGCTGATGCGCAAGCTGATCCAGATCAAACCCGACCATGCCCACGCCTACAACGCCCTCGGCTACAGCTTTCTGGAGCGCAACGAGCGCCTCGCCGAAGGGATGGAGCTGGTGAAAAAAGCCCTGCAACTTGACCCAGAAGACCCCGCCATCATGGACAGTGTCGGCTGGGGCTATTACCGCAGCGGCAACCTCGACGAGAGTTTGAAAATGCTGCGGCGCGCGTTTGCCATCATCCCCGATCCCGAGATCGCCGCACACCTGGGCGAGGTGTTGTGGCAGCGCGGCGACAAGGAAGAAGCCAAAAAAATATGGCGGGAAAGTCTCAAGGCCAATCAGGAGAGCGCCCCACTGCAAGCGGTGATGAAGCGCTTCATGCCCTGACGCTTGCCCGAGGTGTCCTTGATACGCCTGTTGCCGATCTTGTGGTCATTTCTGCTGGGGGGGTGTGCCCTGCTGCAAGCTCCTCCGGCTGTACGCCCCGCGCAGCCCGAATTGGCGCCGTTTGCGCTGAACGGCCGCATTGCGGTCAAGTACAACGGCTCGCATGAATCCGCCGGCTTGCGCTGGACGCATACCGCGCAATCCGACGAAATCCTGCTGCTCACCCCGCTCGGCCAGACCGCCGCGCGGATCTACAGCGATGCCCGGCACACTACGCTGGACGAAGGCGACAAGCACTACGAAAACGAGAGCGCGGAATCGCTGATGCGGCAGGTGCTGGGATGGTATCTGCCGCTGAACAGCCTGCACCATTGGGCGCTGGGTAAGGCGGAAGCCGGGAGCACGGCGCAGATCGAGCGAAATGCCGATGGTCAGATCGCCCTGCTGCGCCAGGATGGTTGGGAAGTGCGCTACCTGCGCCATGACGGCGACCGGGCGGACAGCCTGCCGAAACGCATGCAGTTGAGCCGTGAGGATTTACAGGTGCAGTTGCTGATCGATGAGTGGGAGTGGAATTTGCAGTAAGAGCGTAGTCCAGGTAAACAATTTAAACCATGCACGTTTATCCGACCCGGAGCGCTTCGTCATCGCGAGGCCCGCTGGATCGCCACGTTCCAGCAGGCCTCGCGATGACCGGTTTGTTCAGTGCTTTTCTAACCAATAATCAGTTCAGCCTGTTCCCGATCATTCATCTATCTGCGATGATGCGCGCCTCATGATGTCCGATTATCCGTTTTCATCTCTCCCGTCTTTTCAGCGCGCCTTCACTGCAGGACTGTCCGGCCTGCTGCAGAAGGGCGGGCTCGGGCCGTTCATTCTGGTGTGCGCCAATGCGAGCTTTGACCGGCGGGTGCAGGAGGCGACGGCCGATGCGCTGGTAGCACTTTTTTGCGAGTTGAGCCGGGAGTATGTCGGCGCCCTTGCCGACGGCAAGCCGGTGCAGGCGGTGGAAGAAGACCTGCTGGTTTTTCTCAAGCTGCACGCGATCGGCTTTGAAAACCTGAAGCCCACGGAAACACGCCACGCCGGGCCGTGGGAGGTGCAGTTCAACCAGTTGCGCTCGTTCCGCCCGAAGCGCATCGCTTCGCAGGTTCCGCCCGGTTTGCGGGTGCCGTTCGACGAGGGCGGCTTCCACTTCAACAAACCGTTCATGCAGAAGGAGGCGTTCTGGGCGGGCGAGTTATGCGGCCATCACGCCACGCTGTATTACAACAAATACCCGTTCGTGGATTTCCACGGCCTGCTCGTGCCCGAGCGAGAAAGCTGCCTGCCACAGTTCCTCACCGAGGCGCACCACCATTACCTGTGGCAGGCGACAAAGGAGCTGGCGCGCACGCTGCCGGGCGCGGGCTTCGGCTACAACTCGCTCGGCGCGTTTGCTTCGGTCAACCACCTGCATTTCCAGATGTTCGTGAAGCCGGCGGGTTTCCCGGCGATGCAAAACGTATGGCAGCACAACGGCGGCACGCTAGCCTACCCGGCACAATGCGCCGCATTCGATACGCCCGATGCCGCCTGGAGCTGTCTGAGCGGGCTGCATGTCAGTGAAACGCCTTACAACCTGCTCTACAGCGCGTGCAGGCTGTATGTGTTTGCGCGCAGGAAGCAGGGGACTTACGCGCAGCCGGGCTGGACCAGCGGGTTTTCCTGGCATGAACTGGCCGGGGGGATGATCACCTTCAAACGCGACGATTACGAGAACTTGGGCGAACAGGACATTGCGTGCGAGCTGGGGAAATTGGCGTTCGCGCCATGAAATTCACCGGGCTTCGATACTTCGCATTCATGTTGATAATTTCAAGTAAAATGAAGATTGTACGTATGAATTGAGCTGGAGGACGAGAAATCAGGGGCAGGCCAGGATTAGCGGCATGCTGCTGCGCGGGCCCCGGCTCCGGCAAAACCTGGATGCGCTAACAATTAATCGCCCAGCCTGTTCCCAATTATTCATCCGCCTGCGAGAGAGACAGGGTGTCATGCTGCTCCACCCCTTTGAATTTTGAAAAAGCATTTGCTGTTTATTATTAAGAATTACATTAATATTTTTTCTCGAATTTCATTCTTGATAATGCAGCACTGTCTTGAATTATGTAAACCTCAACTAGGAGTCTGGAAGTGAAGTATCTATGTATCGCAGCGTTCATTATCGGGGAGGTAGCTGCTGGGGGCGCACTGGCGGTTCAGCCAGAGGCCAGCACCAACACGGAGAAAGCCAGGCAGATCGTTTCGCAGGTGTGTTTTGCCTGTCACGGCATGGACGGTAACGGCGCCGAGCCGGCCAATCCGGAGTTCCCCAAAATCGCTGGCAAACAAGCGGTGTATCTGCTCAAACAGCTCAATGATTTCAAATCGGGTAAGCGTAAAAGCGACATCATGACTGGCATCGTCGCCGAGATTTCTGCCGACGACATGAGCAATCTGGCGCTGTATTTTGCCGGCCAGAAAAATAAACCGGAAATTGTCATGCTCCCTGAGCTGCTGGCGTTCGGCAAGAAATACTACGAAGAGGGTAGCCCGGAGGCTGGTGTCCCTGCCTGCTCGGGCTGCCACAATCCCGATGCAAGCGGCACCGATAAATATCCGCACCTCGCGGGCCAGTATGCCACATATACTTACCAGCAACTCAAAAGCTTCGCCAGCAGCGAGCGCGAAAACGACCGCGGACTTGTAATGCAGTCTCTGGCGATGCGTATGTCGGAGCAGGAAATGAAAGCCGTTTCCGAATATCTTATGAGCTTGAAGTAAAAAGGACTCTTCAAATGAATAAATATGCAATCACTCTCGCGCTCACCTTGATGCCACTTACTGCGCTGTCCGTTCCACCGCAGCAGCCGAAAGCCGAAGGGATCGAATCGCCGAATTACGTGTGGAACGCCGACAGCGGTGAGAAAAAAGAAATCCTAAATCTCAAGGGTGATGCCATGCTCGGCAAGGAAGCTTACCGGGGCTGCCAGGGGTGCCACAAAGCAAATGGCGCCGGCATTCCGGATGGTACTTACCCTCAGCTTGCCGGGCAGCACGCCAGCGTATTGATCAAGCAAATGGCTGACATACGCGAGGGGCAGCGCGAAAATCCCAAGATGTTTCCTTTCGCCGGCAAACATGTGGTGACTTCCCAGGAAGTTGCCGATATCGCCGCCTATCTGCAAAATATGAAAATTCCGCGAGACAACGGCAAAGGGCCGGGCACCCGCCTGGATCGCGGTAAGGAGCTGTACTTGAAGGACTGTCAGACTTGCCACGGCGACAACGGTGAAGGAAGTGCCAACAAATTTTATCCGGTTCTCGCCGGACAGCACTACCAATACATGCTGCGCGAAATCCGCGATATCCGCAAAGGGAAGCGCCGCAATGCCAACCCGAAGATGGTGAAGGTGGTCAGGGACTACACTGATGCCGACGCTGAAGCAGTGTCCGATTACATGTCGCGCCTGATGATGCCTGAACGTGCCGCAGAAAAATAGGCTGCCGGCGTGAATAACCCTAGAAACCTCAGTTGAACGCTTACTGGAACGCATAAGGAAACGCAGATTTATTCGGTTTTGTCGTTCCCGCGAAAGCGGGAACCCAGCCAAATCAAGCATCTGGATTCCCGCTTTCGCGGGAATGACGAATTAATCTGCACTTCCATAAGGTAATGACAAAAATGGCTTTTCTGTTGTTTTGCTTTTTCACCAATTGGGTGAGCTTGCTACGGGGCGGATTGTACGGTTCTGGCGGCGCATGACGGCAACCCACTTTCCATCTCTCCCCCGGAGGGGAGAGGGCGATCGTACCCTCTCCCTCCGGGAGAGGGTTTGGGTGAGGGTTGGCAACTCCTTGGAATGGAACGACCATTTCGCGTCGTCGCGCCTTGCCCTGGTTGCCCTGACACGGTGTTGCGCAGAATCCGGTGCGGGAAGGGCAACGAGCAACTGCTCCCGCAAACGGCTGGCTTCGCCAGTAACGTGTCGCAGCTGCCCCCCATAACCGCACACTCCACCCTGTTCAACTGAGGTTCCTAGGTTAAATGAAATTGCTCTGTCCCGCACCGGCCAAGCTCAATCTGTTCCTGCATGTCGTCGGACGCCGGGCGGACGGCTACCACCTGCTGCAAACCCTGTTCCGCTTCATCGACCTGCACGACACGCTGCATTTCACGCTGCGCGACGATGGCGCGGTGCGGCGCACCAACGCCGTCGAGGGCGTGGCCGAAGAGCAGGATTTGTGCGTGCGCGCCGCGCGGCTGCTGCAAAGCGAGACCGGGTGCACCCTGGGGGTGGATATCGCGGTCGAAAAGCGTATCCCGATGGGCGGCGGGCTGGGCGGCGGCAGTTCGGATGCGGCGACCACGCTGATCGCGCTGAACCGCCTGTGGTCGCTGGGGTTGCCGCGCGCGCGCCTGATGCAGCTCGGGCTGCGGCTGGGGGCGGATGTGCCGGTGTTCGTGTTCGGCGAGAATGCGTTTGCCGAGGGGGTGGGGGAGGAGCTGCAAGCTTATTCCTTGCCGGAGGCGTGGTATGTGGTGCTGTTCCCGCCGGTTCATGTGCCGACCGCAGAGATTTTTGCGCGCCCGGAATTGACACGGGATACGGTTTCCATCACAATGCGCGCCCTCTCGAATAGGCAATTCGAACAGCAACTTCGCAACGATCTGCAACCAGTGGTGTGCGGGCTCTATCCGGAAGTGGAGCGCAATTTGGCTTGGCTCGGCAGTTTCGGCAAAGGGATGATGACCGGTTCGGGTGCCTGCGTGTTTGCCGGTTTTGCCAGCCGCAGTCAGGCCGAAGCGGTGTTGCGGCAGTTGCCGCACGGGATGCGCGGGGTAGTCGCGCAAGGTTTAGCAAGGCATCCGTTGCATGATTGGGTGACGGATTGATAGTAGGGGCACGGTGCGCCGTGTCCGTCAGGTTTAGATGGGGAGTCGCCAAGTGGTAAGGCACCGGATTTTGATTCCGGCATTCGTAGGTTCGATCCCTACCTCCCCAGCCAGTTTTCAGCTTGTATTTATTTATTTTTCTTGAAGGATCTGCTCGTGTCCTACGACCGCTTGATGGTGTTCACCGGAAATGCCAATCCCAAGCTCGCTGCAGATGTTGCACAGCGCCTCCACATCCATCTCGGCCGCGCCAAGGTAGGACGCTTTTCGGACGGCGAAGTGATGGTGGAGCTGATGGAGAACGTGCGCGGCAAGGACGTGTTCGTGCTGCAATCTACCTGCGCGCCGACCAACGATAACTTGATGGAAGTGCTGGTGATGGTGGATGCGCTGAAGCGCGCTTCCGCCGGGCGTATCACCGCCGCGATGCCGTATTTCGGCTACGCGCGCCAGGATCGCCGGTTGCGCTCCGCGCGCGTTGCGATTACCGCGAAGCTGGTGGCCGATATGCTTTCCAGCGCCGGGGTGAACCGGCTGCTGACGATGGATTTGCACTCCGACCAGATCCAGGGGTTCTTCGATATTCCGGTGGACAATATTTACGCCAGCCCGATCCTGCTGTCCGACGTGTGGAAGAGCAACTACCCGAACCTGATCGTGGTGTCGCCGGACGTGGGCGGCGTGGTGCGCGCCCGCGCGCTGGCCAAGGAGCTGGATGCGGATCTGGCGATCATCGACAAGCGCCGCCCCAAACCGAATGTGGCCAAGGTGATGAACATCATCGGCGAAGTGTCCGGGCGCACCTGCCTGATCATGGACGATATGGTGGATACCGCCAACACGCTGTGCGAAGCCGCCAATGCGTTGAAGGAAAAAGGCGCCACGCGCGTGCTGGCCTACTGCACCCACCCGGTGCTGTCCGGCCCGGCGATCGAGCGCATCGAGAATTCTGCGCTGGATAAATTGGTCGTTACCGATACCATCCCGCTGAACGAAGCGGCGTGCGCCTGCAAGAAAATACGCCAGTTGAGCACGGCGGAATTGCTGGCGGAAACGATCCGCCGCATCAATAACGAAGAGTCGGTAAGCTCGCTGTTCACCGAATAGAACGGGTTTGCCGAGTAAGAAATTAGCGGCGGTCATGGGGATTGCCGCAAAGTAAGGTTTGCCTGGTCGCGGGCATGCCTGTTTAGGGAGGCTCTAAAAATTCAGAGTTCGCCCAAATGCAAGGCGTGGAAAATATTTCGCCGCGCGCATATGTGTTTATATGTAAGCAAGAAATATTTTATGCAACGCAGCAGTTGGGATGAAATCTGAGTTTTGAGAGTTTCCCGTTATTTGGAGAAGTGAAATGACTATAGAAATCAATGCAACAATTCGTAAGGCGCAAGGTACGGGTGCGAGCCGCCGTCTGCGTAACACCGGCCGCGTGCCAGGTGTTGTGTATGGCGTAGGCGACGTGAACCTGATTGACATGGATCACAACGATCTTTATCACAAGCTGCGCGCGGAAGCGTTCCACGCTTCGATCCTGACGCTCAACCTGGAAGGCAAGAAAGAGAAAGTGCTGTTGCGCGATTTCGTGATGCACCCGTTTCGCCAGCAAGTGCAGCACATCGACTTCCAGCGCGTAGATGAAAACAAGAAAATGCACATCAAGGTGCCGCTACACTTCCTGAATGAGGCAATCGCACCGGGCGTAAAAACCGGCGGCGGCAAGATCAGCCATGTGAAGACCGAGCTGGATATCGTTTGCTTGCCCAAGGACCTGCCAGCCTTTATCGAAGTGGACCTGTCGCATATGACGCTGGGCCATTCGATCCACGTGTCCGATTTGAAACTGCCCAAGGGCGTGGAAGCTGCCACGCACGGCACACATACCGCCGAAGCGGTGGTGGCTACCGTGCAAGTGCCACGTGGCATGGTTGAAGCAGAAGTCACTGCCGAGGCTGAAGCAGCCGCTGCGGCTTCAGCGGCAGCAGCTCCGGCACCTGCTGCGGGAGCCGCTAAAGCAGGCGCAGCCGCCGCACCAGCTGCCAAAAAAGCCAAGTAACCAAAGCCAGGTAAACTGACTGGCTGCATAACCCGCCATTGCTGATTCAGGCATGGCGGGTTTTTTTGTAGGGTGAGCACGCTTTTTGTGCCCACGCGGAAATGGTCGAACGCCGACAGCGTGGGCACAAAAAACGTACCCACCCTACGATTCAGTTGCCGTTAGGATGAAATCATGGCTGCGATACGCTTGATTGTGGGTCTGGGCAATCCCGGACACGAATACGAAACCACCCGGCATAACGTCGGCTTCCGGTGGGTGGACGAACTCGCGCGCCTGCAAAAACTGAATTTCAAGAGCGAGAGCAAATTTCACGGCCTTACTGCGCGCGGCCAGTTGCATGGACATGAAGTGCTGCTGCTCAAACCGCAGACCTTCATGAATGTCAGCGGCCGTTCGGTCGGCGCGCTGGTGCAGTTCTTCAAGATCGCCCCGGCAGAAATGCTGGTGGTGCATGACGAGCTTGACTTGCCGCCGGGTGTGGCGCGCCTGAAGCTGGGCGGCGGGCACGGCGGGCACAACGGCCTGAAAGACATCATCGCGCATCTCGGTACCAAGGATTTCTGGCGCCTGCGTATCGGCATCGGCCATCCGGGCGAGCGCGCCGAAGTGGCCAACTTTGTCTTGAACGACCCGCGCCGCGAAGAGCGCGAGCTGATCGAGGCGGCCATGCAAAAGGCGCAGGATGTCGCGCATCTGGTGATCGAGGGTAAGACCGAAGCGGCGATGCTGAAACTGCATAGCGCGTGAGACAGGGTAGTTCTTAAAAAAACCAACATGAATAAAGCCGCAGTGCGCAGCATCATCGAATCCACGCTAAAAAGCGGGAACAAAACGCCGGGATTATTCGATCTGCCAAAAATTATCGGAGTTAAATCCAGGCTGGAGTCTTGTGCCTCAATAAGCGAAGTCGTCGGAGTGCTGGAAGAGAACCGTGGCCTTATATCCAAGTCATTCGGGTTGAGCGACCCGGAAATAAACGAGGGCGTCACAAAACTAAAAGCGCTGGAGAAAAATGCATAGCGCAACAACGGGCATCCTGTGTTTCTGGCAGGTTTGAATGCGCCCGGAACCCTATCGCTGTTAAGGATGGCTGCCCAAGGGTGTTACAATTCGCGCCTTTTTGAAGCCAGCAATAATTAAGGAACAACCATGAGTTTGAAATGCGGTATCGTCGGCCTGCCCAACGTCGGCAAATCCACCCTGTTCAACGCGCTGACCAAGGCGGGCATCGCGGCGGAAAATTATCCGTTCTGCACGATCGAGCCGAACGTCGGCATCGTCGAGGTGCCGGATCCGCGCATGGACGAGCTGGCGAAGATCGTCAAGCCGCAGCGCATGCAGCCGGCTATCGTCGAGTTCGTCGATATCGCGGGGCTGGTGGCGGGCGCGTCGAAAGGCGAAGGGCTGGGCAACCAGTTCCTCGCCAACATCCGCGAGACCGATGCCATCGTCAACGTGGTGCGCTGTTTCGATGACCCGAACGTGGTGCATGTGGCCGGGCGCATCGATCCGCTGGCCGACATCGAAACCATCGTCACCGAGCTCGCGCTGGCCGACCTTGCCACCGTGGAAAAAACCATCCAGCGCGAAAACAAGAAGGCCAAGTCAGGCGACAAGGACGCGCTGAAGCTGGTGGCCGTGCTGGAGAAACTGGTGCCGCATCTCGACCAGGGTAATCTTGCGCGCACCCTCAAGCTGAGCGACGATGAGAAAGAAATCATCAAGCCGCTGTGCCTGCTGACGATCAAGCCCGCGATGTATGTCGGCAACGTGCTGGAAGACGGTTTCGACAACAATCCCTATCTCGACCGGCTGCGCGAATACGCGGCAAAAGAAGGCGCGCCGGTAGTGGCGCTGTGCGCCAAGATCGAGGCGGAGCTGGCCGATCTCGACGATGCGGACAAAAAAGAATTCCTCGCCGACCTCGGCCTTGAAGAGCCCGGCTTGAACCGGCTGATCCGCGCGGGCTACGAACTGCTCGGCTTGCAGACCTACTTCACCGCAGGGGTGAAGGAGGTGCGCGCCTGGACGATCCACAAGGGCGATACTGCGCCTCAGGCCGCAGGTGTGATCCACACCGATTTCGAGAAGGGTTTTATCCGCGCGCAGACCATCTCCTACGCAGACTTCATCGCCTGCAAAGGGGAACATGGTGCAAAGGAAGCGGGCAAGATGCGCGTCGAGGGCAAGGACTATGTCGTGCAGGACGGCGACGTGATGAATTTCCTGTTTAACGTCTAATCGTGGGGCGCACGAAGGGGGAGCGGCGATGTGTGACAAGACAGCTCCAACTTTTGATGAGGTGAATGCTTTGTTTGCCAACAGCGATGCTGGCGAGGTGTGGGGCAAGGCGGTGAGCATTGTCCGGCGCATCAATCCGGATTACGGCTTTTCGCCGGTGCGTGCCGTTTTCGAAGATATGGTCGCGTTGTTTCGCGGCGATTACCCAGGCTATGCGCCAGTCAAGACGCTATACCACGACCTGGGGCATACGCTGCATGTCTTTCTGTGCGCGGCGAGGCTGATGCATGGCGTGCATGTTTCCGGCACACCCTTGCGCGACGAGGATGTCACGCTGGTCATGATAGCGGCGCTGATGCACGACATCGGCTATGCGCAAACCGAAGAAGAAGAATCGGGCACCGGGGCGCAATATACCCAGTGTCATGTCACGCGCGGCATCGAGTTCATGCAGCGCTACTTCGCCGCCAAAGGCGATCCGGCAGGACACTCTACGCGCCTGGCGCCGCTGATACGCAGCACCGATCCGGGCTATCCCTTTGCCCAGATCGAATTTCCCGAAGAGCGTGCGCGCCTGTTGGGGCAACTGGTGGCGACCGCCGATCTGGTCGGCCAGATGGCCGATCGCAGCTACCTTGAAAAACTGCTGTTTCTCTATCTGGAGTTCAATGAGGCGCATTTCGGCAATTACAGCAACGTGCACGACCTGTTGCGCCAAACGGCGCGCTTCTATGAAATCACCAGAGAAAAACTGGATAGTGTGTACGACGGCTTGTACGTCAAGCTGTCTGCTCACTTCAAGGATACGATGGGCGTAGAGCGCAATTACTACCTCGATTCGATCGAGAAAAACATCGACTATCTGGGCAAGGTCATCCAGCGCGAAGAGGCGGCGCACTTTGCAATGCTGAGGCGCGGAGGGATCGTTGACAAGCTGCAGGGCTTATAGCTAAAGGGTGTTCAGGTTAGTCCTGTAAAATCCATTCCTGTAAAAAATCCCATTGCTCCAGCTCGCGTTCGGCGACGTAATGAGGCATGTCGAACAGGGATTTGCCCTCGAAGGCGGCATTCACATATACCTGGGTTTCGCGCAGATAAGCGAGTATCGGCAAGTCAAGAGTGTCGAGAAAATCTTCCAGCATCGTAGCGGCGCGGGTGCGCGGCGACATGCGCATACCGACCACGCCGATCTGGCAGGGGCTGTTGCGCACTTTCTTTTCCTCGAGCAGTTCCTTTAAAAAATCGCGGCTGGCATGCAGGTCGAACAGCGAGGGAACGACCGGGACGACAATCTTGTTGGCCTGCTTGATGAGCGAATAAGCGAGATTGCTGCCGGACAAGCCGGCGGCTGAATCGATCACCAGCCAGTCGCTCGGATCGTCCGATTCCTTGTTGTATTTCATCGCACGCACCGCCGGAAGCCCGTCGGGGCGGGTTTCGATCCACAACGCGGCGGATTGTTGCCTGTCCATGTCGAGCAAAGATACGCGGTTGCCGCGGCTTGCCAGAAAACCTGCAACGTTGGTCGAGAGTGTGGTTTTGCCGCACCCGCCTTTTGGATTTGCTATCAGAATGGTTTTCATTTCGTATTTAATTTCCCTTTAAATCATAAAAACGGCGGTTCCATCCGCAGATTACACGGATTAACGCAGATTTTCAGCCTGTTGCAGGTGTGCACCCACTCACCAAAAGGGTGCATCGGCAGTCCAATATTGCTTGTTGTTTAATCGGCGAAAATCTGCGTAATCTGCGGACAACCGCTTTTTCTAGATTAATTCAGCAACGCTTATCTGCGTCCCCCCAATAATGATCCCAGCACG
>Ga0224495_10001679_pt1 | contig 15362 bp, 14 predicted proteins | sample SF_Jul11_sed_USG_FD_168128 | JGI IMG/M metagenome (GOLD analysis project Ga0224495, IMG submission 168128) | Sediment microbial communities from San Francisco Bay, California, United States - SF_Jul11_sed_USGS_4_1 | ecosystem: Environmental > Aquatic > Marine > Sediment | place: USA: California... | reverse complement strand
GAAATCGCATCGCCGCTGACCACATTGAATACCAGTCCCAGCGCCACTATCTGAGCTGACACCCATCCCAAATAGGAGATCATGATGAACACCGACATGATTACCTCAATTACATGGTTGTAACGGACACGGTAATAGTCTCCGATCGTCAGCAAATTCATACGGTACAACAACGGTGCGAAAAACAAGCCCGCAATGATCAGACACATGCTGGCGCCAAACGGGTCGGCTACTACGCCCCCCATCCCTTCCTGTACAAAAGTGGCTGAAATCCCCAATACTGTTTCGGAACCGAACCAGGTAGCAAATACCGTAGCAGTGACAACCGGCATCGGCAGATTGCGTCCGGCCACAACGAAGTCACGCGAATTGTGAACGCGCTTGGAAGCATACAGGCCGACGCCCACGGAAAACAGCAAGTACAGGAAGACAAACCAGATCAGCATGATGAAGTCTCGCTTAGTTTGAAAAGTGCGATTTTAGCAGCCTTGAAATAACAGGAATAGCTGAAGCTCAGCCGTGGATTATCGCGGGATTGCTGCTGGATAGTTCACGCAGATCCTTGTTCAGGAAAAATGCGATTACGGTTGGGATCACAACGATACCGCCAAGCATAGCGAGCGATTTCCAACTGGGAATCACAATGGTCTTGATGATGTCCCCTGCCAGAAAAAAATCCAGTTCCAGTGCAGTTTTTTCGCCAATTGTCACTCGAATATGGCTAATAGCCACTGCCTCGGGTTGTTTCAAAAGAAAGGATTTCATGCCCAGCACCAAACCGATCAAGCCCTCGACTGCCCCCCAGATCACCACAGCAATGCCGATCATCTCTATCCATGGCGCAACCAGCTCGACAAATTAGATCAACAGTGTGTGCATAAACCCTTCCTTGATTCAAGCTGAAGAACAGTTGTACTTCTTAGTCAGTAGCAGTTTGCTTTCTGTACAGCGCCGATTGAGCATGTGCATGCAGACCTTCACCAAAAGCAAGCTCGGACGCTATCGCGCCCAATTTTTGTGCGCCTTCTGCAGATACCTGGATCAGGCTGCTGCGCTTCTGGAAATCGTAAACACCCAATGGTGAGGAAAAACGCGCCGTGCCCGAAGTGGGCAGCACGTGATTGGGGCCTGCACAATAGTCTCCCAGCGACTCCGAAGTGAAACGCCCCATGAAGATGGCGCCGGCGTGCTTCAGTTTAGAGAGCCATGCCTGCGGATCCTCGACTGATAGTTCGAGATGTTCCGGCGCAATACGATTGGAGATAGCGCAGGCTTCGTCAAGGTCGGAAACATGGATCAGCGCCCCGCGATTTTGCAAAGCAGTGCGAATAATGTCGCGGCGTGGCATTTGCTCCAGCAATTTATCGATACTACGAGCAACTGCCTCGATGAAGACCTTGTCAGGTGACAGCAGAATTGCTTGAGCCAATTCATCGTGCTCGGCTTGCGAAAACAGATCCATTGCGATCCAGTCCGGGTCTGTCTTGCCGTCGCAGATTACGAGTATCTCGGACGGGCCGGCGATCATGTCAATGCCGCAGATACCAAACACACGGCGCTTTGCCGAAGCCACATAAGCATTGCCCGGGCCGACAATCTTGTCCACCTTGGGTATCGTAGCTGTACCGTAAGCCAACGCGGCAACTGCCTGGGCTCCCCCGATAGTAAACACACGAGTCACGTCGGCAAGATAGGCCGCAGCCAACACCAGCTGGTTTTTCACGCCATCCGGCGTGGGCACCACCATGACAAGTTCGCCGACGCCCGCCACTTTCGCCGGCAAGGCATTCATCAGCACCGAAGACGGATAGGCGGCCTTCCCTCCCGGCACATAGAGGCCGACACGATCCAGTGGTGTGACCTGCTGGCCGAGCATCGTTCCATCCTCATCGGTGTAACTCCATGAAGGTTGCACCTGCTTCTGATGGTAATAAGTGACTCTTTGCGCTGCTGCTTCCAGTGCAACGCGCTGCGCTTCCGGCAGCGCTTTGAAAGCAGCTCGCAACTCCTGCTGCGGCAGTTCGAGTGCTGCTGCACTATGCACATCGAGCCGATCAAAACGTTGCGTGTATTCGAGCAGGGCAACGTCTTCGCGTTTTTTTACATCAGCAAGGATGGCTGAAACCGTCGCCTCAAGCTTTTCGTCCGCAGTCTCCTCGAAGGCCAGCAATGTGTTCAGTTGCGTTTCAAAATCTGGCTGACCGGTTGAAAGTCGTTTGATATCCATTTCTTCATCCACCCTGCTTTTTGCTTACCGCCAGTGAAAATGCATCCAGCATTGGCTGGATAGCCGCATGCTTCAGCTTGAGTGCCGCCTGGTTTACCACCAATCGCGACGAGATATCTTCTATATGTTCGACCGCTTTGAGATTATTCGCTTTAAGCGTGTTGCCGCTACTGACCAGGTCCACGATTGCATCCGATAGCCCCACCAGCGGCCCCAACTCCATAGAGCCGTATAGCTTGATCAGATCCACATGCACACCCTTGGCAGCAAAATGCGCGCGTGCCGTCTGCACATACTTGGTCGCTACGCGCAGGCGTGCGCCCTGTCGCACGGCCGAGTCGTAATCGAAATCGTCGCGTACCGCGACCATCATGCGACACTTGGCAATATTCAGGTCCAGCGGCTGGTACAAGCCGGTCCCGCCATGCTCGTTCAGCACATCTTTTCCCGCCACCCCGATGTCAGCTGCGCCGTACTGCACATAGGTCGGCACATCACTGGCTCGCACAATGATTAATCGCACATCGGAACGGTTGGTCAGCAATATCAACTTGCGCGAAGATTCGGGATCTTCCAGCGCGCTGATGCCTGCCGCGCTCAGCAAAGGCAAGGTTTCCTCGAAGATACGCCCCTTGGATAATGCAATCGTAATCATTTACAACTCCTAACTGGTACGACGAATCTGCGCGCCCAGCGCAGAAAGTTTTGCTTCTATGTGTTCATAACCGCGATCCAGATGGTAGATGCGATCCACAATGGTTTCACCCTGCGCAACCAGTCCGGCAATCACCAGGCAGGCCGAGGCACGCAAATCGGTTGCCATGATGGTCGCACCGTCCAGTTGAGCGCAGCCCTTGACTACCGCAGTATTTCCTTCAATATCAATCTGCGCACCAAGGCGACGCAGCTCTTGCACATGCATGAAACGGTTCTCGAAAATTGTTTCAATCACCATCGCGCTGCCTTCCGCGATACAGTTCAGCGCCATGAATTGCGCCTGCATGTCGGTGGGAAAGGCTGGATAAGGAGCTGTTCGCACATTCACTGCCTTGGGACGTTTGCTCATTTTCAGGTTGATCGTGCTGCCCGCAACCCTGATGGCGGCACCCGCCTCCTGGAGTTTTTCCAGCACGTTTTCCATGATGTCAGCACGCGCTTCCGTCAAAGTGATGTCTCCGCCCGCCGCTGCAGCCGCCACGAGGAAAGTGCCGCTTTCGATGCGATCCGGCATCACGCTATGGCTCGCACCGTGCAATTCTGCAACACCGGTTATAGTGATAGTGTCACTACCTGCGCCCTCGATCTTCGCGCCCATCGCGACCAGGCATTGCGCAAGATCAACCACCTCGGGCTCACGCGCCGCATTCTCCAGCACGGTCACGCCGTCGGCCAGCGTCGCGGCCATCATCAGGTTTTCGGTTCCGGTCACACTGACCAGATCAAAGAATATGCGCGCACCCTTTAACTTTTTCGCTGTGGCATGGATGTAGCCGTGTTCGATGTGGATCTCCGCTCCCATTGCCTGCAATCCCTTGATATGCAGGTCTACCGGGCGCGAACCGATGGCGCACCCGCCGGGAAGTGAAACACGCGCCTCGCCGAATCTCGACACCAGCGGGCCCAGCACCAGAATTGCAGCACGCATGGTTTTCACCATTTCGTAGGGTGCTTCAAGCTTGTCAATATGCGCCGCAGATAACGTGATTTGCCAGCCGCTCTTTTCTATCGTCACTCCCATTTGCCGCAACAATTTGCACATCGTGGCAACGTCGTTCATGTCGGGTACATTGCCGAGTTGCAGCGTATCGCCGCTCAGCAGGCTAGCGCACAAAATCGGCAGTGCCGCATTTTTTGCGCCGGAAATCCGCACTTCGCCGCTGAGGCGGTTGCCACCCTGGATTGCTAATTTCTGCATGGTTTACTTCTGACTCTGCCACTCTTGCGGCGTAAAAGTTTTCATCGATAGCGCATGGATTTCCTCGCGCATCCTGTCGCCCAGTGTCTGGTAAACCAGCTGATGTCGCTGCACGCGGCTCCTGCCCTCGAACGAGGCGCTGACTATCACCGCCTGAAAATGGGTGCCGTCATCACCTTCCACACGTAGATACTCCGTATCCATGCCGTTGGCGATATTGTGTTGAATACTTTCGGGGGTAACCATATTTTTCCGCTTTATTTATTTTTCCAGCCCTACTGGCCAAGCGCGAACAGGCATTGGCTACTTCAAGGCTGGTTTCGCATGATACTAAAAAGCAACGTGGAATGCGCGGGTCTTGGCCTGAAACGCGCACGAAAATTCACGGCTCGACAACGCGGCACGCAGCGCTATATGAAAAACACTTTGATCAGCAATCTTCAGCAGGCAACTTGTGGTCTTCCGATTCCTCCATCTTGCGATACAAACTGGATAGACCGATATTCAGTTTGTGAGCGGCGGCACGGCGATCCCCACCCTCATCCTGAATCGTCTGGAGAATGAGCGCAATCTCGAACTTTCTTACCTGTTCACGTAATGTACCGGAAAGGTGAAGATTCAATCTTCCGCCACCGGAATGGCAGGCAACCTTGGAAATCGATGCCGGCAAGTCATCCAGCGTGACATGCCCGTTTTCTGCCAGAATCATCGCCCGATCCAGAACATTTTCCAGTTCGCGCACATTTCCCGGCCATTCATAGTTGACCAGCAGCTCTTCCACTCCAGGTGCCAGTGTGGCTTCCTCCCCGTTACTCCCCATCCGGCGCACATTTCTCAGCATCAAAAATTTGATCAATGCTGCAATATCCTGACGCCGGTCACGCAACGGCGGCACCAAAATATGAAAAACGCTCAGACGGAAATACAGGTCCTCACGAAATGTGCCTTGCGCAACCATTTCCTTGAGATCCCGATTCGTTGCGGCAATGATCCTGACATCTACCGGTTTTTCCTGCTCGCTACCGACAGCACGAACGGCTTTATTCTCGATTACATGAAGCAACTTGACCTGCAGCGAAAGTGGCAACTCGCCGATTTCATCGAGAAAAATGGTTCCTCCATCCGCTTCCAGAAACAAGCCCTTCCTGACCCTGTCTGCACCTGAAAAAGCGCCCTTGGTATGACCGAAAAACTCGCTTTCGACCAAATTCTCCGGAATCGCACCGCAATTGACCGGGATGAAATTTCCATCCGCACGAGGACTCTGCTGATGGATCAGGCGTGCAACCACGCCCTTCCCCGTGCCACTCTCGCCGGTAACCAGCACTGTACTGTTGGTGCGAGCAACCTTCGCCGCCATGTGTTCCATTTCACGCATGGCAGGTGAATTAAAGCCGAATACTTCCTGATTGGCGCCCATCACCAGTCTGCGCAACACGCGGTTTTCAGCACGCAATCCGCGCAAATCACCCACTTTATTGAGACGGTGCAGTAACTCGTCGTGGTTGAGCGGCTTGATCATGTAATCTGCCGCACCGGCCTTGATCGCCTCGATAGCGGTATCAACCGAGGCGAAAGCGGTCATCATGATGAACGCTGTATCGATGTTCGCGTTGCGTGCCTGGCGTAACAGTTCTATACCGCTCATATTGGGCAGTTTGATATCTGACAGCGCAATATCCACGTCCCCGCGAGAAAGCCTTTCCAATGCCGCTTCGGCATCGCCGACCTGCTCAACGGTGTGCCCTGCCTTGCGTAATTGTGCCGATACAACCTGACGGATAGCCGGCTCGTCGTCGACAACAAGCAACTGTAGCGAAGCCATTACATATCTCCTTCTTCATCAGCAGGAACGGGAAGAATAATCTGCACTCTCGTTCCCTTGCCGAGAGCCGAATCAATTTCTATCGTGCCACCATGACTTTCAATAATTGAATAACAGAGGGACATCCCCAGACCGTTACCTTTTTTCTTGGTGGTAAAAAATGCCTCGAACACCCTCGCCAGCGTCACTTCATCCATCCCGCTGCCGTTATCTGTTACGCTTAACTTCACTTGGTCTCCCGATAACTCTGTCCGCAATATAATGCTCTGCTCTTCGTCTTTGATGTTTGCCAGCGCGTCAGCCGCATTGATCAGCAGATTCATGATTACCTGCGTCAGCTGATCAGCAACCCCAAAGATTGCGGGCAACTGGCTATCCAGATCAAGTTGCAAATTGATCCGGCGCATCCGCTTGTCGTAACTCATTAACCCACTCGTCGTCCGCGCCAAACCATTCAAGTCGAGCAATTGTCGCTCCATGGGTTGCGGCGCTGAAAATTCGGAAATCTCTCTGGTAATGGAGGAAAGTCGCTGGATTTGCGTCTGTAGCACCTTAAGCTTATCGCTGGCACAAGCCTTCGGTGCTTCAGACGACTGCTCGTAAATCATTTCCTGCAACACACCGGACATCGCCGCGATGGGATTACCGATTTCATGCGCCACCCCTGCTGCAAGTCCTCCCACAGCAGCCATTTTTTCCTGGTGGAAATATTTCTGGCGCGCAATCACCAACTCCTTCTCGCGCTCATCCAGCGCCTTCGCCATCTGGTTAACTGACTGCATCAATTCACCCACCTCGTCGTTTCGAGTAACCGGCATATCAGCATCGCGCTCCCCCCTGATAATGCCCAAAGCCCTCGCCTTGAGGATATGCAAATCACTTGTGAGCCGGGTAAAGAAAAGGCCGATGATTGCACCGAGCAACAACAGCCCGATCAGACCAAACAGGAGTGACGCCAGCGCGGCAGAATCCCATAACGTATGAAAATGCTCAGCTGTTGTCTCCTGCTCTCTCCTTGATTCATCAATGTGTTGGGTGATTTGGATTTTCAGTTTGAGCAACTCAGAATTCATCGCAGCAACACCTTCGGCGGAAGGATTTTCCGCCGCGCGTTGAACCGCTTGCTCCAGCTTGACCAGACTCACGCCAGCAGCAGAATGTCGCCTCGTCAGCTCTTCGTTCTTCTTTTTAAGGACTTCCAGATTTGACTGGAATCGCTCAACAACCGCACCAAAATTATCCGAGCCTGAATTCAGGAAGACAGCCATGACAATATGAAAAGCGGAAGCATCAACCTGCCGGAGTTGTTCCTCGGCTCGATAAAGATTTTGCAGGTGCTCAAATTCCGTTACTAGCTCATCTTTCTTATCAAAGGTAAATGTTGTCAGCAAAACCGCATAAATCACAACCGCGATAAATGCCAGAAACCCCTTGATGCGCAGCGAAACTTCGGAAACGGTCTGGTCTGACGCAACAGGTTGATTGCCCTCCGTATGAGCACTCATATCACTTGCCTCAACTTGTTTCTCTGCTGCGTTCATGTAATTTTGCTGGGCAAGTCAAGCTCGCTTTGATTTCGCATTTTGAAATTTATCAATCCTATAAATACCCAAGTAATGTGTGACAGCAGCAAATACGAATTGGTTCATCAAGGTTTCCATCACGCGACTTCAGGCCAATAAACGACTCTAACACACTGCACTAACACCTTTGACCTGAGAATAAATCAGGGCACAATTCGATTAATAACTAATTCCACATTTTCAGCGCCGAGCTTGACTGGCGACAACTCCCCTTTTAAATCGCCACTCTGCTGATCCGCGCTGCCCGATTTCGAGATTTTTGCGCTGATTGTCACATTGTCGTGATCTGATAACTTCATCGAAGGCATCATCGCGAAGGAATCATCAAGCACAAACCTGAGCGGTAGTTCGCTAGCCTGTGCTTTCATTACAGCCAGTGGCATAGGCGGTCCGTTGAGGGCTTTTGCAAAAATATATACCGTGTCAGTCGGTTCGACCTTTCCGGCAAACCTCTTTTCCAGTCTGACAACTCCGGAAATTTTTGAGGATTTGCTGAATTGCTGAATATTATTTTCAGCGGTATTGCGAGGGGCCGCCCCCTCACTGGCGCGAGCATGCGCATCAGCGATCCCTGCGCTGACCTGCTTGGCGAATTGCGAATCTGGTGGCAACTTAGGCAGCAACTTGCTCCAAAGCTGTTCTGCCAGGCTGAAATTTCCAGCCTGGAATTCCGCCGTACCCAGCAAAGCAAGTGCCTTGATATTATCTGGATCTATCTCGAGCGCCTTCCGGATCAGGTCGAGCGGTTTACCCTGCATGTTTTTTCCACTCACCATCGCGAGCACGTCCGCGTAATCGACAAGAAGTACGGCATTCCCCTGCATCAGATTTTCGGCCTTTTCATATGCCTCGACCGCTTCCGTATAGCGTCCGGTTATTGCATAGGTACGAGCCAGCATGGCCCAACCATTCCCATCACTCGGATTTTGCTTTAGTCGCGCTGCCAGTTCTTCAATGGCTTTGGCGTGTTCCGGAGACACTTTAGATTTTTGCGATTCCTCATTGGGCGGAAAGGCCGTAGTATCTGCACGATTCCATGAAAGTGAAAGCGCAATTGCAATCAATATTACCGAAACACTTCCAACTAAAATGGGGCCGCGTCTGCCCGCCAGGATTGCAAGAACACCGCCGGTGTTCGAGTTGGAACTTTCCTGATTTTGGCGCAATATCGGTAACCACCAAAACAACACGCCCAATCCAGAAATCGCTATTAAAACTGCTGAGATCAGCCAAAATAAATTCACTCAATATCACCTTCGCTCAATTAAAACAGATTCATCAACGACTACTTTCCAAGCCGCTGCATGAATGACTAGCCACTGTGCTCATCAAAATAAGCTGGAACACACTCCGCCTGATCAACAAACACCCAACCGGCAAAATCCTAGCATGAATCAATGGGCGCGTCGAAACGCATCACCTTACCGTCCCGCCACGGTCATGTTTTCAATCAAAATCGAACCGCATTGTCTAGATCCCTGCACCAGCACGTCATTTCCGACTGCAACGATATTGTGGAACATATCCCTGAGGTTGCCGGCTATTGTGATTTCCTGCACCGGGTACTGGATTTCACCGTGCTCCACCCAGAATCCCGCCGCACCGCGCGAATAGTCACCGGTAACATGATTTACGCCCTGGCCCAGCAACTCGGACACCAGTAGTCCGCGATCCATCTGTTTCAGCAGCGCGGAAAACTCCACACCGCGCCCATTTCCAGCGGACGATTTCAGGGTCAGGTTGTGGTTGCCGCCGGAATTTCCGGTGGTCTGCAAACCGAGTTTGCGCGCCGAGTAACTGCCGAGGAAATAGCCGTTCAGCACACCGTCCTGCACGATGGTGCGGCATTGTACTTTCACGCCCTCGTCGTCGAATGGGCTGGAGGCAAGGCCCTTGCGTATATCGGGAATATCCTCGATGCTGATGTGCGGTGAGAATACCGGTTTGCCAAGGTGATCAAGCAGGAACGAGGACTTGCGGTACAGGCTGCCGCCGCTCACCGCACCGACAAAATGGCCGAGCAGACTGGAGGCGACCGGCGCCTCGAACAGCACCGGCACTTTCCTCGTGCCGATCTGGCGCGCGTTCAGGCGGCGCACGGTGCGTTCGGCGGCGATGCGCCCGATCTGCCCCACTTTAATGATGTCGCGCGCATCTCGCGCGACGCTGTACCAGTAGTCGCGCTCCATTGCGCCCTTGTGTTCGGCAATCACCGCGCAGCTGACGCTGTGGCGCGAACTCGGGTAGCCGCCGATGAAGCCCAGGCTGTTGGCATGCACGAACTGCACCTCATGCAGGTTCACCGTCGCGCCCTCTGAGTTGCTGATGCGCTGGTCCGCCTTCAGCGCGGACTGCTCGCATTCGTTCGCCAGTTTTATCGCGGCTTCCACCGGCAAATCCCATGGGTGATACAGGTCCAGATCGGGGAAGTCGCGCGCCAGCATGTCGGCATCAGGCAGTCCGGAGCAGTCGTCCTTTGCGGTGTAGCGCGCGATAGACAATGCTGCGTCGACTGTGTCGCGCACGGCCTGGGGGGAAAAGTCGGAAGTGCTGGCATTGCCGCGCTGCTGGCCGATATAGGCGGTGATGCCGAGGCCCTTGTCGCGGTTGTATTCTATGGTCTCGACTTCACCGTGGCGCACGGTCACGGCCTGGCCGAATCCTTCGGATATTTCGACCGAGGCGGCGGAAGCGCCGCGTTTTTTTGCATAGGCCAGCATGTCTTGCGCGATGGAGCGCAACGCATCGGCGGGAAGTGAGAAACTGCCGCGGGTATTGTCGGTCGAGCGGTGGCGGGATTTCATAAGCGAATCGGTTTGTTGGCGTAAAGGCGGTATCATAGCAGCATCAACAAGCCACATTAAACAGCCATGAATCAGCACAGCAAAGATCCCGATGAAAAAGAACCGCTGCATATCCACCTGGGCGGCGACGATGACGAGGATGAGTACGAAGAGGCGCATGACGATGCGGAGGAATATGACGACGACGAGGTCGAGGTCATCCGCCCGCATGCGCCCAAACCGGGCGGCCATGCGACAAAAGGCCGCGGCCTGCGCAACCAGCCGGTAGCGCCGGAAGAAGAGGAAGAGCTGCCGCCGAGCAAGACCAAGATCAAGAAGCAGATGCACGAATTGCGCGATCTGGGCAAGGAGCTGACCGAGCTCGGCAAGGACCAGCTAGCGCAGCTGGATATACCGGACAACCTGCGCGATGCGATACGCGAGATGAAGAACATCAACAAGTTCGGTGCGCAGCGCCGCCAGATTCAGTACATCGGCAAGCTGATGCGCGATATCGACCCGGCGCCGATACTGGCGAAGCTGGATGTGTGGAAGGGTCGGTCGCAGCAGCACATCGCCTATTCGCATCTGCTGGAACGCTGGCGCGACCGGCTGATGGAGAGCGACGGCGCGATGACCGAATTGCTCGCGGCACACCCCGGTGCCGATGCGCAACGTCTGCGCTCGCTGGTACGCAACGCGCACAAGGAGGCGGAATCGGGCAAGCCGCCGAAGAACTACCGCGAAATTTTCCAGGTGCTGCGCGAGATCATTCCCGAACCCGTGGCCTGAACGGCAGGCCTTCAGTCAAAATCGTTTCATCGAATCAACAGAAAAATATGGCAAGCAATCCTCCCCCCATCATCCTGGAAACCGGCAAGCAGCCGAAGCACAGCATCATCTGGCTGCACGGCCTGGGTGCGGACGGTCATGACTTTGTGCCGGTGGTCGACGATCTGGCGCTCCCGGCTGCGGTTCGTTACGTGTTCCCGCATGCGCCGATGCGTCCCGTCACGGTCAACGGCGGGTTCGTGATGCGCGCCTGGTATGACATCAAGCAACTAGGTGCTTTCGAAAGTTTGAATGAGGACTCATTTCAAGATGCCGTCGGCATACGTGACTCGCAGGCGCTCGTCGAGGAATTGATTGCGGGGGAAATGGAGCAGGGTATCGATCCGGGCAACATATTTCTTGCCGGCTTTTCACAGGGAGGGGCTATAGCCCTTCATACAGCGCTGCGTCTGGATGTACCAATCGGTGGAGTAGTGGCAATGTCTACTTACCTCCCCTTGTCGAGTACCATCCCACAGGAGATGCTCACTGCCACTAAGATCACCCCGATCTTCATGGCGCATGGCTTGAACGATCCCATTATTCCTTGCGCGACAGGAAATACCTCAAAAGAGCTGCTGGTTGGACTGGGTTATGAAGTTGAATGGCATGAATACAGGATGGAGCATTCAGTTTGTCAATCCGAGCTGCACGATATCAATATCTGGTTGAATGCACGAATTGAATAGCGAATCCCATATTTTTTAAAGGATTCGCATATAAACTCATCAGGTGTAACAGACTGACTAAGTAGAACCTGCGTCCTGAACGGCAAAACGGAATTTTGCCAAATCGTAATCAAGGCCCTTCTCTTCCAGCCCGATAGGCATCAACAAGTAATTTTTGCCGCTTAACTGGATTTGAAGGCTGCGGCCTGAAGTAAAGGTATCCGCCCTCATCAGCATTTGCGTCTCACCTGTCGAATCATTTTGCTTGGAGTAGAGCCACAATGCAGGTTGCCCGTTTTCGATTGCGCCGCCCGCAACTCTGTTTTGATTAAGCACTACACTCGCCACTTGGTTCGATAGAATTTCCGCGCCTACTTTCAGCTGTTCCGACTCGTCGCGTACCAGCCTTCTCACCACAGCCACGCCCCAATGCGGAACACCTTCGGGCTGCATTCCGAGCAGGCTGCCGATACCAATACTTTCGTTTCCTTTTGCTGGAATTTTGCATCCAAAGCCGCTAGCGCTTATTTCCTCTGTTATCCAGCTTGCCTTTTCAACCTCGTCAAATCCCAACAAAGCTTCTGCGCTCTGCATGACATGATCGAAGCCGCTTACTACTCCCAGGGTTACATCCGCAGCACGACGAGCGTTACGGCGAACGGGAGGTGCAACAATATAATTCAGCAGGTACTGGACAGCTTCTTTAATCACTCCTGCCTCATAAGTTCCACCCAAATTGATGTCACTCGGCACGATATTCTTGCTTAACACCTTTGTCAGGTCTTCCAGCCGAGATTTCATATCTGGCATTTCAACATAACGCATGGAAGGCGAAACAGTTGCTCCGGCATTCACCCGAGTCGGCTCGATTGGATTGTTTAAGTCAAAACATATACGGCTGTTTTGGCTGACATGTATCTGAATTGCTATTGTCGTGCAATATTGAGCAACGATGCGCTCGGTCAAATGAATATACAGCGGACTAAGAGTGCTCAGGCCAGTATCGTGCCAGACCATCAAATGCCCAAATTCGCATTTCGCTGTCGTATTGCCGACTGCGCCCGGATACAGATTGACAGGCTCGTCCAGATATTGATTCTGCTCGGCATGTTTGTATAGCCTCAACAGATTGAGCCAATAGGAATTATCGACCTTGCCATAACGTGAACAAATATATTTAAGCTGCCACATCAACGCATGAATTGCACGTGCAGTCAGCAACGGAAGGTGTGACTTAATGGAATTACTGCCTTTTTCTCCGTTGCAATACTCTGAAAAAATCCTTAAATAAGCCGCGCTGATGAGATTTGACCAGTTACTCATCCCTAACCAAAGCCGATTTTCCTGAAATTTATTAATTTCAAAAGGCGAAAAATAATCTTTCACCATCCTTTTCAAATGTGGTTGCGCAGCTTCGTCGAGCAGCCGCAATACAAAAAAAACATGGTCAAGTTTAAAATCTCGCGTATCTTGCAAAGACTCGACAAGATCGGCAATTTCCGCCAAAGCCCTGTGTGGATCGTTCTTCGGCAAATCATCCAGCAGTACCTGAACAGACTTGAGATCTGCCAAAGGATGGTCTGACTTTTTTCCAAATATTGCTGATAACATCTTCTACTCCACTTAGCATCTACTTGCGCACTCGCCAATATAACCACAAAATTGCTCGGTTGAACAAGTGCTTGAGAGGTAAAATTGATAACCTGTCTGACAAATCAATTGATATTCCCGAATACGGAACAGGCATTGCGTAATCCCAACGGATTATTAGCTGCAGGGGGTGACTTGTCTTCACCTCGCCTGCTGGAAGCGTACCGTCATGGCATATTTCCGTGGTTCAGCCAGGGTGAGCCTATCCTGTGGTGGAGTCCTGATCCGCGTATGGTACTGAATACGAACGAGATAAAAATCTCACGCTCACTTGCAAAAATTTTGCGTCGTGATGACTATGAAGTAAGTTTTGATACGGCCTTCGAGCAAGTAATGCGCGCATGTTCCGCACCGCGCCGTAATCAACCCGGAACATGGATAGTCGATGAAATGATCTCGGCCTACATCGGCCTGCATCGCACAGGATATGCACACTCTGTCGAAGTCAGAATCAACGGCCAACTGGCAGGCGGACTATATGGCGTGGCTATCGGACGCATGTTCTATGGAGAGTCTATGTTCAGTACCATCAGCAACGCCTCAAAGATCGCGCTTGCGCATCTTTGCAGGCAACTCGAGCGCTGGGGCTTCAAATTGATAGATTGCCAGATGAATACAGCTCACTTAGCCTCAATGGGCGCGCGTGAGATTCCTCGATCCGAATTTATCACCCTGCTTAAAGACTTGATACACTGTGAGCCCGTTACACGCTGGCAGTTTGATTCCGATCTGTTTATATGAGCCAACTCAACGATATACCGATCTTCGCGCTTAATTTTTACCTGACTGCGCCCTATCCTTGCAGTTACTTGCCTGAAGCACGCGCGCGCTCTCAGGTTGCCAGCCCTGCCTACCTCATCAGCGCACAGGTTTATTCGGAATTGGTGCACCACGGCTTCCGCCGCAGTGGAACATATACATACCGCCCGCGTTGCGACGACTGCAAGGCATGTGTCCCCCTGCGCGTGCCGGTTGATAGATTCTCGCCAAACCGCTCGCAGCGCCGTGCGTGGAAGCAGCATGCCAATCTTGAAGCAACTCCACATGCACTTCAGGATAAACCGGAATATTATGAGCTTTACCGGCGCTACCAGCTCTCACGACATCCCAACGGCGGCATGGACACCGACGACCGGGAGTCTTACCAGAATTTTCTGTTGCAAAGTCATGTCGACTCACTGCTGGTCGAGTTCCGCGAAGGCGAAATTTTGCGCATGGTCAGCGTGATCGATTTGCTCTCGGATGGGTTATCCTCGGTATACACATTCTATGATCCGGATTTACCCAAGGCGCGCCTTGGAGTTTATAACGTATTGTGGCAAATCGAACTATGCCGAAAGCTTGAACTGGATTTTGTCTATCTCGGCTACTGGATCAAGGAAAGTAGCAAGATGGCCTATAAAACCAGCTTCCGGCCTGCGCAGGGATTAGTGCAAGGTGCGTGGCATATTTTGGAAGAAGAAACTTGAAAACGCGCCTTGCTATATTTTTTCTTGCCTTGTTACTTTTGCCACAGCTCGGACTATGGCTGAGTGGAATGGCGCCAGTTTCCCCATTGGTTGACGAGGTGGCGGAGATCGTCAATCCACCCGCGGTATTGCTTACCACACTGCTGTTTTCCGGATATATGCTGCTCATTCATCACATGATCAAATTACTTACCGGTAACAGCTTGTTCCAGCAACATCGTGATTATTTTTTGTGGATGAGCGGTGTGAGTGCAGTGCTGGCATGGCTGCTCATATTCATGAATCTTTTTGTTGCCAGTTGGGTTGTACAACCGGAAAACCTGATCATGCAGGCACTACTTTACACACCGATGTTCGCTCTGCTTGGACCTGCGGTGCTGTTAACCCGCGCCTTGCTGGGCACTTCAAATC